>JRHI01001660.1_pt1 | contig 17726 bp, 21 predicted proteins | sample 215371 | NCBI WGS metagenome assembly JRHI01 (sample SAMN02929681, study PRJNA255918) | sediment metagenome | biome: cave system; feature: Ice Cave; material: Sediment; isolation source: sediment from deep within a dark volcanic ice cave with no known source of... ...
CGACTCCAACGATTCAAGATGTTCCCGGACGGGCTCTAAGGACAGAGACCGGACGAGCCGGCCTAACTCTTGGAGTCCGTCATGATCCCCATGCGATACATTTTCCCGGCGTTGCTTGCGACGCTCATCGCGATTGGCTTCGGCTCAACCGCAAATGCAGGCGTCAGCATTTCCATCGCGCTCGCACCGCCGCCTCTGCCCGTCTACCTTCTGCCTCCGGTCCCCGGCCCCAACTACATCTGGGCGCCGGGCTACTGGGCGTATGGAGACGATGACTACTACTGGGTGCCGGGAACCTGGGTTCTCGCGCCACGCGTTGGCTATCTGTGGACGCCAGGATACTGGGGCTGGCGGGAAGGCTTCTACGTTTGGAACGCCGGCTATTGGGGTCCGCACATTGGCTACTACGGCGGCATCTGCTACGGCCACGGCTACTTCGGCGCCGGTTACGAGGGCGGACGCTGGGATCACGGCAACTTCTTCTACAACACCGCCATCACGCACGTGAACACGACGGTCATCCACAACACCTACGTCAACAATGTCGTCGTCAACAAGACAGTAAACAACGTGAGCTTCAACGGCGGCAACGGCGGCGCGACCGCTCAGCCCACACCGCAAGAGGCTTCGGCGGTGCACGAGCACCACCTCGAGGCAACCACCGAGCAGACTCGGCATGAGCACGCCGCGAGCACCAACCACGACTTGTTTGCGAAGGCGAACGGAGGCAAACCTGTTATCGCCGCCACCAGCAAGCCCGGCGCTTTCACGGGCAAGGGCGTCGTCGCGACGAAAGGATTGAAGGTCTCCAGTACGGGCTCGCTGGGCTCGACCTCCCAAGTCAAGTCGCTTGGTGCTGTGTCGCCGACCTCCACCACGAATACGAGCACAGCAACGGCCAACGCCCATCTCAACACTGGCGCCCCCAAGATGCACAAGACAGTTGGTCCCGACGTGAAGCACGCCAACTTCCATCCAGGCCCTAAGCGGCCGGCTCATCCACAAGCCAAGCCAAAGCAGGGTCAGAAGCAGAACGGCTGAGGCTCGGCGGAGCTGCAGGTTTTCGCCGACAAAGAAGGCGCCGAAAGACCGCCGGCGGGGGCCGCTGCCACTCAGCCGCACGGCCCCCACCGCTGCACCGGACCGCGTGGGCGCAGCTATTCGAGGTGCGTCGTAGGCTGGTGCTTCGTGCACAAAACGTGCACACGGAAGCTGCGAAAGGGTATGTAGGCCCGAGAATAGCGCGAACCAAAGTGCGCACGCTCTCGTTCGTGTGCACCGACTAGGACAGACAAATCCGTGCAATCGGAAGATCATCGATTCTGCGTCGCGCCCATGATGGACTGGACGGATCGGCATTGCCGCGCCTTCCACCGCCTCATGACGCGCCACGCGCTGCTCTACACCGAGATGGTCACCGCTCCTGCCATCCTGCACGGCGACCGCGCGCGCCTGCTCACCCAGGCGGCCTCCGACGATCCCGTCGCGCTGCAGCTCGGCGGCTCGGATCCGGCCGCGCTCGCAGAAGCCGCGGCGATCGGTGAAGGTTTCGGCTACGCCGAGGTCAACCTCAACGTCGGCTGCCCCTCCGACCGCGTGCAGGAGGGCCGCTTCGGCGCCTGCCTCATGGCGGAGCCGGAGCTGGTCGCCGCCTGCGTCGCCGCCATGCAGCGGCGCCTCTCCGTGCCCGCGACCGTCAAATGCCGCATCGGCATCGATGAGCAGGACAGCGAGGCCGACCTGCAGCGCTTCATCGATACGGTCGCCGGTGCCGGCTGCCGCACCTTCATCGTGCACGCGCGCAAGGCGTGGCTTGACGGTCTGTCGCCGAAGCAGAACCGCGAGATCCCGCCGCTCGACTACGACCGCGTGTACCGGCTCAAGGCCGCGCATCCCGAGCTGACGATCGTTCTCAACGGCGGCATCGAAGACCTCGACGCGGCCGCGCGGCATCTTGAGCACGTCGACGGCGTGATGCTCGGCCGCGCCGCCTACCAGACGCCCTACATTCTCGCCGAGGCGGACCGCCGCTTCTTCGATGCCGGCGCGCCTATCCCCTCACGCGCCGAGGTGATCGACGGGCTGATCCCGCACGTCGAGCGCCACCTTGCAGCGGGGGGGCGTCTCAACAATGTCGCGCGCCACATTCTCGGCCTCTATCACGCCCAACCGCATGCGCGCGCATTCCGCCGACACTTGAGCGAGCTCGCGGTGAAGGACGGCGCCGGCGTCGGGGTGCTGCTGGAGGCGCTCGCGATCGCCGAGCCGAGCCGCCGGCTGCCGGTCGCGGCGGAGTAGGGGGCGCTCATGCTGTTCGGGATCCCGGCGGGCGAGCTCGTCCTGCTCGTCTCGGCGCTGATCGTCGCCGGGCTCGTTGCCGGCTTCCTCGCCGGGCTGCTCGGCATCGGCGGCGGCGGCGTGCTGGTTCCCGTGCTCTACGAGGTGTTCCGCATCCTCGATGTCGACCCGGCGATCCGCATGCACATGGTGCTCGGCACGACGCTCGCCATCATCGCGCCGACCTCGCTCAAATCCTTTGCTGGGCACCGCGCCAAGGGCTCCGTCGATCTCGCGCTCTTGAAACGCGTTGCGCCGTGGATCGTGCTCGGCGTTGTCGTCGGCATCCTCACGGCCAAAGCCTCGAGCGGCACGTTCCTCAAATGGGTGTGGGTGATCTCGGCCGGTCTCGTCTCGCTTAAGATGGCGCTGGGACGCGAGGATTGGCGCATCTCCGATGAGCTACCGCCGCGTCCTTGGCCCGAGATTGCGGCGGGCGGCATCGGCTTCATTTCGACCCTCATGAGCATCGGCGGCGCGACCTTCGTGGTACCGCTTTTGACCCTCTACGGCCGCCCGATCCTGTCGGCGGTGGCGACGGCGAGCGGCATCGGGCCGCTGATCGCGCTGCCGGGCGTCATCGGATTTGCTTGGGCCGGATGGGGCGAGCCGGGTTTGCCGCCGCTGTCGGTTGGCTTCGTCAGCCTCGTCGGCATGGCCATCGTGGCGCCGCTGAGCGTGTACGCGGCGCCCTACGGTGTGCGCCTCGCCCACAACATCCCGCGCCGCTGGCTGGAGCTCGCGTTCGCCGCGTTCCTCGCCTCGGTCTCGATCCGCTTCCTGATCGATCTGCTGGGCTAGAGCGTCAGGCGGCCTTGGGAGCAGCATCTCGCGGACGCGACGTCGCCCACCAAGCGAGGACGCGCAGATGTTGGCCGAGCATTACGCCGATGAGCCACACGGTGAGGGTGAGAGCGAACGGCAGCACGATGCGCAGGCCCGAGTAGCAGGCCGCATCGATCGCGACGAGGATTGCGGTGGCGACGCTGAAATTGAGGAATGCCGCACGCTTTCCCCGCAGGCTCCAGCCGAGCACGAGGCCGATGAGGCCGACGCTCGCGAGCCACGCCGTCCGCTCCCGCCCGGCAAGCTCAGTGAAATAGCGGCCGTCGAGGAGCTGGGCGAGGATGTGCGCGTGGATCATGGCGCCGAGCATCTTGTCCTCGGTCCACACCGACAGCGCGGTGTCGTGGCGGTCGGAGTTCGGCATGTCGATGCCGGTCAGAACGATGTTGCCCTTGATGCGTTGGGCGAGCTCGGCGCGCCGGGCCTCGTCTGCGCCTGGCTGCAGGTCCTTGGCGGAGACCTTGAGGAACGGCTCGGTGTCGCGGTTGGGGCCGACGAGCCAAGCGATGCGCATGGACTCTGCCGACGTCCCGGGCCCTGCGAGCGGTGCGCCGGCCGCCAATGCAACCTGGCGCGAAAAGCTTTCCTTGAACGGCGACTGCGGTAGCGGCGGGGAAGTGCGGCGCACGATATGCCCCGGATCGTACTTCAGAGCGAGGTAGCCAGCCGGCCGACCGGCATCGGCCAGGAACTTTTCCTGATAGGCCCGCTGGTGCTCGTTGAATTCGGTCGTGTGCGCGTCGATCGCGCCGAGCACAATCGGCGTCTTGATCTCGTGCAGGGCTGCGAGCATCGCGCCGTCCTTGTCGGTCCCCTGCGAGGCTACGAAATAGAAGTCGAGCCCGATTGCTTTGGGGCCCATGGCGTCGATGGTGCGCAGGATTTGCGCGTGCGTGTCGCGCGGGATGGGGGAGACGACGCCGCCATCGAACGTTGCGGGGTCGAACACGACGAGGACGATGCCCGGATGCTGACTAGCGGTGCGGTCGGCGAGCAGCAGCGTGCGCCAGTCCGCGGTCCAGTACTCGAAGCGGTCAAGCTTGGCGCGGATCGGCGCGTAGAAGAGAGCGAGCGCGGCAAGGACGGCGAGGACGCACACCAATAGCGAGAAGACCGGAAATCGGTCCGGATGCTTCTCGTCGCTCGATGTGATCGTCATCCCCACGCGTCCCCGCTCGCACCGCGTTGCTTGCGTACGGATCGATTACTGCTTACCCGAGCCGCCGCCCGTGCCGTCATCGCCGGTCTGGCCGCTGCCGCCGCCGGTTCCGTCGCCAGAGTCGGTTTTCGTCGTGTCGTCGCCCGCGAAAGCCGGGAGCGTGAGCGAAGCGCTGCAAAGGAGAACCGCGGACAGCGCCGCGAGAGCCAGTTTGAGCTTCATGGTGTCCCCTCCTTGTCGATCAGGCGCCGTGCCTGACCATCGCACCACCATCGGTGCGGCGGCAACTCTGCGACGCGATTGCGGCGCGTTTCGGGTGCAGCTCTCAGGCGACGATTTTTTGATTGTATTCGCCGACTTCCGGGAACTTCGCGAGCTCGCGGTCGATGTCGGCGAAGATCGCCTTCATGTTCGCTTCCGACGTGGGGCTCTCCACGACCACGACCAGCTCGGGTTTGTTGGAGGAGGCGCGCACCAGCCCCCAGGTTCCATCCTCCAGCGTGACGCGCACGCCGTTCACCGTGACGAGATCGCGGATTTTCTGACCGGCGACGCTGGCCCCGCTCGCGGCGCGTTTCTGGTAGTGCTCGACCATGCGATCGACGACGGCGTACTTCTTCTCGTCGTCGCAGTGCGGCGACATGGTCGGCGATTGATAGGTCTTCGGCAGCTCGCGTTTCAGCTCCGCCATGGTCTTGCCGGCGGCGCGATCGAGCATATCGCAGACGGCGAGTGCGGCGACGAGGCCGTCGTCGTAACCGCGGCCCAGCGGCGGCTGGAAAAAGAAGTGGCCGCTCTTCTCGAAGCCGACGAGCGCCTTCTGCTCGAAGGTGTAGCGCTTCATGTAGGAGTGGCCGGTCTTCCAGTAGAGCGCCTTGGCGCCGTTGGCATGCAGCACCGGATCGGTGAGGAAGAGCCCCGTCGACTTCACGTCGGCGACGAACAGCGCGTTCTTGAACCGGGCCGAGATATCGCGCGCCAGCATGACGCCGACGGTGTCGGCAAAGATCTCGTGGCCCTCGTTGTCGACGACGCCGCAGCGGTCGCCGTCGCCGTCGAAGCCGAGTCCGACGTCGGCCTTGTGCTTGACGACGGCTTCGGCGATCGCGTGCAGCATCTTCATGTCTTCGGGGTTGGGGTTGTAGCGCGGGAAGGTGTAGTCGAGCTTGGTGTCGAGCGGCACCACCTCGCAGCCGACGGCTTCCAGAACCTGCGGCGCGAATGCGCCGGCCGTGCCGTTGCCGCAGGCGGCGACAACCTTCAGGCGGCGCTTCAGCTTGGGCCGGTCGGCCAGTGCCTTCATGTAGCGCTCGGCCATGTCGGGAACGAAGATATAGCGGCCGCCGTCGGCCGTCTTATAGGCGCCGGACAGCACGATCTCTTTGAGACGCGTCATCTCGTCGGGCCCGAAGGTCAACGGGCGTGTGAGCCCCATCTTGATGCCGGTCCAGCCGTTGTCGTTATGCGAGGCCGTCACCATGGCGACGCCTTCGACATCAAGATCGAACTGCGCGAAGTAAGCCGTGGGCGATAGCGCAAGCCCGATGTCGTGCACCTCGCAGCCGCCGGCGAGCAGTCCGTTGATCAGCGCCTGCTTCACGGAGGCGGAATAGGAGCGGTAGTCGTGGCCGGTGACGAGGCGCTTCTTGACCCCGCGCTCGGCAAACAGCGTCGCCATGCCAAGCCCCACCGCGGTCAGCCCCAGGAGGTTGATCTCCTGCGGGAACAGCCAGCGCGCATCGTACTCGCGAAAGCCGGTCGGCTTGACGAGCGGCAGGCGCTCGAAGTCGGCGGTGTTCGGCTTCAAGTCTGCGCGCGGGGGAGGGAGCATGGGAGGCCCTTCGAGGTATCCGGGGAAGGCTGCGGCAGGTGTAAACGTCGCGCATGCGTTAGTCGATCCTGGGACATTCGACCCGCGGCTTTTGGCCCTAGCGCTTTCGTATTATCGGCGCGGGCAGAGTGTTCTTTAGGCTATTCCTGCAGGACGAGGATGCCGGAGCGCATGTCGAAGCGCGACAGCCGGCTCAAGAACGTCATCCCGAGCAGCGAGGTCTTGAGCCGCCCGCGCTCGGCCACGGCGGCCGGAACATTGCGCACGGTGATGTCGCCGATGGACACACGGTCGAGCGTCACGGGAGCGACGCGGGCGACGCCGTTGGCCGTGGTGACGGCCTGCGTGAAATCGCTGTTGTTGAGAGAGAGACCGGCGCGCTGGGCGTCCTCGTAGGTCAGGGCAATCATGGTGGCGCCCGTGTCGACCATGACGTCGATCGAGCGGCCGTTGACCTCGGCCTCCGCATTGAAGTGGCCGTTACGCCCAGCCTTCAGTTCGACGATAGAGCTCGAGGCTTGCTGCTGTGGCGTCGGCGATTCCGATTGTGCAGCGGTGCGGGCGTCAATGTCGCTCGGCGTCGGGAGGCCCAAGAGCTGCTCGGCCCCCGTCTTGAGCGTCTCGAAGTGGCTGAAGGCCGCGGCGCCGATGAGCGCGACGACAGCCCAGCTCGCCGCCTCACGTAAAAGCTGCCGATTGCCTGAGGTGAGCGCCATGATCGGGGATGAGCCAGCCGGGTGAGCTTGCGCAGAGTGGGTCCGTGCTTGCCCGAGCGGGGCCATCAGCCCCGGAGCGTTAGGAAGTCTTTCGAAAATTCATACGAACGCAAACGAGTTAAGAAACTCATACCAAGCAAGTTCTCGTTAACGCTGCCGGGGCGCGCGACCAGGGCATCCACATTGTGGATCACGAGCGGTCCGATGGCGATGGAACGCAGACGCACCGGCGCCGCATAGGTGAGGCCGTTCGCGGTCTGCACGGGCACGGTGTACGACAGATCGTGCGTATCGACGCCGGCGCGAGATGCGTCCGCCGGCTTGAGGACCACGGTCGAGGCGCCGGTATCGACGAGCAGCAGCATCGCCTGGCCGTTGATCGACGCGCGAACCGAGAAGTGCCCGTCGAACCGCTTGCGTACGCGCACGGCGCGCTCGCTCTTGTCCTCCGTCTCGACCACCATCGTCTGCCCGGCGGGCAGAAGCTCGCCCGCGACGCGGTAGGCGACGGCCGACAGCTCCTGCCGGTAGGTGTAGCTCGTGACGAGGAACAGCCCGAACGCGGCCCAGGTCATGAGATAGCGGATCGCGCGCAGGGGCCGGCTGCGCTCGTCGGCGAGGATGAGCAGCAGGTAGACCGCGATGAGCAGCACGCCGGCGGCAAGGACCGCGATCTCGGTATTGTCCATGGTGGACAAGACCTGCACATCACCGCGCAGGAGGAACAGCACGCCCGCGATCACGAGAAAGGCCAGGAGCAGCCACGCCATCATTGGCTCACCCTTCGACCACCGGCATCTTGCGCGCGGGCAGCGCTTCCATGATGCGGCGCCGCTCCGTGCTCGTCATCGCCGACCAGCGGGCGATCTCCTCGATTGTGCGACGGCAGCCGAGGCACAGACCCGTTGCGCAATCGATCTCGCACACGTCGACGCAAGGGCTCTCCATTAAGGCTCAAGCTCGCTGTCCCGCGCCGGCATTCCGGCTCGCATCATGCGCCGAATATGTAGCGTCGGGGCTGTGGCGGCACAATGTCTGGGGTCGGCTCAGTTGAGGCTGGCAGCGTCCTCGCCTGTAGCGTCCGGCGTCTTCGGGCGCAGGCGCGCCGGCCGCGGAGGCCGCGGCGACACCTGCCGGAGCCGGTGGGTCTCCTGCCCCAGCGGCTGCAGCGGAACCATGGCTCGCAATACGCGATAGCCCGGCAGAGTCACGGTCGCCTCGGTGCCCTTGCGCAGCTCGGAGCGCAACTCGAGGCTCCCGCCGTGCAGCTCGATCAGGTTCTGCACGATGGCGAGGCCCAAGCCGGCGCCACCCTCGGCGGTCTGATGCGCGAGCGCGCCCTGGCCAAACGCCTGCAGTACCTTGGGGATCTCGTCCTCGGGGATGCCGGGGCCGGTGTCGCGCACGCTCAGGAACTGGCCGCCGTCCTCGGTCGAGCCGACGACGAGGGTGATGCGGCCGCCGCGGGGCGTGAACTTCAGCGCGTTCGACATGAGGTTGAGGCAGATCTGGCGCATGGCACGCTGATCGGCCCAGACCACGGGAAGGCCCGGCTCGAATATCTCCCCCACCTGCAGGCCTTTGCCGTCGGCGCGGAGCTTCAGAAGCTTGTGGCACTCGGATGCGACATCGGCGAGCCGCACCGGCTCCTCGTGCAGCTCGTAGCGGCCGGCCTCGATGCGGGTGAGGTCGAGAATCTCGTTGATGAGATGCAGGAGGTGGCGGCCGCTGTCGAGGATGTTGCCCGCGTAGTCGCGGTAGGTCGGATTTTCGATCGGGCCGAACAGCTCGGTCTTCATCACCTCGGAGAAGCCGAGGATGGCGTTGAGCGGCGTGCGCAGCTCGTGGCTCATGGTGGCAAGGAAGCGCGACTTGGCGTTGTTGGCGGCTTCCGCGCGCCTGCGTGCCTCGTCGGAAACTGATTTCTCCTCCTCGAGCTCGGCAATGAGCGCGTCCTTCTCGCTGCGGTATTCGAGCATCGACAGCGCGGTGAAGCGGATGCCGCGGGCCAGGAAGAGGAAATAGACGTGGATGCCGACGGCCATGAAGGCCAGCGCAAGATAGAAGGGATCGTTCAGCAGCAGCAGCCGTATCACAACCGCGACCGTCATCGGGATCGTGCCGGCATAGAGGATCGGCGGGATGGTCGCGGCGAACATGGTGCGGATCGCCAGCACGACGATCAGCGTGGCAAAGACGAAGACGTGCGAGGAGAAGGCGAGGTCGGTGCCGACACCCACATGCTTGCCGAGGCCCATAAGCGCGAAGCCGGCGAGGGCCACGCCGTTCAGCAGTTCGATGATGATGAAGCGGCGGCGCCACATGCGGACGTTGACTTGACCCGGCGGTAGCGCGAGGAAGCGGCGCCCCTGGTCGAGCAGCACTACTTTGGCGCCGATGACGATGCCGAGCCACACGACGGCGTCGAATGCTGGGGCCCAGAACATCGACGCGATGGCAAACAGCGCATAGAGCGCCGGCATGGTGACGGCGGCGCCGAGCTCGTTCTTCACGAACATCGTCAGCAGCTCGTACTCGAACTCCGGCTTGATGCTGGTGCCGGCAGCAAGCCGCGCGCGCGTCGCCTTGAGATCCTCCGCGGCACGCCGCTTCTCATCGCGCCGGCTGCGGCGCCGCGCGACCTCTTCGGCTATGGCGCTACTGCTCATGTGTGCGGAATCCCGGGGCCGGCCTAAAGGAGCCGGAACATTGAAGGACAATCTCTGGATGATTTCCTAACTAAGTGTTTATCAAGGCAATATTTGGACTTGAAGGTAGCTGCAAGACGAGCTTGTCCGCCGCTATTTGCTGCTCCCCGCGTTGTCGAAGGCCGCTCGCGCCGCTACGCTCGCACGTTAACCTCCGGCGCATCACAAGCCATGCGGATCATCGAAACGCGCAGCGCACCCAATCCCCGCCGGGTGCGTATCTTCCTCGCGGAGAAACAGATCGCGGTGCCGTTCGAGGAGGTCGAGATCATGCAGGGAGAGCTGCGCAACCCGGAGTTCTCGGCCCTGAACCCATTGCAGCGGGTGCCCGTGCTGATCCTCGACGACGGGAGCGCGATTGCGGAATCGGTCGCCATCTGCCGCTATTTCGAGGAGATACAACCCGAGCCTCCCCTGTTCGGGCGCGGCGCGGTGGGTCGCGCGCAAGTCGAGATGTGGAACAGGCGGGTGGAGCTCGGCTTGTTTCAAGCCGTCGCCTTCGTGTTCCGTCACCTGCATCCCAAGATGAGCGGGCTCGAGCTACCGCAGGTGTCTGCCTGGGGCGAAGCCAACAAGACGAAGGTTGTGGAGATGCTCGCGCTTCTTGATGCTAGGCTCGGAGAAGCGCGTTTTATCGCGGGCGATGAGTTTTCCATAGCCGACATTACCGCGCTCGTGGCCGTCGACTTCATGCGGGCCGCGCGGCTGCGGCGGCCGGAAGGGCTCGCCAACCTCGAGCGCTGGCACCGCGAGGTGTCGGCGCGGCCGAGTGCGGCAGCTTGAGAGAGAACTGGGCGAAGCCAGCAATGCCAATGCGATTTGCGAGACGCGCATGAAGCTCACAATCGTCGGCTCGGGCGACGCCTTCGGTTCCGGCGGCCGGCTGCAGACCTGCTACCACGTTGCCCTTGGCGGCGAGGACGTGCTGATCGATTGCGGCGCCACGTCGCTTATCGGCATGCAGCAGCTCGGGCTCGATCCCGACCGCGTATCGACTATCTTCATCTCGCACCTCCACGGCGATCACTTCGCAGGGCTCGTGTGGTTCCTGCTGCACGCCCACTACGTGACGGAGCGCACGGCGCCGCTCACGATCACGGGTCCCGCCGGCATCGCGCAGCGCTTCGCGACCGCTGCCGACACGCTGTTTCCCGGGACGACCGCTATCGCGAAGCGCTTCGAAATGCGTTTCATCGAATACGGAGAAGGTGTGCCCCTTGATGTCGGACCCTTACGCGTCACGGCCTACGAGGTGCGCCATCCCTCCGGCGCGCCACCCTACGCCTTGCGGCTCGAGGGCAACGGCAAGACCTTGGGCTTCTCCGGCGATACGCAGTGGGTCGAGAGCCTCTTGTACGCCGCCAACGGCGCCGATCTCTTCATCACCGAGTGCTTCAGCTTCGAGACCCCGATCGGCTATCACATGGCCTGGAGCGACATCGAGCGGAACCTCGACCGGCTCGCGGCCAAGCGCGTGCTGATCACGCACATGAACGCGGACATGCTCGCCCGCTCCGCTCAGATACGCGATCCGCGCGTGCTCGTGGCGAGCGACGGCATGCAGATTGACATCTGATTGGCGGGGGGAGCCGTGGCAACTGCTCTCGATCGACTGGTAGCCCAGATCCGCGCCTGCCGGATCTGCGTTGACGATCCCGTCGGCGCACCATTGGCGCACGCGCCGCGGCCCGTCCTGCGCGTCAGCCGCACGGCCCGGCTCGCCGTCGTCGGGCAGGCGCCGGGAACGCGCGTGCATGCGGCGGGCATCCCCTTCAGCGACGCGTCCGGCGAACGGCTGCGTGCCTGGATGGGCGTGACCGCGGACGAGTTCTACGACGTGCGCCGCATCGCAATCGTGCCCATGGGCTTCTGCTATCCGGGCCAGGACGCGCACGGTGGCGACCTACCGCCGCGGAGAGAATGTGCGCCACGCTGGCGCTCGCGGCTGTTTGAGCAGCTACCGCGGATCGAGTTGATGCTTCTCGTCGGCGGCTACGCGCAGCGCTGGCATCTGAAAGAGAGCGCGCGCGCCGGCGTCACCGCGACGGTCGAGGACTGGCGCGCGATTCTGGAAGGCACCGATCGCCCGCGCTGCCTGCCATTGCCGCATCCGTCCTGGCGCAACAACGCCTGGCTCACGGCGCGCCCGTGGTTCGAAGACAAACTCGTCCCGCGCCTGCAGGCCGAGGTTCGGGACCTGCTCGACTGAGGAAATGATTTTCCTGGCTTCCCCTTGACTGCGCCTTGGATCGCACGCCTTAATCGCGCATTGCTCGCGAAATTGGGAAAAGTTTTCCATACCAGGCGGCTATGCTCGACGAAATGGACATCAAGATCCTCCGCATCCTGCAGGAGGACTGCACGCGCCCGGTGGCCGACATCGGTAAGGAGGTCGGTCTGTCGACGACGCCTTGCTGGCGGCGCATCCAGAAGCTCGAGGAGGCGGGCGTAATCGAGCGCCGCGTTGCCATCCTCGATCCGCACAAAGTCAACGCGGGCGTCACCGTGATCGTCTCGATCAAGACCGATCAGCACAGCCTCGGGTGGCTCGAGCGCTTCCATTCCGCGGTTGCGGATTTTCCGGAGGTCGTGGAGTTCTACCGGATGTCGGGCGAGGTCGACTATCTCTTGCGCGTCGTCGTGCCAAATATCGCGGCCTACGATGTGTTCTACAAGAAGCTCATCGCACGGATCGAGATCGCCAAGGTGTCTTCGTCCTTCGCCATGGAGCAGATCAAGTACACGACCGCGCTACCGCTGCATTTCGCGCGCGGCGATGGCGCTGAGCGCGCGAGCAAGGACTAGACCAGCAGGTAGAGCGCCGACAGCGAGAAGCACATCAACGCGGCGATGCCCATCGCCGCGAATGTCAGCTGCATCCCCCACACTCTGTACTTTAGGATTTGCGGTGTCTGCGACAGTCCGTAGGCGTGGAGCGCACGGCCGGCGACCAGCATCAGGCCAACGAGATGTGTGAGAATATGCGGCGGGCCCAAGCTCTCCGCGAGCGCCATGAGCAGCAGCGCGAAGGGCGCGTACTCGGCGAAGTTCGCATGGACGCGCATGCGGCGTAAGAGTTGCGCGTCCTCGCCGTGCCCGATCTCGACGCGTTGCTGTTTCCGCCAGCCGATGACGCGCACGCTCAGGAAGAGATAGAGCGCGGTCAGCAGTGAGGCGTAGAACGCGGTGATCGTCATCATGGCAGGTTCCCCCCAGCAAGCTCTGGCGAGATTAGCACGCGTGCCAGCGATCGCAGAGTGCTCCGAGCGGAAATCAACTCAAGTCTTCGAGCCATCGCGCGCGCCCAAGCGCGCGATGAGGCTCGAGGTGTCCCAGCGGGCGCCGCCCATGCGCTGCACCTCGGCGTAGAACTGATCGACGAGCGCCGTCACGGGCAGGCTCGAGCGATTGCGCTCCGCTTCGGCGAGGCAGATCCCCAAATCCTTGCGCATCCAGTCGACCGCGAAGCCGAAATCGAAGCGGCCTTCGCTCATCGTCTTCCAGCGGTTCTCGAGCGGCCAGGACTGCGCCGCACCCTTGGAGATCGTCTCCATGACGACGGGGAGATCGAGGCCGGCGTTTTGCGCGAAGTCGATCGCCTCGGCGAGCGCCTGCAGCATGCCGGCGATGGCGATCTGGTTGACCATCTTGGCGAGCTGGCCGGCGCCTGACGGTCCGATGCGATTGACGGAGCGGGCATACGTAGAGATGAACGGCTTTGCGCGTGCGAACGCCTGCTCGTCGCCGCCCACCATCACCGTGAGCCCCCCGTTTTGCGCTCCGGCCTGGCCGCCGGAGACGGGCGCGTCGAGGAAGGAGAAGCCGCGCTCGGAGGCAGCAGTGCTGAGCTCGCGTGCGACCTCGGCCGAAGCCGTCGTGTGATCGATGAAGATCGTGTCCGCCCCCATGCCGTGGAAGGCGCCGTTCTCGCCTGTCGTCACGGCCCTCAGGTCGTCGTCGTTGCCGACGCAGGCAAACACGAGCTCGGCCCCCGCGGAAGCTGCGGCCGGCGTCGGCGCGCTGCGCCCGCCGTATTCGGCGACCCACGCCTTCGACTTGGCCTCGTTGCGGTTATAGGTGACGACGTCGTGGCCGCCTTTCGTGAGGAGGTGGCCGGCCATGGGATAGCCCATGACGCCGAGCCCGATCCACGCGACGTGCGCCATGCTGGCCTCCTCGATCCGCGAGCCGTCGACGACGCTGTCGCCGGCGGTCCCGAGGCTGCTCGGTGCGGAGCTAGTGCTTGATGGGCTGGGTGGGGAACGCGAGCTGCTCGCGTGCGCGCCATTCGTTGGTCACGTAGTTGATGATGATCGACTTGCGCACGCCGTCGATCTTGCGCCGCTCGAAGCCGTGGTAGGTGACGTTGGAGGGCACGAATACGAGCGCGGCGTTGCTCTCGAAGGGCGAGCGGCCGACGTGGCTCTTGTCGGCGTCGTAAATGTCGGTGCCGAGCGCCGCGTGGCTCGGATCCTTCGAGGTGTAGAGCAGCATGGTGAAGAGCTTCACACCGAGGTCGGAGTGCGGCTCGAGCCAGAAGCCGTCGGTGTCCTGCGCGATCTCGACGCGCAGGTAGGTGCCGTCGAGGTTGGTGCCGAAGTACTGCTCGATGCGGTCGACGACCGTCTTGCTCTGGAAGGCGTCGTTGAAGGCTTGGCAGACGGGAAACCGGTTCATGTTCTCGGCGTCGAAATACTTGCGCGTGTTGTTGTGCAGCTCGCGCTTGCCGGACACGCCGTCGAGCGGGGGCGCCTCGAACGGCAGGGCGAGAATGGTGTCGACCACATCATGGGGAAGGCACTGCCGCAGGAACCAATGCTTGTAGGGGGTCGGCGTGAACTTGGAGGTTTCGATGCTGTTCAGCATCGAGTCGACGATCGCTTGCTTCGTGATGGCCATGTGGCGTTGCTTCCCTGGGTTAGGCGGCAGGAGCAGACCGGCGGGCGCTCCGAATGGCGTGGGCCGGGGCGCCGCACTTCGCCTTTGCGCCCGATCGTGGCGGATGCGGAGAGCCCCTAGCGTTCTGACGGATCAGAAGGCCTGCGCCACTTAGCATTGGCCCCCGTGGAAGCGCAAATGGTGCGCAGCGCAATGCTTACGGGGCTCGGCTCGTTTGCAGCTGATGAAAGAAAAGGGGCCTCGGTTCCGGTGGATCCGAGGCCCTGAAGTTCATTTGGGGAGAGAAGTCTGAAACTACTTGTCGTGGGCGGAGTGGGCGTTGGCTGGTCTCAACTCTGCTCGATCTGGGACCAGGGGAAATTGGCGCCGGCGTCGGCACGATGGTTCTTGAGGGCGCTGAGGGAGGCTAGGAGCAGGACACCGGTCAGCAAGAACAGCAGCAGGGCTCCCGTGCGGGCCCAGGCCCATTTGGACCCTTCCTGTCTCTTGGCGGCGTTGAGATCCATGAGAAAGTCCCTATGCGGATTGGCGTGTATGATCGAGTTGAGAGTCTGACCGGAAACATTATGTTGGATTGCATAGCTTTCGCAACATGAGCCTGATGGATGCGAGGCGTAGGAACGCAAGCGCCTTGCGGTTGAGGTTTTCCCAATCCTTTGCGAGCCGTCTGCAACGGCCGAGCCATGCGAGTGTGCGTTCAACTACCCATCGGCGCGGCAGAACCTCGAATCCTTTCGCATAATCGGAGCGCTTCACGATTTCGGTCGTCAGATGAGGTAACGCTTTCTTTTGCGCGGCGCGGAATTGCGGTCCCTGATAACCGCCGTCGGCGAAAAGCTTCTTCAGAAATGGAAACATGCCAAACAGCGTCGCTAGCACGAGTCCGCCGCCGTCGCGGTCCTGAATGTCAGCCCCGTGTACGAGCGCGTGCATCAGCAGGCCTTGTGTGTCGACGAGGATGTGCCGCTTCTTGCCCCTGATCTTCTTTCCCGCGTCGTAACCATGTGGATCGATGCACGGCCCCCTTTTTCAGCGCTTTTCACGCTCTGACTGTCGATGATCGCGGCGGTGGGGCTGGCCTCGCGCGAGGCCTGTTCGCGACACTTCACGTAGAGCGCATGATGGATGCGATCCAGCGTGCCGTCCCAACTCCACAAGTCGAAGTAATCGTAGACCGTCGAACGCGGCGGTAAATCCTTCGGGATCGCGCGCCATTGGCAACCCGTGCTCAGCACATACATGAGCCCGTTGACGACCTCGCGCGCATTCACGTGACGCTTGTTGCCGCCGCGCTTGGCAGGAGGAATCAACGGCTCGACGTATGCCCATTCCTCGTCGGTCAGATCGCTGGGATAGCGCAGCCGGCTTCGATCATAACGTCCGCGATTTTCGTTCGTCCACATGGGCCACCTCCGAAGAATCAGGTGGCCTCCCTTGAATCACAAACGACTCCAACGATTCAAGATGTTCCCGGACGGGCTCTCAGGCGTCCCTTTGAATATCCAGCCGCGCCCATAGACGTGGACAACGACAAGGTCGCGCCAGTCGATTGCGGGCTTCCACGGAGGTAAAGGGCGCCGCAGCGGCGGACCGAACGGAACGCCGTGCCGGAACTTGCGCCACAGCCTGTAGGGAAGGCTGGCAACAAACTTCAGCAGCGTTCTCCGCGGTGGGTAGTCCGTGGCAAGTCCAATCACCGTACGCTCACCCCGTCGAAGTGTATCACACTGCTAGGCCTGCAGCGGTCGATGCCGGCGCATTGTTACTCGCTCTGCAGCATGGGCTCCGGCGCAGGAGGATACTGATAACAATGACCGATGAGTCTGCGGTCTCGCATGTGGGCGACCCAGCGAAGCGCCTCGCAGCCCCGACGCGTTGAGGTCCTGTAACGCGCGCACGATCCGCGATACCACGGCTCGCAGATCGACAAGCCGACGTGCCTATGCTCCTCGCAGCGATAGGACGCGCTCGGCCATCGCTGATCGGTGCGGTCCAATGTTTGCAGCCTTTCGATGGCTTCTTCGCACGCTGACAGCGATAGGAACCCGTGCTTGGAAGTGCTCTGCTCCCCGTTCGCGAGCGTCATCGTGATGTAGAGCGTTGCGGGATCCATGGCGCGATTTACTCACTAGCCGGTGGCGATAATTCGCCCACTCGGAGCGATCCGGGCGGGCCGTTGGCTGCTGTAGACTGGGAGACTTACGCGGCGACCTGTGGCTGGCTTCAACCGCTCGTTCTCGGAAACGACCCGCGAGGGCTCGCCCCGCTTGTCGTGCCGCAGTAGTCCTGCGATCTTCTCGCAATGCATACCGCACCACCGACCCCCAAGCGACGTCGCCGATGGTACAACCCGATATCGATCGTACGTTCGATCTATAATCGGCCGCGAGTGTATTTGGGCGCTGCAGTTGGCATCGCGCTTTTGTGGTTTCTGCCCAGATCGATCCCAGAACCCGTGCGTGAGACCACCGCATGGTGTCTGGGGGCAGCGGTCTACCTCGTCCTTGCCTTCCGATTGATGAGAAGCTGCCACGCGGACCGCATCAGGTTGCGAGCGGGGGTACACGACGACAGCGGCATCCTCATCCTTGGTCTCATCCTGCTTGCGATCTTTTCCAGCTTCAGCGCGATCTTCGGCCTGTTGACCGAGGCCAAGGCGGCATCGAGCCATGGCAAGATGCTCTTTGTCGGGCTCGCCGGCGCCACGATCTTCATCTCTTGGATGGTGATGCAGGTGGCCTTCGCGATTCGCTACGCGCACCAGTACTATCGTCCTGACCACTCGATGCCGGACATCAACGGTCTTGATTTCCCCAAGGACGTTCATCCTGACTATTGGGATTTCTTTTACTTCTCGACCTCAATCGGCGCGGCTTCGCAAACCTCGGATGTCAACATCAACTCGAAGGAGTTGCGGCGCCTCGTAACTCTCCACGCGATAGTCTCGTTCTTCTTCAACGTCGCGGTCGTGGCCCTGATGATTAACTTGGCTGCCAGCTTGATTTGAGAACTCCGCCGGCTCTCGACTTCGACCCCAAGCTTTCCACCCTGAATAAGTGGCATCGCGCCCTTGAAGGCGCTGGCGTCGAGTTCATAGATGGTAGCGCCGAGGATGACCGCGGGCCGGGCGTCAGGCTACGCCACAGTAGCAAGCCCGCCGGCAAGAGGAAGTGAGGGCGCCATGCCGCTCATGGTTGGAAACATTGTCCTGTTGAACTCCGGCAGCCCTC
>JRHI01001661.1_pt1 | contig 17723 bp, 19 predicted proteins | sample 215371 | NCBI WGS metagenome assembly JRHI01 (sample SAMN02929681, study PRJNA255918) | sediment metagenome | biome: cave system; feature: Ice Cave; material: Sediment; isolation source: sediment from deep within a dark volcanic ice cave with no known source of... ...
TGAGGCATTTTTGATTCACTTGTTCATGCGAGCTGCCTTAGGTCCGGCGGTGCCGTAGATGTGTGCCACGGCGTGCTGGAAGCGAGCGCGATCCATCATGGTTGACGCGAGCCGGTTGACCCATCCCGACCGCCGGGCAGTGCTGGGCGGGCTGCTGGCCGGGGCGGGCGCCGTGCTGGCTCCCGCAACGCGGGCCCGTGCCGAGGACAAGGACCCGCCGCCTCCCACGAGCATCGAGCGCATCGAGATCGATGCCCGGCCGATCGCGCATTTCGAGCGCAACCGGCCGGAGGTCAAGCGGTTCGGGGCGCTCGAATTTCGCGGCGGCATGGTTCTGACCTCCCCGTCGGATGACTTCGGCGGCTGGTCGGCGCTGGTCATGGACCCGGCAGGCAAGAGCATGCTTGCCATATCCGATGTCGGCAGCTGGCTCAGCGCCGATCTCGACTACGACGGCAGCCGGCCGAGCAGCTTGACGAACGCCCGGCTCGGCCCGCTGCTCGGCCCCGACGGCCGCCCGCTCGAGCGCAAGGTCGAGCAGGATGCGGAAGCGGCAGTGCTGGAAAACGGCACACTGCAAAACGGCTCGCTGCTGATCGGTTTCGAGCGCCACCATCGCATCGACCGCTATCAGATCCGCGACGGTGCGGTGCAGACCCCAACGGGCTCCTTGAAGCTCCCCGCCGAGGCCAAGCGCATGCCGGCCAATCAGGGCATCGAGGCACTGGCGATCCTCAGGGGCGGCCCCTACCATGGCGCGGTCGTAGCCATTGCCGAGCGCTACACGCGCGGGAGCGGCGCAGCGGCGAGGCGGAGCGCTTCCAGCTGCAAGACATCGACGGCTTCAACATCACCGACGCCGCAGCTCTGCCGGACGGCGGCCTGCTCGTGCTCGAGCGCTACTTCCGCTGGACCGAGGGCGTCAAGATGCGCCTGCGCCATATCCCGGCAGGTGAGATCGCGCCCGGCGCACGCATCGCCGGCCGCACGCTCATCCAGGCCGACTCGAGCTACGACATCGACAACATGGAGGGCCTAGCCGTGCATCGCGGGGCCGGCGGCGAGACCATCGTGTCGATGATCTCCGACGACAATTTCAACCACCTCATCCAGCGCACGGTGTTCCTGCAGTTCACGCTGCACGATGTGGACTAGGGCGAGATCGTTCCTGATGGAAGCCATTCGCATCCGTCACGCGCTAAAGCCCGGCGACCTCGGCATGGTCGTGCATCTGCACGGGGTGATCTACGCGCGCGAGTACGGCCTCGACACGAGCTTCGAGCCCTATGTGGCCAAGCCCCTGGTCGACTGCGTGCTCGACGGCACGGGACGCGTGTGGATCGCGGAGGACGCCGATCGCATCGTCGGATCGATCGCCATGGTCGACGCTGGCGAAGGGATCGGGCAGCTGCGCTGGTTCCTGCTCGTCCCCGAGGTGCGCGGCAGCGGGCTCGGCCGTCGCCTGCTCGAGGCGGCGCTGGCCTATGGCCGGGAGCGCGGCTTCTCCCGCATCTTCCTGTGGACCTTCGCCGATCTGGAGGGCGCGCGGCGGCTCTATGAGCGCGCCGGCTTCAAGGTCATCGAGACCAAGACGGGCCTGATCTGGGGTGCCGAGCGCACGGAGCTGCGCATGGAGATGGAGCTCGGCGGTTGAACTCCCTCTCCCTATCGTCCTTCACGATGGGGAGAGGGAAAAGCTACGCGGCGACCTGCTCGCTCTGGGCTTTGCGTACCTCGCGTTTGAGCTTTTGGCAGCGTTGCGACAGCTCCTCGTCGCTGGCCTTCATCAGGAAGGCGTCGAGCCCACCGCGTCGCTCCACCGTCTTTAGCGCGTGCGCGCTGATGCGCAGCCGCACCTTGCGCTGCAGGGTGTCGGAGATCAGCGTCACCTGGCACAGGTTGGGGCGGAAGGTGCGCTTGGTCTTGTTCTCGGCATGGCTGCGTATCTGGCCGGCCATGGGCAGCTTGCCCGTCAACTCGCAWCGCCGTGTCATGGAAAAGCTCCTTTGGCCGGCCGTCGCGAAAATCCTCGGGCATATCGGCGCTCGCGGGAGGTTCTATACGAGGCGAGCCGGACGTCAAGGCTCCATGCCGTCCCCGCGTGTCAATTCGGGCCAGCCATGACCGAATTTTTTACCCCTTCAGCGCTATGGTGGCCGAGTCACACAATTGACGCAAAACCAGATAGCTTTGGCGCGCGGGGAACGGTTGTTGCGTCTGCGTGGGGGAGTGAGGCGGCATCATGACGTTGAAGTTTGCGTTCGTTGCCAGGGGCATTAGCTGCTCTCTGGCCGGGTTGGCGTCGTTGGCGGGGCTCGTTGCGGGCTCCGGGGCTCCGGTTGCAGCCGAAAGTTGGCCGGCCAATGTACGCGCCCTCTACGAGATCAGTTTCAACGGCATCGCCGTCGGCTCCTTCGAATTCCAATCGCAGGCGGAAAGCCACAGCTACACGCTCACCGGCAATGCGCACCTCTCGGTGCTGCTCGGCGCCTTCAGCTGGGCCGGCTCGACGCGCAGCTTCGGCACGATCGTCAACCAGGCGCCGAAACCGGCCTCCTTCACGTTCGACTTCAAGAGCAACCTGCGGGCCGGCTCGACCAAGATCGGCTTCGCGGACGACGCCGTCTCCAACATCATGAACGTGCCGCCGATGGTCACGAGCGCCCCCATCATTCCCCTGCGCGAGCACCATTTGAAGGGCGTCGTCGATCCCCTGAGTGCCATCATGATGCTCTCGCGTAACACCGCCGCGGATCCGTGCGACCGTCGCATTGCCATCTTCGACGGCAAGGAGCGCTTCGATCTGCTGTTCAGCCGCAAGGGCCAGATGCGGGTCACCGAGCAGGCTCCGAGCGGCCAGCCCGGCGTCGCCCATGTCTGCCGCGTGAGATACTTGCCGATTGCCGGCCACAAGATCGACGGCGACACGAAATTCATGGCCGCCAACGACGCAATCGAGGTGGCGCTGCGGCCGGTGCCTAGCGCCAACGTGTTCGTGCCCTATCAGATCAGCATCCCGACCATGGCCGGATCGGCCACCATCGTCTCAAAGCGCGTAGAGATCGTGTCGCCCGGCAAGCCGCAGATCGCTATGCTGTACTGAGACGAGGTATCAGACCTTCGGGGTCTGATACCATTGCGCCGCGCTCACCGATGGCTTTTCTATATACTGTCGGACCCAGAGGCTGTGACACCGCCTTGCGGTTTTTTTGCCCTCGCCTCTTGATCTTGTCACATCACTCTGCAATGCCTCCGACAATCCCTTGCCGCTCTTGAGGACATTTGTGAATGAGCCTCGATCTCGCCGCCCGCATCCGCAACGTGACCGCCGTGCTCGGGCCCACCAACACGGGAAAGACGCACCTGGCGATCGAGCGCATGCTGGGGCATGACACGGGGTTGATCGGCCTGCCGCTGCGCCTGCTCGCGCGCGAGGTCTACGACAAGGTCGCCGCCCGGGCCGGCGTCGACCGCGTCGCCCTCATCACCGGCGAGGAGAAGATCAAGCCGGAGCATCCACGCTACTGGGTGTGCACGGTCGAGGCGATGCCGCGCCATCCCGACGTCGACTTCCTCGCCATCGACGAGGTGCAGCTGGCGGCCGACCCGGAGCGCGGTCACGTCTTCACCGACCGGCTGCTGCACGTGCGCGGCAAGCAGGAGACGCTGCTGCTGGGTGCGCAGACCATGCGCGAGGCCATCAGCGATCTGATCCCGGGCGCCAATTTCATCTCGCGTCCGCGCCTCTCCAAGCTCACCTACGCCGGCGAGAAGAAGATCACGCGATTGGCGCCACGCACGGCGCTGGTCGCGTTCTCGGCTTCCGAGGTCTATGCAATCGCCGAGCTGATCCGCCGGCAGCGCGGAGGCGCGGCGGTGGTGCTGGGAGCGCTGTCACCCCGCACGCGCAACGCCCAGGTGGCTCTCTATCAGTCGGGTGACGTCGACTTTCTGGTGGCCACCGATGCCATCGGCATGGGGCTCAACCTCGACGTCGATCACGTGGCCTTTGCCGGGGTGCGCAAGTTCGACGGGCAGGTGCACCGCGAGCTCACGGCGGGAGAGCTCGGCCAGATCGCCGGCCGCGCCGGCCGCCACATGAACGACGGCACGTTCGGCGTCACCGGCACAGTCGAGTCCTTGTCGGCAGATCTCATCGACCGCCTCGAGACGCACACCTTCGACCCCGTGAAGTCGCTGCAATGGCGCAATCGCGATCTCGACTTCACCTCCCTCGACCGGCTGCGCGAGAGCCTGTGCGAATCCCCGCGGGAGGGTCGGCTCGCTCGCGCGCGCGACGCCGACGATATGATCGCGCTCGAGACCGTGAGCCGCGATCACGCCGTCGCGCGCTTCGCGGTGTCGCGCCAGAACGTGAGCCGCCTGTGGGACGTCTGCCAGGTCCCTGACTATCGCAAGATCTCAGCGCAGGACCACGCCGAGCTGGTGGCCACGCTCTACAAGTTCCTAATGGCGCCCGAGGAGCGCATCCCGGCGGACTGGTTTGCCGAGCAGGTGGCCATGGCCGACCGGACGGACGGGGATATCGACACGCTCTCCAACCGCATCGCCCACATCCGCACCTGGACCTTCGTGTCCAACAGGGTCGATTGGCTCGCCGACCACGAGCACTGGCAAGGCCGCACCCGGGCCATCGAGGACAGCCTGTCTGATGCCTTGCACGAGCAGCTGACCCAGCGCTTCGTCGACCGGCGCACGAGCGCGCTCATGCGCGGCCTGAAGGAGAAGGACGAGCTTTACGCCGAGATCGCCGAAGACGGTGCGGTGCACGTCGAGAAGCACTTCGTCGGCCGGCTGCAGGGCTTCCGGTTCTTCCCCGATGCGCAGGCCGAGGGCATCCACGGCAAGGCCACGCGCAATGCTGCGGCTCACGTGCTCGCCAAGGAGCTGGCGATGCGCGTTCGCCGCGTGGTCGCGGCCAAGGCCGACGCCTTCAAGCTCAGCCGCAGCGGCCAAATTTTGTGGCGGGACGTGGAGATCGCGCGGCTGGAAGCGGGGGATGACCCGCTCAAGCCGACAGTCGTGGTCATCGCGGATGAGCACCTCGCGGGCCCGGACAAGGAGAAGGTGCGCGAGCGGCTCAGCGCCTGGCTGACCGAGCTCATCGGCGAGCGGCTGAAGCCGCTGGTTGAGATCAACGCCGCCCAGGACATCTCCGGGTTCGCACGCGGCATCGCCTTCCGTCTCAAGGAGAACTTCGGCGTGCTGCGGCGCGAGAGCGTGGCGGAGGAGATCCGCTCGCTCGATCAGCCGGCGCGAGCCCAGCTGCGCAAGTACGGCGTGCGCTTCGGCGCATTCAACATCTACTTTCCGACCATGCTGAAGCCGGCCTGCTCGGAGCTGGCGGCCGTGCTCTGGATCCTCAAGCATGGGACAGAGCACGGGCTCGACATCGCCGCCATGCCCGAGCTGCCGCGGCCGGGGCTCACCTCGGCTGCCGTCAACGCCGCCACGCCCGATATCTTCTACGGCGTGGCCGGCTTTCATGTCTGCGGTCCGCGCGCGGTCCGGGTGGACATGCTGGAGCGGCTGGCGGATCTGATCCGCGCGCTGCTCACCTGGCGCCCCGATCCCGCCAATCCGGGCACGCCCCCCAGAGGCGCGACGGGAGATGGCGGCTTCAAGGCGACGCAGGAAATGATGTCGATCCTGGGCTGCTCGGCTGCCGAGCTGGGCAACGTCCTGAAGGCGCTGGGCTTCTGGTCCGAGCGGCGGAAGATCGTGCCCGCGGTCGCTGAGCAGAAAACACCGGAAGCCGCAGCGGCGCCGGCCCAATCCAACGGCGCCGACGTGGGCCCCGTCGGCGAGACGCCCCAGATCGCGGTGGAGACGGCAGCACCTGTCCCTGAGGCAGCCGAGCCAGTTGCCGAGGCGGTCGAGCCTATCGCTGAAGGTGCCGAACCGGTCTGCGTTGCGGCGGCCGCAACCGATCCCGACGCACCCGCGGTAGCCGTGGCTGCGGAGGTCGCGGAGCAATGGGAGGAGGTCTGGCGGCCGCGGCGCAAGGGGCGCGCGTTCGAGGCCGGACCCGAGCGGCACAAGCATCGGAGCCAGCGTCCAAGTCGCGCGCGTAGAGCGCAAGTCACGCCGGCCGCCCCCCACCCCCAGCAGGAGCAGAGGCCCAAGCCCGCGCCGCAGCAGGCCAAGGAGAGGCCTGAGCGGCGCCGCGGCGGTCCCGGGGAGCGCCAGGACCGGCCGCGCGTTGCCATGCACGCTTCGCCGCCCTCGGCGAAAGCCGGCTTCGATCCCGATTCACCGTTCGCGGCGCTGAGCTCGCTCAAGGCCGCGCTGGAAAAACGCAGCCAGGAATGATCCGGCATCGATGACCGGCGACGGACATCCAGCGGGGGGCGCTCAGACGGCGATGGCCGCCGTGCAGCGGCTCGACAAGTGGCTCTGGTTCGCGCGCATCGTCAAATCGCGCACCTTGGCGGCGCAGCTGGTTTCGGACGGCAAGGTGCGCGTCAATCGCGCCAAGGTGGCCAAGCCCGCCCAGACAGTGCGGCCCGACGACGTGCTGACCATCGTCATCCGCGGCAATATCCAGGTGCTCAAGGTGCTGGCACCAGGCGTGCGCCGGGGGCCGCCCGCGGAAGCGCGCCAGCTCTACGAGCTGCTGTCGCCCCCGGTCGGCACAGCGCCTGCTCGGCCGGATGCGTCGGCAGAACGCGCCCGCGGCGCGGGTCGTCCCAGCAAGCGCGAGCGGCGACTGATCGACCGGTTCACGGAGCAAGAGTGACGATGAGGTCGCAGGCCCCTGTTTGAATGGGCTTGACGCTTGCGCCAAACAGCCTACCTGTGGCACCAGATCAGCGGTTGAGGAATCGCTCCGCGCCGTGGGGCCGGATGCAGGCGGTAAGCAGCTTCGAATGACCTATATCGTCAACGAGAACTGCATCAAGTGCAAGTTCACGGACTGCGTGGAAGTCTGTCCCGTCGACTGCTTCTACGAGGGCGAGAACATGCTCGTCATTCATCCCGACGAGTGCATCGACTGCGGGGTTTGCGAGCCGGAATGCCCGGTGGACGCCATCAAGCCCGACACGGAGCCGGGGCTTGAGAAATGGCTCGAGCTCAATCGCCAGTATTCCGAGACGTGGCCGAACATCACGGCGAAGAAGGAAGCGCCCGCCAACGCGGATGATTTTCGCGACGAGAAGGACAAGTTCAAGAAGTATTTCTCCTCCGAGCCGGGCGAGGGCGACTGACATCTCATCGTTGTCATCCCGCGCGCCCTGTGCTCAGGATCCATCCGTCGACCGCTCCAGCATCTGTGGATGGCTGGATCCCGGTGACCCCGGCCTCCGCCGGGGCAGGCAAGCACCGGGATGACAAGCGAGGCGCATGGATTCCGCTTCAACCCAAATCTGAGGACTTCAAAATGCGGTTGGCCGACCGTGTCTGCGGCTCACTACCCTTACCCCCCTACTTCACCGCGAACGGATTTTGCCACCCCCGCGGATTGGGACGCTCGGGGAAGGCCTTCTCCAGGTAGTCGAGGATCTTCTTGCGGTCGTCGCCCTGCACGTCCGGCATGTTGTGACGCTTGACCATCCAAGTGAGGCTCTCGTCCCAGCGGTCGCGCGACATTCCCTGGGCTGCGACCAGCTTGAAGCTGTGGCAGGCGGTGCAGAAATAGAAGGCATTGTCGCGGTGGGGCTGGTCGGGATATTGCTCCGGCCCCTCCTCCAGCGGCCTTGTGCGCTTCGCCTGCGCGGCGCCTTCGCCTGTGGACAGGAGGCCCAGGGCGATGAGGGCAGCGGGCATCAGGGCACCCATCGCCATCCGCCGGAGCGAACCCGTGCCGGCCATCGCTACCCCACCAGGATGGCGATGCGGTGCATCGGATTGGCGCCGTAGCCTTGCGGATTCCAGTTGCCGGCGACGTGCGGCTGCATGATGCCGCGCGAGTCGGTGGCGCGGCTCCATATCTCGTAGTAGCCCTCGCTCGGCAGTTTCAGCGTGGCCGTCCAGCGCTGCCAGTCATAGCGGTTCTTGGGCTGGTTGACATTGGCGCGCTGCCAGCTAGCCCCGAAGTCGATAGAGACGTCGACCGCTCTCACGGTGTAGTCGCCGGCCCACGCGGCGCCCCGCAGGTTCAGCTCGCGAACGCTGGCCCCGAGCCGGGTGCCGTTGGCCGGCTTGGTGATGATCGCACGCACCGGCATGGACTCCAGGTCCGTGAAGTTCTTATCGTCCGCCTTGCTGCCCGGCAGCATCGGCTTGACGGCGACGCGATAGGACGTGCCGCCCATCCCCTGGCCGTCGTGCGGTTTGTCGCGCAGCCAGATGCGCGTCAGCCACTTGGCAGAGACCGATCCGGGCCACCCCGGAATGATCAGGCGCACCGGGAAGCCATGGATCGGCTCCAGCGGCTTGCCGTTCATCTCCCACGCGATGAGATTGCTCTCGTCCATCAACTTCTTGATCGGCACCCCGCGCGACAGGGCGCTCTTGGTGGGGTCGCCCGACAGATGCGGGTCGGCGCCATAATGACCGCTGAATACGGCGGACGGCTTCAGCCCTGCGGCACGGATCACGTCGGCCAGCCGCGCCCCTGTCCACTCGGCGCAGCCGGCGCCGCCGTTGGTCCACTGATTGCCGCGTGCCTGCGGGATGAAGAAGGAGCGGCCGTTACCGCCGCACTCGAGCACCATGCGACGCGTCACCGGGCGGACCTTCGACTTCAGCTCACCCAGCGTGAGCTCGAGCGTCTTGTTGACCTCGCCGTCGATGCTGAGCTTCCAGGCGTCCGGCTCCCTGGTCGCCTCCGGGATCTGGCCGTTGTTGCGGATGAAGAATTTCGACGTGGGCGTCATCTCATCATCGAGCAGCTGTTCGGGCGTCTCCGCCACCAGAGGTTTGTCGCCCAGCAGCACCAGGTTGCCGTCCTTGCCGGGAAACTGCAGAAGCTGCGGACCCTTGGGCGCTGGTGCTTCCGCCGGCGGGTCCGTCTTCGCCTCCTGTGCCAGCGCCGCCGGGATCAGCCCGGCGGGCATCGCGGCGCCGAAAACGATCGGGCCGCCAACCGCCGCGCTCATGGCGGCCATGCCGGAGCCGCCGAGGAAGCCGCGTCGCGATACGTCGGTGCGGCGCCCGAATACCACGGCGTCGGCACGCTCCGGGTCGTCCCGATAGACTTCTTCCACGGTGCGCTCGATCTTACCCATTGTGGCCCTCCCTGGTGACCTGCGATTCTTGCTTTGGGAATACGACGGTCATCGCCGTCAGCCCGGTGCGCGACCACGCCGCTTCCTATTCGGCGGCGCTCTTGTTCTCGGCCGTCTGCCTGCCGGCGCGGCCATGCCACTTCATCAGCAGCCAGCCGACGGAGAGCACGAACGCCGTGGAAATCGTAGCGGCGCCGTAGTGAAGGAGGGGAGCGGCCTTGAGCCCGTTCGATTCCGGGTCCAGATCTGGAACAACGAGACTCGGGTTCCAATTCTGAGTCTGTAGAAGGGTGATCTTGTCGCTGGCGATAAGCTCGCCGGCGATCCAGCCGAGCAAGCCCGCTCCGGCCCAGACTAGGATTGGATACCGGCTGAGCAGGTCCATGATGAGCGTAGCGCCCGCGACGATGAGGGGAATGGATACGGCAAGACCGAAGGCGATGAGCCAAGGATGGCCCTTGGCTGCGGCGGCGATGGCGAGCACGTTGTCGAGGCTCATGACGATGTCGGCAATGGCCACCGTCTTGACCGCGTCCCACACGTTCTCGGCGCTCTCGACACTTTCCTCGTGCGCCTCTTCCTGAGCAAGCAACTTCACGGAGATGTAAAGCAGCAGAATGCCACCGACGAGCCTCAGCCAATCCCATTTCAGTACGAATTGGAGGCCGACGGTGAAAATGATGCGCAGAATGACAGCGGCGCCGGCACCGAGGATGATGCCCCATATGCGCTGCCGGCGGGGCAAGCCGCGACACGCCAGCGCAATGACGACGGCGTTATCGCCGGAGAGCAGGATGTTGATCCAGATGATCTTGAGAATCTGGATCCCCATCGGGCCCATGTCGGCGAGGTTCGAATTGAAGACGGCCATCCACTGGTCGACCAACTCGGACCATCCGACGAGCATTGCCCAGTCCTCCCCTCACGTCTTTGCGCGGGCCTTGACAGTGTGGCCCGACCCGCATGCTTATATTCGCAAGCCGGCAAGGCTGTATTGTTGCACGATGGTCGCGCGCGCCAAGCGAAACTCGCGCGGCGATGGCGACCAGCTCTCATGCAATCGGAAGGAAAAGCACCAGAAGTGCCCCGGCGAAGGCCATGCCCGCGAAGCTTTGCCCCACCGGTCTCACGCTCGACAGTCAAACGACATATGGCATATGGTATGCCAATGCGCCAGTGTTGGCTCGCCGCAGGCCGGCTGACCAACCAGCCTGGCCGACGAGCAAGAAAGCAAGCGCCGGCCCCACAGGCTCCCAAGCATGAATGATAGTTTCAAGGGCGACGGCATGCGCGGGGCTGGGCGTCGCTCCATCCATCCAGGCTCAGGTCGCCGCAAGGCGGCGCCGTTTCCGCGCGGCCGCGTGCTGCGTGAGGAGGAGGCGGCTGCCGTCCGGACTATTCTCGGTGATCGTCCGAGGGAGCGCGCGCTGCTGATCGAATATCTCCACCTCATCCAAGACCAGGAGGGATGCCTGCCGGAGGGACACCTGCAGGCGCTGGCCGAGGAGCTCAAGATCCCTATGGCGGAAGTCTACGAGGTCGCAACCTTCTATGCGCACTTCGACGTGGTGGGTGCGGGAGAGGAGCGGCCGCCGAAGGTGACGGTGCGCGTGTGCGACAGCTTGAGCTGCGTGCTGGCCGGCGCCGAGGGGCTGCTGCACACTCTGCAGGGCGAGAAGCTGGCAGGAGTGCGCGTGGTGCGCGCGCCGTGCATCGGCTCGTGCCACACGGCGCCCGCAGCCGAGGTGGGGCACCGGCACGTCGATCATGCGACGCCTGCCAAGATCAAGGACCTCGCCCTGCGGGGCGACGTGCATCCCGAGATGCCCGCCTACCAGGGCTTCGAAGCGTACGTGAATGCCGGCGGCTATACCGTGCTGCGCTCGTGCCTCGCCGGCGCGCGCAAGGTGGAGGACGTGATCGCGACGCTGTCCGATGGCGGCCTGCGCGGTCTCGGCGGCGCCGGGTTCCCCACCGGGCGTAAGTGGGGGCTGGTGCGCGCCGAGAAGGCGCCGCGCCTGATGGCGGTCAACGGCGACGAGGGCGAGCCCGGCACCTTCAAGGACCGCATCTACCTGGAGAAGGAGCCGCACAAGTTTCTCGAGGGCATGCTGATCGCGGCGTGGGCGGTGGAGGCCGAGCAGGTTTTCATCTACATGCGCGACGAGTATCCGGCGGTGCTGAAGATCCTGAAGGTGGAGATCACCAAGCTGGAAGCTGCCGGTCTCGCCAAGCACACAAGGCTGCACGTCCGCCGCGGCGCCGGCGCCTACATCTGCGGCGAAGAGAGCGCGATGATCGAATCGATGGAGGGCAAGCGCGGCTACCCGCGCCACCGGCCGCCCTACGTCGCGCAGGTCGGCCTGTTCGGCCGGCCGACGCTGGTCAACAATATCGAGACGCTGCATTGGGTGCCGACCATCCTGGAGAAAGGCGCGGCGTGGTTTGCGGCACAGGGCAAGAACGGCGCCAAGGGGCTGCGCTCCTACTCGGTGTCGGGGCGCGTGAAAAATCCCGGCATGGTGCTGACGGCGGCCGGCTCGACCTGCCGCGATCTCATCGAGCAGTGCGGCGGCATGGCCGATGGCCATCACTTCAAGGGCTACCTGCCGGGCGGCGCGTCGGGGGGCATCCTGCCGTCCTACATGGCCGACATCCCGCTCGATTTCGGCCAACTCGAGAAGCACGGTTGCTTCGTCGGTAGCCACGCGGTCGTGATCCTGTCCGACCGGGACGACACGAAAGCCGTGGCGCTGAACCTGATGCGTTTCTTCGAGGACGAAAGCTGCGGCCAGTGCACGCCCTGCCGCAACGGGACCGAGAAAGCCGTGCAGCTGATGGGTGCCAGCAGCTGGAACGCCGAGCTGCTCGCCGACTTGTCCCAGGTGATGGCGGACGCCTCCATCTGCGGCCTGGGCCAGGCGGCCCCCAACCCGGTCAAGTGCGTGTTCAAGTATTTCCCGGAGGACCTGCGGTGACCGACACCTGTCATCGCGTAGGTTGGGTCGAGCGAAACGCAGATCCAACACTCGGTGCAAGTCGCCGCTGGTGTTGGGTCTTCGCTGGCGCTCGACCCGACCTACGGACTGGAGGCACTGCATGACGAAGCTCCCGCAGGCGGTGCCCACCGTGCAGGTCGACAACGAGCGCGTGCGCGTCACCGAGTGGCGCTTCGCGCCGGGCGCCGAGACAGGCGAGCACGTGCATCAGATGGACTACGTGGTGGTGCCACTCGACGATGGCCGGCTGAAGCTCGTTTCGCCCGCGGGCGAGGAGAGCTTCGCCGATCTGAAGCTCGGCGTCTCGTACACCCGCAAGGCCGGCGTGCACCACAACGTCATCAATGCCAACGACTTCGAGTACGCCTTCGTCGAGATCGAATTGAAGAACTGAGGCTCAACGCCCATGGCAAACTGGACAACGATTCCGCGCGGACCCTTCTCCCCTTTGGGGAGAGGGTGCCCGAAGGGCGGATGAGGGGGCCTTCACCGACGTGACAGAAAGTCCCTTCTCACCAGTTCGGCCAGATGACTTACGGCCGCGCCATAGAGCCATTGCTTGTGGTCGGGTGGTACTTCGCAGCCGTAAGTCATGGCCTCACGCCCTCTCCCCCGAGGGGAGAGGGGCCTCCAAAGGCGTGTCCTCTCAAGCAGTCGAGACGGTGCAGTCATGACCGAGAAGATCACATTCACGCTGGACGGACGCGAGGTCGAGGCAGAGCCGGGCGAGACCATCTGGCAGGTCGCGCAGAGGAACGGCACCAAGATCCCGCACCTGTGCTGGCACCCGGCGCCCGGCTATCGAGCCGACGGCAACTGCCGCGCGTGCATGGTCGAGGTGGAGGGCGAGCGCGTGCTGGCCGCCTCCTGCCAGAGGAAGGCCGCCACCGGCATGAAGGTGAAGACGGCGAGCGAGCGGGCCAAGAAATCGCGCCAGATGGTGTTCGAGCTGCTGATGGCCGACCAGCCCGGGCGCGAGACGAGCCACGATCCGGATTCCAAGTTCTGGAGCTGGGTCGATGCCATGAGCATCACGGCGACCAGCCGCTTCCCTAGGGATCATCGCCCGCTGGCCGACGCGACGCATTCGGCCATCGCCGTCAATCTCGATGCCTGCATCAACTGCGGGCTGTGCGTGCGCGCCTGCCGCGAGGTGCAGGCCAACGACGTGATCGGCATGGCCTACCGCGGGCACGACGCCAAGGTGGTGTTCGACTTCGATCAGGGGATGGGGCAATCGACCTGCGTCGCCTGCGGCGAGTGCGTGCAGGTGTGCCCGACCGGAGCGCTGATGGAGAAGGGCCTGCTCGATGCTGCCGGCAAGCGGGTCAACTACGAGACGCGCTCGGTCGACACGCTGTGCCCCTACTGCGGCGTCGGCTGCCAGACCACGGTGCACGTCAAGGACGAGAAGATCCTCTACGTCGACGGCCGCAACGGGCCGGCCAACGCGAACCGGCTTTGCGTCAAGGGTCGCTTCGGCTTCGACTACATCCATCACGCCGATCGCCTGAAGAGGCCGCTGATCCGCCGCGACGGCGTCACCAAGGACGCCGACATGCAGATCCGGCGCGAGGAGATAGACAAGTACTTCCGCGAGGCGACGTGGGAGGAGGCGCTCGCCAAGGCGGCATCGGGGTTGAAGAGCATCCACGCGCGCGACGGCGGCAAGGCGATTGCCGGCTTCGGCTCGGCCAAGGGCTCCAACGAGGAGGCCTACCTGTTCCAGAAGCTGATCCGGCAGGGCTTCGGCACCAACAACGTCGATCACTGTACGCGGTTGTGCCACGCATCCTCGGTGGCCGCCCTCATGGAGGGGCTGAACTCCGGCGCGGTGACGGCACCATTCACAGCGGCCAAGGATAGCGACTGCATCATCGTCATCGGCGCGCGGCCGACGGAGAACCATCCCGTCGCGGCTACCTTCCTGAAGAACGCCGCCGCGCGCGGCGCCAAGCTGATCGTCATGGACCCGCGCGGGCATTCCCAGGGACTGGCGCGCTACGCCAGCCACATCCTGCAGTTCAAGCCGGGCCGAGACGTGGCCCTGCTCAACGCCATGCTCAACGTCATCGTGGCGGAGGGCATGGTCGATATCCAGTACGTGCAGGCGCACACCGAGGGCTTCGAGAGCCTCAAGGCGAAGGTGGCGGACTTCACGCCCGAGAAGATGGAGCCGGTGTGCGGCATCCCCGCCGCCACCATCCGCGAGGTGGCCCGACTCTACGCCCGCTCCGAGCGCTCGCTCATCTTCTGGGGCATGGGCATCTCCCAGCACACGCACGGCACCGACAACGCGCGCTGCCTGATCGCGCTGGCGCTCGTCACAGGCCAGGTCGGTCGGCCAGGCACGGGGCTGCATCCGCTGCGAGGGCAGAACAACGTGCAGGGGGCGTCGGATGCGGGCCTGATCCCGATGTTCTTCCCCGACTACAAGTCCGTGGAGGATGCCACGATCCGCAGCATGTACGACGAATTCTGGGGTACGACGCTGCCGCCCAAGCGCGGGCTGACGGTGGTCGAGATCATGCACGCCATCAAGGACGGCGTGATCAAGGGCATGTATGTGCTGGGCGAGAACCCGGCGATGTCCGACCCCGACGTGCAGCACGCGCGCGAGGCGCTGGCCAAGCTCGAGCATCTGGTCGTGCAGGATCTGTTCCTCACCGAGACGGCTTGGCATGCGGACGTGATCCTGCCGGCCTCGGCGCACGCCGAGAAGTGGGGCACCTTCACCAACACCAATCGGCAGGTGCAGATCGGCCGTCCCGTGATCAGCCCCCCTGGAGAGGCGCGGTTGGATTGGGCCCTGATCCAGGATATCGCCCAGCGCATCGGCTTGCCGTGGGCCTACAAGAATGTGTCGGATGTGTTCGGCGAGATGGCGCAGGTGATGCCCTCGCTCGCCAACATCACCTGGGAGCGGCTGGTGCGGGAGGATGCGGTTACCTATCCGTGCGACGCTCCGGACGAGCCCGGCAATGAGATCATTTTCGGCGATTCGTTCCCGACCAAGTCGGGCCGGGCCAAGATCGTGCCGGCCGACCTCGTGCCGCCCGACGAGCTGCCCGACGAAGCCTATCCGCTGGTGCTGACTACGGGACGGCTGCTGGAGCACTGGCACACCGGCTCCATGACGCGGCGCGCGTCCAACCTCGATGCCATGGAGCCCGAGGCGATCGCCGGCTTGAACCCGCGCGAGATGGACAAGCTCGGCATCGAGCCCGGCGGGTTCATCCGCGTGTCGACCCGACGCGGCACGGTAGTGCTGAAGGCGCGCGCCGACCGCGACGTGGCCGAGGGCATGGTGTTCATCCCGTTCTGCTTTGCCGAGGCCGCCGCCAACCTGCTCACCAACCCGCAGCTCGACCCCATGGGCAAGATCCCCGAGTTCAAGTTTTGCGCGTGCAAGGTGGAGCAGGCGGAACTCATGGCCGCTGCGGAATAGGCTCACCCGAGCTCCGCGAGCTCCCATGTGAGGTTCGTGCGGGCGGCTGCGTCCCATAGGCTGTGCAAGCGGCTGGTCTGATAGATGCGTGGGCGCGCTAGGAATTGGCCGAGCACGCGCCGCCGACCGGGGCGGTACACCTCGTCGGGATAGACGGCGTATTCGCTGCGGATGGCTCGCGCGTAGGCGGCATAGACGGAGCGGTCGGCCGCCAGGACCGAGAGATCGAGATCGAGGAGCAGCGCCAAGTCTGCGTCGTGCTGCTCGACATGCTCGATCCCGTGTCGAGTGGCAAGGATGAGGTCGGCGACCCTGGCTATAAGACCGGTGGGCAGGCCAAGCGCGGTAAGCCTCTCGCGGGCCAGTGCGGCGCTCTCGACCTCGTTGTCCGAGCGGGTGGGGACATAGACGATATCGTGAAAGAAGATCGCCAGCCCGACGGCGCTGCGATCGGCGAGCCCTTCACCGTGCTGATCCAGCAGATGAAGAAGCGCGGCGATGTGATCTAGCGTGTGATAGTGCCGGCCTGATTCCGAGTAGGCCCGAACAAGCTCGGCGAACGTGGGGGCGGCAGCACCAGCATCTACGCCCAGGCGATCCAAGAGGGCGCACCACCGCGCATCCAGCTTCTCCACGACCGCTGATCGATCCATCGCTTGCCGTCAGCGTATTGCCGTTGCCCGCAGGCACGGCAGAGCGGAGATGCGGCCGTGCCAAGCGGCCAGCTCGGGCCGCCCGGCGGTGAGATCGCCGAGGCCGCGCGTGCGCGCGAAGTCGAGGGCCACGGCAAGGACCAGCTGCGCCATGTTCGGCGCGCCGTGCATCAGGGGATGGGCCACCTCGGCCTCGAAATAATCCGCCATGCGCTGGGTGCGGGCGACCTCGTGCGCGAGCGTGGTCGGCGAGCGCTCGTGCGCGGGCCGGCCCATCTCGCGCGCCCACACCGCGATGCCGTCGCACATGCTGCGCGCCCTGGCCTCGAGCCGGCGGTGAGACCAATCTGGGTCCAGCGACGGATGAAAGCGCGGCTTGCCGTCGAGACCGTCGAGGTAGGCGCAAAGGAGCTGGCTGTCCTCCATGCCGACGCCGGCATCGTCGACGAGGAAGGGCACGCGTCCCGAGGGGTTGATGCGGTAGAAGGGGCTACCGGGCGTGCGGGTCTTGGCCTCGACGATCTCGACCCGGTCCTCGAGCCTCTTCTCGGCCACTAGCATGCGCGCGAGCCGCGCGTAAGGCGACGTGAACGTGACGTAGAGCTTCATCTTCTTCCCCTTAGTTGTACAAAATCTCCATCGCCATTACCCGCGAACAGCACGCAAAGATCAAGGTTGCCGTGGAGCGCGGCGACTACGCGACCACCAGCGAGGTCATCCGCACGGCCTTGCGCGAATGGGAGCTCAAGGAGGAGGTGCGCCGGATCGAGGGCGAGCGCGTCGGCAAGCTCTGGGGCGAGGGCATCGCCAGACGGCCCTCAGTTGAAGGGCCGCCCGTGATGGAACGCCTTCGCGACAAACACGTGCGCGTGGTCCATGCTGCCCTCAACCTGGACGACCTTGTCTGACGAGGTGCGTCTGCCGGCAGTCGATTCATTGTTGTAACTCCCCTCACCCATGCGGCACTGTGCTCTGGGTCCCGACCTACGTCGGGATGATGTCCTGTTTGGAGGAAACACATGACAGTCACCATCTTCGTCGTGCGGGCCACCATCACCAAGGACAGGGAGGCCGCATTCAACAAGTGGTACAACGAGGAGCATGCGCCGCAGGTGCTGCAATTCAACGGCGCGGTCAGCGCACGGCGCTACAAGAAGATCCTGGGCGAGGACAAGTTCCAGTACATGGCGGTGTACGAGTTTGCCAGCGAGGCCGCGTTCAAGCGCTTCCAGGAGTCCGATCATCTGAAGACGCTGATCAAGGACTACAACGCCAACTTCGGCGAAACGTCGGACCGCGAGCGCTCGGCCTACGTGCAGATCTGGCCCTGATCGGCGCGGCGTATCCCGCTGCACAGAGTTAATCAAGATCAGGCCAATCCCCACGTTTGGCGCGTGTGGGATACTGCAGTCACTCCGGTCCACAAAGGAGC
>JRHI01001662.1_pt1 | contig 17722 bp, 17 predicted proteins | sample 215371 | NCBI WGS metagenome assembly JRHI01 (sample SAMN02929681, study PRJNA255918) | sediment metagenome | biome: cave system; feature: Ice Cave; material: Sediment; isolation source: sediment from deep within a dark volcanic ice cave with no known source of... ...
GCTGGGCACTTCAAAGCGCCCAGCATTCGCTTAACCGGACAGCAGTGACAACCGATGATTGGTGCCCCGATTGTGCAGGCCGCGGACAAAGCGTTCTGGCCGCAGCGCCAGCTATCTTCGGGGGTGGATTAAGAGAGGTGCGCCAGGGCCGTACGCAGGCGCCGGACGTCAAGGGAATGTCGGAGCGGGGCAGCTCGTGCCGTTGGCCTGCTGGAAATTGGGCCATTGGCCGCGAGGCTTCTGGTAGATCGTCTCGCTCAGGGTGTAAGCGCCGTTGCTGGAGGCGGTGTAGTTCTTCTTCATGAAGTAATCGAAGACGAGCGGCTTGTAGCCGTAAGTGACCTGCGAGACGATCACAGAATCGTTGGTGGTCATGAGGTTCGCGGGCGGGGCGGCGGTGGTATTGGAGCAGGCGCAAGTGAGCGTGCTGCCGGTGCCATCGTACGTGCAAGACCAGGACTGCTTGACCGTCGTTGCGCTGGACGGCGAAGACTGGAGCTCGCGTATGACGATCTGCAGCGGGTTCTGGCTGTAGGGCGCCATGATGAAGCTGCCGGCCTTCATGATGTCGGTGATGTCGGATTGCGCGATCTGGGTCTCGGCACGGGCCACGAGGTCGGCCGTGGTACTTGCGATCTGGGTCACGCGCCGATCCACGATGATCGCCTGGCTGAGCTCGACTGCGCCGATGAACATCACCCCCATCATCGGTGCGATAAAGGCGAACTCGATGGCCGCCAGCCCCGCGACATCTGCTTTCCAGCGGCCAAGCAGCGCGCCCGCGCGGGCTCCAAGGTCGCTGAGGGGAAGGGCTGGCATGGCGGCTCTCTGTCTGGTCCAGGTTGGATCGGGGCGTTGCTGCACGAGCGGGTGTACGGCCGTCAGTTGTAGGGCTCCGTGCGGAAGGCGGCGGAGGCTTGCATCAAGAGAGCGCCGCCCTGCAGGTTGCTCAATTTGAACAACGGCAACTGGCCACCGAAATCCCAGGGGTAGCAGATGGTGACGAGGACGACGGAGCTCGCGGTACCGGCGTTGAAGGTGGCGGCACTCTGGTCGACCACGACGCCGTTGGTTGCACAGTTGGGCGATGAGATGGTGCCAAATCCGGCATTGCTCTGGACGATGACCACTGCCTTGGTGTTGCAATCCGTGAATAAGAAGGCCTTGTCGCAGAAGGCTTTTTTCAACGCTATCTGCCGGTCCGCGTTCGTGACCGCACCGGAATAGGCGCCCGTCGACTGTTGCAGCTGGCCTGTGCGAACGGCGCGCGTGGCCTGCCAGGTTGCGTTCTCCATGCTGAAGTCGGCGAAATAGTAGAGGCACACCGACACGAGGCCGAACAGCAACAGCACGAACGGCAACGCTATGATGCCGAACTCTATGGCCGTGGCGCCGGATTCCTCTCGCCGCCAGCGGCCCAACAGCGCCGGCAGGGGCGTCCGGCATAGGCGATCTGTTAGTGTGGACATCATTGTGTCGCCGTCCCAACGCGCTACTTCCGGGGAAGGCTGTTATGCAAGCCCAGTGCCTAACGAGGCGTAAATCGCGCTCAACCAGTTGGTGTGTTGGTAAATTTGCAGGATGCCAAGACGTAGATGGTCCGCCGCGCTCGGATGCGGTTGGGCTGCTCTTCGCGCACGCGCCGGCCGGCGCCGGCAAATTGTTGCGGAGGCTACTGGCCCTGCTGCGAGCTCTTGTCGCCTCCGCCCTCCGAGAACTCTTTCTTGTTCTGCGAGGCATTTCGGATCGCATCGAAGAACTTGGCCTCGTCGCCAATGGTGATAGACGGGTTGCACTGGGGCGTGCAGTTGTAGGATTGGCGATCGATGCCGCGGTGCAGGTTGACCACCTTGCCCTCGTCGCGCTTCACGAGCACGCGCTGGTCCAGGATCACGTTTCGGTCGGCGTCGAGGGTGATGATGTTGGTGACGCCGAACGACTTGCCGGTGATCACCAGGAGGTTGCCGGACTGAACCGAGACATCGGCGATAGACGGGTTGCCGATGATGATTTCGGCGGCGGGTCTCTTCAGGCGCAACAGCTGGGACTGGTCGTACTTGACGATGATGTCGTCGTCGGCAGCCCTGACGGGCCCTGCGGCCAGCGCCGACAGGGCCGCGCTAGCCGCCACGGCGATGGCCAGGTGCAGGCAGCTTTTCAGAGCGAAGTCGGAGGTCATGGCGCCAATCCCGGTCCGCGAATTCACCAGCGAACAGAATTTCTGCGTTGAAATCGTGAAGGAAGTGCAAACGTCCGTCCGGCTGTGCGCCGGAATATGCGGAATGCGCTCCTTGTATTGCTCTTGCGCCTCCGCGACTTAACCGGGCTTTAAGACGCCACGCCCTAGGCTGTCGATGCGTCGAGCGGGGCAGTCGCTTTGGGCGAGTGTAGGCTCGGGCTGCCCGCGTCGATGCCGGCAGGCTCGGTGCCGTTCGCGGCCCCACGCCGCCGGCGGAAGCGCGTCTGGGCGACACTTGGTGGACTGGGACTTGCGTGCGCGGGTCGGCAACGGCTGCGCACGCGTCGATAATGAGCGTTTCGCAGGATCGGGACCGATGCTCGAGGCAGCAGTTCTGACCATCTTGCCCGGCGCCGTCGCCTTTGCGGCGGCGATGGACCTGCTCACCATGAAGATCCCCAATCGCATACCCGCGGTGATGGTGCTGGTATTCTTTCCGCTGGCGCTGCTGGCGGGGTTCAATGCCTGGGACATGGCCAATCACGTGGCGGCCGGGCTCCTGATGCTCCTTCTCGGTGTGCTCTTGTTCATCCCCGGCTGGTTCGGAGGCGGGGATGCCAAGCTGATGGCGGCCATCGGTCTGTGGATCGGAGCGGACAACCTCGCCGCCTATATGCTCTGGGTCGCGCTGGCCGGCGGCGTGATCGCCGTGACCTTCATCTCGGCACGCTCGGTGCCGCTGCCGCGCTTGTTTCTGGGCGAAGCCTGGGCGCTCAGGCTGCACCGGCACGACACCGGCATTCCCTACGGCCTGGCTTTGGCGGCGGGCGCGCTGCTCGTTTATCCGCAGACGGTCTGGTTCGTCAGCCTCGTGCGCTGAGGCCCGCTCGCCACGGCGGTTTACACATCTTTTACCCGGCGGAGAGGTATTGGCCCGTCGCGTACCGGTTTGCGCCCGCAATTAACCTCCCATTGACGATTGTCGAGCAAGGTCGGGCTGGGGACGCAGGTCGATTTGATTTTCCGCAGACAAGGACTGTCGAGCGATGAAACGAGCACAACTGCTTGGTGTGGCGATTGCTGGCGTGTGCGGCCTCGGCGCGTTCTTCGGCGTGATGAGCCTCGTCAGGAACCCCACCAAGGTCGTCAGGGAAGAAGTCACCACCAACACCACCCAGGTCCTGGTGGCCAGGGCAGACATTGGGCTCGGTCAGACCATAGGTCCGGAAAGCGTCACCTGGATTGATTGGCCGCAAAACGCGGTGAACGCAGCCTACATTCAAAGAAATACCCACCCCGACATCCTCAAGGAATTGGGCAAGCCGGAACGAAAGCTGGTGGCGCGCATGCCGCTGTTGGCGCGCGAGCCGCTCACTCCGCTCAAGGTGGTCATCGCCGGCGAAGGCGGCGTCCTGGCCGCCATCCTGCCTGCAGGCATGCGCGCGATCTCCACCCGCATCAAGGAGGAGACCGGCGTCGGCCGGCTGATCCTGCCCAACGACCGCGTCGACGTCATTCACACCCGTACCTCGCGCGGCCGCACGGGCGACCACGTCAACTCGGAGACGCTCTTCCACAACGTGCGCGTGCTCGCCATCGGCCAGCTCATCGAAGCCAAGGACGGCAAGAAGCTCGCCGAAGGCAACACCGCCACGCTGGAGCTCACCCCGGCACAGGCACAGCGCCTGGCGGAAGCGAATTCCGGAGGGGAAATCTCGCTTTCCTTGCGCAGCATCGCCGACATGGAGACCAAGGACGGCCCGTCGGCCAGCAGGCGCGGCGATACCATCAGGATCATCAAGTATGGAGTGAAATCGGGAGCGTATGGCGTCAACTGAGTCTGAGTTCACCTCGAACAGGGCCGGCAAGAAGGTTGGCAAACCATGCGAATGATTTACAGGTCGATGGCCGTCGCTTTGCTGCTGACGGTCATCGGGGCTTGGGCGTCACCGCCAACCGCGCTCGCGCAGGGGCGCGGCGCGGACCGATCTGACGACGTTCTCCAGCAGTCGGTCTTGCGCATTCCCGCCAATGGGAATTTTCCGATTTCCAAACGGGCCACGCTCGGTCGCGGCAAGTCCCTGCTGGTGCAGTTTCCCTTCGAGCTGAAAGACGTGCTCGTTTCCGACCCCGAAAAGGTCGACGCGGTCGTGCAGTCGTCGAACCGCGTATTTCTCATCGGCAAGGGGCAGGGCGAGACCAACGCCTTCTTCTTCGACACCAAGGGCCAGCAGATCCTGCTGCTGGAGGTCACCGTCGGCGCCGACATCCAGGGTCTCGACGACATCCTGAGGAGGTTCGTGCCGGGCTCGAGCATCCGCGCCGAGATGGCGGGTAAGGCCGCTGTGCTGAGTGGCGGGGTGCGCACGCCGCTCGACGCCAAGCGCGCCGCCGACATCGCCTGCCAGTTCGTAGCCGCCAACAAGAGCGTGGGAACGCCATCCGTCAGCGGTGGATCCAACTCGAGCAACGTGGCCGTCAACAGCCTGAATCCCCCGAGCGCAGGGACCTACCAGCAGCAGACCCAGAGCCAGGCCGCCGCCTGCGGCGGCGACAGCAAGCTCGTCATCAACCTGCTGACCGTCGAAGGCGAAGAGCAGGTGATGCTCAAGGTCACCGTGGCCGAGGTGCAGCGCACGCTGCTCAAGCAGTTCGGCGTCAATCTCGGCGCCGCCATCAACTCGGGGAATTTCTCGACCGCCCTGCTGACCGAGAACGCGCTGCCGCTCACCGCCGCGGCCGGCCTCGGCACGCTGCCGCTCCCGGGGCTTGGAACGCTGGCCTTGAGCGCCGGTGGGGCGCCCTGCTCGGCCTCCGGCGTCCTCTGCAACTACAACCAGGGTCCGCCCGGGACCTCGGCGTACGGCAACTCCGGCGTGGACGGCGGCTTCAGCGCCGGCAACACGCGCCTCACCGGCGCCTTGCGTGCGCTGGAGCGCGACGGCCTCATCCGCACGCTGGCCGAGCCCAATATGACGGCCGTATCGGGCGAGACCGCCAACTTCCTGGCGGGCGGCGAGTACCCGATCCCGGTGGTCGACAGCCAGGGCCAGCTCTCCGTGCAATACAAGAAGTTCGGCGTCGGTCTCGCCTTCACGCCGATCGTCATGTCGGAGGGCCGCATCAGCCTCAAGATCGAGAGCGAGGTGAGCGAGCTCACCAACGACGGTGCGGTCGTGCTGTCGAGCATCTCCATCCCGGCGCTGAAGACGCGCCAGGCTAAGACCACCGTCGAGCTGCCCTCGGGCGGGTCGCTGGCGATCGCCGGCCTGATCTCCGACTCCACGAAGCAGAACATCGACGGCTTCCCCGGCCTCAAGGACGTGCCGATGATCGGCACGCTGTTCCGCAGCCGGGACTTCATCAAGTCGGAGACCGAGCTCGTCGTCATCGTCACGCCCTACATGGTTCGCCCGACGGCGCGCCAGAACCTGGCACGCGCGGACGATGGTCTCGCTCCGGCCTCCGATCTGAAGGCCAATTTCCTCGGCCACCTCAACCGGATTTACGGCAAGACCGCGGCGCCGCCGCCCGGAGGGCTGAAGGGCGACTACGGGTTCATTGTCGAATAGCCGGATCACTGGAGGAAGCCATGAGATCTCCGATCGCTCCCCGCACAGCTTCCGGCTCGAGACCGGTGGTTGCGCAACTCTTGACCGTCTCGCTTCTGGCCTTGGCTCTGGCCGGGTGCAAGACCCTGGACGACGAGCCCGGTGCCCACGTCGCCGGTTGGACGCTCGTCGACCCCACGCAACGCCACCCGATCATGGTGTCGCAGCAGCCCTCGACCATGACCCTCCGCGTCGCCCGTGGCTCGCAGGGGCTGACACCGGCGCAGAAAGGCCAGATCGCCACGTTCCTGGAGCACTACCGCGTGGCCGACTCCGGCAACAGCAAGCTGGTGATTGCCGTGCCGAGCGGCTCGCCCAACGAAAGTGCCGCCGTGCGCGCCGTTGGCGAGATACGGCAATTGATCACGGCCTACGGCTTCTCGGAGGCGAACGTTGCCATCGAGCCCTATCACGACGGACGCGAGGCCGGCGCGCCGATCCGCCTCTCCTATCTGCGCTACGTCGCCGAGGGACCCGAGTGCGGACGCTGGACCACCAACCTGGCAGAGGACTACCGCAACCTGCCCTATCCGAACTTCGGCTGCGCGCAGCAGCGCAACCTTGCCGCCCAGATCGCCAATCCCGCGGACCTGCTCGGACCCCGCACCATGGAACCGGCCGACCAGGAGCGCCGCGCGGTGGTGTTCGACAAGTATCGCCAGGGCAGGCCGACGGGGGCCGAGAAGAGCTCGGACGAGCGCATCCAGGTGAAGACCACCAACTAACCGAGGTATGAGATGAGCAAGCAGGCCTTCTCCGTCGCCCAGGAAGATGCCCAGGCCGGCCGCGAGCTGGTGCCCGCCGGCGCGCTCGAGGAGATGCCGACGCACGTCAAGGCACGACCGATACCGCGCATCTCCATTCAAGCATTCTGCGAGAATGCGTCGACCGCCGGCGTCATTCAGGCGGCAACGGGCGACCGCCGTCTCGCCAAGTCTCACGTCAGCGTGCACATGGGCGGCGCGTCGGCGGCCGTGGCGCATTACCACGAGAGCCCGACGCCCAATCTGATCATCATCGAGACCACCCTGCCGCGTGCTCAGATGCTGTCCGAGCTGGACCGGCTGGCGGAGTGTTGCGATGCCGGCACGAAGGTGGTCGTCATCGGCCACACCAACGACGTCGTGCTCTACAGGGAGCTGCTGAAGCGCGGCGTCAGCGAATACCTGATCGCACCGGTCACGCCTTTGCAGCTCATCGAGAGCCTGTCGCACCTCTACAACAATCCCGACACCGATCCGGTCGGCAACGTCATTGCCTTCATAGGCGCCAAGGGCGGCGTCGGCTCGAGCACGGTGTGCCACAACACCGCCTGGGCGATGTCGGAGATCCTAAAGTCGAACGTGATTGTCGCCGACCTCGACCTCGCCTTCGGCACAACGGGTCTCGACTTCAACCAGGATCCCGTGCAGGGCATTGCAGAAGCCCTGCAGAGCCCCGAGCGGCTCGACGAGGTGTTGCTCGACCGCCTGCTCACCAAATGCTCCGAGCACCTCAGCATCTTCGCCGCACCCGTCGTACTCGACCGCGATTACGAGATCTCGGCCGACGCCTGCGACCTCGTTCTCGAGGTGGTGCGCCAGAACGTGCCTTACGTCGCCGTCGATCTGCCACACACCTGGACGCCGTGGGTGAAGCGGGTGCTGTTCCAGGCTGATGAGATCGTCATCACGGCCGCCCCCGATCTCGCCAATCTGCGCAACGCCAAGAACCTCATCGACCTGCTGAAGTTGAACCGGGCCAACGACGGGCCGTCGCACCTGCTCATCAACATGGCCAAGACGCCGAAGCGTCCCGAGATCTCGGCCAAGGAATTTGCGGTGGCTCTCGACATCACGCCGACGCAGGTAATCGACTTCGACAGCGAGACCTTCGGCCTCGCCTCCAACAACGGCCAGATGATCGAGGAGTTCGCCGCCAAGGCCAAGTCGGCCCAGCAGTTCCGCGAGCTGGCGCTGACACTGGCGCACCGCAAGGAGCAGAAGGGGGAGAAGAAGCCCTCGCCGCTGACCTCGTTCGCGCCGTTTCTCGAGAAGCTCAAGCTCAAGCGCTGAGGAGTTGAAGTCCCATGTTCGGCAGGCGTAGCCAAGAGCCTTCCGCCCCCAGCCGGGTGCTGCCCGCGCAGGAGTCGGCGCCGACGGCGGTCGTGAAGAGCACCGATGCCAGGCCCACGCCCATCGAGGCGCGCGTCCCGCCCAAGCAGGAGCCGGTCGCGGCTGAGCGCAGGCATTCGGAGGAGTATTACGACGTCAAGACGACCGTCTTCAACGCTCTGATCGACACCATCGACCTCACCCAGCTCGCCAAGCTCGAGGCAGCGGCGGCGCGCGAGGAGATCCGCGACATCGTCAGCGAGATCATTCAGATCAAGAACGTGGTGATGTCGATCGCCGAGCAGGAGGAGCTGCTCGAGGACATCTGCAACGACGTGCTCGGCTACGGGCCCCTCGAGCCGCTGCTGGCGCGCGACGACATCGCCGACATCATGGTCAACGGCGCGACCACGACCTACATCGAGGTGGCCGGCAAGGTGCAGAAGACGCAGATGCGCTTTGCCGACAATGCCCAGCTCATGAACATCTGCCAGCGCATCGTCAGCCAGGTCGGCCGCCGCGTCGACGAGTCGAGTCCGATCTGCGACGCGCGCCTGCCCGATGGCAGCCGCGTCAACGTGATCGCGCCGCCGCTGGCGATCGACGGACCCGCGCTCACCATCCGCAAGTTCAAGAAGGATCGCCTGAAGCTCGAGCAGCTCCTCAAGTACAAGTCGATCTCGGCTGAGACCAAGACTTTGCTCGAGATCATCGGCCGGGTGCGATGCAACGTGCTGATCTCCGGCGGCACGGGCTCGGGCAAGACCACGCTTCTCAATTGTCTCACCGGGTCGATCGACAACGACGAGCGCATCATCACCTGCGAAGACTCCGCGGAGCTGCAGCTGCAGCAACCGCACGTCGTGCGACTGGAGACGCGTCCGCCCAATCTCGAAGGCGAGGGCGAGATCACCATGCGCGATCTCGTCAGAAACTGCCTGCGCATGCGGCCCGAGCGCATCATCGTCGGCGAGGTGCGCGGACCGGAGGCGTTCGACCTTCTGCAGGCCATGAATACCGGCCACGACGGCTCGATGGGCACACTCCACGCCAACAGTCCGCGCGAGGCCCTGAGCCGTCTGGAATCGATGATCATGATGGGCGGGTTCCAGCTGCCGCCCAAGACCATCCGCGAGATGATCACCGGCTCCATTGACATCATCATCCAGGCCTCCCGTCTGCGCGACGGCTCGCGCAAGATCACGCACGTCACCGAGGTGGTGGGCATGGAAGGCGATGTGGTGACGCTGCAAAACCTCATCGTCTTCGAGATCACGGGCGAGGACGCGCACGGCAAGCTCGTCGGTCGCCACCGCTCCACCGGCATCGCGCGCCCGCGCTTCTGGGACCGCGCGGAGTACTACGGTGAGACGGGACGCCTGGCGCAGGCCCTGTCGAGTGCCGAGGTGCACGACAGGACCGGCAATCCGATGGGTGAAGCTCGTGGATAGCAACGATCTCCTGTTGGCGGGCCTCCTGCTTCTGGCGGCGATCTCGATCGGCGTCGTCGTCTATCTGCTGGTGCATCCGTACCTCTCCGGCGAGCGGCGCACGGACAGGCGCATCCAGGGCGTGACGGAGAGCAAGGCCACACGCATCGCCGGCAAGGTGCAGGCGGACGCCGCCCTCAACCGACGCCGGCAAGTTTCGGAGACGCTCCAGGAGCTGGAGGCGCGCGAGAAGGCACGCGAAAAGACCACCATGCGCCTGCGCCTGCAGCGCGCCGGGCTCGAGATCACGCCGCGCGCTTTCTGGATTGCGAGCGCGGGCTGCGGCTTGCTCGTGGCGCTCTGCATCTGGCTATCCGCGCCGAACCTTCCCGTCATCGTGCCGCTCCTGGGGGCGTTCGTCGGTGCGTTCGGAGTGCCGCGCTGGTTCGTCGCCCGATTGACGAAACGCCGGCAGAACAAGTTCATCGACGAGTTTGCCAACGCCATCGACGTGATCGTGCGCGGCGTCAAGTCCGGCCTGCCGCTGCCCGAGTGCCTCGCCATCATCGCCCGCGAGTCGCCGCAGCCCGTGGCCGGCGAGTTCACCGATCTGGTCGAGCAGCAGCGCGTCGGCGTCCCCCTGGGCGAGGCCTTCGAGCGGATGATGACGCGCATGCCGCTGCCCGAGGTGCGCTTCTTCGCCATCGTCATTTCCATCCAGGCGCAGGCCGGCGGCAATCTCTCCGAGGCGCTCGGCAACCTCTCCGGCGTGCTGCGTGACCGCAAGCGCCTGCAGGCCAAGGTCCGCGCGCTCTCGGCGGAGGCCAAGGCTTCGGCCGCCGTGCTCGGAGCGCTGCCGTTCATTGTCATGATCCTCGTCTACATCACCACGCCCGCCTACATCTCGCTGCTGTGGACCACGCGCTTCGGCCAGTTCCTGCTCGTGTGCGCCGGAGTGTGGATGACGGGGGGAGTCCTCGTCATGAGAAAGATGATCAACTTCAAGTATTGAGGCTGCTGGCTGACGCTTCCGGTAACGGCGGCGCGTCGGCACGGCGACCCGAGCCTCGAGGGATGCAAGTGCAATGCTCGACCAGATCATATCGCTGTTGACGCCGCAGATCGTCGTGACGCTGCTTGCGGCCATTGCGGCCTTTGCGACGACGCTCACCGTGCTGATGCCCGTGCTCTCCCGTGACCGGCTGAGCTCCCGCATGCAGGTGATGGCGACGGAACGTGAGAAGATGCGCGCCGCGCGCCTTGCCGATCTCGCCAAGAAAGACGGTTCGGGCAAGCTGCGCACCGCATCCAAGGGCTTCATGCAGGAGATCGTCGAGAAGCTCAATTTGCGCAGCGTGTTCGAGACCGAGGAAGTGCGCAACAAGCTGAAGATGGCGGGCTTGCGCGGCCAGGCGCCGCTGGTCGCCTACATGTTCTTCCGCGTGGCGATGCCGGTGATCATCGCTTTCGTCGCTCTCTTTTACCTGTTCGTGCTCGCCGACTACGACTATCCGGTGCTGGTCAAGGTCGGGCTTGCCGTCGGCGCCGGCTACATCGGCTTCTACGTGCCGAACATGTTCATCGAGAACTTGGTGCAGCGCCGTCAGACCTCGATCAAGAATTCCTTCCCGGACGCGCTCGACATGCTCCTCATCTGCGTTCAATCGGGCATGTCGATCGAGGCCGCGTTCCAGAAGGTCTCGGGTGAGGTCGGCAGCCAATCGCTGGAGCTGGCCGAAGAGCTGTCGCTCACCACCGCCGAGCTTTCCTATCTGCGGGACCGCCGTCTGGCGTTCGAAAACCTCGGCAAGCGCACGGGCATCTCCGGCATCAAGGCGGTCGCCACGGCGCTCATCCAGGCCGAGCGCTACGGCACGCCCGTCGGTCAGGCATTGCGCATCATGGCGCGCGAGAACCGCGACATGCGTATGGCCGAAGCCGAGAAGAAGGCCGCCGCCCTGCCGCCCAAGCTGACCGTGCCGATGATCATCTTCTTCCTGCCGGTCCTATTCGTGGTGATCCTGGGACCCGCCATGATCCAGGTGTTCGATTACCGGTAGGCAGTTGGCGGTAGGCAATAGGCCGTCGGCACCACTGCCTACTCCCCATTGCCCACTGCCGTCATCAGAAACGGCTGCATCCCCGCCCGCGCCAATTCGTCGGCGCGCTCGTTCTCCGTGTGGCCGGCGTGGCCCTTCACCCAGTGCCAATGCACGTCGTGGCGCAACCGGGCCTGATCCAGCCGCTGCCATAGCTCCACGTTCTTCACGGGCTTCTTGTCCGCGGTCCTCCAGCCGTTCTTCTTCCAGCCGTGGATATACGACTCGATGCCTTTGTGGACGTATTGGGAATCCGTGTGCAGCTCGACGCGCGAGGCTCTCTTCAGGGCCTCAAGCGCGGCGATAGCGGCCATCAGCTCCATGCGGTTGTTCGTCGTGTGAGGCTCCCCACCCGATAGCTCCTTGCGGTGCCGGCCGGAAATCAATATCGCGCTCCAGCCGCCGGGGCCGGGATTCCCGGAGCAGGCGCCGTCGGTGTAGATGACCACGGCGGGCTTGGCCGCCGTCATGGCGCGCCCTCCAGGCCGTACTCCGTGGCCGAGCGGATGCTGCGGTGGAACTTGAGCCGGCGCAGATACTCCTGCGGGTCCTTGCGGCTGACGAGGGCATCCGCGCTCGTGTGCAGCCAGTCGTAGGCGCGCGTGAGCAGGAAGCGCAGCGCGGCTCCGCGCGCCAGCAGCGGCAGGGCGTCGCGCTCGGCGGGCTCGAGGGCGCGCGCGCTTTGATAGCCCTTCAGCAGCGCCTGGCCCTTGGTCATGTTGAACGCGTGGTCGCTCTCGAAGCACCAGGCGTTCAGCGCGATGGCGACGTCGTAGGCCAGCGCATCGTTGCAGGCGAAATAGAAGTCGATCAGGCCGGAGAGCTGGTCGCCGAGGAAGAAGGCGTTGTCCGGAAAGAGATCGGCGTGGATGATGCCCTGCGGCAGCTTGGCCGGCCAGTTGGCCTCCAGGTGGTCGAGCTCCTGCTCGATGGTGGCGGCGAGCCCGGGAGCGATCTCGTCGGCACGCGCACAAAACCGCGCATAGAGCGGTCGCCAGCCGGAAGGCCCCAAGGCGTTGACCCTGGAAAGCTCGAAATCCCGGCCGGCCAGATGCATCCGCGCCATGGCCTGCCCCAAGGCCCAGCAGTGGCGCGCCTGCGGGCGTCTGATCCACACGCCCTCCAGGAAGGTGACGAGCGCGGCCGGCCTGCCCGCCAGCGTACGCAGCATGCGCCCCTGGGCATCGTGCACGGGCGTGGGGCAGGTAAGGCCGGCTCGCGCCAAATGCTCCATCAGGCCGAGGAAGAACGGGAGGTCACGCGGGGCCACCCGCTTCTCGTACAGTGTCAGGAAGAAGGGGCCCTTCTGGGTGTGCACGAGGTAGTTGGTGTTCTCGACGCCCTCGGCAATGCCCTTGTAGGAGAGCAGCGTGCCGAGATCGTAGCTGGCAATGAATTTGGCCAGCTCGTCGTCGGGCACTTCCGTATAGACCGCCATGCGCTGGACCGAAGTTGAGGGTTGGTTAGGCTGCGCCCGTCTCGCGCAGCTCGCGCGGCACGTTGAAGGCAATACGTTCTTGCCGCGTTACCACGCTTTCGACCGATACGTCGAAGCGGGCGCGGAATGCGTCGATGATTTGGGTGACGAGGAGCTCGGGCGCGGAGGCGCCGGCGGTGATGCCGAGCGTGGCGATGCCTTCGAGCTGGTCCCACGGAATATCCGCCGCCTGCTGCACCAGCAACGCCTTGGGACAACCTGCGCGCTCGGCCACTTCCACCAGCCGCAGCGAGTTCGAGCTGTTGGGAGCTCCGACCACGATCAGCCTGTCGCAGCGCGCGGCAATGGCCTTCACGGCCTCCTGGCGGTTGGTGGTGGCATAGCAGATGTCTTCCTTCCTGGGGCCCACGATGCCGGGGAAGCGCGCTTTCAGAATGGCGATGATGGCGGCGGTATCGTCCACCGAAAGGGTGGTCTGGGTGATGTAGGCGAGCCGCCCGGGGTCGCGCGGCGTGAAGCGCTGGGCATCCTCCGTCGTTTCGACCAGCGCCGCCGCCCCTTGCGGCAGCTGGCCCAGCGTGCCGATGACCTCGGGGTGCCCCGCGTGGCCGATGAGGACGATCTCTAGGCCGCTCTCGTGATGGACCCGGGCCTCGGCATGCACCTTGGAGACGAGCGGACAGGTGGCGTCGAGATAGAACAGCCGCCGCGCCTTGGCATCGGCCGGCACCGAGCGTGGCACGCCGTGTGCCGAAAAGATCACGGGTGCGTCCGTTTCGGGGATCTCGTCGAGCTCCTCCACAAAAATGGCGCCTTTGTCCTTGAGTGTGTCCACGACGTGGCGGTTGTGGACGATCTCGTGGCGTACATAGACGGGCGCTCCGAACTTCTGCAGTGCCATCTCGACGATCTTGATCGCCCTGTCGACGCCGGCACAGAAACCGCGAGGAGCCGTCAGCAGGATCTTCAGGGCAGGACGCGGGGGCGCGCTGTGGTCGGGGGGAGCCATGGGGTGGATGGCGCTCGAGTGTTCACTTTAGGTTCGCGGTGCGTGTCTTGGCCGTCGAGCTTTCCGGATGCTACAGTTGATTCGCCGGACAATGGCCAGTAGGCGCCGACAAGGCTCGAAGGCGTAGGGAATAACGGTCCACGAGAGGCCGGGCAAGTGTTCGGACAAGGGCGTCGTGACGCAATCGACACGTAGAACCACAGTCTGCATCGCGGGGTGCGCCCTGGTGGCCGCGCTTGCCGGATGCAGCATGTCGTCGCTGACGTCGGGCATCGGCGGGGGCTGGTTCGGCGGCGGCGAGAAGGCGAAGACCGAGGTCACCACCGTCAGCGAGGACCAACTCCTGGCCGCAGCCAAGACCGATGCTGTAACGACCGGCAGCATCGGTTTGGACGTGGCGCACGGCTGCCCCCGCTTCCAGGTGTGGTCGCGCGAAGGCTACGTGACTATCTACGAGCCGGGCAAGGTCGGCGACGGGCTCGCAGTGATGCACCGCGGCGAGATCACCAAGACCGCGCGCGAGTGCCAGATGGAGCCCGGCCGCATTACCGTCAAGTACGGCTTCTCGGGGCGTGTCCTGCTGGGGCCGAAGGGCCGGACGGGCCGCGTGACCCTGCCGCTCAATGTGTTCGTGACCGACGCCAAGCGCGAGAAGGTGGTGACTGACAAAGTGAAGGTCGACGTCGACGTCGCGGTCGAGAAGCCCATCGGCTATTTCTCGTTCGTGCGCACGATCACCTTCACGGTGCCCGAAGGCGCCCGTCCCGCCGAGTTCGAGGTCTACGTCGGCTTCGATCGCGGCACTCCTGGCGCCGGCTAGAGCGCATCCGGCGGCCGCAAGGCAATGGGCTAGCGTTTGCCCTTCACCACCGCGTCGATGGCCATCAGCTCGGCGATCAGGCCTCCGAACTCGCGCAGCGGCACCATGTTGGGGCCGTCGGAGGGAGCCCGGTCGGGGTCCTGGTGCGTCTCGATGAAGAGCCCGGCCACGCCCACCGCCACCGCCGCGCGCGCCAGGGGCGGCACGAAGCGCCGGTCGCCGCCGGAGGAGGTACCCTGTCCGCCCGGCTGCTGTACCGCGTGGGTGGCATCGAAGATCACCGGACAGCCGATCTCGGCCATGATCGGCAGCGAGCGCATGTCGACCACCAGCGTGTTGTAGCCGAACGAGGCGCCCCGCTCGGTCACCAGCACGTTGCGGTTGCCGCTGCCGGTGATCTTGGCGACCACATTGGCCATGTCCCAGGGCGCCAGGAACTGGCCCTTCTTCACCTTCACGGCGCGCCCCGTCTTGGCGGCGGCGATGAGAAGATCGGTCTGTCGGCACAGGAAGGCCGGGATCTGCAGCACGTCCACCACCTGGGCGACGCGCGCGCACTGGCCGGCCTCGTGGACGTCCGTGACGACCGGCAGCCCGAGCGTCTCGCGAATCTCCGCGAACACGGCAAGCGCGCCGTCGAGGCCGATGCCGCGTTTGCCGGACAGGCTGGTGCGGTTGGCCTTGTCGAAAGACGTCTTGTAGACGAGGCCGACGCCGAGCCGGCCCGCGATCTCCTTCAGCGCTGTCGCCATCTCAAGCGCGTGCGCGCGGCTTTCCATCTGGCAGGGGCCGGCAAACACCGCGATCGGCCGGTCGTTGCCGAACGTCACGTCGCCGACGGTGACGGCCGCATTGGGCTTGGATGAGTCGCTCATGCAGGCCTTATAGCATGGGCCGCATGGGGGTCAGACCCCTCGCCTCTGCGCGAGTGAGCACATGAATGCGATCGCGAGGGGTCTGACCCCCTCAGAAATCCCTCAGAAGTAGGCGATCAGGCGCCCGCAGGCCGCAACCGAGATCCAGATCAAGATGCGCGAGCGGGCTCTAACCCGCACTAATGTAGCGCTGGTCGCGCTATTTTCACTGGCGCAACGTCGCGGGCCGGCTCGCGCGCCTCGCGAACGCATATGGCCACCGCGTCAGCGAGAGACGTTGCTACGAAGTGGGCTCCGACGGCCGTTTTCCAATCCTCGGCCTTTTCGGGTTCCTCGCCCAGCATCCAGTAGCCTGCAAGAAACTTAGCATTCGGCATCAGCCGCTTCAGTCGCCGGATTAGAAAGCGGACATGGGCCGGGTTCCGGACCGCCCCGAAATAGGACAAGCAGACCAACGGCGCATCATGTGCATCGATCTTGAAGGTCTTCGCCGAAGCTACATCGGTGAAAGGTTGCACCATGGCCGCGAGCCCATGCTTCTCAAGCAGCTGAGCGAGCATCTCGGCAGCGGCTTCGTCCAGGGGACTGCGGCTGGCGATGCACAGCACGGAATGATCGACCTGCCAGGAGGGCAGGAGCTGCTCTTTTAGGATGATCGGGATCTGAGGCTCAGCCGGTTCGCCTTCTTTGGGATCTGGAGCCTCATTCGCGTAGTCCGCAAGATCGTCCACGATCTCCGCCATCGTGTCCCTCATTGCCAACTGCTTGTCCCGAGGCAGCTTACCGTGGGCGGCATCCGTCTGCGCCAACGCAAACGCCTTCATCGGCACGCTGTCATAGTATGCGGAGAGGGACTGCTCCTTCAGTTGCTTTTCGGCCTGATCGGCGGCCTCGGTGGCATCACCGGCGAGAAGCCGCTGGTAGAAGCGCTCCTCCGGCTCCAAGGCCGGTTCGTCGCCCAGCAGCACTTCGATAAACTCGAGCGCTTCGATATGCCGTCCGAGGACGACAAGACAAACCGTCAAGGGCGTCGCGAGCAAGAGCCCGATGGGGCCCCACAGTAGCGCCCAAAACAACGTTGAGACGACAATGGCAACCGGTGATAGCCCGGTATGCTGGCCGTACAGGACGGGCTCGATGACGTGTCCGGCGAGAGGCTCAGCCACAATGAACAATGCGGCCGTTGCAAGCACCATCGTCCAGCCGGGATCGACCGCCGCCGCCAGCATGATGGGAAAGAAGGCCGCAATAATCGAACCGACGAAAGGCACGAAGCGCATGAGGCCGGCCAAGATGCCCCACAGAACGGCATTCGGAACCCCGATGATCCAGAGCCCGGTACCAATGACCACGCCAAATCCCGTGTTCAGGATTGTCTGCATCAGGAAAAAGCGACTCAGTCGCGCGGCCGCGTCGTCGAGCGCTGCTGTGCTGCGCTGCAGGTCAGCAGTTCCCGCCAACCTCAGAAAGCGATCGCGAATGTCCTCGCGCTGCAACAGGATGAACATCAGGAAGAGGATGGCAAGCGCGGTGGTCGCCAGAGGCGAGAGCAAAGGCCGGACGACGTTGACGATGGATTCTAGGCCCTTGGGCTCCGGTGTGTGCACCTCTACTACGAGCGGTTTTTGACCCTTCGTCGGTGCTGGCGCCGCTCCCGACTTCGAGATCTCATTCTGGAGGTCTTTTAACGTGTCGGAGGCCCGCTCCAACGCGCTCGACGTTAGCGCCCCTCCGCCCAATGCTCGTATCTTGGCGCGTAGATTGTTCTCGTACTTGGGAAGCTCTTCGGCGAGCTGCGCCACCTGAAAAACGATAGTCGAGCCGAGAGCGCCGAGGACAGCGATTGCGACCAGGACAGTAAGAATGACGGACGGAACGCGCCAAAGACCCCACCCGCGCAAGCGTCGTATGAGTGGCGCCAGGATGAAGCCGAGCAACGATGCGATAACCAGCGGTTCAAGGATCTCGCGGCCGATATAAAGGAAGAGAATAATGAGGGTCGCGACTATGAGACCGCTCGCCAGGTTAGCGATACCCTGGCCTCCGATCCTTCGCGATGGTCTGATCACGAACCCGGTCACCTAGTTCCCTCAGTGAAGCGGCCGGCGCGCATCAAGCAAGAGCCAATTCGTTTCCTGATTACGTACGATGCTAAGCCACTTTTTTGG
>JRHI01001663.1_pt1 | contig 17717 bp, 17 predicted proteins | sample 215371 | NCBI WGS metagenome assembly JRHI01 (sample SAMN02929681, study PRJNA255918) | sediment metagenome | biome: cave system; feature: Ice Cave; material: Sediment; isolation source: sediment from deep within a dark volcanic ice cave with no known source of... ...
GATTCAGATCGAGAAGTCCGCTTCCCCACCTAGCCCAGAGGGATGTAGCGGGCTTCTCGATCATCACACTAGACCTTGAGCACCAGCTTGCCGAAGTTGCCGCTCGTGTAGAGGAGATTGAGCACGTCGGAGAAGGCATCGATACCGCCTTCGCGCACGTCTTCGCGGATCTCAAGCTTGCCCTCCTTGTGCCATTGGCCGAGCTGAGTGATGGCTTCGGGTACGCGGCTCGCCCAATCGGTGACGATCAGGCCCTGCATCTTCAAACGCTGGGTGAGCACGACGCGAATGTTCTTGGGGCCGGCGGGTGCCTCGGTGGCGTTATAGGCCGAGATCAAGCCGCACAGCGCGATGCGGCCGAACACGTTCATCTGCAGCAGCACGGTGTCGAGGATTTCGCCGCCGACGTTCTCAAAATTGACGTCGATGCCCTTGGGGCAGGCTTCCTTGAGCTGGGCGGCGAGGTTGCCTGCCTTGTAGTCGATGCATGCATCGAAGCCCAGCTCCCCCGTGACGTAGCGGCACTTGTCGGGCCCGCCCGCGATGCCCACCGCGCGGCAGCCCTTGATCTTGGCGATCTGGCCCACCACGGACCCGACCGCGCCGGACGCCGCCGACACCACGACCGTCTCGCCGGCCTTGGGCTGGCCCACCTCGAGGAGGCCGAAGTAAGCCGTCCAACCCGGCATGCCTAGTCCCCCGATCCAGCGCTGCAGTGGAGCCAGCCTGGTATCGACCTTGAGGACGCGCTCGCCTTTGGAGATGGCGTACCGCTGCACACCGAACATACCCTGCACGGCGTCGCCCAACTTGAAAGCCGGATTGTTGGATTTCTCGACCGTGCCGGCGGAGAAACTGCGCATGACCTCGCCCAGGCCGACAGGCGGCGAATAGGATTTGGTGTCGTTCATCCAGCCGCGCATGGCGGGATCGAGCGAAATGTACTCGATCTTGACCCGCATCTCCCCGGCTCCGGGCTCTGGTACCGGGCCATCCTCGATCGTGAAGTCTTCTCTCTTCACCATGCCTTTCGGCCGGCGAGCGAGCTTGACCATGCGGTTGCTCATCGGACGCCTCGCTTGGATTCTTGGCTTCCCCTGCACAATCACACGTCTTCGGGGCCGCGGCGTCAAGGGCAGGCCGTCTGGCCGGTCACTCGGCTGGAGCCGGCGGGGGCCCACCAAGCTGGTAGGTCGGCTGCGGCAGGCTCGCGCTGGCCTTGCGCGTGGGATCACCGGCAGCGGAATCGCCGCGGTCCGTGGCTGCGCTCGCCGTCGACCGGGCCTGGCCCAGCTCGCGCAGATACGCCACGTTTTGGTCCGCCCTGGCCGGCGGCAGGGCAGCCTGACCGGCCGATCGGGCTTCCTCGTATCTGCCGCGCAAGCCCAGCACCAGCGCCAGGTTCTCCTGCACCTGCGGTGTCCTCCCCGCGCTTCGCTGGGCCTTGCGCAGGAGCTGCTCGGCCTCGGCCACCTTGCCGTCGAGCGCGTAGGAGAGGGCCAGGTTGTTGAGCACGCTCGGCTGATCGGGGGCCAGCGCCAGCGCCTTGGCGAGCTGCACCTGCGCTTCCTGTTGCTTGCCGCGACTCGCGAGCGCCGCACCGAGGGCCGAATGCAGGCGCCAATCGGGCGCCTTTGGATCATGGGCCTGGCGCAGCAGTTTCTCTGCCGTGGCAGCATCGCCCAGCTCGAGGGCAAGCAATCCGCGCTCCAGCTGCAGTCGCCGATCTGTGGGTTTCCCGGCCGCCGCGCGGTCCAGCACGGCCAGCGCCTCCGGCTTGGCGTTGTTCGCCCGCAGCGCCCGCGCATGGACGAGCGCGGCATCCGGATCCGTCGGATTGTTTTGATGCGCGGCAGCGGCAGCAGCGGGATCGCCGGGTTGACCCGCAGTCTTCGGGGCCGTTGCGGAGGCCTGCTCGGCGGACGGTCCAGTGAAGGGCGCGCTCGACTGCCCGGCGCACCCGCCGAGAAGGACAGCCGCAGCCAACGCGACCACGAGCGCGCGCCCTGCCCGGCGATTTAGCGCGTTGGTAGCTCTGAACGACATTCGCGGCCCCCTGCGAGAGGCCGCAGTCGTAGTGAGATTCGCCACTCCCCCGCAGAAGACGGCTTGTCTGTCCCCGTTATCCCCAGAGCGCGTGGGGTGTCAGACCCTCTGCGTCTGACGCCTTACTTCGCGTGGCCCGCCCACTCGGGGCGCGCCTTCAGCGCCGTGGCGTATTTCAGCGCGATCTTGCGCAGCCGCTCCGGCTCGAACTCCTGCTGCGCCAGGGCCATGCCCCGATCGAACACCTCCGAATAGCGACGGATGCGGTCGACTTCGAGGTCGAAACGGCCGATGCCGTCGAAGGCGACGCGCGCGCCCTTGGCCTCGGGGCGCTTGGAGTCGAAGCTGAACCGGTAGCTGGCGTAGCCGACGCTGCCGGCGAGCACCGGATCGAAGAACTCCCAGCGGAAGTTGCGCCCCCCGTCGCCGAAGTGCGCCAGCATTTTCTTGATAGCCTCGTGGCCCGTCGAAGGCCCGAAGAAGTAGTCGTCGTAGGTGCCATCGGGCGTGAAGAGGTTGGCCAATGCCTCCCCGTTTCCCGCCGCAGCTGCGGCCGCGAACTGCTTCACCAGCTCTGCGAATACCATGGGCTCCTCCTTGCTCCGTTGTCATCCCGGGCCTTGTGCCCGGGATCCATCGTGCCGCAACGGCGGCGCTCGCGGATGACTGGATCCCGGTGACAAGCGCCGGGATGACAACGTGGTTTGCTTTGCTCTCGTGTCGACACTACTCTGTGCACCGGTTTGCCCCAAGGGGACAGACGATGCTGAAGCTGAAGCCCAACTGCGAATGCTGCGACAAGGACCTGCCGCCCGAGGCAGCGGACGCCATGATCTGCACGTACGAGTGCACCTTCTGCGCCGACTGCGTCGCCAACCGACTGCCGGGCGGGCGGTGCCCGAACTGCGGCGGCGAGTTCGAACGTCGCCCGGTGCGGCCCGCGGCCATGCTGGCGAAACACCCGGCGTCCACGGAGCGCGTGGTAGCGCCGCATCCCGGCTGCGGCAAGGCGGCGTGACCGGATCTATTTCTGTGCTGCGATCACCAGGATCTCGACCAGGTCCTTGTCCTCCAGCGCCACGCCGATGCAGGCCCGCTGCGGCGGGTTGGCCTTGTCCACCCACTCGTCCCAGGCGCGGTTCATCTCTCCCTTGCGGCCCATGTCGGTGATGTAGACGGTCGCGCGCAGGATGCGCGATTTGTTGGAGCCCGCCTCGGCCAGGTTGCGGTCTATGGCGGCGAGCGCCTCGCGCGTCTGCTCGTAGAGCGGGGCGGATTTGTTGGGCGCGGTGGCCACGGTGTACACGAGCCCGTTGTGGGCGACCGCCTTGCTGCGGGTGGGCACGCTGCCGGGAAAGCGTTTGATCGCTTCGCTCATGGTAGTCCTCACTTTCGCTCGTTACGGCAGACACTGCCGATTGGTCAGATTCGCCCCGCCGCCACCGCGTGGCAAGCCACGGCTCGCCCGCTTCCGTCGCCCTCGATCAGCGCCGGCGCGTCCACCTTGCAGGGCTCGAACGCCCATGGACAGCGCGGGTGGAAGGCGCATCCGGTCGGCGGCGTGATCGGGTTGGGGATCTCGCCCTCGATCGGCCGGCGCGGCCGCCCGCTCATGGCGAGGTCGGGCAGCGCATCCAGCAGCAGGCGCGTATAGGGGTGGCGTGGGGAGGAGAACAACTCCGCCGCCGGCGCCATCTCGACGATGCGCCCCAGATACATGACGCCGATACGCGTCGCCATGTGCCGCACCACTGCCAGGTTGTGGCTGATGAAGAGGTAGGAGAGCCCGAGCCGGTCCTGCAGGTCGCGCATCAGGTTCAGTATCTGCGCCTGCACCGACACGTCGAGCGCACTGGTCGGCTCGTCGCAGACGATGAACTCCGGGTTCGAGGAAAGCGCCCGGGCGATGCAGATGCGCTGGCGCTGTCCCCCTGAGAACTCATGCGGGTACTTGACGCCATCCGCCGGGTCGAGACCGACGAGCGTCAGCAGCTCGCCCACGCGATCGCGGATTTCGGCGTTGTCCTTGGCCAGCCCAAAGGCCTTGATGGGATCGGCTATGATGCGCTCCACGCGCCAGCGCGGATTGAGGCTGGCGAATGGGTCCTGGAAGATCATCTGCAGGCGCCGGCGCAGCTTCTGGCGCTCGGCGGCGCGCGCCGTCGCCCACATGTCGATGCCGTCGATGCTGACCGTGCCGGCTGTCGGCCGCAGCAGCCCCACCGTCATGCGTGCCACCGTGGACTTGCCGGAGCCCGATTCACCCACCAGCGCCACGGTCTCGTGCCTGCCGACGGCAAAGGAGACGGCGGTGACCGCTTTCAGATAGGCCTTGCGCTCGCCCTCGATGAGGCGGCTGAGCCAGGGCTTGGACACGTCGAACACGCGAGTGAGGTTCTTGGCCTCGACGAGCGGCGCTCCGATCATACCGGCGCCCTTGCCACGTTCGGGGCCGTGCTAAGGGCCGCGTTCTCGGCCCCGCTCTGGGCCACGAGCCAGCACGCCGCCTGGGAGGCCCCTGCCGGCATTGCCTCCGGCCGCTCGACGCGGCAGCGATCGAAGGCGAACGCGCAGCGGGGATGGAACGCGCAACCCTGCGGGATGGCGCCGAGGCGCGGCATGGTGCCGGGGATCTGCACCAGTCGCTCGGCCAGGGGCCCGAGCGTCGGGATCGCGCCCATCAGGCCCTTGGTGTAGGGGTGATGCGGGTGCTGCACCACGTCGCGCACGGGGCCGATCTCGACGATGCGGCCGGCGTACATCACGGCAACGCGGTCGGCGGTCTCGGCGATCACGCCCATGTCGTGGGTGATCAGCATCACCGCGGTGCCCCGCTCCCGGCAGAGCCGCTTCAGCAGCGTGATGATCTGCGCCTGGATCGAGACGTCGAGCGCCGTGGTCGGCTCGTCCGCAATCAGCAGATCGGGCTCCGCGCACAATGCAAGCGCCAGAACCACGCGCTGACGCATGCCGCCGGAGAACTCGTGGGGGTAGCTGTCGATGCGCGCCCTGGCGCCCTGGATGCCGGCCTCTTGCAGCAGCAGAACCGCGCGCTCGCGAGCCTGCGCCTCCGACAGTCGCGAATGCGTGCGGATGGTCTCGATGATCTGATCGCCGATGCGGTAGAGTGGGTTGAGGCTGGTGAGTGGGTCCTGGAACACCATGCCGATGCACTTGCCTCGCACCTTGCGCATCTCCTCCGGCGTCAAGTTGTCGATGCGCTGCCCTTTGAGGAGCACCTCGCCGCCCATGATCCGTCCCGGCGGCTCGAGCAGACCGATGACGGCGGCGCCGGTCAGCGACTTGCCCGCGCCCGACTCACCCACCACGCCCAGGACTTCGCCGGGGGCGATATCGAAGGAGACGCGGTCGACGGCAGTGAGCGTGCGCCGCCGCGTCGGAAAGGCGACCTCGAGACTGCGGACGGAGAGGACGGGTTCGCTCACAGGGTCTACTTCGCCGCAGTCATCTTCATGTACACCCAGTTGTCCGGTCGCACCGGGATATCGAGGTCGCTCTTCATGGCGTGAGCGACCATCTGATGGTGCAGAGCGATGTAGACCGTCTCATCGCTGAGTGTGCTCCAGAGCTTGGCGATCGCGGCGTTGCGCTTCACGATATCGACCTCTTCGGTCAGGCCCTGGATCGACTTGTCGATGTCCGGGTTGGAATAGCGCGTCGCGTTCCAACCGCCGTCCTTGCCGGACCGGGTGTGGTAGAGATACGCGAACACATAGTGCGAGTCGAAGGTCGGGACGCCCCAGCCCAGCATGTAGAAGTCGGACTCCGGCGGGGTCTTCTGCAGCAAGGTGAAGTGTGGGCCCTTCGGCTGCACCACCAGGTTCACCTTGATGCCGATCTTGGCGAGCATGCCGGTGACGGCCTGGCAAATGCCCTCATCGTTGATGTAGCGGTCGTTGGGGCAGTGGAGCGTGACCTGGAAGCCTTCCGCGTAGCCGGCATCCTTCAGCAGCGCCTTGGCCTTGTCGAGATCGACCTTGGGCAACTGATCGAGCTCCTTGGTGTAGCCGTTGACGAACGGCGGAGCGATGATGCCCGCCGGCACGGACTGCCCGCGCATGACTACGCGCCTGATAGCCCCGCGATCGATCGCCATGTTCATGGCCTGGCGCACTCGCTTGTCGGCAAACGGGTTCTTACCCTTCACGTTGGACGTTGCCAGCGCAGGCGAGGCGACATCCATGCCGAGAAAAATGGTGCGATTCTCAGGCCCGAAGTTGACCTTGAAATTGCCAGCTTTTTCCAGGCGGTCGATATCCTGCACGGGGACATCGTGGACGAAGTCGACGTCGCCAGAGATGAGCGCGGCTACGCGCGTGGCGTCGGCTTTGATCGTCAGATAGACGATCTCGCTGACGGCAAGAGGATACTCGGCCTTGCCCCAGTAGGCATCGTTGCGCCGCAGCACCGTCTTGACGTCCTGCTCGCGCGACACGAGCACGTAGGGCCCCGTGCCGTTGGCATTGCGCACGGCGAAGTTGTCTTTCTTGTCCTTGTAGTCCTGGACGGTGACGGTGCTGTTGGCCTCGCACCATTCCTTGTCCATCATGTACATCGTGATCAGGTAGACGGGCACCAGTGGGTTGGGACCCTTGGTCTTGATGTGCACGGTGTAGTCGTCGACCCTGACCACCTTGTCGATGAAGCTGATCAGGCTCTTCAAGTCGGAGGTCGGCTGCAGGGCGCGCTCAAGCGAGAACACCACATCGTCGGCATTGAACGTGTTGCCGTTGTGGAACTTCACGCCCTGGCGCAGCTTGAACTCCCACACCGTCGGGTCTTCGGTGACTCTCCACGAGGTCGCCAGCGTCGGCACCAGCTTGCCGGAGAGGTCACGGATGATGAGAGGCTCGTAGATCTGCTGCAGCAGGTTGTGCGTCGGCCCCTCGTTCTGCGCGTGCGGGTCGAGCGTCAACGCATCGCCGGAGCGGGCCCATCTGACCGTCTTGGCATCGGCAGTGCCGGCAGCCAACGCCAGAACGAGGAACGCCGCCGCCGCCCTGAGAACCGATTTCGAAGCCACATCGACCTCCGTCCTGCCGAACCGCGCCGCACTGCACCCACCCTCGAGGGCCCTCGGGGAACCCTTGCCGGCACGGAATTCTACCTCAGCTTGGGGTTGAGTGCATCGCGAAGCCAGTCGCCCAGCAGGTTCACGGCCAGCGCCAGCGCCGCCAGCGTGAGCCCCGGGAAGGCCACCATCCACCAGGAGCCGGAGAATAGATACTTGTTGCCGACCTGGATCATGGTCCCGAGCGAGGGCTCGGTCGGCGGCAGGCCCACGCCCAAGAACGACAGCGTCGCCTCGGTGATGACGGCGAGCGCCAGGTTGATGGTGGCGATCACCAGCACGGGCCCGAGCACATTGGGCAGGATGTGCTGGAACATGATCTTGAACGGTCCGATGCCGATCAGGCGGGCGGCTTCGACGTATTCCTTGTTGCGCTCCACCAGCGTCACGCCGCGCACGGTGCGGGCATATTGCACCCAGAAGGATAGACCGATGGAAAGCACCAGGATCCAAAACTTACCGCCCTCGACCATCCGGTGCTTGAGGATCGCCAGCGCGACGCCGTCGATCAGCAAGGCGGTGAGAATTGCCGGAAAGGTCAGCTGCACGTCGGCGATGCGCATGATCACCGTGTCCACACGTCCACCCGCGTAGCCGGCCCACAGCCCGAGCGACAGCCCCAGCGCGCTGGCGAGCAGCACCGAGCAAATGCCGATCTGCAGAGAAGACCGCGTGCCGTAGAGGATCGTGGAAAGGATGTCGCGGCCCTGGTCGTCCGTGCCCAGGAGATAGTTCGCATCCCCGTCTTTGTCCCAAGCCGGCGGGGTATTGGCGTCGAGCAGGCTCAGCGCCTTGAGATCATAGGGGTCGTGTGGGGCGATGAGCGGCGCCAGGAACGCCGCGGCGACAATCGCGAGGGTCAGCAGCGCCGCCACGACGACGAGCTTGGAGCGCAGGAAGCTATGCAACAGATCGCTGTCGAGGAAGGCCGCCAGCCGGCTCCGCCTCGCGTTGCGGTCGTCGCGGACGCTCGCACGGCCCGGCGCGACAGGGGATGGGGCGGTGCTTTCGGGTGCGTCCTGCATCGGCCGTCAACCGCTTCGGCCGAAGATGCGGATGCGCGGGTCCACCCGCACATATATCAGGTCGACGACGAAGTTGATGAAGACGAACAAGAATGCGACCAGCATAAGATAGGCCGACATGACCGGGATGTCGGCGTTCTGCACCGCCTGGATGAACATCAGGCCCATGCCCGGCCACTGAAATACGGTCTCGGTGATGATAGCGAAGGCGATGATGGCACCGAGTTGCAGGCCGATCACAGTGATCACAGGCACGAGCGTATTCTTCAGCGCATGGCCGAAGTTGATGGTCCGCTCGGGCAGCCCGCGCGCACGGGCAAACTTGATGTAGTCGGTGCGCAGCACCTCGAGCATCTCGGAGCGCACCAGCCGTGTCACCAGCGTCATCTGGAAAAGGCCGAGCGTCACCGCCGGCATGATCAGAGCCTTGAGGCCCGAGACCGTGAGCAGCCCCGTGCTCCAGAAGCCGACGCGCACCACCTCGCCGCGGCCGAAGGACGGCAGCACGCCGAGCCACACGGCAAAGACATAGATCAGCAGGATGCCGATGAGGAATGTCGGCAGCGAGACGCCGATCAGCGACACGGTGAGAAAGACCTTCGAGAGCCAGCTGTCGCGATGGATGCCAGTGTAGACGCCCATCGGGATGCCGAGCGCGACAGCGAACAGTGCAGCCGTAAAGGCAAGCTCCAGCGTCGCGGGAAAGCGATCCCTGATGATCGCCGTCACCGGCTGCTTCATCTGGTAGGAGATGCCAAAATCGAACCGGGCGGCGCTGGTCAGAAAGCGTGCGAACTGCACGGGAATCGGATCGTTGAGCCCCAGCTCCTCCCGCAGGCGCAAGCGGTCCTCGAGGGAGGTGTCCTGGCCAACCATCTGGTTGACGGGGTCGCCGACGAAGCGGAACAGCGTGAAGGCGATGAGGGCCACCGTCACCATGACGATGGCCGCCTCGAAGAGCCGGCGGATGGCGAATGCGAGCATCGACCCTTGTCTAAACCCTTGGCGGACGGTTGCCGCGGGGGAGGACAGGCGCCGCGGAGCCCGCCCCCGCGGAGTGTGGACCTCGACCCTATTGCATATTCACCCAGTAGAACAGGATCTGGTTGTCGGCGCGTTGCACCATCTCGACCTTCTTGGAGACGCCCCAGATCAGCGACTGCTGATGCAGCGGGATGAGCCCCACCTCCTCATGATTGATGCGGAAGGCCTCGGCGATCAGCTCGTCACGCTTCTTGGTGTCCGCCTCCACCAGGATCAGCTTGTTGAGCTCGGTGATCCTGGGATTGCAGTAGCCGCCGAAGTTGAAAGTACCGCCTTTGCCGTTGGCATCCCGGCAGCCGATGATGTTCTCGACCACGTTCCAGCTATCGAGCGAGCCCGGCGTCCAGCCCAGCAGGTTGAACGAGGAGTCGTACTTGTCGGTAGGGCCGGCCTTCTGGAAGTACTTCGCCTTCGGCATGGCGTTGAGCTTCACCTTGATGTCGATGCGCGAGAGCATCTGCGCCACGGCCTGACAGATGCCCTCGTCGTTGACGTAGCGGTCGTTCGGGCAATCCAGCGTGACCTCGAAGCCACCGGCATAGCCGGCATCGGCCAGCAGCTTCTTGGCGGCGGCGACGTCATAGGGGTGGCGCTTGAACTCCGCCGCGCGCGAGTAGAGGAGCGGCGAGATCATCAGCGCCGAATTGACCGACATGCCGCGCATCACCTTGTTGTGGATCGCTTCGATGTCGATCGCCTGATAGAACGCCTTGCGCACGCGCGCATCCTTGAAGGGGTTCTTGCCCTTGACGCTGGCGTAGAGCAGCTCCTCGCGCATGGAATCCATGTTGAGGAAGATGGTGCGGATCTCGGGACCGATCATCACCGTCACATTGGGGCTGCTCTTGACGCGCTCGATGTCCTGGACCGGGACCGGGTCCATCATGTCGATATCGCCGGACAGCAGCGCGGCGACGCGCGTGGCGTCCGACTTGATGGTCTGGAACGTCACCTCGTCGAGGTTGTGCTCCGGCTTGCCCCACCAGTTGGGGTTCGGCTTGAATACAGTCTTAACGCCGGGCTCGTGGCTGACGATGATGAAGGGACCCGTGCCGTTGGCCTTGAGGGCGAACGGGTTGAGCGAGGTCGCAGAGGCGGCCTGCGCTTGGATCGCCCCATTCGCCTCCGCCCACTTCTTGGACATCATGTACCAGGTGTCCCATTCGGCATTCAGAATGGGATTGGGAGAGCTCAGCACGAAGTCGACCGTGTAGTCGTCGACCTTGACGGCCTTCATGTCGGCGGGCGCGCGCGTCTTGATCTGCGAGCCGGGACTGCCCATACGCTCGGTGGAGAAGACGACGTCGTCGGCAGTGAAGTCCTCGCCGTTGTGGAACTTGACGCCCTTGCGCAGGTAGAAGCGCCACTTGAGGGGATCGACGATCTCCCAGCGCTCGGCCAGCCCGGGGATGATCTTGAGGTCCTTGTCGCGCTTGGTGAGACCCTCCATGGCATTACCGAGCGCGCCCAGCGTAAAGCTTTCGTTGAGCGTGTAGGGATCGAGCGCGTTGAGGTCGCCTTGGAAGGCGTAGCGGAAGGTCTTGGCCGCGGCTGGGGTGGCGGCGAGGATAAACGCGAGCGCGCCGGTCACGACAAGGGTTTTGATCTTCATCTCATCTCTCGCGAAAGCTCGTGCATCTCGGGGTAAGAACGCCGGCGCGATATTGGCTGAATTTATCGGGTCGGTCCAGCGCTCCTCCCGCTTGACCCGGGCACACTCGGCGCCCTACGCAGGGCTTTGCAGGGGGCGCGGCAACGGCGGCGCTCCGGGAAGGACGCGAAGTATGCAGAACGGCAAGAAAAGCGGCAGCAGCTCCCTGATGAAGGGCGCCACCGGCGACTGGGAGGTGGTGATCGGTATGGAGGTTCACGCACAAGTGGCCTCCAAGGCAAAGCTGTTTTCGGGGGCATCGACGGAATTCGGCGGAGAGCCGAACAGCCATGTCTCGCTCGTCGACGCAGCCATGCCCGGCATGCTGCCCGTGATCAACGAGGCCTGCATCGCCCAAGCCGTACGCACGGGGCTCGGGCTGAACGCCCAAATCAATCTCGTATCGGTGTTCGACCGCAAGAACTACTTCTATCCCGATCTGCCGCAGGGCTATCAGATATCGCAATACAAACGCCCGATCGTCGGGGAGGGGGAGGTCGAAGTAGAGGTCGACGGCGAAACCCTGAGCGTCGGCATTGAGCGGCTGCATCTGGAGCAGGACGCCGGCAAGTCGATCCACGACCAGCACCCCGAATACTCTTACGTCGATCTCAACCGCTCGGGCGTGGCGCTGATGGAGATCGTGTCCAAGCCCGACATGCGCTCGGCCAAGCAGGCGCAGGCGTTCTTGGTAAAGCTGCGGTCCGTCATGAGGTACCTCGGAACTTGCGACGGAAGTATGGAACAAGGCAGACTGCGGGCAGATGTGAACGTTTCAGTGCGCCGCCCTGGCGATGAACTCGGCACTCGTTGTGAAATTAAGAATATGAACTCCACAAATTTCATCGGCCAAGCGATCGAATATGAGGCCCGTCGACAGATCGACGTCATCGAGGACGGCGGTGTGATCCAGCAGGAAACACGGCTATTCGATGCTACTAAAGGCGAGACCCGCGCGATGCGCTCCAAGGAGGAGGCGCATGACTACCGCTATTTCCCCGACCCTGATCTCTTACCGTTGGAGCTGACGCAGGATTACGTCGACACCTTGAGAAAAAAACTCCCCGAACTACCGGACGCAAAGAAATCGCGCTTTGTTTCCCAATACGGAATCACTAGTGACGCTGCGGTGATGCTCACTCTTGAAAGAAGTTGGGCGGATTACTTCGAGGGCGTGGCCCAAGGGCGAGACGCAAAACTCAGCGCAAATTGGATCGTCAATGACCTATTCGGACGGCTCAACAAGGAAAAAATACCAATCGAGGACAGCCCAATTTCTCCCAGGCAGCTGGGGGCCATCATTGATCTCATCGCCTCGGGTGCCATATCCGGCAAGATCGCCAAGGACCTGTTCGAGATCATCTGGAGCGAGGGCGGCGACCCGGCGCAGATCGTCGAGAAGCGGGGTTTGAAGCAGGTCACAGACACCGGCGCCATCGAGGCGGCGGTGGATGCGGTGATTGCCGCCAACCCCGACAAGGTGGAGGCGGTGAAGGCCAAGCCCGCCATGCTCGGCTGGTTCGTCGGCCAGGTCATGAAATCGACCGGCGGCAAAGCCAATCCGCAGGCCGTCAACGAGCTGCTGAAGAAGAAGCTCGGCGTTTGATTGGATCATCGTGACAGTCGGCGCTCCCTGAGCGCGGCGGAGAGCCAGCCCGGCAACTGCTCGCCAGCGGGGTAGGCGAAACGCAGCCACCGGACTGGCCTCGGCATCGGACGCTGTTGAAGGCGTACCGCGTCCGAACCAACCAGCTGCCGCGGCTCTACGCGGAAACGCTACGCACACATGAGCCGAGCAGCCTTTAACCTTGCGGTCGGGACCGTGCTCTTGCTGACCGATCCCGCGATATGAGTTTGCCCCACGCCCATGACAGGTTGATGTCACTTGTCGCCGCAAAGGGCCGGGTCGCCTTGCAGAATGTGTGGCGGCATCGGTCTTTCATGATCCTTCAGGTCTTATGGGGCTCCCAACTCGGATCGACGCCACTTGATTCGTCAGCCTTCGGGCGATCCGTGGAGAGCATGTCGCCTGTAATCATGTAGTGCGTAGTCTCGGCGATGTTGGTCGCGTGGTCGCCGATGCGCTCGAGGTTCTTGGCGCAGAAGAGGAGATGCGCGCAGAAGCCGATGCTGCGCGGGTCCTCCATCATGTAGGTCAAGAGCTCGCGAAAGAGCGAGGTGTGCAGCGTGTCGATAGCGCCGTCGGACCTCCATACCTCGAGCGCCGAGCCGTCGTCGCGGTTGCGATAGGCCGCGCTGACATTTCCGAGCTGATCGCGCACGCGTGCAGCCAGCGGAGCAAGGCTCGACGCGACCTTGATGGAGGCGGGCTGCTCGCCGATGGCAATGACGCGCTTGGCGACGTTCTTGGCCAAATCGCCGATGCGCTCCAGGTCGCTAGCGACGCGGATGGTCGACACGATCTGGCGCAGGTCGATGGCCACGGGCTGGCGCGTAGCAATGGTAAAGATGGCCTTCTCCTCGATGCTGTGCTGCAAGAGATCGATGGCCGCATCGGCGGCGATCACCCGCTGGGCCAGCTGGACGTCGCCCGCAAATAGCGCGTTTGCCGCGTCCCCGACCGAAGCCTCGGCGCGACTTGCCATGTCGCCGACGAGCTCGTCCAAGGCCTTGAGATCGGTATCGTAGGAGGCGATGGTATGCGGTTGCATGTTCGACTCCGGGGTCGCTGAACGCGATTTTGTCGTTGCAAGGTTGGGGGCGCTTATCCGAACCGCCCGGTGATGTAGTCCTGCGTGCGCTGGTCGTTGGGCGAGGTGAAGATCATCTGGGTCGGGCCGAACTCGACGAGCGATCCCAGATACATGAAGGCCGTGAAGTCGGAAACGCGCGCGGCCTGCTGCATGTTGTGCGTCACGATGACGATCGTGTAGTCCTTCTTCAATTCGTCGATCAGCTCCTCGATCTTGGCGGTGGAAATGGGATCGAGGGCGGAGCACGGCTCGTCGAGCAGGATCACCTCCGGTTTCACCGCTACCGTGCGGGCGATGCACAGCCTCTGCTGTTGGCCGCCGGACAGGCTCAAGCCATTGGAGTCGAGCTTGTCCTTGACCTCCTCCCACAAGGCGGCGCGGCGCAGCGCGAATTCGACTCGCATGTCGAGCTCGGCCCGCGGCAGGCGCTCATAGAGGCGGATGCCGAAGGCGATGTTCTCGTAGATCGACATCGGGAACGGCGTCGGCTTCTGGAACACCATGCCGATGCGCGAGCGCAGCAGGTTCAGATCCTGCTTGGGGGCCAGGATGTCCTCGCCGTCGAAGGACACCACGCCGGTGGCGCGCTGGTTGGGATAGAGGTCGTACATACGGTTGAGAACACGCAGCAGCGTCGACTTCCCGCAGCCGGACGGGCCGATGAAGGCGGTCGCCTTGTTGGCGTAGAGCGGCAGGCTGATGCTCTTCAGCGCGCGGCTTTCGCCATAGTAGAAGTCGAGATTGCGGATCGACACCTTCACTGCCAGCCCGGAGGCATCGACCGCCGCGTGCGCGGCGATTGGGACGGAGACGGACGGAGGCGCAACAGCGGGAGCATTCACGACTGCGATACTCATGTTGTCTTTCTCGGTGCGGTGAGCGCCCTGGCGACGATGCTGAGCGCGAGCACGGTAACGGTGATGATCAGCGCGCCTGTCCACGCCAGCTTCTGCCAATCGGCATAGGGGGAGAGCGCGAACTGGAAGATGACGGCCGGAAGACTGGCCATCGGCGCATTCAGGTTGGTGCTCCAGAACTGGTTGTTGAGGGCGGTGAACAGGAGCGGTGCGGTCTCGCCGCTGATGCGGGCGATCGCCAGCAGGATGCCGGTGACGATACCCGCGCGCGCGGCGCGGTAGGCGATCCGGCGCACGATGTAGGCCCGCGGCAGGCCGAGCGCGGCGGCCGCCTCGCGCAGCGCGTTCGGCACCAGCAGCAGCATGTCCTCGGTGGTGCGCACCACGACCGGGATCACGATCACCGCCAGCGCGACGGCGCCCGCCCATCCCGAGAAATGGCCCATCGGGGCGACCATGACCTCGTACACGAACAGGCCGACCACGATCGAGGGTGCGCTGAGCAGAATGTCGTTGATGAAGCGCACGACGCTGGTCAAACGGTCGTAGCGACCGTATTCGGCCATGTAGGTGCCGGCCAGGACACCGATCGGCGTGCCGATCGCCACCGCCAGCGCGGTCAGCATCAAGCTGCCGATGATGGGATTGAGTAGACCGCCAGCGGCGCCCGGCGGTGGCGTCATCTCGGTAAACACCTGGAGCGAAAGGCCGCTGAAGCCTTCCCAAAGCAGAACGCCCAGAATGAGCACGAGCCAGCCCAGGCCGAACAGTGTCGCGGCGTACGCCAAGCCCATCATGAGATTGTTGCGGCGCCGGCGTCCGGCATAGAGCTTGTTGGTGCGGGCTGCGATGGCCATGACCCTACCCGATCCGGCGCTCGATGCGCATCAGCATGTAACGGGCGATCGCCAGCACGATGAAGGTGATAGCGAACAAGATCAGTCCGAGCGCGATCAGGGAGGAGGTGTAGAGGTCGCCGACCGCCTCCGTGAACTCGTTGGCGATCGAGGCCGAGATCGTCGTGCCCGGATGCAGGAGCGAGGCTGAGATCTTGTGGGCGTTGCCGATGACGAAGGTGACCGCCATGGTCTCGCCGAGCGCGCGGCCGAGGCCGAGCATCACGCCGCCGATCACGCCCACCCGCGTATAAGGCAGCACGACGGAGCGGAACACCTCCCACGTAGTGCAGCCGACGCCGTACGCCGCCTCCTTCAGCACCGGCGGGACCGCCTCGAACACGTCGCGCGAGATCGAGGTGATGAATGGCAGCACCATGATGGCCAGGATCAGGCTGGCAGTCAGGATGCCGATGCCATAGGGGGGGCCGGCGAATACCGAGGACAGGATCGGGATGTTGCCGAATACTGTGATCAGGAACGGTTGCACGTATTGCTGCAGGAACGGAGCAAACACGAACAGGCCCCAGATGCCGTAGATGATGCTTGGGATGCCGGCGAGCAACTCAATGGCGATGCCGATCGGCCGCCGCAGCCACATCGGGCAAAGCTCGGTCAGGAAGAAGGCCACCATCAGGCCGACCGGGACCGCAATCAACATGGCAATAAGCGAAGTAACGAGAGTGCCGTAGACCGGAGCCAGCGCGCCGAACTTCTCGGTCACCGGATTCCAGACCTCGGTAGTGAGAAAATCGAGGCCGTAGGCACGGAAGGCCGGCAGCGAACCGGAAACCAGCGAGAAAATCACGCCTCCGAGGAGCAGGAGGACCGCGATGGCGGCTGTGCGCGTGAGGATACGAAAAAGGGCGTCACCAAGCCGCAAGCGCCGCAAGACCTCGGCACGGGAGGGAGCTTCCGCCACCTCGATCGCGGTACCTTGCAATGCAATGTCGGTCACCAATCGCCTCCGGGCGGACGGCATCGGCGTTGCTCCTCGACCTCGAGACGAACCCGGACGCCGTGGGTTCGCAGGAGCGCCGACTTAAGCGGCCAACCGACCGCGGCACAAGCCGTCTTCACGCGTGCTGGATACGAGGAAGGAAAGGCACCCATCGGCTGCCTTTCCTGGCTCTTTCGGTAGGGTTCAGTTGGTGAAGAGCGGCTTGCCGCCCGAGTCCTTGATTTCTGCAGCCCAGGTCTTCTCGATGTCCTTGACCACCTTCTCGGGCATCGGGACGTAGTCGAGCGCCTCGGCCATCTTGCCACCCTTGGCATACGACCAGGCGAAGAACTTGAGAGCCTCGCCCGTAGCTGCGGCGTCCTGCGGCTGCTTGTAGACGAGGATCCAGGTGGCCGCGGTCATCGGCCACGACTTCTCGCCTGGCTGGTTGGCGAGGATGACACCGTAGCCCGGCTGCGACTTCCAATCGGCATTGGCGGCCGCGGCCTGGAAGGCCTCCGAGGTCGGCGAGACAGCCTTGCCGTCCTTGTTGATCATCTTGGTGAAGGTCAGCTTGTTCTGCTTGGCGTAGGCGTATTCGACGTAGCCGATCGAGCCCTTAGTGTTGGCGACGTTGTTGGCGACGCCCTCGTTGCCCTTGGCGCCGATGCCCGCCGGCCACTGCACGGACGTGTTGACGCCGACCTTCGACTTCCAGTCCGCGCTGACATCGGACAGGTAATATACGAAGTTGTAGGTGGTGCCCGATCCGTCCGAGCGATGCACGATGGCGATCGCCTGGCTCGGCAGCTTGGCGTTCGGGTTGAGCTTCTTGAGCGCTGCGTCGTCCCAGCTCTTGATCTCGCCGAGGAAGATCTTGGCCAGCGTCGGGCCGTCGATGACGAGCTCGTCGGGTTTGATACCTTCGAGATTGACGACCGGCACGATGCCGCCCATGACCGCCGGGAACTGGGAGAGGCCGCTCTCGTCGAGGTCCTTGCCCGTGAGCGGCGCGTCGCTGGCGCCGAAGGTGACGGTCTTGGCCTTGATCTGCTTGATGCCGCCGCCGGAGCCGATCGACTGATAGTTCATGCCGACGCCGGTCTCCTTCTTGTAGGCGTCCGCCCATTTGGCGTAGATCGGATATGGAAACGTCGCGCCGGCGCCCGATATGTCGGCGGCACGCGCGCCCGTTGGGCCGATAGCGAGCACGGACGTCGCAATGGCTGCCCGCGCCAGCCTCGAAATCGTGTTCCGCATTTTGCACCTCACCTCGCGTTGGCGAGCCGTGGTGTCCAGGCGTCATGCCCGGGTCCAAGGCTCAATCGCACGTCTGGTAGAGCGCAGTTTTGTAATAGCCGTGTGACACACGCACGTAGCGATGGACCACCGCACCGGCTTTCTCTTCTATGCTATTGCTCTACAATCACTGCTGTCCGGTTAAGCGAATGC
>JRHI01001664.1_pt1 | contig 17715 bp, 14 predicted proteins | sample 215371 | NCBI WGS metagenome assembly JRHI01 (sample SAMN02929681, study PRJNA255918) | sediment metagenome | biome: cave system; feature: Ice Cave; material: Sediment; isolation source: sediment from deep within a dark volcanic ice cave with no known source of... ...
CCCCGCCGTACCTCGAAGCGCTGGGGCGGGTCGAGCACGCCGCCGGTCGTGACCCCGTGGACGACGAGCGAGGCGATGTCCTCGGCGACCGCGACGACGTCGGCGCCGGTTCCCGCGCGGGCGATCGACGGGCTCAGCGCGTAGCGGCTCGGCGCCAGCCAGTTGGCGAACTCGAAGCAGGCGACGACCCGATCGCCGGGTTTGAAGCGCCCGGAGGCGGCGCCATGGCGATCGCTGCGGGCGACGACCATCGTCTGACCCGCCTCGTTGCGCAACGTCACGGCGAGCACCGGATCCTCGAGTTGCTCGCGGACGTGGATCTCGAAGCAGGCGCGCAGCGGCTCGCCCTGGGCGAGCGCGCCGATCCGCTCGCCGGGCTCGTTCTCGAACCAGGCTTCGGAGATGAACGTGGCGGCGCTCGGGCCGTGGCCCGCGACCGGATCGGCCGCCTCGTGGGCGAGCCGGCCGAAGTTGAGCTCGTTGTAGGCCTTCGTGACCGTACGCGGGTCGCCGAGCTCGACCATCGCGCCCCGCTCGAGCAGGGCGACCCGGTCGCAGAAGCGCTCGACGGCTGACATGTCGTGGGTCACGAACACGATCGTCTTGCCCTCCCGCTGCATTCGGTGGAACTGCTCGTAGCACTTCTGCTGGAAGGAGATATCGCCGACGGCGAGGACCTCGTCGATCAGCAGGATGTCGGCGTCGACCTGGATCGCCACGGCGAACGCCAGGCGGACGGTCATGCCGGAGGAGTAGTTCTTCAGCTTGAGGTCGACGAACTCCTCGAGCTCGGCGAAGGCGAGCACCTCGTCGAAGCTCGCCCGCGCCTGGCGGCGGCTGAGGCCGAGCATGATCGCGTTGATGATCACGTTGTCGCGGGCGGTCAGGTCGGCGTTGAAACCGACGCCGAGCTCGATGAATGGGGAGAGGCGGCCGTTGATCTCGATCGAGCCGGCGTCGGCCCGGTAGATCCCGGCGAGGCACTTCAGCAGCGTGCTCTTGCCGCTGCCGTTGCGACCGACGATGCCGAAGAACTCGCCTTCGGCGATCTCGAGCGTGATGTTCTGGACGGCTTTCAGCTCGTCGTAGGTGCTCGAGCGGAACGGGTGGAGGAGGCGTTCCTTGAGCGTCGAGTACTGCTGGTGGGGGAGGCGAAACCCCTTGCTGAGGGCGGTGATCGAGACGGCGCTCGGCGGCGTCGCCGGGTTCGCCGGGGGGGCGCCCGCCGCGCGCCGCGTGGCCGGGCCGGTGGTGGCCACCGAAGTCAGCGGTTCTCGACCCGCCGCAGCCCGAGGATGCTGAGCAGGAACGAGGAGAAGAAGACCTGGATGCCGACGATCACGAGCTCGGCCGCGGCGATCGCAAGGCGCTCCTCGGAGATTGCGCCGAGACCGCGCTCGATCCAGCGGACGAGGATGAACGCGGCGGCGACGAAGCCGGCGAGCATGATCCCGCCGCCGAGCAGGAGGCCGTGCTCGAGCCGGAAGCGGGCGCGCATGCGGTCGAACCAGGCGTCCTTTTCGCCCATGAAGTATGTGCCGTAGGCGTGGGCGCAGAGCCCTAGCGCGAGAACCTGCGAGCCGACGATGCTGAGCAGCGCGCCGACGATCTCGGTGTGGAGATCCCAGCGGCGGCCGAGGATGTCGAACTGACCGAGGACGGTCAACGAGATGACGGCTCCGAGGGCGGCGAGCACGGCACCGGGGATCACGAACAGGTGGGTCGGGCTGTGGACGAGCAGGAAGCGGAGGTGGCGCCAGCCGTCGCGGAAGCTCGAGAGCTTCGACTCGCCGCCCCGGGGGTGATAGTGGATCGGGACCTCGGCGATCCGCAGGTGCTCCTTCGACGCCCGGATCACCATCTCGGAGGCGAACTCCATGCCGAGGGTGCGCAGGTCGAGCAGCGGGAGGACGTCGCGGCGCAGGGCCCGCATCCCGCAGTGGGCGTCCTTGACCCCGGTGCGAAAGAAGAGGTTGAGGATCCCGGTGAGGACGGGGTTGCCGATGTAGCGGTGGAGCCAGGGCATCGCCCCGGGATCGATGTTGTCCATCCGGTCGCCCATCACGAGCTGGGCGCCATCCTCGAGCAGGGCGACGAAGCGGGGAATCTCGTTGAAGTCGTAGGTCAGGTCGGCGTCGGCCATCACGATGTACTCGCCCTTCGCGGCGGCGAAACCGGCCAGGTAGGCGCTGCCGTACCCGCGGCGCGGCTCGCTGATGACACGGGCCCCGGCCTCGGCGGCGAGCCGGGCGCTCTGGTCGGTCGAGCCGTTGTCGGCGACGACGACCTCGCCGGTGATCTGGGCCTGCCGCATGGCGAGAGCGGCGGCGGCGACGCACTGCTCGATGTTCTCCTCCTCGTTGAGGCAGGGGATCACGACCGAGACGAGCGGCTTGCGCTGGTCGATCGGGGCGGCGGCGGATTTCTGCTGGAGGGTGTTCAAGACGGGCCTGTGGCCATTGCAACGCGCGGTGATGCCTCGAAGTGGCGGGAATCGGGCTCGGAGCAGCTTAATGGACCATCCTGATCCGATTGCGAGTCGGCGACCGCGTGCGCGGCATCTGAGCCGATAGGCGTCTGCCAAGCTCCGGCAGCGATGCGCGTCTGCCTGATCTACGACTGCCTGTTCCCGTACACGATCGGCGGCGGCGAGCGCTGGTATCGCAATTTGGCCGAGCGGCTCGCGGCTGACGGTCACAAGGTCACCTACCTGACCCTGCGCCAGTGGGACCGCCGTACGGACGCAGATCTGCCCGGCGTCGACGTGCGCCTCGCCGGCCCGCGGATGGCGCTCTACGGCGACGGCGGGCGACGGCGGATCGGGCCGCCGCTCGTCTTCGGCGCCGGCGTGCTCTGCCACCTGTTGCGCCATGGCCGCAGCTACGACGTCGTGCACACGGCCTCGTTCCCGTTCTTCTCGTTGCTCGCCGCGGCGCTCGTACGCCCGTTGCACGGCTACGGGCTCGTCGTCGACTGGTTCGAGTTCTGGTCGGCGGCCTATTGGCGGGACTACCTCGGACGGGCCGGCGGGCGCGTCGGCTGGGCGGTGCAGAGGCTCTGCCTGCGCGTCCCCCAGCGTGCCTTCACGTTCGCCCAGACGACCGCCGCCCGGCTGCGAGCCGAGGGCGTTCACGGCGAAGTCGAGCTGCTGACCGGCCTGGAGGACGTCCCCCGGCCGCCTCCCGACTGGGTCCCACGGCCGGCCGAGCCGATCGTCGTGTTCGCCGGGCGCCACATTCCCGAGAAGCGGATCCCGGAGCTCGTGCTCGGGTTCGCCACGCTCGCAGACCGAGCACCCGAGCTGCGCCTAGCGATCTACGGTGACGGCCCCGAGCGCTCGAAGGTGCGCGCGCTGATCGAGTCCGCAGGTTTGAGCCGGGTCGCCCGGGCACCGGGGTTCGTCCCGCACGAGGAGCTCGAAGAAGCCCTCGCCGGCGCGCTGTGCATGGTCCTGCCCTCGCGCCGCGAGGGCTACGGGCTGGTGGTCGTCGAGGCGGCGGCTCGCGGCGTGCCGAGCGTCGTGGTCGCCGACCCCGACAACGCGGCGACCGAGCTGGTCGACGACGGCGAGAACGGCTTCATCGCCGCCTCGGCAGCGCCGGGCGACATCGCCGACGCGATCCTTCGCGTGCGGGCGGCCGGTCAGCCGCTGCGCACATCGACGGCAGCATGGTTCGAGAAAAATCGTGACCGCCTGTCGCTGACGGGCTCGCTCGACCGTGTGGCGGGCGCCTACGCCGACCCGCGCCGAACCATCGCGCGCTCGTAGCTGGCCGCCGTGGCTCGGGCGGTCGCGGCCCAGGTGAAGCGCTGCGCCTGGGCGGCGCCGGCGAGCCGGAGCCGTCGCGCCTCGAGCGGATCGTCGAGCACCCGCTCGATCGCGGAGGTGATCGCCCGCGGGTCCTCCGGGTCGAAGAGCAGCGCGGCGTCACCGGCGACCTCGGGCAGCGAGCTGCGATTCGAGCACGCCACCGGCACCCCGCGGCGCATCGCCTCGAGCACCGGCAGCCCGAACCCTTCGTAGAGCGACGGGAAGACGAAGACGTCGGCCAGCGCGTAGAGGCCCTCGAGCTCGGGGCCTGAAACCCAGTCGAGCAGGCGCACGTCCTCAGCCGCGTCGAGTTGGCAAATCCGCTCGCGCAGCTTCGGCTCGTAGGGCGTCGGATAGCCGGGAATGACGAGCACCGGCCGGCGCTCGCGCGGGATGCAGGCGTTCGCTTCGATCAGCCGGATCAGGTTCTTGTGGGGGCGCTTGGCAGACACCGATAGCGCCACGCGGCGGGCGCCGAGGTCATATCCCTCACGCAGCCTTGCGGCCGCCACCGGTTCCGCCGTCGGCGTCGTGCCGATCCCCAAGGGCACGATGTCGAGCTTGCGCTCAGGCACATGGAGGAAGCGTCGAACATCGGCGCCGGTCGATTCTGAGTCGACGATCACGCGATGGGCGGCGTGAGCGGCGGCGGGCACCAGGACGCGCATCCCGAGGCCGAGCAGGCCGAAGTGGGCATCCGGAACAACGCGGTACAGGAGGTCGTGGATCGTCACGACCCGGCGGAAGCGCCCCCGCACCGGCGCCGTGCTCGCCAGGCTGTGGAGCAGATCAACGCCCGCGCGGCGAGCCAGGCCCGGCAGCAGCTGCTGCTCGCCGCGAACCCATTCGACACGGTTGCGAGCGAACACGGGTACCTCGACGACGTCCGCGAACTCGTCCCACTCCCCCCCGACCGCCCGGGACTCGCGGTTGACGAATGCCGTCAGGCGCAGGCTGGGCCGCTCGGCGGCGAGGGCCCGAAGCAGCTCGCGCGCGTAGACCTCCATGCCGCCCTGCTCGCCCGGGACGAGGAAGACGAGGTTCAGGCCGACGTGCATCGCTCGTAGATCTCGAGGTGGCGCTCGGCGGCGTTGGGCCACGTGAAGAGCGCGGCTCTGGCGAGACCGCGCGCCACGAGACTTCGATCGACAAGCGCTCGCTCAATTGCGGCGGCGCACCCAGCAGCGTCATCGGGATCGAAGTAGACGACAGCGTCGCCTCCGAGCTCGTGCAGCACCGGGAGATCCGAGCATGCGACCGGCGTACCGCGCGCCATGGCCTCGAGGACCGGCAGTCCGTATCCCTCGGCGCGCGTCGGGATCGCCACGCAGCCCGCCAGGGCGTACAGCGCCTCCAGTTCGGCGTCAGCCACGTAGTCGAGCAAGATGATCCGCTCCCGCGCGGGCGAGGCGTCCGCCAGCAGACGCAGCGCGTTGCCCTCGCCGCCGTCGAGGCCAGCCACGATCAGGACGACGTCATCCGCCATGTGGGCGAGCGCCCCCACGAGCAGCGCCTGATTCTTGTGCGTCCGTTTGGCCGCGACGTTCAGCACGACACGGCGCCCGGCGGCGCGAAGGCCCGCTCCGAGGGCATCGTTGGCGGCCGCCGGACCCGGCGGCCGCCCCGGGGTCGCGACGATGAACACGCGCGCCGGGTCGACACGCAGATCGTCGATGATCTGAGCGCGACTCGACTGACTCATCGTCACGATGGCGGCGGCGCGGGGCGCGGCTGCCCTGACGATCGCCCCGATCGACAGCCGCGAGAGCGCGTTCATCGTGCGCTCCCGAAGAAAGATCACGTCGAATACGGTCAGGACGAGCGGGACGAGCGGGCGTACCGGTGCGAGGTTCGAGAGGCTATGCACCAATTGGCAGCCGCGCTCGCGGGCCAGACGACCGAGCATCAGCTGTTGCGTGACGAGCTTACGTAGCCGGGTGTTGTCATCCGACGGTAGCGAGACGATCCGACCGAAGTCGCCCCACCCGTCGGCGCGGAGCGCCGCAGCACCCCGACGCGAGGTGACCACCGTGATCTCGAGCCCGGGGCGGGCAGCCGCGACCGCCGGTACCAGGCCGCGCATCACGGTCTCCGGACCGCCGCTGACTCCAGGATCAAGAAAGAGCGCATCGAAGGCGATCCTCCGCAGAGGTTCGGTCACACGTCTCATCATCCCCGCCCGCGGCGCGTCCACCTCGCGGTGCGCTGAGCGATGGCCCGCCGATAGCTCGCCAGCGTCGCCTCCGCCGTGCGCTCCCAGGTCAGCTCGGCGCACCGTTGGCGCCCGCGCCGCACGAGCTCTCCGGCCAGGCCGCGGTCGGCCAGGAGCCGGTCGATCGCCGCGGCGATCGCGACGTCGTCAAAGGGATCGAACAGGAGCGCCGCATCCCCGGCGACCTCAGGCAACGCCGACACGTTCGAGCACGCGACCGGGACGTCGCGCTGCATCGCCTCGATGATCGGCAACCCGAACCCCTCCATCTTCGACGCGAGCACGACACACGCCGCAGCGTTGTAGAGACCGTCGAGGTCGGCGTCAGACAAAAAGCCGAGGAAGCGCACTCGCCGCCCGAGGCCGCGGGCGGCGGCTAGCCTTCGGAGCTCGTCCTCATGGGCTGTCGCGCCGCCGGGCAGGACGAGTATCGCGTCGTCGGCGACGAGCATGCCAAGGGCACGCACGAGCCCATCGAGGTTCTTATGAGCCCGTTTCTGCGCGACGCACAGGACGATTCGGCCTTCCCCGAGGTCGAGCCGGCGGCGCAGGTCGGCGACGGCATCCGGCGAGCGCGTGACAGAGCGCGCGCGCACGCCGAGCGGGGTGACGTCGACACGGGCTGGATCCACGCCGAGCCGCGCGACGAGATCGTCGCGGCCGGCAAGCGAGATCGTGATCAGCCTGTCGGCAGTCCGCGCCGACGCGCGCGCGACAACCTGCATCGCAATTCGATCGGCGCCGCCCATCGCCTGCGGGTAGTGGAGCCAGATGAGGTCCAAGATCGTCGCCACGGACGCGACGGGGCTGAGGGGAGCGACGCAGTTGGCCATGCCGTGCAGGACATCCAGCCGGAGTCGCCGCGCCCGCAACGGCTCAATCGCCCACTGGCTCCCGAGGGATATCGCCGAGCTCCACGGGGGTCCGGCCGACCGCCCGCTCGGAACCCTCTCCCAACGGACCGCGCCGCGATAAGCGGCGGCAATCAGCTCATCGGGAGCCTCCGCGGTGACGAATGCCGTGACCTCAGTCTCCGGCTCGACCGCGAACAGCGCGCTCAGCAGCTCGCGGGCGTACGTCAGCGAGCCGCCAGCACCCGCTACCGCGTGGAATAGGTTCAGGCCGACACGCAGCGGCCGCATCTAGCCGACCGGCCGCCTGGCGCGCACGACGAGTTCGTCGGCGCGACGGCGATCGCACTGCGCGAGCAGGTCGGCCGCGATCGCACGCAGGCGAACGGCCGCCCCAGAGTCGCGAACCTCGTTGGCCGGGCAGATCCCGCGCGAGATCGCATCACTGATCTGGAACGCGTCGCCGGCGGTGGGCGTTGGGCGCAGCGCCGCGACGGCGTCGAAGCCAGCCGCCCGCAGCGCGCGATCGAGCGCGCCGTGGTCGAACAACACGAGGTGGCGGGGCGGATCCAAATGGACCCAATCGCGGCCGAACGCGCGGTGTCCAGCGGCCGCGAGATTTGGCGTGGCTACCCAGAGCAGGCCGCCCGGCCTCAGCAGGTCATGCGCGGCCCGCAGGAACGCGACCGGGTCGGCGACATGCTCGATCACGTGACTCAACGTGACGGCGTCGAAAGCGCCAGCTTGGCGTGCCGCGCATGCGGCGATCGTCTCGACCGCAAGGTCAAAGCCCGCGACCCGCCCGGACTCCACGGCGACGGCGTCCAAGTCGATCCCGCTTGCTCGCCATCCCGCCGCAGCGGCCTCGGCGACGAACACCCCGTTCCCGCAACCCACGTCCAGCAACCGATGCCCGAGTGGCATGCTGCGCACGCCTCGCTCGGCCATCGCCGCCAGCGGTGGCACGAGGCGTCCTACGACACGCCCCGCTCCCCAGGCGGGCTGCAGCCGGTAGCCGAGACGAGCGTTGAGGTGGGCGTTGCGCAGCGCTCGTAACGTCGCCGCCAGCTTCCGCTGCGGGGCCAGGTTCGGTCGCGGCGGCTGATGCGTGTAGTAGGCGGCATAAAGGGAGCCGATGGCGTCGTCGGACGGGCGCGGATCCAGGCGCGCCGTTCCGCACGTCGTGCAGGAGCACAAGGCCCACTCGCCCGGCGCAACACCGAACACGCGGTCACGCAGTCCACGATGCAACTCGACGCGCCCGCCGTCACCGCACACCGGGCAGCGCGGGGCGGCCACGGTCGCGACCGGTCCGGACGCTGGGCGCTTCCCGCGCGTGTGATTGGCCATCCGGACATAGTCTGCCCGTCGATGAGCGGATGCGCCGTGGTGATCGTGAACTATCGCAGCGCCGATCTGGTTGCCGACTGCCTCGACGCGCTGAGCGGCGAAGACCGCCCGGCCGAGGTGGTGGTGGTTGACAACGGATCGGGCGATGGCTCAGTCGCGTCCCTCGGCGACCGCCACCCTGAGGCTGTCGTACTCGAGCGCGCGACCAACGACGGCTTCGCGGCCGGCGTCAACGCCGGCTTCGCGGCCACGCGCGCCTCGATCGTAGTGCTCTTGAACCCCGACACCATCCCGCGACCACGGGCTCTCGGCCGCCTCGTGGAGCATCTCGAGCGCAACCCCTCAGCCGGGGTCGCCGCCCCCCGACTCCTCTATGCAAACGGCGGCGCGCAGCCGAGCGCCTACCGACGCTTCCCCGGCATGTCGATGCTCTTCGTGGAGCTATGCCTGCCGCTCGGCTTCGCGCTCAAGGCGCTGCCTCGGCTGGATCCGTATCGAGTCCCACCGGCCTCGCTGCACGACGGCTCGCGGGTCGCCCACTTCACCGGCGCTGCGCTCGCCGTGCGCCGCGCCGCCTATGACGCGGCAGGCCCGCTCGACGAGGGCTTCTTCCTGTACCTCGAGGAAACGGAGTGGCAGCAGCGCGTGCGATCCGCCGGCTGGACGGTGGAGGCTGTCCCATCTGCTGAAGTGGTCCATCTCGTTCGCGGGGGAGGCGGCGAGGACCTCGCGCCGTCACCGCACTTCGTACAGTCAACCCGTCGCTACCTCGGTCTGCGCGGTTACCCCCCGGCGGCGATCGAGGCGATGATCGGCACGTCGCTGTTGCTGTCGCGCCTCGCCGCTCGGGGCGAGTTTCTGCTTCCCGCCCAGCGGAGAACCGGCGGCGCTCGGGCGCTCGCCTACGACGCACTGTGGCGCCAGCGACGGGAGCTATCGCCGCGATGAGCCTCGACATCGCGATCGTCCACCACCTGCCCGAGGCCGGGGGCGCGCCGCGGGTACTTGCCGAGTACGTCGCCCGTCGACCAGGGCACCGGTTCACCGTCTACACGCGGATGCCGCCGGCGCCGCCAGAGTCCCGGCTGGTCACGCTGCCACGCGAGGTCGTGGTCCACCGTCTCCCGTTGCCCGCGCCCCACTCTGCTGCCGGGCGCATGTTTCGGCTCGCACGCTTGCCGCATTACGGGCGCACGCTCGCCGCGCACATCGACGCCGCTGGACACGACGTCGTCTTCGCGCAGGCCTCGCTGCTCGTCCAGTCCCACGAGGTGCTGCCGTACCTCCGCACTGCGACGCTGTGCTACGCGCCCGAGCCACTGCGGGCCGTCTACGAAGATCCCCCCGCGTTCGGGCGTTCGGGGGGTGTTCGGGCGACGCTCGTGCGAGCTGGGCTGGATCCTTACGAAGCTCTGCGCAAGCAGCTGGATCGGCGACACCTCCGCGGGGCGGACACCGTCGTGACGCACTCGCGTTTCACCGCAGACGCGCTGCTGCGCATCTACGGGGTCGTGGCGGAGGTTGTGCCGCTCGGCGTCGACACCGACGCGTTCAGACCCGCGGAGTTGGCACGCGAGCGAAGCGTGCTCTCCGTCGGCGCCCTACATCCGCTGAAGGGCCACCAGGACGTCATCGCCGCCGTGGCGACGATCCAGGCCGACCGGCGTCCGCGTGTCGTGATCGTCGGCGACCGGGGCGAGCTCGGGCCGGCCCTTGCAGAGCTCGCACGAACGCTCGGTGTCGAGCTCGAGGTGCTCCAGGGGCTGCCGTTCGCCGCGCTGGTCGACGAGTACCGCCGAGCCGGGGCCGTGGCGGCCGCAATGATCCGCGAGCCTTTCGGCTTGACGCCGCTAGAAGCAATGGCATGCGGCGCGCCCGTCGTGGCAGTGGCGGAGGGCGGGCTCCTCGAGACTGTGTGCGATGGGGAGACCGGCCTTCTCGTAGAGCGCGATCCAGCCGCCCTCGGTACGGGTCTCGCGCGGGTGCTCGACGACCCGGAGCTCGCGGTGCGTCTAGGCCGCAGCGGCCGGGCGCGAGTCGTGGAGGAGTGGAGCTGGGAGCGAACCGCAGTGGCATTCGACAAGCGGCTTGCCACGCTCGCTGACCGCGGGCCGCGAGATTCGCGCGGATGAGTCAGCCGAAGCCTAGGACGACGTCGCGCCCGCAGCTCGTTCATGCGACCCCCCAGATGCCACACCGACGCGGTGGAGGGACCGCCCGCCAGTTTTACCTTCTCCGGGAACTGGCGGAGGATTTCGACGTCACGGTCATCGCCCCGGAGGATCCCGGGATCCCCGCCGACGCCCGCGATCAGCTTGGCGCCTTCGCAACGGTGGTGAGCTTCCCGGTCCCCTCACCGCGCCGCAATCCGCTGCGCCGCGCCGCCCGGCTAGCGCGCATGGTCGGCTCGCCCCGACCACTCGCCTCCGTCGCCATGGACCCGTTGAAGCCCCCCATCCGCGCCGCGCTGGCGGGGCTGCCGCGGCCGCCAGACGTTTTCTACGTCGAACCGTCGACCACGGCTGACTGGATCGGAATGGCGCCGCCCGGCGCCGTACGCGTACTCGGATTCCACGATCTGACCTTCGCGGCCTACCGTGAACGGGCGGAGCAGATCCGCCGCCCGGTCTCGCGCGCACTGCTGGAGGTCGAGTGGCGAAAGTTGCGTCATCTCGAGGTGCGCTACGCCATCCTCGCCGACCTCAACGTAATGATTTCGACGCTCGAAGAGCGCGAACTCCGCCGCCTGGCTCCCCGGGCCAGCGCAATCCACATCCCGAACGGCGTCGACACCGACTACTTCACCCGTCCGTCCAGCGCTCGCCACGACCTGAGCGGCCCTTTGGTGATCGTCGGATCGCTGAACCACCCGCCGAACATCGATGGTGCCGTGCGAATGGCACGCGACGTGCTGCCCATCATGCGCCTCACGCGCCCCGAGATGAGGCTCCAGATCGTCGGCCGGGCACCTGTGCCTCAGGTCCTTGCGCTGGACGGCCTACCAGGCGTCGAGGTCGTGGGCGAAGTCCCTGACGTGCGACCGTTCTTGGCGGCCGCATCGATCGTGTGCGTGCCCGTGCTGTTCGGCGGCGGCATCCGGGTCAAGTTGCTCGACGCGCTCGCGATGGGCTGCGCCGTCGTCAGCACACCCAAAGGCGCCGAAGGCCTGGCAGTAGCTTCCGAGCGGCAACTCACGATCGCGCCGCTGGATGACTTCGCCGACGCCATCGCAGGTCTCCTCAGCAATCCGGAGCGCACCGCCGCGCTGGCTGCAGCAGGACAACGGTTCGTCGCGGAGGCGCACGCATGGCCCGTGGCTGGCCGGCTGCTCAGCGCCGCACTAAAAGACGCGCTAGCGCACTTCGGATGGCGCGCAGCCGGGTAACCGGCCGCGCACGCCGCAAGATTGGATGGGCCAGAACGCGCCCATACCGATATAGAGCCCAATGGCGGAGGAGCGGCGGCTGGCAGCGCAACGCGAGGCGGAGCCGACCGGCGCGGCCCAGGCGGGCGTAGAGCCCGGAACGCCATCCGATCTCCGCGAGCACCTCGCAGGCGATCACGAGGTGCCCGTTGTGGGCGGCGATCGACGGAAGGCCCACGAGCTCGGCCATGCCCTCCATCGACGAACTCGCCCCAGCGAGAGAGCGTGAGAGCGTCGTTTCCGGCACCGTTCTGATCTCACCGAGCCATGCCGCTGCCGCGACAACGAGCCAGTCTCCGCCCACGACGTTGGCCATCGGGAAGACGAGCCGGCCCACGTGTGCCGGCATCAGCCCGTAGAAACACCCGTTGTCGCCCACACCCGCGAAGTAACCGACGACCCGATCGGACGGATCCCGCGCGTGGACGTCGGTACGCACCCCCGGATGGCCCGGACCATCACCAAGAAAGTACTGGGTCCGGCCGCACGCGATGGCCGTGCCGGGCCTCGCAAGCAACACTTCCAGGCAACGCTCCACATAGTCGCGCGCCAGCCAGTCGTCGTCGGCCAGAAGCAGGATGAACTCGCCGCAGCAGGCTTCGACAACGCCGTTGAAGTTGGCCGTCGCACCGAGATTCCGCGGGCGGCGAATCACCCGTATTCGCGCGTCGCCGCGAGCAACGGCGCTACACAGCGACGCAGTGGCATCGGTCGACGCGTTGTCGGCCACGACAATCTCGAGACGCTCGTGGGTCTGGGCCCGAGCAGAGGCGATAGCGCGTTCGAGAGAGACAGCTCGGTTGTAGGTCGGAATCCCGATGCTGACGAGTGGCGCCGCCATTGCCAGCCAAGGTTAACCGATACGCCACATAGGATAGCGGCCGTGGGCACCGAGCAGATGGACGGCGACCAGGTCAATCCTTGTGAAGATCCTCCCGGTGATCTCCTGGACACGTCGGCCGCAGGGCCGGCCGCGATCCGCGGGAGCCTAATCCGAGCTGGCGGCTACGTCGGAAATGCGCTGATCGCGCTACTGGGAGTGAGCTTGTTGATCCGCCACATCGGGGTCGTGGAATTTGGCCATTATGTGACGGTAGTCTCACTTGTTACGCTCGCTGCGACACTCAGCGACGCCGGCTTGACCACCGTGGGAATCAGGGAGTACGCGGTCCGGATGCCCGAGGAACGGGATCGACTCATGGCCAACCTTCTGGGTCTCCGCTTGGCGTTGACGGTGATCGGCGTGCTGGGCGCGGCCTCATTCGCGATCGTCGCCGGGTACGAGCGCCGCCTTGTCGTCGGCACGCTCATCGCTGGCGCAGGGATCGTGCTAACGGTGCTGCAAGGAACGTACGGCATGCCGCTCACAGCGATGCTGCGGCTAGGTACCGTCACCGTGCTAGATATGGGACGTCAGCTACTCCAGACGGCGCTGACAGTAGCATTGGTAATTGCGGGAGGAACCCTGCTGGATTTTCTCGCCCTTCCGATTCTCGTGGGCGTCGTGATGTTGTTGATAACGATACGCATCGTCCGAGGATCCATGCCACGTCGGCCCCGGTTCGAGCGGACTGAGTGCTTACCGCTCTTGAGATCCGTCGTTCCGATCGCAATCGCGGTCGCCGTTGCCGCCGTATATTTTCGGCTCGCCCTCATCCTCATGTCGCTGATCGCCTCGGCAGCGCAGACCGGGTTTTACGCTACATCCTACCGCGTGATCGAGGTGATCGTCCTCCTTCCGGGCCTCCTGGTCGGGGCAGCGTTTCCCTTGCTCGCGCGCGCAGCCCGAGATGACGCCGACCGACTCCGCTACGCCGTCCAGCGCCTGTCGGACGCCATGGTGATCCTCGGCGGGTTCGTATTCGTGTCCCTAGTTCTCGGCGCCGATGCGATGATCCACCTACTGGCTGGTGGCACCTCTGATGCGTCCGTTCCCGTGCTTGAGATCCAGGCCGTGGCGGTTGCCGTGAACTTCATCGCCACGCCGTGGAATTTCGCGTTGCTTTCACTCGCCCGCTACCGCGACGTCCTATGGGTAAGCCTGATCGGCGTGGCCGTACTGGTCGTTGCGGCACTCGTGCTGGTGCCCGCCCTCGACGCACAGGGCGCGGCTCTCGCGGTCGTTGCCGGCGACACGACGCAGGGCGTCCTGATCTGTGCTCTGGCCCGTCGCCGACTGCCGGCAGTCAAGGTCTCCCGCCGGGTGGCGCTCGCCGTCCTCGCCGGTTCCGGCCTGAGCCTCCTGACGCTCGGACTGGACGGCCTACCATCAGTCGGCCGAGTAGCGGTCGGAGCGGTCGCCTACGTCGTCGTGATCTTTGCAGCGCGGGCCGTGCCGGAGGAACTGGTCAGCGCGCTACGGTCACGCAACGGTAGATGAGCGGAACTCGCGACCGTCCCGGTGGCGCTCGCGCCCGGGGTCGCGAAGTCGACGACCCGACGTGACGGATCAGGAGGCTCATCGACAGCAGCCCGATAATGGCGGAGCGACGTTAGGGCTGCCGCTACTCGAGGCGCTTGCGCCGGGCGTGCCGGTCGCCTGTTCGGACATTCCAGCGTTCTGCGAGATCGGCGGCGATGCCCCGCGCTACTTCGACCCGACCGACCCTCCGCCGCTCGCGCCGTGCGCGAGGCATCTCGTCGGTGGCGGCGTCCCTCCAGGGCGGACGCTAACGAGCGGCCGGCTTCGGTCGGGAGTCCGCCGCGCAGGGCACGATGGCGGTTTACGAGCGTGCCGTCCACCGAGATTCTGTGCACTCGCGTTGATCAGGACCGGAGACAGACCGAGCTCGCGCCTGCGCGGGTACTCTGCGACGGGCATGCGAATCACGATCGACACCGAGTCCGACAGCCTGCAGTGCGACGGCCGGGAACTCGGACTCATGACGCCCGAGGGCTTCGAGGCGCTCTCGCGACTCTGGACGAGGGTGGGCTGGCAGCAGAAATACTCCTACCGGTTTTCGTGGCTCGGTCGGCCGATCATCCAACTGCCGGAGGACATCGTGCGGGTCCAGGAGGCGATCTGCGAGATCCGCCCGGACCTGGTGATCGAGACCGGGGTCGCCCATGGCGGCTCGCTCGTTCTCTACGCCAGCGTGCTGCGCGCCCTTGGTCGCGGCGGACGCGTCATCGGGATCGACATCGAGATCCGTCCTGAGAACCTCCGAGCGCTACAGGAGCACTCCCTGATCGACGACATCGACCTGGTCGTGGGCTCTTCGACCAATCCGGAAACCGCCGCACGCGTCCACGAGCTGGCGAAGGGCGCGCAGCGCGTGATGGTACTGCTGGACTCCAATCACTCTCGCGCCCACGTCGCGGCGGAGCTCGAGCTCTACGCTGACCTCGTGACGCCCGGCTCTTACCTGATCGTTGCCGACGGGATCATGAAAGAAGTCAGCGGCGTGCCGCTCGGCAAGCCGGAATGGGAGCACGACAACCCGATCCCGGCGATCGACGACTTCCTCGCCCGGCACCGCGAATACGAGGTCGTGCGGCCGCCCCAACCGTTCGATGAGAGCGAGGCGCATTGGGATCCGACGTACTGGCCCGATGGCTGGCTGCGCCGGAGGGAAAGCTAGCGTGAGCTGCCGCTTCTGCGGAAGGGAACTCTCTGATGAATTCGCCGACCTCGGAATGTCCCCGCTGGCGAACTCCTACCTCACATTGGCAGAAGCCAACGCCATGGAGCCGTTCTACCCGCTGCGCGCGCTCGTCTGTCGCAACTGCCGGCTCGTCCAACTGGAGGCGTATGAGAGCGCCGCGCACATCTTTTCCGACTACGCCTACTTCTCGTCCTATTCGACGAGCTGGCTCGACCACTCGCGCCGTTACGTGGACATGGTGGTTGAGCGTTTCGGCCTGGGACCAGGCTCGCACGTTGTCGAGATCGCGTCGAACGACGGTTATCTGCTCCAGTTCTTCGCGGAACACGAGATCCCGGTACTCGGGATCGAGCCGGCGGCTAATGTCGCGCGCGTAGCGCTCGAGAACGGGATCCCCACGGAGGTCATGTTCTTCGGCGTGGAGACGGCTCGGTCGCTCGCGCCCGAGCATGCTGCAGACTTGCTGCTCGGCAACAACGTGCTCGCCCACGTTCCAGATCTCAACGACTTCGTCGGCGGGCTGCCGATCCTCCTCAAACCCGACGGGGTTATCACGATGGAGTTCCCGCATTTGATGAGCCTCGTCGCCAACAACCAATTCGACACTATCTACCATGAGCATTTCTCTTACTTTTCGTTTCTCACCGCGCGGCGCGTGTTCGAGGCTCATGGCTTGAGGTTGTTTGACGTCGAGCAGCTGCCGACACACGGAGGCTCGCTACGTATCTACGGGTGCCATGCCGGAGCGCGTTACGAGGAAAGCGGCGCGGCGCGCGAGCTTGTCGACCGCGAGCTCGCCGGCGGATACGAGTCGATCGACCTTTACCTCACCTACGCCGAGCGTGTGCGTGCCTGCAAGCACGAGCTCCTCGAGTTCCTGATAGGCCTAAAGCGTGCCGGTAACCGAATTGCCGGCTACGGCGCGCCGGCAAAGGGCAACACGCTGCTGAACTACTGTGGTATCGGCAAGGACCTGATCGACTTCACCGTCGACCGCAACCCCCACAAGCAGGGCCTCTTCCTGCCGGGGACGCACATTCCGATCCTTGCACCCGACGCGATCGACGAGCGCCGGCCCGACGTCGTCTTCATCCTGCCGTGGAACCTCCGCGAGGAGATAGCCGCCCAGCTCGCGCAGATCCGCGAATGGGGCGGCCGGTTCGCGGTCCGCGCCCCAGAGCCGCTCCTCTTCTGAGGGATGCGCTTCTACGAGACGTCGCTCCCGGGGGCCTGGCTGATCGAGCCCGCGCGCGTCGACGACGAGCGCGGACACTTCGCCCGCACGTTCGACCGCGAGCAATGGGAGGCGCGCGGAATGGATCCGCTGGTCGTCCAGTGCTCGACGTCGTTCAACTTGCGGGCGGGCACGCTACGTGGAATGCACCTCCAGGCCGAACCGCACCAGGAGCCGAAGCTCATTCGCGTAACGCGCGGCGCGCTGTTCGACGTCCTCGTGGACCTGCGTGTCGACTCGCCAACGCATCGGCGCTGGTACGGCGTCGAGCTGAGCGCAGCGAACGGTCGCATGCTGTTCGCGCCGCGGGGCCTTGCCCACGGCTTCCAGACGCTCGTCGATGCAACGGAGGTCAGCTATCAGATCGGGGCCGCGTACGCGCCGCACGCGGCGATCGGCATACGCTGGGACGATCCATTGATCGACGTCGCCTGGCCGCCGGCGCCTGCGAGCGGGCGGACGATCGGGCCGCGCGACCTCTCGTGGCCCCTGCTCGACGGATGAGCCGCGTTCTCGTGACCGGCGGCAGCGGCTTCATCGGTCGCCATGTCGTCGGTGCCCTGGGCCGCCGCGGGCACGAGGTCCTGGCTCCGCGCAGCTGCGAGCTCGATCTCCTGGCTCCGGGCCGCAACTGGGAAGCAGTCGCAGCCTGGGCGCCCGATGCGCTAGTGCACCTCGCCTGGTACGCCGAGCACGGGCGCTTCTGGGAAGCGCCCGTCAACGATGACTGGGCGCACGCTACGGCGGCCCTCGTCCGGGCGTTCGCCCTGGCCGGAGGCCGGCGGGCGCTGCTGGCGGGCTCGTGTGCTGAGTACCGCTGGGACGGGTCCACGTGCGACGAGACGTCTTCGACGCTTGAGCCTTCCAGCCGCTATGGACGCGCAAAGGACGCCGCGCGGCGCGCCTCGGAGGAGCTCGCGTGCAAATACGGACTCTCGCTGGCCTGGGGGCGGATCTTTTTCACCTTCGGCCCGGGCGAACCGGCGGCGCGACTCGTGCCTTCGATCGCGCGCCGCGTGCTCGACGGCAGTCCGGCCGAGATGACGCACGGCGAGCAGGTCCGCGACTGGCTCTATGTGGAGGATCTCGCCGACGCGTGTGGTGCCCTGCTGGACTCCGCCGTCGAGGGACCGGTCAACGTCGCGTCCGGCCAGGGGCGATCGCTGCGCGAAATCGCGCTCGAGACGGCTCGGGCCGCCGGCGACGCCGGTCTCGTGCTCCCCGGCGC
>JRHI01001665.1_pt1 | contig 17714 bp, 11 predicted proteins | sample 215371 | NCBI WGS metagenome assembly JRHI01 (sample SAMN02929681, study PRJNA255918) | sediment metagenome | biome: cave system; feature: Ice Cave; material: Sediment; isolation source: sediment from deep within a dark volcanic ice cave with no known source of... ...
ATCAGAGATGCGTGTAAAGGTAGGGACAAGCCCCTGGCTTCAGCCATGGGGTTCATGACTACCACTCGCATAGTAGTGCCAGGCAGCCGCTTCCATATGAGCCTGGGCCAGGCTTTCGTAGTCAAAAACGTTTACTGGTTCCACGAGAAGTTGCCTTTCCAGGTTGCGTGGCGAACTTTGATAACACGCAGAAAGAAAGCCAATACCGTTACATATTCGTGCACACTCTAAGCGTGAGCAATGAATACGTGGCTTTCCTTCCTATTAAGTATTTTTTCGTAGACTGCTATGACCTGCCCGGCTACAATCGAACTATCCAGGTGCTGGATATCGATTCTGCCCGTTGTCGGTTTCGTATGACGAAATGTCTGTTCGAGTGCGGCTGCCAATGCTTCGGGATCATGAGAGCATACAGCACAACCCTCAGTGCGACCAATGACCTGTGAAACATCGCCTACATCCACGGAAACGACCGGTATATTACAGGCCATTGTTTCTTTGACGACGTTCGGCGATCCTTCAGTAAATGAGGTGAGAATGAGTGCGTTGCTGGCATTCATATGTAGTACGATTTGTGCTTGTGGCAAGCCAGTGGCCACGATCAGCTCAGCAGGCACTCCTCCTCGATGCAGTCGCTCGATAGTAGCCTGCGCTAGTGGAAAATTTTTCACTGTTCTCTGCGGGTCACTGCCGAAGAGGACATAGTAGCGATCTTGATCCCAGCCAAGTGCAGCACGAGCTTCTGCGCGGGGGATAGGGCGGAACAACTCAAAATCTACGCCATTAGGAATGACGAAAATATTTTTTGCGCTCAGAGCAACTTTTTTCATTCCTTCAGATTTGACAATAACGGCATCAACTCGATGGCATAGCCAGCGACTGATACGTGCAACGAGCGTCCCAAATGTGCTATTGCCTCCATCAACAGTCACTACGCCGAGCAAGTCAGATCCCAGGAAAGAGGCAACAACAGGTGTGGTCCACTGCATCCTCGCAGTAAAGCACCATTGCCCATAGTGCCCATGTACGATATCAAAATGCCCCTTTAGCGTCTTGAGAAAGACCTGGGTGATTGCTGTCGCATAGCGAAACACTACCGGACCGGGCTTTGGATGAATAATCTCTACCTCAATACCGGCAGCAATAAGCGAGTCAACCTGACTTTTGATAAACGTGCCCTTATCTGGACGCGCTTCCGTTGGATAGATTCCGGTTACCATCAATACACGATATGATTTATTTTTGCTTGAGTCATCTACATTCGTCTTTGCACCACTGTACACAGTTCTTTGACTTTTCACTAATGGTTCCTCAGCATCTCAACTTGTGGGATCTGCTCCGAGTGGAGAGTCGGCTCATCCATATAGGCCTGGAACCACAATTCAAGGCACACTAAAGCCCAAATCGCTTCACCGTAGTTCACCAGTTTTGTACTGGCATGCACATTCAGCAGGTTGCGAATGTACTGCGGATTAAAGATCCCGCGTTGTCGCGCTCTTGGGGCGTCAAGCAGTTCATGGGCATACGCGTTCAGGTCGCCACGGAACCATTGCTTGATGGGAACGCTAAAGCCATGTTTGGGCCGTGTCAAAGTCTCAGCGGGGACCACGCCTGCGGCAACCTTCTTCAGCAAGTACTTCAACACGCCATTGTGCAGATGCATTGTTGAGGGCAGTGACGACACGTATTCAACCAGATGCTGATCAAGCAGAGGGGTGCGTGTCTCCAACGAATTGAGCATACTTGCCTTATCAACCTTGACCAGGATATCGTCTGCAAGATACACACGTGCATCGACATATTGCATACGCTTCGTTACATCCAGATGCTGCACCTTGCGGTATTCACTCAACTGTCGTTCAAAGGGATCATGATCGCACACATGAGCAAAATAGTCGGGACTATACATCGAAGGACGTGAGCCATCAGGAAAGAGCGTGATGGAATGGACGCAGCGTGTAGCATGGTCATACAGCATATTATGAAGGCGTTTTTTGCCGCGCATACCATCGGGCATAAGTAAGCTTCCATACCCCATCAAGAAGCGCATGAATGCAGGGATGCGACTTAAAGATAATTCACGCTTATAATGCATATAACCGCCAAAGATTTCGTCACCTCCATCGCCTGTCAGAACGACAGTGACCTGTTCGCGTGCCAACTTAGAAACATAGTAGGTAGGCAACATGGATGCATCACCGAAGGGTTCATCATAGGCCCATGCCAGTTGTGGTAGCACTGCTACGAGCTCCGGTTGAACAACAAACTCGTGATGGTCGGTACCGAAGTGTTTCGCTATCTGTCGCGCATAGGGAAGTTCGCTATAGTCGTCCTCCTCAAAGCCGATCGAAAACGTTGTAACTGGACGAGACATCATCTGGCTCATCAGCCCTACGATGAGACTTGAATCGACTCCACCACTCAGAAATGCACCCAGAGGCACATCGCTCATCAAGCGCACCTTTACCGCATCTTGGAGGAGTGCGAGTGTATGCTCTACGGCTGTTGCTTCATCGTCCTGGCACGTTGGTGTAAAGGGGAGTTCCCAGTAGCGTTTCGTGCTGATCTGCCCCCCTTCGTAGATCAAGATGTGGGCAGCAGGTAGCTTCATGACGTTCTTGAAGAGTGTATTCGGTGTGGGAACACAGCGATACACTAAATACTCATCAAGGGCGATGTGGTTGATTTCTCGTGGGATGCCTGCTTCGAGGATGGATTTGATCTCTGAACCAAAGATCAATCTATGCCCATCCCAGTAGTAATTCAGAGGCTTTTTGCCAAAGCGATCACGTGCAGCAAGAAGTCGTTGGCGTTTCCGGTCCCAAATGGCAAAAGTGAACATGCCGCGCAAATGCTTGACGCAATCATCACCGTACTCTTCGTAAGCATGTACAATAGCCTCTGTGTCACTATTGGTAGTAAAGTGGTGCCCACACTCTTGAAGTTCTTTCCGAAGCTCGAGATAGTTATAGATTTCTCCATTAAAGACAATGAGGATGCTTCGATCTTCGTTAAAAATGGGCTGATGCCCTCCAGACAGGTCAATAATGGAGAGCCGACGCATACCAAGGGCGACACCATCACCTATCCAGACTCCCTGGTCATCTGGCCCGCGGTGTCGAATAACCTTACACATAGTATCTATAAGCTGCTCTGCCCTGTTAAGACTGACCTGCGTATCTATAAATCCCGCTATGCCACACATAAACATGCATCCTTTCTAGCGATTCAGGTTGGTAGATGGTACATTTCAGATGAAACTATTTCGCCGGTAACTGACCACCCGCGTCCTGCAATTCTTTGGTAAAGCTTTACATATATGTCTGTAATCTGCTCAAGTGAATAGTATTTTTCAACGGTTTCACGGGCGACGTGTCCATATTTCAGGGCTAGCTCTGGGTCGTACAACAAGGTGAGCAGCCCATGCGCCATACCCTGACAGTCTTCAGATTCGACAAGCAGGCCATTGACACCGTGCTGGATAATATCTTCACTGCCACTCACACGGGTTGCCACACAGGGTAAGCCACAAGCCATGGCTTCCAGGAGTGCATTAGGCATCCCTTCCCAGCGCGAGGGAAGTACAGCCAACCCTCCCCGGTAGAGTTGTGCCGGTATATCGCTCTGCAAACCTGCAAATTCGACGCTGTCCGCAATACCAAGAGCCTGTGCCATGTCTTCAAGCTGGGCCCGCATAGGGCCATCACCTACAACGATCAGCTTAGCATATGAGGGTTGGTGTAACTGCTTTTGCACCAGGCTCCATGCTTGTAATAGCACATCAATGCCTTTTTCATAACGTAATTTGGAGACGCAGACCACGATCTGTGCTCGCTCTTGAAAAGAAGTAGTCTCGTGAAGAGGGGAAAAACGTGAGATATCTACACCATTAGGAATCAACTGCGTACCAGGTAGATTGAAGTCGTGTCTAGCAACGTAGTTCATCATACGTGAACTGAGCACAATCACCACAGCATGGATATGCTGGAGTAGGAAGCGGGTAAATCGTACAGCAGGCTTCCCCAGGGCTTCTAATGCAGCTAAATCGCCACCAACCTCGCTTTGTCCATTGGTTTGTAGCCGTGATGCAGGCGCATCAAAGGACCCTTTATTATGTAAACTTGTGACCACACTCGTGCTACGTACTGCAATGATCATTGGTTTGTTAGTCAATCGACAGACCAATGCGGTTGGCAATGCTAGTAAGTTGAGCTGATAAACATGTAAGATATCATAGCTTCGACGATGCCGCCAGAGCGTCCAACCCATAACTAGTAGACCTATCAGGTACGACAGTTTCTTTAGTAACCTGGGCAGCTTCTCTCGCCCTCCTAGTAGCATGCCTGCTACACGAATAACAGGCACACCTTCGATCACTTCACGCGCTGGCCATGCTCTTTCATGACGCAGTGTGATAACGGCCGTCTCATAACCTCTCTCACGCAAGTTTTGAGCTTGTGCAAGAGCCTGCTTTTCGGCTCCGCCAATCAATGGAAGAAAAGTAGAAATAGCAATGTAAATACGAAGATTACCTGCCAACTTCTTTCCTTTCTAAGCGAAAAGGTAGAGCGTTTTTACCTTTGGTGAGAAGACGACGATAGAGATCCAGGCATTGCTCAACAACAGTAACCAGCTGATAATCACGCACCACAGTTGAGCGTCCCTCCTGGCCCAGCCGTTGCGCAAGGTCGATGTCCTCTATAATTCGACGCAGTGCCAGTGCCATCTCAGCAGGTTGTTCCGGTTCCACCAGTAAGCCGTTTACACCATCGATGATGAGATCCTCGCTCCCACTCACCCGTGTTGCCACACAAGGCAAGCCGCATGCCATGGCTTCTAGTAAGGCATTGGGCATGCCCTCCCAGCGAGAAGGCAACACAAACCCCCAGGATCGCTGCAGGAGATCAACAACATCAGTTCGCAACCCTAGAAACTCTACGCTGTCTTGAATACCAAGTTCCGCAACAAAACGCTCCATCTGCGGCTTGAGTATGCCATCTCCAACCAGGCGTAGCCTCGGTTTCAAGTTGCCATGCCATTCAACTGTTGCGTGCATCAATCGTCCCCATGCGTGCAACAGCACATCAATCCCCTTGGCATAATCCATGCGAGCCACACAGATGATATCGCGCTCCGGCTTCGTCAGATCAGGTCGTAATGCTGGTGCTGGTCGAAGCTTGTTTGTATCGATACCGTTGGAAATACGTACAATCTGCTCAGCACGGAATCCTCGCGAGGTGAGATAAGGATAACCACGATTACTCAGAATCTGGTAGTAAGCGTTCGACTTTCGTAGAAAGTTCAAGATTGCACCACCGCCGAATGCAGTTTGAGGTAAGTAGGTCAGATCGCCTGAAGCCGATGCACAATCCATAAAATCGATTTTCAAGAAGCTAGCATCGGTCAGAGTATCTGCCATCAGCGTTACACCTTGTTCAATCTGTGCACGCTGTGTATCACTTGGTCCAGTACTCTGGACGCTAATGATAACGGGTTTGTGAGCGAGCTTGCCAACGAGTGCCGCAGCAGCCGCAAGAGGAGACACCTGGAAGACATGTATTACATCAAAGCGGTGACGTAGCCGCCAGAGCGTAAGGAACATTCCTATATCGATGGGCAAATGTCCAAGTCTGCCGAGGCGTAGCGTCTCTCCACGCTTGTATATTCCACCTACTCGCACAACTGCTAGTCCATCAAGCGTTTCTGAGCGTTTCCACCTTCTCTCGTGCCGCAACGTAACAACAATGACAATATGTCCAAGGGCCTGAAGTTGACGAGCCTGTTTCTCCGCCTGCACTTCTGCTCCACCGACCCTTGGCCAGAACTGAAAGGAAACGAGACAGGTGCGAATACGATCTTCCACAAATTAACTCCTCAATAGTTTGGTATCTAGATTTGAACAAAAAAATGCTGGAGTTGCCTTTCACACTGTAACAACTTGCTCGCATTCTCCCGACTGTATTCCCTTCATCCGTGGCACTGTCTCCTCATTTGCCTCATCAAGGGGCACTTCTTTGTTCTTGAATGTTTTTTTCGCTGTGGACCAGTAGAGTGCAAACGGTAATGCCATGATGATCCAGAAGTAGATGCCAATTGCCTGGGTCCAGAAATCATTTGACTCTTGAGACTGAAATAACATATTGACAAAGGCTGCCAATGCAGCCGCGTACAGCATGCGCTGGCCCCCTGTGGCTTTTCGTATTCCCACAATCAAGCTGGTAAACAGTGTAATAAAAACCAGCGCGAGCAAGATAACTCCGATGATGCCATGATCATAGAGCGTACCAATAAAGAGATTTGACGATGCAGTAGCAATACTCCCCACCCTCAGATTGGATAACAAGATAGTAGAAGCCTGGAGGCCATTGCCCAACAACTGTGTTGGATCGAAATGATCTAGCAGAGCCTGCCAGAGATAAGTACGTCCATTGAAGGTCGCTAAATCCTGGTTCAAGAAACGGTCGAAGATGGGAACATTGCCCACCGTGGCAAGTAGAACCAGCAGGAGAGCAAAGACTAGAGCACCGCTAAGTAGGCCAATTCTCAGCTTACGCGAGGGCAGGAAGAAGATCATGATAATGATGCTTACCGGAACGCTGATATAGGCACCGCGTGCAAAGGTCAGGCCGAGGGCCATTAGGAAAACAAGGATCAGTATCAAACCACCGATGCGCTTGTAACCCCGCAATGTGAATGTGCGATAGATCGCAAGTGGGATTATTATGGAAAGAAGTAAAGCCAATCCTGGAGCAGCATTATAGATTGAGTAAATGCGGAACACGGAAGTAATGTCTACAACTCCATTTTGCCTGGTGAAATAACCGTAAATACCGTATAGGGAGATGAATGTAGTGGGAATCAGGATAACATCAATAAGTCTATGCATGCGCTGTTGCGTGGTGATCAGATTGATCGTCAACACAGCAATAGCAACATAATCCAGGAAGGTAATCCAGAGCGTCAGGAAAGAACCGACCCCAATGGCAGAGATACGGATACCGACAAAAACCCACAGGAGGTAGAGAGAGAGGAAGCTAAGGGTTGGCATGCGTTTAAAAGTTTGCCGGATGGGGAAGCAAAACATCAAGAGCAGTGTTGGTATCGTCAGGCCTGAAAGAAAGTTGTTTCCATTGAAGAATTGCACATTTGAGCCAATGAATGCATTAATCAATGCCCAGGCAATCAACAGTGCATAGGGATAGCGCAGGAAGGCCAGTATAATTACTGAGCCGATAGCAGCCCGCAGCGCAAAGAGGGAGTTCAGCAAGGTGCTAATGACTCCAGCTATGAAGACTACGATCATAGTGCCGATACGTACAATCCACTGGCGCAAATCATACGAGAGGCTGAACGAGGAGAGATTTACATCCTTCCATACGATCCACTGCATGTAGTATTTACTGAAGCCTAGCTTCCAAATCACTTTTAATACCTCCCCTGGCGGTATAAAAAGGTCGAGCTTGCCAATCGTGCGACGTAGCGCAAAGAGCAGGATAAACATCGTGCAAAAGTATACTGCTGAGGTAGCAAGGGCGATGCCTGTACTTTGCCATAAGCGTGCAAAGATATAGTCAAAGATGGCATTGGCGGTCACGCTGAAGATGGTGACGTACATGAGAATGCGAGTTTTGCCAAGAGCATTAAAGACCTTCGCTATGATAAAGCCAAACGACATAGGTGTCAGGCCAATTGTGAAAGCCGCCACCGTGCTTGCAGTACGGCTTGTGTCATCAGCTGTAAAGGCACCGCGCTGAAAGAGTATCTGTACCAGTGGGTGAGCCAGTATAATCATGAATGCGCTCAACAGCAGCGTGCAAATAACGATAGCCCACAAATAAAGCCGCAGCGTCTCCTTAAGGGATTTCATGTCATTTGTAGAAACTTGATATGAGAGATATGGGAGTGCAGCACGTCCGAAAGAAACAAATATTATACCGACGGGGACGCTATTGAGCTTAAGTGCATAGTTGAGCTCTGAGATACTTCCCGCAGAGAGAGGCGAGGCAAAGATCTGATCGACAAGAGGACCCGCCTGAATGATCAAAGCGGTAAGCAATGCTGGCCACGCTAGTATCAAAATCGAACTGATAGCCGGGTTACGTAAATTTATAACTGCACGATAGACCAACTTTGCACGTTGTAAGCGTACGAAAAACGCACACAGTTGGAGGCATAGTCCAATCAACGTACCTACACTCAGCGCGACTACACCCAATTGCTGGCCCGCTACCACCACAAATATTGCTATACTAAGCGGCACCAACATACCAGCATAGGCTGGCCAACCAAATTGACCTTCTGCGTTCAAAATGCTTTCCAGGAGGCTGATCAACACCATTAACAGAAGTATTGGGAAGATAAAAGGGGTCAGGCCGATAGCAAGTGCTGTTCGGGATGGATCTAACGACGGAGCAGAGAAGCGAATAATCTGGTAGCGAAAGATAAACATTGCCAGCATAAGTAGGACCGTACCTATAAGCACTATATTCAGTAAGGTACTGAAGAGTTCGGATGCTTGCTTTTTTCCTTCTTGTGAGCGTACACGTATGTACTCCGGAACGACTGAATATTCAACGCTGCTGCCTATCAACTGTGCCAACAGCGAAGGTACCAGGAATGCGACAAAGTAGGCATCCATCGCCGCCCCTAAGCCGAAGCGAGCAGTGACGACGATTTGATTGAGCATGCCCATAACACGCAGCAACAAGGCCGCAGATGCAAGACTCATCACCGCACGAAAGATGTTTCTATTGGCAGATTTGAGGCGCACCACTACCAGGTGCGCACTCGTGGTGCCTGTAGGCTGCATAATTTCAGTACCTAAAGAAGACCGGGACATTTTTTATGGCCATTCTATATTAGAAAGCAATTATCAAAAGAACAATGAATAAGCAAAGAGCCTCTTAATTATTTTCAAAGCAGAAACACTTTTTCATTATTGTGACTTCGTGTCATGTTGCGAGTGTCTACGATGCAGCGGGCTTCTTGTATAATCCAGGATATATCGTAATAACTATGGTCAGTGACGACAACCACACAATCTGCTGCCTGTAACAAGCCACTACTCAGCACCTGTGAGTGTAGTTCTCGATCGCGCAGTTTCAGGAAGGGTACATACTCATCGTTGTAGAGTACCACTGATTTGCGTTCAATTAGTTCCTGGATAATATCAAGTGCAGGAGACTCGCGTACATCACTTACGTTACGTTTGTAGGCAACGCCCAGCACAAGAATAGTCGCACCATTAAAACAGCGGCGCTGATCGTTGAGGGCGTCACTGATCTTATTCACTACATAATGCGGCATGCTGCTGTTGATCTCCGCTGCCAATTCGATAAAGCGAGCTGTGTAATCGAGCGTTTTGAGCTTCCAGGAAAGATAGTGTGGATCGACAGGAATACAGTGACCACCCAATCCTGGTCCGGGGAAGAAAGGCATGAAGCCGAATGGCTTTGTCGCCGCTGCCTCAATAACTTCCCAGACATTGATACCGAGTTTATCGCAAATAATGGCGATTTCATTGACCAAACCGATGTTGACTGCCCGGAATGTGTTCTCAAGTAGTTTCGCCATCTCGGCAACACGCGTAGAAGAGACCGGTACAATCTTCTCAATGGCTGATCCATAGAAAGCTTGCGCCAGTTTAGTACAGTCATTGGTAACCCCCCCTACAATCTTCGGTACGTTGTACGTACCAAAATCAGGATTGCCCGGGTCGATGCGTTCAGGTGAAAATGCAAGGAAAAAATCAACACCTACTTTCATACCGCTAGACTCCAATGCTGGTAGCACAACCTCATCAGTTGTACCTGGGTAAGTTGTGCTTTCCAGTATTATGAGTTGTCCCGGGTGTAAGTGTGCTTGCACCTCTCGTGTGGCTGAGACAATATAGGAAATATCAGGATCGCGTGTTTTCCGCAGCGGTGTAGGAACGCAGATGCTGATTGCATCAATGTCATCCAACGTAGCGTAGTCAGTGGTAAAATGCAAAAGTTTTGTATCGATGAGAGTTTGTAGTGTTTTGCTCGCAATATCAGGAATGTAACTCTCACCTCGGTTAGCTTGATCGACTTTCTGCTGGTCAACGTCAATACCTGTGACCTGGAAACCAGCTTCTGCAAACGTAATTGCAAGTGGTAAGCCCACATAACCAAGGCCTATGACTGCAACGCGCAAGGACCGTGTGGAAATCTTCTCCTGAAGTTGATGATACATTGAGTTACTCCTGTTTGGCGCCACCCTTTTGCAGACGTGCAAGGGTAACTGTAATGTCCTTGTTTGCTTCATCATTCAGATCAAGATTCACCAAACCATTCCCGTTCTCTGAAGAGGTATGAGCAGAAGGCTCGTCCACAACGGTATCTGTCTTAGGTTGCCGTTGCCACACATCTTTCAAGTATTCGTTAATGCTACCATTATCTGGCCAGGAACTCTTGTTAATGGCGACTCCCAAAAGCAGTGTGCGAGTTCTGCTCAATGCATGCTTAGCACGTAGCAGCACTTTACGAGGCGTCTTCGAGGCATTCACAACTAACACCGTTGCCTGGATATAAGAAGCCAAAATCTGCGCGTCTGCTACAGGAAGTAATGGGGGGGTATCGAAAATAACGTAATCAAATTGTGATGTTTTTTTGAAATGATCGAAGAGTTGATGAGCCGAGGGCGATTGCAGCGCTTCTGGGGGATTGGAAATGAGTTTCCCAGATGTTAATACTCGTAAGTTTGGAATTTCAGTTGGCTGACCACCTAACGCCACTTCAATCTGCTCCCACGTTTCCTGAAATACGCTTGAAAGCCCCTCATCGTTCTCAAGTTTAAAGTGCTGATGGAGACTAGGGCGACGGAGGTCCGCATCTACTAACAGCACTCGCTTGCCCGACATTGCTAAAAAAGTGGCGAGGTTCGCAGCAATTGTACTTCTGCCTTCACCCGCAAGAGCACTTGCGATCATTACGAGCTTGAAAGGGGTGTTCATCTGCGCAGCATTTAAGCCAGCACACAATATACGAGACCCTTCTGCCAGAAAGGGCATCTTCTCAGCATTTTTAATGCGCTCCTTACCCGGAAACCGAGGAATAATTGTAAGTGCATCCACGCCCAAAATGTCTTGCACTTCCTCAGCATTGCCTGCGTGATCATCGATCCATTCAAAAATAACAATCAAAGCTATAGCAAGAGCGAGGCCAGCCAAAGCGCCAATACCTGCATATAAGAGGGGCTTCGGGCTAACAGGAGTTAACGGTAGCTGAGCAGGTAAGATTTGCACGGACGCAGGGAATTGAGTATTTGCATAATGTTCAAAGCTCAGGCTTACCTCATTCGCGAGCTGCATCGCCTGTTGCGGGTCTGAATTCTGGACATCGAGTTCTATGATTTGGGTGTTGGTTTGAGGCTTCACCGAGACCATAGCAGTAAGCTCATTCAATGTCAGTCCCTTATGTTGTGCTACCACAGACTTCAACACATTGGGATTGGTGGCCAATTGAGCATATGTTGGTAAAGCTGCTAAGCTCGCATTGGTATTATCATAAGCTGTGCTATTAGTTGAACCTAGATTAAGCACAATGACAGCAGAAGCTTGATAGACAGGGTGTATAAGCTTACTGAAGATGTAGGTTCCACCTCCGCAGATGACTATTCCAAGAACTATCATCCATGCCCAGCGTTTAGCGAGCATCAAATAATGACTTAACTGACTTTGCATACGTATACCATTCCTTAGTAACTAGTAGTTGTAAGACAGAAAAACGGGCCAACTTTAGACGTATGATACAGCACAGCATAATAGCTGTACATTAACACTACAGATACCTGTCTACCTTTTCCCCCTCAAGGATATAGTCTCTTCTATGAGGAACAGGTTTTGACAAAGTTAAGATGCTGTTGCGAAAGCCATATTTCGGTGTATATTCCTATCACCTTGAACTGTTCTGATTAGGAAGATTTCTACACGGCTTTGTGAGAAGTTTAACTGATTCTTTACCTTCATGAACATGGTATCAGCACATTCACATGATATTGTTTTGTAGGAAAATGCTTTTCTTTCTCTTGCAGAGGAAGCATGATACTTTTGCTTACTCCATTTTGGATTTATCAAGAATAGAACACCGTGATTGCTAAATTTCTGGAGGTCTCTTATTGAAATTACGACGTATTGTAAGTATTGTAATGTTCTTTCTACTGGTTGTAGTTGTCATGGGGGCGGTGTTATTTGGCCGAGCGCTGCTTTCGGTAGCGAGCAACAGAAGCGGCAGCTCAGATACTTCGCAACCAACGGCCCTCACAGGTAACCCAATCGCGCGTGAGAACGCGCAACCGGGGACAATCAGTTGGCAGATTCCTACTGTCAGAGCTGCTACTACACAGATCCAGGCATATGCCAATGCGACAAATGTGCAGCCTGGGAAAACGCTCACTTTTTATGTGAGTAGCCAAAAAGAAGGGACCCGCTACTGGATCGATATGTATCGACTTGGCTGGTACGGAGGTGATGGTGGACGACTGATAACTTCGCTTGGGGAACAAGTTGGTCGTGTACAGGGGTACTATGACGCGGTCAATCACCAACTCGTAGGGTGCAGTACCTGCATCATTCATAAATCGACCGGTCTTATCGAGGCAAATTGGAAACCTTCATTTACATTAACTATCTTGCCTGAATGGACCACAGGAATTTACCTGGCTAAATTCACTGATGCCAATGGTTTGCAGACGTATGTTCCGTTCGATGTTCTCGGCAATCCCAACTCCCGCTATGTTGTTGTTACACCGGACACCACATATGCAGCGTACAACGACTGGGGAGGTCTAAGTCTCTATAGTCCAGCTAAGAGATCTTTCGCAGAAACAGAGAGCGCATCTACGGCGAAAGCAGTGAAGGTATCGTTTGATAGACCTTATGCTCAGGAGAATGGTGCGAGCCAGGTGCTTGCTTTTGAGGCAAATGCTGTCCATTGGATGGAGCGTCAAGGCTACGACCTCTCATATATCAGCAACGTTGATCTCCACCATGACCCTGCACAGCTACGCCATCATAACGCCTATATCTCGCTTGGTCATGATGAATATTGGACCAGGGAGATGCGTGACGGAGTGGAGCGGGCGCGTAATGAAGGCGTAGGACTGGCGTTTTTAGGAGCAAACGCCAGCTTCTGGCAAATGCGCTTTGAGGCAGATAGCATGGGGACTTCTGATCGGACAGTAGTGTGCTATAAAGTATCGACGTTGCAAAAAGACCTTGCGCGTGATCCACTCTATGGTAAAGACAATACTCTTGTGACTGCTCATTGGCGAGATCCCGTACTCGCTCGTCCAGAGAATGCTCTGGTCGGCATTATGTACTCTAATTATACAGACCAGCAACCATTATTTCCCTGGCGGGTGGACGTTACAGCTACGTCAAGGATTTTGGATAGCACTGGCTTGCAGCCTGGTCAGTCATATGGTTGTGATCTTGTGGGCTATGAATGGGATCGCGTCTTTCAAAATGGAGCCACACCTCCTGGTCTTCATGTAATTGCTCAATCGCCCACTGAGAATTACCTCCAAGCAGCAGACTTTAGCAACACTACTTATTATATTGCTCCTTCTGGAGCCATGGTCTTTGCCTCTGGCTCCATTTTATTGACAACTGCTCTGGATAGCTATCGACTCCATAGAGACAACTCATGTTATCTGCAAAACTCTGTGGTGCCAGCTATGCAAAAGTTGATGGCAAATGTAATGGAGGCATTGCCATTCAAACATCCCGCGTAGCAAATAGTTGCCTGAAATTTTTTTTGAGGAGAAAATCATTATGAATGTATCAGTGAATATGAAGAAGCCGCAGCACTCTACACCTACTTCAGAGTACGATGTAGTGGTAGTAGGCGCTGGCCCATATGGGCTTTCAACGGCTGCACACTTACAAGGACGAGGACTGAAGGTCGCGATCTTCGGGAAGCCTTTGAAGCTCTGGCGTGAACACATGCCCAAAGGAATGCTTTTGCGTTCGTACTGGTGGGCAACAAATCTCTCGGATCCTGAGAAAAAGTATGGACTTGAACAATACTTTCAAGCAGAGGGACAACATGAAAGTGATCCTTTCCTGATAGAAACTTTTATCGACTATGGACTATGGTTTCAAAAGCATGCGGTCCCCCATGTAGATGAAACGTATGTGAAAACTATTGAGCGCAAAGAAGGACAATTTCTGGTGACACTGGTAGATGGTCGGGTAATGCGGACTCCGGCGGTGGTGATGGCCCCTGGCCTGAACTACTACGTCTATCGTCCTGCTGAGTATGATCATATGCCTGATGAATTAGTCTCGCACACAGGCGATCACCCTTCATTCGACCGCTTTGCAGGCAAACATGTGGTGGTGATAGGTGGAGGGCAAAGTGCGTTGGAGACAGCAGCGCTCTTAAACGAGAGCGGCGCAGAGGTGCAGCTGGTTACTCGTAGTCCCCTGCGCTGGCTCAGCGGCAATTCTATGCAGGATCGTACATTCATTAGACGACTGAAAGCTCCAAAAGCTGGCATTGCACCTGGTTGGTTTAACTGGGGATTAGAATATTTCCCCTATACCTTCCAGCGGCTTCCCCGATCAGTTAAAAATAGATTGCTGCGTGGTCGCGCCAGCTATGGACCTGCTGGTGCACACTGGTTATATGACCGTATCATCGGCAAGGTAAGTCTACACGAGCTCCAGCGAGTTCAAGAGATAAAAGAGGTTGATGGCGGTGTCACACTGACACTTTCAAACAACGATGTAGTTCTTCAAGCCGATCATGTTTTTCTTGGGACAGGCTATCGTACGGATATCAAGAAATTGCCTATGTTGCATCCATCACTACTGTCCGAGATACAGACATATGAGGGAGCACCCGTCCTGAACAATCGCTTTGAGACGAATATCAGCGGGCTATACTTTGTTGGCTTTTCTACAGTGCTTAGCTGCGGTCCACTCTTTCGCTTCGTAGTAGGTACCGATGCAGCGGCCAGACGCGTTGGAGGTGCGGTGGCACGGCAAGCGGCATCTGTGAAGTAGGGGGCGACTTATGCGTAAGCAGGTAGGGGTGATGGTAGCTGCGTGTTTCTACTATAGTGGGTTAGTGAAGCTAGCTCGCTGGTGGAGGCAGCGGTCGGGGCAACACCTGATTATCCTCAATTACCATCGTGCAACAGGAGGGGACTTGCGTCGTCATCTCCTCTACCTGCGTCATCACTATCGTATGCTTCATCTTGATGAAGCACTTGAAGAACTCTATATGCCGAGCCAGAAGAAAGGAATACGCGACCAGCGTACGCCATTAGTGCTGACCTTCGATGACGGATACAGTGATAACTATCTGCATGCTTTTGTGCTCGCATGTGAGTTACAAGCTCCTATGAGTATCTTTCTCATTCCTGGCTATGCAGAAAGCAGTGATTACTTTTGGTGGCAGGAGGGTAAACGGCTTGTACGTCGCGCAGAAGTGACTGAGGTGACATTTGAGGGACGAACCTATCATCTGAGCCAATCAGCGGAACGAGACATTTTGACCCGGGCAATCGATACTCGTCTGCGTTATGCTACGTCGGTTACAGAGCGCGAAGCCTTTCTGGGGACGATGCGTAAAGCTCTGGCCGTCCCTTCATCTATTACAGTAGAAGAGGAGGCAACTCTGCCGTTGACATGGGCTGAGATAGGCAAGATGGCCGAAAGCGGCTGGGTCTCGTTTGGTGCCCATACCATGCATCATCCGGTACTAGCGCACCTCGCAGACCCGGCCGAGGTACGGAGCGAAGTTGGGGAATGCCGTAAAGTGCTGGAGCAGCAGTTGGGCCATCCAGTACGTACGTTCGCTTATCCTATCGGAAAGCTTAAGGATATTGGTGAAGAGGGGTTGCGAGCGGTGCAAGAGGCGGGCTATGATTGGGCTGTGACAACTATTAATGGCACTAATACTCCTCAAAGTGATCCCTATCAGCTCCGACGTGTTTCGGGTGATGTAAGTCGGCATTGGCTGGTAATGGCTGCAGAAGTATCCGGCTTGTGGCATTTCTTCTTTGGCCTAAGGAAAAAATTATGAAAGACTCTCTAGATGATCTTGCCATTGCGAGTATAGGTTTGCAAGTCGCTGACTCGCAAAAGCAACAAAGCCACTTCTCGCAAACAGAAAATAGTAATTTGACATATGCTGCACTGGTACTTGATGCAAGGCTGCGGCAATCGCTGGTCACCGTGCGTTCACTAGGCCAACGGGGACTGCGTGTTGCTGCCTTGGAGGCCTCCAACAATGTGGAAACGTTCAGTAGTGTGCCTACCTTCTCATCACGCAGATGTCTGCAAAAATTTGTCGCTCCCTCATACGTGCAAGGCACAGAGTCTTATCTTGCCTACCTTGAGCAGTCGTTAGCTCGTACAGGCGCACGTGTATTGATTACCTCATCAGATGGAACCATGGCACTGATACGTCGACATCGCGAGCAGATTGAACGCCACGTACGCATTGCGTTGGCAAAAGAAGCTGCCCTGGACATAGCCACCAATAAAGAACTAACATTAGAGATTGCCAGACATTTGGGACTATATGTTCCGAGAAGCGTGAACGTAGGGAGTGCAAGCCAGGTGAAAGCAGCATTAAATGAGATTGGGCTACCAGCAGTTGTCAAGCCGGTAGAGTCGTGGTTGTGGGGTGATCAACAAGGCGCAAGGCTAGTAAGTAAGCTTGTGACCACTCCAGACGAGGCTCGAAAGGCAGTTGAAGACTTGACACGCCTGGGGGGAACCACGCTCTTCCAGCAGTTCCTTTCGGGGAGGCGTGAAGCTGTAAGTTTTCTGTATGCTTCTGGTGAAATCTATGCGCGTTTTGCTCAGTGGGCTAGACGAACCATGCCACCCCTGGGTGGCACATCTGTATTGCGACAAAGCATCGCTGTTCCATCAGATATTGGTGATCAGTCAGAACGTTTAGTACGTGAAATTGAATTGGAAGGTTACTCCGAAGTGGAGTTTCGACGCGACAGTAATGGAAAGCCCTATCTAATGGAGATCAATCCGCGCCTCTCAGCTTCAGTAGAGGTTGCTGTACGTGCAGGAGTCGATTTCCCTTATCTTCTTTATCAATGGGCAAATGGGGATCCTATTGATTGCGTGAAAGGCTACCGTGTGGGCGGTTGGATGCGCTATCTAGAGGGCGATATCATAACAACGGCGCAAGCACTGTCCCAACGCGGTAGACCAGGAGTAACTCCACCAGCGCAAGCAATTACTGATTTCTTTCTCTCTTTTTGCAAGCCTATGGGCTACGATTATGTTGATTGGAGGGATCCTCTTCCAGCTTGTACTGCCACGATTGATTTTGTTCGCTATCTCTTAAGACGGCTAAGGGGAGGCTCTTCAAGGAGGTAGTCTAAGTGAGTGGGTCATTGAATAAACGTGAGCGGGTGCGATTGTTCGTCGCTGCATGTTTTTACTATAGTGGTATGGTGAAACTCGCCCACTGGCGCATACGGCGAGCGGGACAACGTTTGATTATCCTCAATTACCACCGTGCAACTGGGGGAGACCTGCGCAGCCAGATGCTCTACCTTCGCCGTCACTATCGCATCTTGCATTTAGAAACTGCCTTGGAAGAATTCTATACCTACCGCAATGAAGGGATGAAGGCTCGAGATCGGCGCATACCGCTCGTACTCACCTTTGACGATGGATACCATGATAATTACACGCATGGCTTTGCGCTGGC
>JRHI01001666.1_pt1 | contig 17713 bp, 14 predicted proteins | sample 215371 | NCBI WGS metagenome assembly JRHI01 (sample SAMN02929681, study PRJNA255918) | sediment metagenome | biome: cave system; feature: Ice Cave; material: Sediment; isolation source: sediment from deep within a dark volcanic ice cave with no known source of... ...
CTGGTTCGCCCGCTCCGGTCGCAACCTCACGCACGACCCATCGTTCAACCACAACCTTCCACGCGGCCTTTGTTTCTGCGGTACTTTCAGCCCCTCGCGACGCCAGATGCGCTGTACCCGATCCTTGCCCACGTGCCAGCCAGCAGGTTGCAACAGCGCCGTAATTCGTCGGTAGCCATAGCGCCCGTATTCACTCGCCAGCGCAATGATCGCTTCGCTCAGCGCCTCTTCGTCGATCCTCTGAATCGCGGCATAACGTTGTGTCCTGCGCCACTGCCCCAGCAGCCGGCAGGCATGTCGCTCGCTCACTTCGTACTTTTCGCGCGCATGCTCCACCGCACAACGCCGCCGCTCAGGGCTCACAAGTTTCCCGAGGCCACATCCTTCAGGATCTGCTTCTCCAGAGACAGCTCCGCCACCAAACGCTTCAGCTTCGCGTTCTCTCGCTCTAGCTCCTTCATCCGTTTCGCTTGATCCAGCTTCAGGCCGCCGTACTCTTTTCTCCAGCGGTAGTACGTCTGCACCGTGATTTCTGCTTCCTTGCAGGCTTGCGGGGTGGTCTTTCCATTCGCGATCTCCACTTCCACCTGCCGCAGCAGCGTCACGATCTGCTCTGCTTTGTATCTCTTCATCGGCATGTCCAGCTCTCCTTTAGAGTGATTCTCTCTCACTCCCGCTGGACACATTCAACCCGGTCACGTCACCGCGCCGCCAGATCTCAGATTGGGAGCAATTGATATGAAGAATGATACGTTTAAAAAACTTTCGATGGTTGGCAAGATTGCCGTCGTTACAGGAGGCACCCAGGGACTGGGAGAGGCGATTGCCAATATCCTTGTTGATCGCGGGGCATGTGGCGTCGTGATCTGTGGTCGCAACACGGAGAACGGTGAAAGGGTTAAGGCAACTCTCGCTGCCAAAGGCACCAAGGCTGTCTACATCCAGGCGGATCTTAGCAAGGTCGAGGATACGCGATCAGTCGTGGCTGCGGCGGACAGGGAATTTGGGTGCGTCGATGTCCTCGTCAATACCGCGGGTATCAGCGACCGCGGGACAATCTGGGATACAAGCCCGGACCTATTCGATCAGATATTCGCTGTAAATGTACGAGCCCCTTTTTTCCTGATTCAGGACGCGGCGAGATTGATGCGGCGAAACGCCACCAAAGGAGCCATGGTCAACATCATCTCGATCACGGGTCACGGGGGGCCCAGTTACATAACCGCATATAGTGCGTCAAAGGGCGCTTTGATCGCTCTTACCAAGAATGCCGCTTTCAGCGTCATGCGCAGCGGCATCCGCATCAATGGTCTGTGCATCGGTTGGATGGATACGCCCGGGGAGGACCGTATTATGAGGACCTACCACGGCGCCGTTGACGGCTGGCGGGAAAAGGCCGAACCAAGTCTTCCCCTAGGCCGCATGCTGAAGACCGACGAAGTCGCTCGCGCCGTCGCCTATCTGGCGACCGATGAATCCGGCTTGATGACCGGTTCTATCATTGATTTCGATCAGCAGGTCATCGGCTGCGGTGACGTGTTGCCCCAACCCCCTTCCCAAACTTGACTGTCCGCTCATCTCACTGGGTGCGTTGCTCGCGACTTTTGGCTGTAGCTGCTAGTAGACATCCCGGACAGGTCCTATAAAAGCAGCTGCCACCCCTGCGGGGGGGGGTTGTATGAGTCAGAAACTCTTTCAGTGATTTCGGCCGCCTGGAACGGCTCTGTGCGGTTAGGATTTGCGGCACAACGTGGCTCGACAGCTAAGGCCGCACTTCCCCTGGAGCGTTCCTGCCCGGATAAAAGCATGGCTACGGTATTGGCTATTGTGTAGATGGTGGCGGCGTTGTCCTGAAAAAGATAAAGCCCCGACCCCGATGGAGAGATTGTTCAGTTTCGCTGACCGGGCCGAGCCATGTTGAATTCAACAGGGAGCGGTCAGCACTCTTGGAGTCAGGACGATCTATCTCAGGTCCAAACCTTGCCCCTAGCCAAAACTCACTGATGCCCCGTCCGCGATCGCAAGTGGGCCAAAATTTAATATTTTTTTCTAAAGTGCCCCATCGGCATGCGCCGGGCASTTTAGCCATGCATTCAACGGCCCCCGGGGGCCTCCACCCCGGCGCCTCGGAAATCGCCAATAGGGTACCTACTTTCAGGAAATTAGCGCGCCGATCGAGGCAGTGTCGAGCTGCAAGCCCTGATCAGCCCTAGGAGGCGGCGTTCTCCCGGAGTCGCCACACCAGCCAACAAAGAACGACAATCAGAAACGCCAATTCAAACCACGTGCGATTGTCAAGGAACCAGTCCATTGGTCTCCTTTCTGTATGGGGCTGCAACGAGCAATAAATAGGGGTGAGGCAAATGCAGTAACTTACGCTATTCTTTAGAATTCAGTTTATCGCAAGTTTCCAAGTTTCTAACTCCCTACGATCTCGATAGCGAGGAGACGAATGAAAACCGCAAGAGCGTTCGGATATGTCAGGGTTAGTGGAAAGGGACAGATAGACGGTGACGGATTTCCGCGTCAGAAGGCAGCGATCAAGTCGTACGCTGACTCTCGCGGCATCCGGATTGTTCGCTATTACGAGGAGCTGGGCGTGTCGGGTACCAAAGACTTGGAAAGTAGACCTGCACTGCAGGAATTGATGCTGGACCTTCTTACTGATGGAGTGAAGGCGGTTCTTATAGAGAGATTGGATAGATTGGCCAGAGATTTAATGGTGCAGGAAACGTTAATCGCCGATTTCCGCAAACAGGGATTTGACGTTATCTCCGCATCTGAGCCTGATCTGTGCAGCGATGACCCTACGCGAGTTATCATGCGTCAACTTTTCGGAATCATTGCGCAGTACGAGAAATCAACCATCGTGCTCAAACTCAGAGCAGCACGACAGCGCATGCGCGCACAGACCGGCGGCTGCGAAGGACGTAAGCCGTACGGACACCGAGAAGGCGAGCAGGCTGTGATTTCCAAAATCTGTGAGTTGAATACAAACGGACTAAACTACTCGCAAATTGCTGTGAAGTTAAACGCTGACGGAATTCGCACTCGAGGCGGAGGCAAATGGTTTCCGGCGAGCGTACAACGGGTTTTAAGTCACGGTCAAAACCGCCTTCAGAGGCCTGAAACCCATGGAAATCCGAAGTGACGGCGCCGCATGTTGAGGGTGGGTTAAGTTCTTCGAGCGCGGGGCAACCATTCCTGTTGCCAGTCAAGCCACAACCAAAATGAAAGCCGCTTGTGTTTATTGGTGTGCCTAGCGGTTCTGACAGTTTAGGGTACTCAATCAAAAGCACTTAAGACTCCCGAGATATACCACTTATTGTGGTGTTTTCGCGCGTAAATCATACAGAATCCGAGAACGGTTCACTTGATGGGCGTTTGATCACCTTATTGGCAGAACCACGCGGGCGAGAGCTCGACGGGCCATTCAGACATTTGGCAAAACGTCTGGCAGTCATTTGGCGGTGGTCGCGTCGTGACAAGTGATCAGCGACAAGTCACCCATACTTGTCGGACTTTTCGACAGGTATAGAGATTACCGCAAGGAGCAAAATTGGAGCCGCGGGGTCGGGTTGTGTTGCGGCGTCAGGGCTCCATCGAGGGGAGATGAATTCAGGACTTTGGTATTAGTTGTCAATCTGGCCCGTAATCGCGTGCTGGGAGGCCGCTTCTCTTCTCACCTCATAACAACGAAACTCTTCGTAGTCTTATAACCCCGAGGGCGAAAGAACAGATAGTGCCAGTCAAGCATGAATGCAAAAAGCTACGACAATCCCACCACGTAGTGTGAAACACGTAGTGGGGGTTGTCAGGTTTTGCATGTTTTTAGATGTATATATAGGGACATGCGCTCATTCATGGCGTGTTTTATGCCCTTAAATCTATTGGTATCAACAGGATGTTGGTGCATGCCCCATTCTCAAAGGGTGCATGACCAGATTCCTCGATGTTATTGATTGCATTAGAGTTAATGTTTTCGGGTGCATGACACATGCGGGGCTCATGCGGGCTCTTCGGCATCAGATCGTGCCATCGGTCGAATCGGGTTGTCAATCCGGGGGTTGACCGGCCATTAAGGTTGTCAATCAGGACCGCGCAGGGCACGCAGGCTAGTGTCGGAGGACCCGGGACCGAGATCGCCCACGAAATCAACTCCTAATAGCAAGGCGAGGCGTTTATAGAAGTACTAGAAGTACCAATCCATAGTACTATGCAGTACCATTGACATCCGAAACTATTTTCATGGGATTCTACGTATTTCCTTGACAAGTACTAGTAGTACTGGATATATTGTACGTATGCCGCGACCGCGTGCGGACGCCAAGATTTTTGTTCTTTGCAAACAGCAGCGGCACGCGGGACGGCGGACTGGCAAATACCTGCCGCTTCCAGAAGATCAAGTTTAAGAAGTTCAAAATCTAAGGAGCCTTATGAAAAGAATCGAAAGAGGAACACCGCAGTGGCTGCAAGACATTTTGGCTGCGGATGAACGCGGCATGAGCATCATCTTTAACTCCTCCCAGCAGCAGTGGGGGGATACCGGAATTTTCAACCACCGCCACACGCACGGTTGGTTAGAGAAAAAGTTTTTTGCCAAAATGGCGAAGGCCAACAATTTTCTCTACATGGTAGACCAGGGATTTCCGGCCGCCGCCGACGGCGCGTCTTTTCGCATCGTGTGCTATCAGGAGTTATCTGATTCCGAAATCGCATCCTTGTACATCGCCCTTCGGAAGCAAGACTTCGTCGCGGAGTACGGACCCAGCGTCGAGGCCGACAAATTTTTTGCCGAAGTGGAAGAGAGGCACTTAGCAGCCACAGCATAACGCAACGTTGTAAAAAGTTCCCTTGGAGAAGAGGGGCTTTGTCCACGCTCGGACTGCACGACGAGCCGCCGGTGAATGGTCTATAGGCGCAATGCCTGCCGCGTAAAATACATAGACCAATGAGGAGGTACCGAATGGGACGAATGTAACGGAGGATTCAATGGAAGCATCACGGCAGACTGGAATAATTCGTAAATTCGATTCCGTCAGAGGAATCGGCCTAGTCTTCATCACCCACTCCCAGCAATATTTCCTGCACATTTCCAAATTCAATTCTGTCCGAGAGCCTATCCCCGGCGAGAAAGTCTCTTTCGTCGCGGGAGAGATCACCCGCGCCGGCTCGCTGCCAGAAGCGCTCGACATCACCCCCGAGAATCACGACACCCCTGACACCGTGCCCGTCCTGCACGTACTCGCGGTATCTCGATGAGCCCCGCCAACACGGCCCACGCGGCCACGCCGCACCCGGCCATCGCATACGTTCACACCCTCTTCAAGCCCGAGGATTGGTTTTGCAACACGTGCATTCGCCAAACCGATAAGCGCGTTAAGCAAGATTTCCTTTACGCGCGCGATTTCAACGCTGGCGCAATCGAAAAGCTCGAGACGGCGCAGAGCGAGGGTTACAACATTTACACTTCGATGAATGCGTTTACATYCAACCTTGAAAGTCGTGCGGGAGAAGACGTAAAAGACATCCGTGACCTTTACGTAGATCACGACGGGCCAAAGAATCCCGGGGACCTGACCGTCGCCCAAGGTCTCGGCAAAATCGAGGCCGACGTCGCGGCGGGGATTATCCCCCAGCCACAATTCACTATCGCTTCGTCGGAAAGCAAACGTTACTCCATCTGGCGCGTCTCGGGGTTCACGCCCACGCAAGCCGAAGAAATGAACCGCGCGTTATGCCAGCGATACGGTGGAGACTCAGCTTCGGTAGACGTGTCGCGCGTCCTTCGTTTGCCGGGATTTATCAACCTTAAGTATGAATCTAAGCCAGTCGTTCACATCGTCAAACAAACGAAAGACTCACCGTACACCATCGACAAATTCAGAGTCGAGTTCGACGTAAAAGTTCGCGTCGTTCACCCGGCGGACCCTGTCGCCCAGCAATCACACGCGGGCTACTACCAAAAGGCCTGCGAGATTGCAGGAGTCTATGAGGGTGATTACTCCGACGGAAGGAGAGACGGCGCATATTGCTGGGATGTCCCCTGTCCTAACAAGGACGCTCACGAGACCGAGGGTGAAAGCGGCTGCAACGTCTTGATCTATCCGTCGGGGCGGTACCACTATGGCTGCTTCCACAACCACTGCTCGAATTTTCACTGGCCTGAATACCGCGCGTACCTGCAATCGGAAGCCGCCGAAAATGGGCACCGCTTCAAGCTTACTTTTGGTGACGTGCCAGAGAACGAGCCCGCATCCGAACCCGAACCCACCGAACAGGGTCCGGCACAACCAGCTAAACAAAAAACAAGACAAGACATTAAACAAGACGTTACCGGCCTCGTTACGGTAGACGGAGACTTGTTCATGTCTGAGAACATTCCCCCGCGCAAAGTCCTGTTGCGCACGGTCAGCAACGGAGAGTCAGTTTTCTTCCGGCCGTCTATCAACCAGATTTTCGCGTGGAGAGGAATTGGCAAGACGAACCTCGGTCTAGGCCTGGTCCGCGCGATGTCACGCGGGGAAAGATTCTTGAACTGGGAAGCTCTTGAACCATCCAAAATTTTGTATGTCGAGGGTGAGTTGCCCGGGGCTCAGATGCAAGAGCGCTGGAAGCAAATCGTCGGACCTACAGACGGTAACGCCAAACTAATCACGCTGGACAAGCAAGTAGGAAACACCATCCCCGGACTGGCTACGCCGAGGGGCATGGAGAAAATAGAGAATACTCTTCAACAGTTAGAGGCCGAGGGTTTCAAAGTCGAGGTCTTGTTTCTCGATTCGATCTCCACGCTATTCAAGGCAAAAAACAACGACGAAGACTCGTGGATTGTTATTCAAGATTGGCTTATCAATCTGCGGTCCCGTGGAATATGCATTTTCTTTTTCCACCACGCGGGGAAATCCGGTTTGTCCCGTTCGCACTCGAAGTCCGAAGACATGCTTGACGTCTCAATAAAACTTGAGGCCCCGAAAGAAGCAGAGTCTGGGTGTTTGCACGCGATCATGTCGTACGACAAAGCGCGTAGCGGGCTGAGTGAGGGGCCCGCCGAAATAAAAATGCACCGTGCGCACTCCGAGACGTGCAAGTGCAAAAGTGAACACGTCATCGGGTGCCCCGGCGATAGCGTTCGCTGGACCTTCGAATCTTTGACAAACGCAAATCATGCAATGGCAGAGGAGATGTTCGCGGGCGGCGCGTCGGCTAGAGAGGTAGCGAAAGCGCTCGACGTTCCGCTCGGGACTATCTTCACGTGGCGCACGAAATGGGCAGCTGCGCAAAGTGCGGGTGTCAATTGAAGCCCTCACCTCAATTCATAAAAGGTTCAAGGTCCGCACCTTGGAACTCTTATGGGTATCAGTCACCCCGTCAACGCTCCTCAGACGCGCACAAGCAGCCGCAGTCAGGCGTGCACACCGAATCTAATAGCGGTTTGGTGCGCAATGCCCCGTAAGAAACCTGCAATCCCTCTTGTCGCCGTCGTAATCATTCCCCGAGTGTTGAACATCCCGAATGGGGCGAAGTATCTCAGCGCGACCACATGGTTCGTTGAAAAGCTGCTCAGCGCCGGTGAGGTCCCTTCATTCATCCAAGGCCGTGAGCGTGTCGTGGATGTTCGTGAACTGGACAAGTACGTGGACCGCCGCAACGCCGAAGCGCCCGTGAAGTTAGTGTCGCGTGTCGAGAATATCCGCAAGGCGGCGTAATTAGTCGCTGTGAGCGAAAGCTTTATCAACGCTTCCGCGCAGCTTGGATGAATCTGTGACACCGAGGTATTGCATAGTTGTTTCAAGAGATTTGTGCCCAAGCCAGAATTGAATCGTCCGCACGGGAATCCCTGCAGCTTCCCAACGGCTGGCACACGTCTTACGCAGGCGGTGAAGGAACACGTGTTCGCACACCGGGTCCGTAGCACAGGTAACCTGGACGGCACGTTTGCGGTCGTATCGTCCTTTGTTCACCGTGGTCGTGCACTCCCCACAATTTATTCCAGCACTCAAAGCAATCCGCTTGAATTTCTTCAAGAAATGCCCGTCAGGCTTCCCGTCCTTATTCACGAACAGCCATCGAGTGTGTGGAGCATTCTTGCGTCGGACCTTCAACAACGCCACCAAACTCGCAGGCAGCGGCACGCTGCGCCGTTCGTGATTTTTCGGCGTGAAGCCGACATCCTTCTTAGCGCGGATATGGAACTCCATCTTCTCGAAGTCAACATCCTGCCACGTGGCGTACTGAACTTCTTGCTCGCGACACGCAGTGCCGAGGAAAAATTTATACCGAGCGGTCTGTTCGGTGTCCATCGCACCGAACAGTTTCTTCAGTTCCTCTTCGGTGAACGGAACTGGAGGGTCCTCTTCGAAAGTTGGAAGGTCCTTGCTGAGCGAGAACCCAGTTTGAATCTTGTTCTCTTTCAAAAGAGACAGCACCGTGAGTACGCGATTATGCTGCGTGCGCGGGTCGTAGCCTTGGTCGTGGAGCCAATCGCGGAAGGAACGGATGGTGTCGCGGTTCACTTGGTCTAGTAATCGAACCGACGTGGATTCTTCGAACTGATTGAGGTTCAGGCGGTACCCGTTCACCGTCTTGAGCTTCTTCGACTTCTCAGCGTGCTTGATGAACGTTTTGATTGCGGCTGCGAGCGGCACGCGGTTTATGTTGCCAAGCTCGGCGACGGTCAGCCCTTCGCCTTCAGCCGCCAACCCGGCCTCGAAAGTTGCGGCTTCCTCCTGTGCGTCGGTGACGATAGTAGCAAGAAGAGTCTTCCAGATCTGCTTACCATCACGCGACAACCGAACGTAAAATGGTGCCTTGATGTCACCGGTTTTAATTCCGCGCCCGGTCTTAACCCTGCGGTATCGCCACTGCCCGGCGCCGTTCTTGTATCGGTGGTAAAGGGTAAGCATGGCTGGTTTGCTCTCCGTAATGCTCCAATTATAGTAGCACGACAGTAGCACAGATTAAAAGCCACGCAGAAGTAGCCATTCTATTGACTATTTTTAGGGTATATTGTATGGCGGAGGAGGAGGGATTCGAACCCCCGAGACCCTTTCGGGTCTAACGGTTTTCAAGACCGCCGGTTTCAACCGCTCACCCACTCCTCCGCCTTTAATTATAACTTGCAATAGCGCCTGCCGAGTCATCTCGCTGAGACTTTGTACCCGGATGGCGCATTTTGGTGCGCACTTTACCCACCCAATTTGCGTCGCTGCTCCATAATTGGCGACCACTGATCTCTCTACATCCCTTAGCACTCACACAATCAGTAGACAAGCTGCCTACGCACGCCCGAATTCATGTATTTCGAATCCGCTCTACAAAATTAAAGTACGATCGGTATTTTTTCTTTGGACTCAGGATACGCGTAGTGCTGCAGCACATCCTTCAGTTCCTGCGGCCGAATTGGCTTCGTTAAATAATCATCCATCCCCGCCACTCTGCAGCGATCTTCGTCTCCACTCATCGCATGCGCGGTCATCGCCACGATCGGAACATGCTCTCCTGTGTTTTTTTCCTTCATCCGGATCGCGGCGGTGGCCTGCAGCCCATCCATCTCCGGCATCTGCACGTCCATAAAGACAAGATCAAACGAATTTTTCTCTAGCGCTACCAGCGCTTCTTTTCCGTTTACCGCTACGGTTACCGTATGTCCCCATTTTTCCAGCATTCGACGTGCCAGAAGTTGATTCACCGCATTGTCTTCAACGAGCAGAATTCGCAGGTGGCCGTGAGTTTCGCGTAGCGAATGGCGTGTGACCAATGTGGGTTGAGATTCCTGTTTCGGCTTGGTCCCTAAGGCCGTCAGAATGGCGTCCAGCAATTCCCCTTGCCTCACAGGCTTAGTGAGATAGGCCGCGACGCCCAGCTCGCGGCATCGCTGGGCATCACCGCGTTGTCCGGCGGAACTCAGCATCATGATTGTGGCCGCTTTCCATTCCGGATTTCGCTTAATGCACTCCGCCAGCGCGAAACCGTCCATTTCTGGCATTTGCGCATCAAGCAAAATAAGAGGAAAGCTTCGTCCCAAGCCCTGGCCCGCTCTGAGGGTAGTAATCGCTTTTGCCCCACCGTCCACTGCGACTGGTCTCGCGTGCCAGTGAGATAGCATTTTTACAAGGATGTGGCGATTCGTCTCGTTGTCATCCACAACAAGCACCCGCATATCGCGCAGCGTCATGGGATCGCAAGGGACAATCGTCTTCGAAGAAACTTTTTGCAGCCCAAAATGCGCGGTGAAGTGGAAGCGGCTGCCCTTCCCAACCTCGCTTTCCACCCACATTTTACCGCGCATGAATCCCACCAGCCGGTTCGAAATTGTTAAACCCAGCCCCGTGCCGCCAAACGTGCGCGTCATCGACCCGTCCCCCTGAGTGAAAGCCTCGAAAACAGCAGCTTGCTTCTCCGCCGCAATTCCGATGCCCGTATCGGCAACAGTGAAATGCAGTTGAATTTCTTCGCTGGTGCGAGATTCCGCCCGAACATAAACAATTACTTCTCCATGCTCTGTAAACTTTATGGCGTTGCCCACCAGGTTGATGATAATTTGCCGCAATCGGCCCGGATCTCCTACCAAACCATCGGGAACGTCTTGTTGCAGATCGTACGCCAGCTCGAGTCCTTTTTGATGAGCGCGCAGGCTCAGTGTCTTCATCGTGTCGCCCAGGCTGTCGCTCAGCTTGAACTCGATTGCATCGATTTCAAGCTTGCCGGCTTCGATTTTCGAAAAGTCTAGAATGTCATTGATCAAGGACAGCAATGAATCGGCGGAGAGTTTCGCCATATTCAGGTATTCGCGTTGTTCGGAGTCCAGTTCCGTGTCGAGAACCAGCTCGGTCATGCCCATAATTCCGTTCATAGGGGTGCGAATTTCGTGGCTCATGTTCGCGAGAAATTCGCTTTTCACCCGGCTGGCCGCTTCCGCCGTGTCTTTGGCGTCGACCAACACCTTATCCCGTCGCTCGATTTCATCGAGCATATCGTTGAACCCGTCGACCAACTGACCGATCTCATCCTCGCTTTCTTTTACCGCGCGCACGGAATAATTCTTGTTGCTCGAGACCATGCGTGTTGTTTGTGCCAGTTTTGTAATGGGTTCCGATATAGAAGTCTGCAGCGAGGAAGCAAGGATGAGGGAAATCATCATGTAACCTAGCCCTACATACACCACCATAATCACATAGCGTACGAGTCGCTGCCGCATCTCAGACAGGTCATAGCGGATATACACCGTTCCGACCTTTTCTCCCAGAAGCGTGATGCGGCGAAATAAAGTCAGGTATCCGTCGTCGAAACGGGCTGTACCTTCCTGTGCCGCGGGTGGAGTGAACCCGCCCAAAACCTCCGAAGAGTCGTCTCGCAGATATTTTGCGAATACCTGCCCGTTTTTGTCATAAATGCAGGCTTCAGAAATCTGTTGCTTGGAGCGCAACGCTCCCAGCACTTCTCTCGCGGAATGTGGGTCTTCATAGGTTAGTGCTCCGGTACTGTTTGAGCCGATTATGTCCGCCAAAGTGGTTACGTCTTGCACTTTGGTCAAGCGAGAATCGTGGTTGTCAAAGCTGATAAAGGCGATGCCTGACACCAGTAGCGCCAGCGTACTAACGGACATCACCATCAACGTCAATTTATCGCGAATGGAGTGCGTCTTTAGCACTGTCCTTTCAACCCTTCCCTTTGCTTTGGTTTGTCGGGGCCAGCCGGGCTACGGCGATCAACTTCGCGCTGATCTTCACCCGGGCACGCGACGCTGCGGCCAGGTTGATTTCCAATCGCACTTTATTTTTTTCAATAAAGAAATTGATGATTCCGCCGGCTTGAATAAACCCAGGCGCCTCGCCTACGGTCAGAACACTAGACTCCTTTAACTTTTCCAGAATTTGCGTCGCATCGTTTTCCTCCGAAGAACTGACGAAGACAATCTGACAGCTTCGAAGGTCTTGGCCTTCCTTAAAGAGCTTCACCACCACCGGCCTGCCATTCACGGATTTTCCAGCCGCCACATCCGTCAGTAACTTTGCGAAGGCGTTGTCGCCGATAACGCCTAAAAGGATTGGCGCATTCTGGTCGGCAAAACTCTCCGGCGGCCAATTTACGAATTTTGCAAAGTTATAAAGAAACGCCGCTTTGACTTGGTACTCAAGCGACGGACTAGCTTGCGCGCAAGTTCGACTTCCGCCGCTCAGCGCCAGCAAAGTCGCCAGAGCCGCGGCGTGGAACTTAGTACGACACTGCGCTGTCCGTACTGATCGGATCCCCTCGCCCCGCAAGCGCACGCTGCCTCGCAATCGCTCCGTTTGGTTCAAGATGTTCGTTGTGCGATCAAAATTGCCACATTAGATTCGCGTAGAGACTGCGCTTGATCTGGCTCGATATTTCGCTCTGGTCAGAGCTGCTAATTTCTATATGGTGATCTTTTAAGAGGTTTTGCCCGACCACGCTGAGCGTGAGACGTTCGGACGCCCGCCAGGTTATACCGGTATCCAGACGCGTGTACGAGGGGATCGCTTGTGCTGGGAGCCGGCCGACGAAATAAACAGAAGCATCCCATTCCAATCCGTGCGGCAAAGCCACATGCGAGCGCAGTTGTGCCTGTTGGTGCGGGCTGGTCCCCTCTACGGTCGAAACCGACTCCGTGTCTTCACTAGTTGGATCTGTGTGTAAGTGAATCCGTTGGAATGCATAACCGGGACTGAGCGTCCACCGAGCACCTATCTTCCAGCTGACCGCCATCTCGATTCCATGCGTTTCTCCGTGCATTAGGTTCGCGAAAACAATTGGCGCGTTTAGATGCGGCGGTTGAGGGCTCAATTCCAAAAATGGAATTCCTGGTTCGGAGGTCCTAAGATTGCCATACCGGTTGTAGAAGGTCGTGAGGTCCAATGAGACATTCGCGAACGGTTCAGTCCGATAACCCGCTTCAAAAGCGTCTAGATTTTCGCTGACCGTGTCAGGACTGCCCAGAAGGGTTAACAAGGCGGGAAGACCGCCCGGTCCGGGGAACGCGGCGAGAGCAACCCTCAATCCTCTGTCAGCTGGCGAAGGCGTGCGTCGAGCTCGGGAGTATCCCGCCCATACCATCTGGTTTTTGGCTAAACTCCAGGCCATTCGGACATCGGGCTGAAATTCAAATCCGCTGAAATCGTTGTACTCGAACTTGCCGCCGATGGTGAGGTACAGGTGGTTCGGCTTGAGTGCAATCTCGTCTTGCACAAAGAAGCTGTAGAGTTGATGCCCTTCGGCAGCTGGATTGAAGGAGAACGTCGAACTTCCATTCGTAGCATATGAGAAGTGACGATAGCCCATGCCCCAGACAAAGTCCTGGCGGCTGCTCCATTGGAAGTGATGCTGGAAATCGACGTCGGTGGTATCTACGCTTTCCCCTTCAGCTATGTTTTTGCGATCGGTGGTGTCGAAATAAATCTGCAAACTCGTATCTGAATGCGGTGAAAAGATGTGATTCCAACGCCCCAGGACGTTTCCGCCGGACATGTTGGTACGCGAGGCAACCACCGCACCGAAAGGCGGCGTGAGTGAAGCGACGTTGTCGATTTTTCCTTCGCTGGCTTTATACAGATCTCCTTGCACTGTTAATGAGTCCTTGTTCGAGAGAGTCGAGTCGACGCGGAACCCGCCGTGGAACAGGTCAAACTCGTCGTGCCCGTCCCCGCCAGCGAGAGCGGGGAAGGAATTCTGGTCAAACCCTTTTACGAAGAGTCGGTAACTAGTTGCTTGATTTAATCTCCCTCCATATTGAGCAACTCCGAAACCCAATTCATGAGTTCCGCCGCCGCCAGTCAAAAGGCCTCCCTGGCTCTCATTTGCACTTTTTGTGATGATGTTGATGACTCCATTGACAGCGTTTGCGCCCCAAACCGTAGCCCCCGGTCCGCGTATGACCTCGATGCGCTCGATATCTTCCAGCGGCACGTCCTGCACATCCCAGTAAACTCCGGCGAATAGCGGCGTATAAACGGTGCGCCCATCAATCAAGACCAGAAGTTTGTTGGCAAATTGAGAATTCAATCCCCTCGAACTAATCGCCCATGTGCTTCCATTGATTTGCGCCACGTCCAGTCCCGGAACCATGCGTAGAAGATCCGGAATATTAGTCGCTCCGGACCGTCGGATGTTGTCCTGCGTGATGACGAAAATCGCCGACGCCGTCTGCGAAATCTTTTGTTCCTTCTTCGAGACGGATGTCACCTCGATGTTCATCAGATCCTCTAGGCTTTTGTCGCTTAGGTCTCCCGGCTTCTGTTGCGGCCAGGCCGGAATTGCCATCAGCGCCGCCACTGCCAAGGTCAGACACACCGGCCTTCGAACACTGTGGCCCTCAAAGCGTCGCCGTTCGCGCATATGAACATTCGCAAGGTGAACTAAACCCGCTGGAGTTTTCATCGCTCTACCTTCCTCGTTCCTGGGTAGGCAGCGATGTCGCAAACCGGTGCGCTGGGCGCAAAACTCGCCTGACTGCACCAACAACGGTTTGTGAGGGAGATTTTATTGCCAGGAAATCTCAGAGCGCCGCCTCCGGTTGCTCGAACTTGAATACCGGTGGCGTCGGTCCAACTAAAGAAGTTTGCCTGCGCAACGTGTCGTCAACACGACGGATCGTCGAACAGGAAACCGCGTTGTCTTGAGAACGAAGCTATCCGCCGAATTTCAAGTTCATTCGTGAACGCTTCCAGTGGAGGGGTAAAAATTACTGGGACTGCAAGCTCAATTACTCTGACACGTCCGCTATGCAATTAAATAATATGATGCGAGAGAGTTTCCATAAATGCGAACGCTCTCGTGACTCACCGGCCAGCAAGATAATTGTCAATCCTCGAACTGCGCTGCGAAACACCGGCACACCTCGAGCGCATCAGCGCCGTACTCGCAAACCACATTCGTTTGCCAATTCTCAATTTATTTTTATGGAAAGCTATGACCCTACGCAGTTGCCGCGAAGCGATTCTCAGTGCTTCCTGCGGCCGGCTTCTGCTCCAGGAACTCCAGCAGCAGCCTTTGTATCGTCCAGATCCACGCGACCCGGCGGTTTTCGAACGCCACTGCCGGCAGCGGACACCTCACCACCACCGCACCGAGTTCGCGCATTTTGTAAAGGTGCACACCCAGATCGGGCACTTCGTAACACAGGTGATGCAAACCTCCGCCCTTCTTGACGAATTCCTGAACCGGAGAGTCGATCGCCGTCGGTTCAACCAGCTCTATCAACGCATCGCTCGGGCAGGGCGTTCGCAGAAAAGTCACCCGCGCTTTTTGCAGCGGATCTTCAAATATCTTTGCATCCCAACTCGCTAACAATGGATTTACAAATCCGGCTATTTCGTTTTCGATATTGCGCACGGCAAAGCCTACATGATGAAAACGCGCCTGGGACAGGCTTTCATCCACAAATCCTCCATCGACCAAAAATGCGCCTGGCTTGTGAAAAGACCGGGTACTCCGATACATCGAGCCGCGATCAGGAGGTGTGCGCAACCGTTCCGCCTGCGCCAACCAGCAGCTCCATCCCCGCTTACACTATCGAGAATTCGGTGCCTGCAGGCCATCACACATTCTTGTCCAGTTGCCGAATGAGTTAACGAAATCCACCGCCAGCGCCACCGAAATCGCGGGCGGTGATCGTTTAACACGCAACTGATGACAAAGATTATTTTCTATATCTAGAATTACTTCTGCGGAAAATTATGAGCCAAAGCTTTGGCAGGTATTCACGTAAATCGAATTTCTGAAGGTTGATGGGGGGGGCTAGCCTATACATAGGCCCGCCGACATCGCCGCATAACAGTTGCCGCCGCCGGGGCTGGTGTCGCCACAAGGCGGATGAATTCAAATTACTCCGGCTTGGGTAGCTGCAAAATCATTCCACTGCCCTGTCCGGCCTGCACAGTTGGCAGTGCGCCATTCCATTTGTCAATCAGCGCGCGATTGTTTTCAATGCGCCGTAATTCCAGCAGCTGTGGAGTCAACGAATTCTGACGAATGCGGTTGGCGTCTGCTTCTCCTTGCGCCCTGGTAACCAGGGATTTGGCGTCGCCTTCGGCTTCTGCAATTTTCTTTGCGGCCTCAGCCTGCGTGGTGGCCAGTTCATTGCGCGCACGTTCCGCTTGCTGGATGGCTTGTGCCTTCGCGGTAATCGCGGTAGCGATCACTGAAGGGACGCGGGGCGCCCCGATAAATCCGAATTGTTGCACGCTCACGCCTACAGGAGTCACCTTCTGTTCAATCAGGGTCTGCACCCTGTGCAGAAATTCAGCTTTTCCCTCGCCATAAATATCCTCCACCACATACGTCGAAGCTACTTCGTTCAACGAGTTGCGTACGATGTCCCGCAAAATGCCGTGGGTAAACATCTCCAAATCGCCCACCCTGTATTTGACATAGAAGTCCGGCGCCTTCGTCGGCTCGATCGCATAGGACAACGACACATCCACGAAAATCTCCATGCCCTCCTTGGAGTTGAATCCCATCTCCTCGTTGATGGGATGGCCTTCGTCCGTATTCTTGGTCCACTTCACGGTCTGCACGTAGGTTGGAAATTCAATGATCTGCGTACTCAACGGTGAGTACACCACCCAGCCAGTGCGCACTGGAATTTCCGATGCTCCACGTTGTTTTCCCGCAAGGTTAATTTCCACGCCCACATGTCCCGCTTCGATGCGAGTCAGGCGCAGCAGCACCGAAAACAAAATGATTAGCCCGAGCAATACGGCGCCACCAATCACAATCGTGCGCACGCCGGGGATGTTCGGCCTCATGACAAAGGGTGGCTGGTCGCCACGGTTCCGCTGACCTCTGTTAAAAAAATCCATTTATTGTCCTTTCGTCACAGGCTTCCCGGTGCGAATGAGAACGCTTGCCCAGTTCTGGAAGTGCGAACATCATCCCATGAAACTCAAACAATAGTTGCGGGTGTCTGGTTGCGCAAAATCAAGGTAGCAAATAAAAAGGCCGCCCTGATTGCGCAGAGCGGCCTTTGCTAATGTAAATCCCGGCGACGACCTACGTTCCCACACAGTTGCCCGTGCAGTATCATCGGCCCGGCGAGGCTTAACTTCCGTGTTCGGGATGGGAACGGGTGTGACCCTCGCGGTATGATCACCAGGAAACTTTTAGAGTTTCGACGTTTGAGGTTAGAAGTTCGAAGGAAATCCTCGAAAAATCCCACTCTCGCAACGAAACTCAAACTTTTAACTCGCGAACGAAATTTTCACGACCGGTTAAGGGCGCGAAGACTCGCGAGTGTGACAACAGAATTTGGCTGGCAAAACAAGTTGGGCTCGTTATCGAACGCGACTGTGCAGAATTGGCGTTTACCTTGTGACCCTTCAGAAACACTTTACGTGATTCCTCCAAGCCACATCTGCGTTGTTACTCTTCCTCAAAGACGGTTTGAGAAAGTTTTATGATTAAGCCGAACGGGCGATTAGTACTGGTCAGCTTCACGCATTGCTGCGCTTCCACCTCCAGCCTATCAAAGTCGTAGTCTTCGACTGCCCTTCTTAGGTCTTAAACCTTGGGAGAACTTATCTTAGGGCGAGCTTCTTGCTTAGATGCATTCAGCAATTATCTCTTCCAGACTTCGCTACCGAGCGATGCCCCTGGCGGGACAGCTCGTACACAAGAGGTCTGTTCATCCCGGTCCTCTCGTACTAGGGACAACTCCCTTCAATTCTCCTGCGCCCACACCAGATAGGGACCGAAC
>JRHI01001667.1_pt1 | contig 17711 bp, 21 predicted proteins | sample 215371 | NCBI WGS metagenome assembly JRHI01 (sample SAMN02929681, study PRJNA255918) | sediment metagenome | biome: cave system; feature: Ice Cave; material: Sediment; isolation source: sediment from deep within a dark volcanic ice cave with no known source of... ...
GGCAGGCGGACTTCTATGCATCGTGCCTCTTGATGCCGCGCAAACTGGTGTTCGCCGCGTGGGATGAGATGTTCCCGGACCGCAAACAGCGCGTCATCCAGCCGAGCAGCCCGGTCAGCCATCCCTTCGTGGAGGTTCCGCTGACCCAATGGGAGTTTTTCGGGGAAGACGGGTCTGAAACCGTTGACCAGGCGTTCGACCGAATCGCCCGGCCGCTGGCCGAGAAGTTCCTCGTTTCACCGATCGCCATGCGCATCCGTCTGGAAAAGCTCGGCCTGCTGCTTCGTGAAGTTCCGCACCAGCATTTTTTTGCTGGCGAATAGCCCCTTTTTTTGAGGAGCACGTCACTTGTCAACTGGACAGTGGAATAACAAGCCGACTGCGACTCAGCCCGCCTTCGAGACACGCGACTTCTACCTCGCCTGCTTCCTGCGGTGCACCGGCTACGACCTCGTGGACTTGCGGGCTGAGGGGCGTCACAAGGTCTTTGTGTTTCGTGATCGCCCGAGCCGGCGTGAGGACGTGATGGACTTTTACGGGGACGCCATCAGCGTTCGGCCGCTGGCATTCGCTTCGACGATCAAGGACATGAAAGGGCTACTTCACAATGCATGACGACCCACGCCACACCGACGCCGGGCATGCTGGCGGTCCGCAGTTTCGTGAAGCGTTTGATCGGCTCAAACAGATCGTCCTCGATGGACTGCGGCACGGTCACTTTCGCTGCTCGATTTCAAGCGGCATTGGGAAAGAGAAAAAGCGTGAACTCGTCATCGAGGCCGGCAAGTCCCACAAATTCACCATACCCGAGGAAGAACTGCCGCGCTAAAGCACGACCACTGGCGATCCCTGTGACGGGGACGCTAAATATGAAAATGAAGTCAAGTCCAGCGTCATCGGTGGGATTCCGAGATCGGAGACTAAAAAGGCACGAGCGGCGACAAGCCGAGCGTGAAGTCTTCGATGAAACCATCGCACGCTGCAAGCGACAGCCTGATCGAGCAGACCCACAAGGTCTGGCAACCGCGTATCCAGCGGATCCTCACCGATGAGGATGCCCGGCAAATAGCCGAGAACGTCACCGGCTTCTTCGCAATCCTCGCCGAATGGTCGGGGGCTGCGAGGCCAGTTCCTGCTAACGACGCCACCGTGGCGGCGGCACCCGCCGATACAGCGGAGGTGTGCCATGACCGCTGAAACCATCGCCAAGGCCCTCGGCGGGCGCAAGACCGGTAGCGACTGGTCGGCACGCTGTCCCGCCCACGAAGACCGCACCCCGAGCCTGTCGCTGCGCGATACCGCCGATGGGAAGGTGCTGGTCCGCTGCCATGCTGGCTGCGATCAGGCTGAGGTGATCGCGCACCTCAAATCACGCGGCCTGTGGTCGCAGAACGGCACGCGCCCGTATCAACGCTACGCACTGCGCACCAAGACAAAGCGGTCAGAGCCGAACCGGGACGACGCAAAGCGCAGCGAGGCTGCATTATCCATCTGGCAGGCAGGGGCTGCATCTGCCGGGACTCTGATCGAGACCTACCTCGAATCGCGTAACTTGCGCCTTCCACCGGCACCGACGCTCCGTTTTCACGCTGCGCTCAAGCATCGTTCCGGCGGGTCCTGGCCGGCGATGCTCGCATTGGTGATACGCGGGACTGATGACACGTCGTTGGCGATCCACCGCACCTTCCTTGCGCGTGATGGAGCCGGTAAAGCTCCGGTCGATCCGCAGAAGATGATGCTCGGACCATGCCGTGGCGGTGCCGTGCGGCTCGCGGAACCCGGCCAAGTGCTGATGGTGGGCGAAGGGATCGAAACCTGCCTCGCCGCCATGCAGGAAACCGGTCATCCGGCGTGGGCTGCGTTGTCGACCTCCGGGCTGCGAGCACTCGATCTCCCGAAGGGCGTGCGCGACGTGATTGTGCTCGCCGACGGTGATGATCCCGGTGAAGCGGCGGCCCGTGGCTGCGCATTGCGCTGGAAGCGCGAGGGGCGTCGCGTGCGTATCGCCCGCCCGCCGAAGGGGATGGACTTCAACGACGTGCTGATGGGCCACGTGTCCTTCATTGAGGAGGGTGCGCAATGAACGTCGACCAACAAGCTGTCGCCGACAACCTCATCGCAGATGCGATTGATTCCGCGGAGGACATTCGCGATCCGCTCGACAGGCTGGTGGAGAAAACAACCGTCGATCCCGGCTCGGCCTTTCAGCCGGAGGTGCTGGAACGCCTCGCGGCGCTGAAGAAGGATGACCGGGCCGCATTCGAGGCGCTGCGGACACAGTTGAAGAAGGCCGGCTGCCGGGTGACTGCGCTCGATGAGGCGATCGCCAAAGAAAGTGGTGACACCGGCGGACGCGGGCCGACGCAGGCCGACATCCTGATCGACCTCGCAGAAACGGCGGAACTGTTTCATACCCCGGATAGCACCGGCTACGCCGACCTCGACATCAACGGCCATCGCGAGACATGGCCAATCCGTGCCAAGGGATTTCGCCGCTGGCTGGCCCGCCGCTTCTTCGAGGCCACAAAGGGCGCACCCAGTTCCGAGGCACTGCAATCGGCACTCAACGTGATCGAGGCCAAGGCGCACTTCGACGCGCCCGAGCGCATCGTCCACATTCGCGTCGGTGGTCTGGACGGCAGGCTCTATCTCGACCTCGGTGACGAGACATGGCGTGCCGTGGAAATCGACGCCACCGGCTGGCGCGTGATTGACAATCCGACGGTCCGCTTTCGTCGCGCCGCCGGGATGCAGCCCTTGTCTATACCGGTCGCGGGCGGAACGATTGAAACGTTGCGATCCTTTCTCAACGTCCAATCCGACGCTGACTTCGTGCTGGTGGTGGCGTGGGCGCTGGCGGTGCTGCGCAGTCGCGGGCCGTATCCGGTGATCGTGCTCTCGGGTGAACAGGGATCGGCCAAGTCCACGTTTTCCTCGATTCTGCGCTCGCTGCTCGATCCGAACACCGCGCCGCTGCGTGCACTGCCACGCGAGGACCGCGATTTGTTCATCGCCGCGAATAACGGCCATGTGTTGGCGTTCGACAACGTGTCGGGCCTGCCGGCATGGATTTCCGACACCCTCTGCCGGCTTGCCACAGGCGGCGGCTTTGCGGTTCGGCAGCTTTACTCCGATCAGGACGAGGTGCTGTTCGACGCGGTGCGGCCGGTGATCCTGAACGGCATCGAGGAGATCGTGACGCGGCCCGACCTTGCCGATCGCGCCCTGTTTCTGACGCTCGAACCCATCCCGGAGGAAAGTCGCCGGCCCGAGTCAGAACTGCGGGCGGCATTCGCGGCCGAACGCCCGCGTCTGCTTGGCGTGCTACTCGATGCGGTGGTGGAAGGCATCAAACGGTTGCCGGATACCCATCTGGAAAAGCTCCCGCGCATGGCGGATTTCGCGCTGTGGGCGACCGCCTGCGAGACAGCCTTGTGGCCCGCCGGGACTTTCTGGTCGGCCTACTGCGGCAACCGCGACGAGGCAGTCGAGGGCGTGATTGACGCCGATCCGATCGCCGCCGCCGTGCGCGCCGTGATGGCAACGCGGACGGTGTGGACGGGGAAAGCCTCGGACCTTCTGGGTGCCCTCGGCGAGGTCGTGGGTGAACGGGGCGTGAAGTCGAAGACCTGGCCCGACAGTCCGCAAGCGTTGTCGGGGCGACTGCGCCGGGCCGCGACCTTCCTGCGCAAGATCGGCATCGAGATCGCGTTCGACCGCAAGGGTCGGGCGCGGACCCGCACCATCAGCATCACCACGCACTCCGCGCCAGAAAACGACCGGGCGCAACCGTCCTCATCGGCCGCATCGTCCGTGTCCACTCAAAAAGACAGTCCTGCCAATGGGTTGGAGAGAGGGCCTGTGCGGACGGGAGGGGGCGATGCGGACGGTAGTGACCGCGGCAATGCTTCGACCGACCGCGCCAACCCCTTGAAAACCAACGCCGGGAAGGCTGCGTACGGCGCGGACGCAAATCTCCCCCCCCAGTCCGGCCCGGAAAAAACTGTCGCTATGGGCTGGAGTGCGCGGCTATGAGCGCGGCCGAAGGCCTCGCGGCGGCACGCTCCGCCGCTGTACAGGTCGGGAGCGGAAATTACCGCAAAACTCATGGCGCAGACGAGCGCCGCATAGAGGGCAACGCTCAATGAAGCCATCAAAACAAAAGAAAACCACAGCGCCGCCGCCGGCGCCGATGAAGGGAGCATCGGTCCCCGAGTTGCTGCTCTCGCCGCATGTGCACGCGGCTGCTGGCATGGAGGCGTATGGCAAGGCCATGTTCGGCGAGACTGATCTCGTCTCGCTCGTGCAACAGACACGCGACGCAGCCAAGACCGTGAGTGCCGGTGACATGCGCCCGCTTGAGGCGATGCTCTATGGACAGGCAGCGGTTCTGCAAACGATCTTTACCAGCCTGGCCCGGCGCGCGGGCAGCCAAGAGTACCTCAAGCCGTACCAGACCTACCTCACACTGGCACTCAAGGCGCAAGGGCAATGCCGGGCGACCATCGAGGCCTTGGCCGAGATTCGCAACCCGCGACCGGTCGCCTTTGTGAAGCAGGCCAACATCGCGCAGGGGCCCCAGCAAGTGAACAATGGCGTGGTGCCCTCGCGCGCAGAGAAAGAAGCGGCCACGCAAAACGAACTATTGGAGGTGACTCATGAACGGATGGACCCCCGAGCGCAAACGCCGGCAGGCCGAGCTCATTCAACGATGGAAACCGTGGGAGCGGTCAACGGGACCACGGACCGCTGAAGGCAAGGCGCAGGTATCGCGCAATGCATGGAACGGCGGCCACTGGCGGGTGCTACGGGAGCTGGCGCGCCAAGTGAACGAGGAAGTCCGTGCCGCTCGCGAGTTAGTGGAAGAAGCGGAAAGCTGGGCGCCTCCAAGATAACGGTCACGAAATGTCCGGGCCGGTCCTTCCAAGACTTGCGACGCCGACCAGCACGGAGACCGCTCGAACGTCAGATGTGGGATTCACAGACACCGTTTCAATGGAGGAGAGAGAAAGACAACGAGTGGTCCCTGAAAGCCAAGGGTGACGGAGATCTGTGTAGAGCAGCCATAGCTCGGTCTTTTTGCCAACCGCTACGCCGGATTCGTTCCCTCGATTCGTCGTATGCGGCGATCACGACCTCCGACGAAGGCGTGCGCTCGCCGATCTCAGCGACTCCTTCGGCGGGTGTTTTGCCACTCAGCCCGCCGTGAGAGCGTCGGTAGTTGTAAACGAATTGCCATTCTTCGATGCGCTGTTGCCCACTTACGCAACGTCGGCCGCGATATGCCACAGCGCAGGCAAACCAATCCCGCGTCACAGTTTCGTGGAGCATGCGAACCCAACGAAGGCGTCGCGCAATTTATCGATCCATCGGACAATTCTAGTTGAAAGGATGTCTATGAATCCCACACTTTATCCCCCCCGAAAGTGCCGCACGTTGCAGTGAACCGCAGCAAGACGATGCCGGCCGTGTTCGTGGGCGTCCGCAACGAGCCTACGGCTCAGGAAGCGTCGAAATGCGGCCCGATCTCGACGCGAAGGTGCCGTGAACGCCGGTTTGGTGCGACCTGCCGGCGATCATGCCCTTGAGCGCGCCGTTGAACGCGCGCACGACAATGCATCATCGAAAACAAATCGCATACGCCTGCAGACGGCGCCATTCCCTCCCTCATCATCGCCCACGAAACAGAGTTTTCGAGAATGATGACCGCGACGAGCGCTGGATCTACATACATTGATACCCCTGTTTCACAGGCCTCGGTCGCGATGCTGACGTGAATTCTGCCGTCACGTAGTTGTGCTTTGGTCGGGCCATCGCATCCCGTCTCGCCGTGTGCTTCCACCGCCGCACCCTAGCCCGATGCTGCCGCTCTCCCGATTTAGGCGGGGCGTGGAAATCATGATGACCGCATGTCCGGCTCCGCGCCACTTGCCGATGCGTCCGCTCCCGGGTAGCGCCGCGAAAGCGCGTGTGATTTCGCCGATGCCAGCCTGCGGATGGTGGCGATCCCGCGCGTCTTGGCACCGCTAATCTAGGCGAGGCACAGTCCCGGGTGATTTCCTCCACCAAGCGCATTCGACGCGCGGGCGAGTGCAAGCGCGTCTGCTACAGTCGGTCTGTTCCTTCTGGGAAGTAGTCACCGTCGCACGAAGGGGTTACGTCAACACACTTGGCTCAATGCGATGTGCTGTTACCAATGGCGACTCGTCGCTCGACCCGGATAGTCTGCCATGTACCCGTTCCTAGTCTCTTGCGGCGTCGTTGCCGTCGGTGAAATCGGCGACAAGACCCAGCTTCTCGCAGTGCTTCTCGCCGCGCGGTTCCGTCGACCATGGCCCATCGTGCTCGGCATCCTTGTGGCGACGCTCGCCAACCACGCTGCGGCCGGTGTCCTCGGCTCTTGGCTGCGCACGCTGCTCGCGCCGGAGACGCTGCGCTACATCGTCGGCGTACTGTTCCTTGTGATTGCCTGCTGGGCGCTCATACCGGACCAGCTCGACGAGCATCCTACCACCGCTACGGACGCGCTCAGCGTCTTTATGACCACAACGCTTGCGTTCTTCCTCGCGGAAATTGGCGACAAGACACAAATTGCGACGATGGTGCTCGCGGCGCGCTTTGACAACCTGATCGCCGTCGTAGCGGGCACAACCGCGGGCATGCTCCTCGCCGACATTCCGGCCGTGTTTCTCGCAGATCGCATGGGAGATCGCATCTCGACGCGCATGATCCGCTACGTCGCGGCCGCGACGTTCGCGGCGATCGGCGTGTGGACGCTGCTCGCGGCGCCTTCCGTCCGCATTTAGGGCGGACCTAGCTGCTCGCGACAACCGTTGCAGTTTGAACGCCCTGACCATCAGGAACCGCACGCCACCTTTCCTGGTTCGTTATGAACGGATCAGGCAGTTGCGCTCATCTGCGGCACGTTCTCCGCCGCGGTCCGTGCCCATCCCCGTCCCCCTTCGGCTGCCGCGCCCGCTGCGTATATTTTTTTCTGAGCCTGTGGAAAGGTTACCGGCAATTGTAGATTGAACCACCCGGCAAAGTGAAACTGACCCACCTAGGGTATTGATAGTGGCTTTGGGCCGCGATGCTGAACCAGGAGGAATGGTGGAGATGCGAGTCAGAGCAAGGCGCCGGCGAGTCGATTCGGCAGCTGGCGCAAGCGATGGGGATGTCGCGCAATACGATCCGGCGGTATTACGCGGCGCAGGGACGCAACGCCAGGTGAATACACGGGCCAGCAAGCTCGAACCGTTCCACGGGCATCTGCTCGAACGGATTGCATAGGCGCGGCCGGATTGGATCGCTGCCACCGTGCTCACTCGCGAGATCGCCGAACGGTGCCAGCGCCGAATCTTGCCGATCGTTCCACGCAGACCACTCCAGGTCGCCGCTCCGCAAACCACGGAGTCGGTCAGGCTGCTCACTTTGTCGTGATCACACAGCCTCAAACCTGCTCCGTATTCGTGATAGCTCACAGGCTTCGGGCACGAAGCGGACATGCTGGATGATGGCTTTACCTATCTGACATTGCTTCGCCTACCCTCGACATCGGTCAATGACCTCGACAACTGCCCCGGGGGCGTTGCCGCCGGCTTACGCTACTGCAATGCCGCGGTGACGCCGTGCGCAGACTCGGAAGCCAGCCGCCGGCCTTCGGCGATCAACGCACGGGAAAGTGCGACCGCTGGCGCAGCGAGCGACGCATCCGCCCGGAAGTAAATTGCAAACACGAGATCGGGAATTGCGTCGATCACCGCAATCTCTGCCACAACCCCGCGCAGTTGCGAATCGGCGAGCTGTTGTCGAGGAATAATGCCAAGGGCGTCGGTGCGCGAGAGGAGTGCGATGGCTGCCGCATAGGATTCGCATTGCACCAACGTTTTGGGTTCGGCGAGCCCTACCGCCGTAAATGCGCGACCCAGTAGCGCGTCACTCCACCCCGCGGCCGAAAACAGAATCCAAGAAGCGTCGCTCAACTCGCGCAAGGTCCTGGCTTTACGCAAGGGATGCCCAGATCGGCCGGCGACAACAAGCGGCACCCGAAACAGCGGCCGCGTCTTCACCTGCGGSSMCAACGCGTCCACCGGCTTGGGGCCGAGAAAGAAATCCAGGCTATGCTCGCGCAGAAGCGGGAGCAATGCATGGGGCGCACCTTCCACGACGCGGATGTGAAACGCCCGGTGCTCCTGCGCAAAGTGGGTGATCGCATCCGGTATGAGCATGAGCCCCGCGCCTGATACGCCGAATGCAACGACGCTACGGCCCGCGCCGGCAATATCCGCCAACTCTTCGCCGGCTTTGCGGAGCTCGCTTTGTACGGCACGGGCGTGTACGAGAAATGCACGCCCGGAACGCGTCAGCAGGATGCCCTGTGCGGTGCGTTGCACGAGTTGAACGCCAAGTTCATCCTCCAGCGAACGAAGCGCTTTGCTCAAAGTTGGTTGCGAGACGCCGCGTGCGCGTGCAGCGGCGCGAATGCTTCCGGCATCGACTATCTGCACGAAGTCGCGAAGCTGAGCGAGACGCATGCGATATCCTTTTGGTTATCAGGGTTCCAACCTCGACATCTTAGCAACGCGTGCCCGCTGTGTTTGACTATCTGTCGACGGTTGAATCTCAGGAGCCATCATGAAAGCAGTACGGATCACCCTCACGACGTTGTTGATCATGGTGCTGGCCTCCATTGCGCCGGCTGCTCTCTCACAGGTGACCTTTCCGGCCAGGACGATTCGGATCATCGCTCCGGTACCGCCTGGCTCTCCTCCGGACGTAGTGGCGCGCGTCATCGCGGACCAGCTGTCGCGAGATTTCGGTCAGCCGGTGATTGTAGAGAACCGTCCTGGTGCCAATCAAACCATTGGATTGGGTTTCGTCGCGGCCGCTGCTCCGGATGGGCACACGCTTGGGATGGTATCGCTACCAACGGCGGTCGTTCCTAATATCGTCGCCAGAATGCCTTTCGACACGATGCGCGATTTGGCGCCGGTGCGCGAGATCGCCTGGACGGCCAACGTTCTGGTTGTGAGCAGCAGTAGCGGTATTGGATCTGTTCGCGATCTCATCGCCAAAGCGAAGGCTCAGCCGGGAAGGATCACCTTTGCGTCGGGCGGGAATGGCACTCCCGCCCATGTGATAGCGGAACTGTTCCGCGATACCGCAGGTATCGATCTGCTGCATGTTCCGTTCAAGGGTGCGGTGGAAGGTGTTTCTGCCGTCGTAGGCGGTCACGTCGATCTGATGTTCGCGTCAGCCGGAGCTGTCGAAGGGCAGGTTCGCGTCGGGAAATTGAAGGCTTTAGCGCAGACTACGGCAACGCGGCTACCCGGCTTCAAGGAGGTGCCGACCCTGCTCGAGCTCGGATTCGCGGAAATCGCAGTGCGGGATTGGCAAGGCATCGTGGCTCCTGCCGGCACACCTGCAACGGTGCTCAATCGACTCTCGACGGCGATTGGCCAAGCTCTCGCGCACCAAGAGACCCAAGACCAATTGCGCTCGCTTGCGCTGTATGTAGTGGACGATTCGGATCCACATACGTTCAGCCAATTCATGGGATCGGAGCTTAGGCGCTGGGCTGCTGTTGCGAAAACCGCACATCTGCAGGCCGAATGATCGGCTCCATAGCGGTTTGGTTGCTGGAGAGGTTAAGATGACCGGGAGTCATCCGCAGCTTCAGTAACGAATCAACGCCCGGACGTGGTCTCTCGCACGCCGCGACTCGACGAAGCGAGAACGTCGATGGGTTTGCCGCTCAGCTTCTTCTGGCGCGGTACGCACATGCGACGCGGCCAACGCATTCGTTGTCCCTCACAGGCGAATGGATAACCTCGCCGGGTCACGCTTAGCTGCGACTACCTGTTGTTTTACCCCTACCCATAACAATCATCTGCAGCCTACCGACAATCTCAGCCTTTGGTCCGCGGTTAGGTGCACAGCTGACCTTCGCGGTGGCGCGTGACCAAACGCCCGTTCACAGTCGCTTTGACCGAGGATGGTGCGCTTCTCCGCCATCTAACACCGGTCGGTCAGTTGGAGTCCAAGTTAGGACATCGGCTAATAGTTCAATCTCATCGGGCAATGCCTGTCAGGTCAGATACCGAGCAGGACAGCTCCTCGTGAACGGCCCGTTGTCGACCCTGGAAGTAAGCTCGCGCGCAGCGCGGGACGGAATTTCGTGGGCAAGCGTACGGCGCGCAGCGGTTACTTTGGGAATAGTCGCAGAGCGACAGGGTTTCGCACGCCAGGGCATTTGGCGACGGCGACTTCCATAGGTGCTCACTTGATTGGCAAGGTACCCCCATTGGGGCACCGCTCATTCGATGCGGTGCATCAGGCGAGTAGCACCGATTCGGCGAGCCACAACTTGCCATAGCGAGACCACATTGACCACAAGGAAACACCAAAGGAAGCGCAGTTGAACAAATGATTTCGCAAACACAGCGGGGCATGATGCTGGGCGGATTCGGCAGCGGGCGATCTAGGGGGTGGTCACGCAAGGTAAAAATTGCCTCGGAGTCGACATCCGCGACCTGCACAACGACGGCCATTTGCGACGGCCGGGCATGCGAACAACCTGGTCTCTCCACGCGGCTGCTGGCAACTGCATCGCAAGTATCGAGCTGTTCGTTGAGGAGGAGACCGTGCATTTTGAATATTGGGTACGCGACCAACACGGCGATCCTGAACGGCCGTGGGAAGAGCAGCGCCGCGCCGCGGCGATCGAGCGCACGCCGTGTCGCTTCGGAGGGACGCGGCCGTGGTTTCTTTGCCCACAGTGGAATTGTGGCCGCCGCGTGACAACCCTATACGTTGCCGACGGCGAAGTCGGCTGGCGACAGTGCCACGGCCTTCACTACGCGAGTCAGTCCGAAACCGTCGCCGATCGCGCACGGAGACGGGCACGCCGGATCCGGACAAAGCTAGGCTTGGGCCCGAACCTGGTCATGCCCATCACCCAAAAGCCTCTCACGATCCGAGGAATTTCGGTCTCGTCCCACATCGTTGGACAGACCAGCAACACGGTTTTCGCGGCGTCGTCATGGCCGACTGAACGAAGGGCAAGCGCATCGGCATCTGTTTGGCAATCCAACTCGGTCATGGCGCGGGTCTACAACGGCTCAATCCGGCAGCGACGAGTTCGTCGCGGTGTAACGGGCAAGCCTCCAGCCGGTGGTGCCGATCACGAGGGCCACGGCGTCGAAGCCGCGACAGTGCTCCAAGCCCGAGCATGCCCAGCAATCACCGCGTCGGGGTTCCGTTCGCAGCCCGATCGATGAGGCCCAGCATGGGGTCGGCTGAACGCGGCACGTCTCGGCCTGGTCAACCGCTGTTCTGGCCTGGTCGCATGAACGCCCGCATGCGGGCACAAGCCGCTCCGTGCATCAATGGCTGCTGCCGTCCTCATAGGTCTGGACGTTAAAGCCGTTGCTCTCCAAGAGTTTGGCCCTGTCCGTGCAGGCGCGGCAGATTGGCACGTCATCATAGACCGGGCGACGACTCCGCCATCGGCCCTTCGCTCCGGGCGAGATCCTCTTTGAGCAGTCCCGTATTTATCGAGAATGCGGCCTCGGCCCCTTCGGAAGCAGCCACCACTACAAACTGCACGGCGCGAGAGGCATCGCCTGCTACATACAGACCTTCGACGGAGGTGCCCTCGTACTTCCCCGTCGCGACCGCTCCGTTTTCGTTGAATGTGCATCCGAGCTTGGCCGCCAGTGGCGAGCGTGCATGTTGCCCGATGGAAAGAACATTGCCTCGCATTCGACCCCGCTTCCGTCGGAAAAAATAAGGCGACGCAGCATCCCATCGTCTCCTTCCAGGTGGGCAATTGGGAGTTCACAAACCGAGATACGATGCTTGGCAAGTCTCTGCTTGTGATGGTCATCCATTGAGGATGGACCATTGGTGCAGAGGAAGATGTCGCGTGTCCATCCAGTGAGTTCGAGCGCGAAGCCGGCGGCTCGCTCACCATTCGCCAAAACCGCGATTCGCCCTCCACGCACCTCCCAGCCATCGCAATAAGGACAGTGAAATACGCTCTTTCCGTAAAAGTCCCGGATATCGGGGATTGGAGGCAGCTCATCGACCACGCCGGTTGCAATCAAGAGTCTGCGACTGCGTTCGACCTTTCCGTCGGCAAGGACCACCTCGAAACTTTCAGCGCTTCGACGTGCGTCCAAGGCGGCTATGCTGCGATATGTGACGGTGTCATAGCGGGTTAACTGCGCGCGCGCGATTTCGAGGAATTCAAGCGGCGCCACTCCGTCCCGGGACAAAAAACCGTGCATCGCCTGCGAGGCAGCGTTCCGATAGACGCCGGTGTCCAGTATCAAGACTTTGCGGCAACTCCGTCCCAGTATGAGTGCCGCACTCAGCCCAGCGGGGCCTGCACCCACGATGATTACGTCGAACATGTGAATCGCCTAAAAGAATGGTCAGGGTTTGGTGGACGGGGTCGCCGAAGCGGCCCACCATGAAGGCTGCAAAAGAAGCAGTGCCAGAGTTGCAGCCACACATCTCCGGTAGCTGGCAGCGCCAATCGTCGCGTTATTTCGCGCAGCTCTTTGCACTATCGTACTTGCGCGAGCGATCCGGAATCCGGTCACTGGGCTCGTTGACATGACTTTTTGGTGAAACCGCTCACCTCGCCGGGTCCCGCAAACACCACCGAAGCGCGATCGCCCTGCATGCCCGCACCGACGATGACGGGCTTTCCTCTTGGCGGTCCAAGCGCGCTCGAATCCGTTTTGAAGCGCAGACTGAATTCCCAGACCTTGTTGATCTTGCCGTCCGCGGTTTTCAGCGTGTACGTATCGCCACAGTGGCGGATCGCAATCACTTGGCGTGGAGCTTACGCATCAGTTTCAACGGAATCCTCTCCAGAAACCGCGCGCCGTCGTCGCGGCCAACAACAGGCCACCGACTCCACGACCGCCGTGTTCATTGTTCGGACCGCGGAGCGTCACGATTGACGCTCGGGCTCCACAGCGTGCCGTTGTTCATCAGAATCCGCGTCCCATCCTTCGCGATCATCACCTCGCCGTCCTTCATGCGAACCGCGTTGCCGGCGGGATCGTAATGTGCCATTGTTCCGTCGCCGCGCACGGTGATCCGCCCGCCGTCCACAAGGTCGACCACCGATTCGTTTCTCGCGTCTTTGCGCCAGGGAAGCGTGGATGAAAGCGCATAGCTAGTTGCGGCGTGATCGATGATCTGCCGCCAAAGCGAATCGCTCTTCATCAGGACTCGCGTGCCATCCTTCGCAATCATCACCGCGCCCACTTTCATGTTCACTGGCCTGCCTGCGGCGTCGTAGTGGCCCATCGCACCGTCGGCGCGCAGCACGAGCCGGCCTCCGTCCTTCAGGTCAATGACGTGCTCCTTCGCCGTGTCTTGCGCACAGCTCGGCGAGACTGCCAATATGAAAACCACCGTCAGAAACACTGTTCGCGCACTCATGACCATCGCCATCTCCTTCCAGTTGCAATGCCTGCATGCGCACGTCGATCTTGTTGCGCCGCGTTGGCAGCATATATCGGTAATGCTGGCTTTGGCGCCACGGTAGGCGGCGAGCGTCGCCTGCGTTCGCTCGGATGCGAGCGGCACCTGCTCACGCTCATGGCGAGCGCTGCGCTCGATCGCTTTCCCATTCGACACTCATCGCGCGCACCTCCGCGGTATGGGCCCGCAGCATGTCCTCGCGCTCGGCACGCGCCTGATCCAACATCGCGAGCTTGACATCGATCCTCCCCAACATAGAAAACCCACTCCGCGCCGCACGAACCCTTCACGGAAAGGAACTCGCCGAGCCGCCAACAGCCGCGGCCCGGCCCGCGCGATGAGGAAGCCCAGTTCAATAGACTTCGCTCGCCGCCAACATTTACTTCATGCTTGTGATGACATAGTCCTTACCCGCCTGGACCAGCGTGAACTCGACCTTGTGGCCGGGCTTGACCTTGTCGAGCAGCACCTTGTCCTTGACCTGGAAGCCCATCGTCATCGTCGGCCAGTTCAGGCTCTTGATCGGCTCATGGACGAGCGTAACGACGCCGTCGCTCAGATTGATATTTTTGACCACTCCCGTGCCCATGTGGGTGGTTGCGGGTGCGTTCTTTTCCATTCCCATGCCTTTCATGTCCACGCTCTTCATGTCCATGTTTTTGGGGTCGGCCGCCTGCGCGAATGTGAAACTCGGGACACCGACGCCAAGGGCGATCGTCAGACACAACGTTGAAATACTCTTCATGGCAAGTTCCTCTGTTGAATGCGGGTTAATACTTTTCGGGTGTTGGCTTTACTGTTCCCGTGCGCGGGCATTTTCGCTGTCGCGGACCTCACCCGGCCGCAATGACAACTTGCTCGTGACGCGTGCGCGGACCGCCGACGAGCAGTGATGGCCGCTCATGGACGCGAGGCTGTGCCGGCACCGACTACGCCGATAACCTCTTGAGGTAGTTGCTATGTAGGTGAAACTGACTTCGGTCAAGCGCGCCATCGATCGACGCAATCTTCAAGTCCCTTTCGCCATGGGAGTTGAAACATCTGTGGAATGGCTCGCATCAAACCGCCGCCACAACCAATGATCGATCGACAGGTTTCCGGGCCCGCGACAGAGCAGTACGAGCAGCATCGCGGCCCATTGGATGTGCGTCGGCCACGCCAGCGGATAGACGAAGACCTCGATGAAGGTCGTCATGCCGAGCAGCACAAGAGCCGCGGGCCGCGTCAACAGGCCCAGCACCAGCAATACCGGCGTCGTGAGCTCGATACTGACCGCCATGTATGCGGCAATTTCGGGCGGAATAAGTGGCACCTTGTATTCATCGACGAAGAGCGCGACGGCGGTATCCCAATTGGCGAGCTTGGTCATCCCCGAGTTCCAGAACACCGTGGCTACGGCAAAGCGCAAGGGAATGGCGAGGACGCTGTAGGGCACCGCGTCGAGCCACCGTAGTACGCGGCCAATCAGCGCGGCTGCGCTCGAGCGTGAATAAGATCCGACCACGGGATGGTTCACGATAAGCTCTCCTCCGCAGGAAGATCGGCGACCGCGTCCGCGAAGCTGAACGCGATTAACCGCCCAGCGGCGATGTGCTCTGCCAGCAAAGCCGGCGCATCGAGGCCGTCTGCAGCGTCCAACGCCACCCCAAGCGGTTGGCCCGAGAAAAGTCGGGTGGCAAAGCGCCACGCACGTTCATCGATGCGCGTGACGTCGACACCAGTGGCCAGGCGCTGCACCATCAGCCAGACCGGCCCTGCAGCAAGCTCGATCTCCGCAAGCGCCGCGTCGTCCTGCGCCAATACGGCGCGCCAAATCACGTCAACCGGGTATTCCGCCCTTAGCAGGCTGACCGAGGGATGCGCAGCGAAGCAAACGCGGTCATGATCGGTCCCTTCCAGGCCCGCGAGTCGCGCCACGTCGAGCGCTTCCACATCCGTTGCATGCAGTGCACAGTTCACAGCCCATTCGAGGCGAGCAACATCGGGGAGGTAGGTCAGCGACGCCGCCGGCGGAAAACGCGCCAGGAACTCAGGAACCCCCGCGCCGTACTCATCGAGATAGGCGCCGTGCGGCGGCTGCTCGTGCACGAAGATCTGCGCCGCGCCCTCGAAGAACTCGACGCCTACCAGCCGATAGATCGCAGGAAACGATAGCCGTAGCGCGGTGGTCAGGATGCTGACGAAGGTATTGCCATAGAGGGCAAGACGCTGCTCGGGCGCGAGCCCATCGTCGACGATGAACGCCGCGGCAGCACTGTAGTCGCGCAGTATGACGCTACGCTGGATGGCGTGCTGAACCTCACGCAGCGACGGCATGAATCACTCCCTCCTGGATCCGTTCAAAGTGGATCGCCGCTTGCGCAGCCTCATCGAGCAGCATTTCGAGCGGTGGTACGTCGGTATCCCACTCGATCAGCGTTGGCACCGGGCCGAAGCGCGCGAGCGCCTCGGCATAGAGAGCCCAGATCGCAGGCGCGACACGTGAGCCATGGTCGTCGATGAGCAGCACCCTCCCGTTGTCGAGCTGGCGCACGGCGTGGCCGGCGAGGTGGATCTCACCGATGGCGTCGGCGGGCAATGCGGCGAGGTAAGCTGATGCGTCCCAACCGTGGTTGCTGGCGCTTACGTAGATATTGTTGACGTCGCACAGGATGCCGCAGCCGGTACGCTGCGCGACGGCGGCGAGGAATTCCCACTCGGGAATGGTCGAATGCTTGAAGCGCAGATACGAAGACGGGTTCTCGACCAGGATGCGCCGGTGCAGATAGCTTTGCGTTCGATCCACGTTGCTGCAGACGACATCGAGCGCTTCCTCGGTCATCGGCAGCGGTAACAGATCGGCAAGGTAGGTACCGTCCACGATGCTCCACGCAAGGTGCTCGGAGACGAGGCCCGGCTCGACACGTTCCATAACCTGTCGGACGCGCGCGAGATGCGTCGCGTCGAGACCCTCCGCACTCCCGAGCGACAGACCGACGCCATGCAGCGAGATCGGATAGTCGCGACGGATGGCGTCGAGATAGGCGAGCGGTGTGCCGCCACCCATATAGTTCTCGGTGTGAACTTCGAGCCACGCCACATCGGGGCGCGTATCGACAACAGCTTGATGGTGCTGGAAACGCAGCCCGATGCCGGCGGTGGCCGGGATCGAGCCGCGTTTGTTGCGTCCAGCAGCCGATGCAGTGAACAAGCGCTAACTCCCGATCAGCTCGACTTCGTGCTTCCACCCTGGATCTTGCTGCAGTCTCCGGCGGGTAACAGCACGAAGGACTTCGGATCGTGCGCTTTCGTCGCCTGGCCAGAGCACGAGTGGGCGCCCTCGGCGCAATCGTTCTTGGCGACCGCGTTGATGCCGTAGCATTTCTCCAGCTTGTTTTTTTCCATCCGCGCCATTTGGTCCTTGACGTCCTGCGGCGCCTTGCTCATGTCCATGCCCGCTGCCTGGGCGGGCAATGCTGACGCCGCCATCACCAGCCCAAGGGCGGTGGAAAGCACTGAAGCGGTTAATATACGACGATTCATGGTCAAACCTTTCGGGTTAAGGATCTCGATGCGAGACCGACAATGCAAAGTTCGCCGCGGCTTCGCAAAAGGTTACGCGTCAGACAAAAAATATTGTGCTCGTCAGGGTGGAGGTTTCAGGTATCTTAGTTTTTGTGAATCAACAGATGGATCGTCATCCGCCGTCGGAGTCGACGGATTCAGAGATAGAGTGACTTCGCCGTGATCTCTGGTGGCAACCATCGCGCCCGGCCGCTTACCCTGGTCTCCGGTGCCGCACCTTCACCTGAGGCTGCGGAGCTCGAGCCGGAAAGCCGCACCACGGTCGCGCCGGCGCGCGGTCTGGACTGGTCGATCCTCATGGCGCACGCCCAGGCGGGAGAGCAGGAGGCCTACCGGCGCCTCCTCGAGGAAATCACTCCCTATGTGCGCTCGCTGGCGGCGAGGTGTCATCGCGACCCCAGTGACCTCGAGGATACGGTGCAAGATGTCCTGCTGACGGTGCACGCCATACGACACACCTACGATCCGACGCGTCCCTTTGGCCCGTGGCTGGTGGCGATCGCCAATCGACGCATTACCGATCGCTTGCGCCGCCAAGGGCGGTCCAGGGCGCGGGAAATCGCATTGACAGCGGAACATGAAACTTTTGCCGCCCCTGAAGCGAACTACCATGAGTCGATGTCCGCCGCGCGCGCCTTGCGGGA
>JRHI01001668.1_pt1 | contig 17709 bp, 21 predicted proteins | sample 215371 | NCBI WGS metagenome assembly JRHI01 (sample SAMN02929681, study PRJNA255918) | sediment metagenome | biome: cave system; feature: Ice Cave; material: Sediment; isolation source: sediment from deep within a dark volcanic ice cave with no known source of... ...
GTTTCAACTTGTACTCCGTTGTACTCCATTAGTGAATCAAAACAGAAGTTTCGAGTTGATTCACCGCCTCGCGGCGTGCCGACAATGCGGACTGCGTATAGACGTTCTGGTTCACGTCTAACGTGTGCCCAAGCTGATCGGCCACCAGCTTCCCGTCCACACCCAAGCCTTTCATGAGACTGGAATGGGTCCGGCGCATGACCTGGAACGTAACCCAGGAAAGCCCCGCGGCTGCCAGCTTCGGTTGGATACTCCGTCGCCAGCAGTTGTCTTTGGTGATCGGGGTCTTGAGCGTCTCCGAAGGAAACACCCACGCCTGAGGACCGGGATCAATCGCACCCATGCGCCACGCCTGAACGTCAGACCGCATGTGCTCCGGTAGAGCCGCCGTGCGAACCGATTGTTTTGATTTGGGCGTGTCGATGTCAGTCCGGTAAATGCGCTGGACGATCTCTGCGCTGTCGTCGTGGAGTCGGCCCCACGTCAACGCAAAGACTTCACCCGGACGCATCCCGGCCAAAAGTGCGAGTTTCACAATCAGCCGCTCGCGTAGATCAAGAACCATCAAGCATTTGCGTACCTCCTCCAGATCCATGACGCGTCTCACCGGAGTCTTGGCCTCCCGCGGTGTGAACAACAGGTCCGCCGGGTTTCGGGAAATGATCCCTTCTGAAACAGCCATCGTAAAAATCTGTCTCAGATCCCAGCGAAGATGATCTACCACGGAAAACGATAAACCCGTTGCGGCCTCTTCGTCGAGCAACGATTGGAGTTCGTCTCGCTTGAAACTGCGAATCTCTCGTTCCCGAAATGGGGCCACTACGTGCGTCATAATCCGATTCTTGTTGTTGCCAGCCGTGGACCGCTTCCATTTCCGCACGTAGTACGGAAAGTAGACGTGCTCGGCAAACTCTCCCAAGCACAACGTTTCACGGCGATCATCCGACAAGGCGTTGATGCCTGCCAGAATCTTATCCAACGCTGCGCGGGCGTCAGACTTGCGCATAGTAGAGACCGGACCAAGCGCGCGGTTCTTGCGCTTGCCGTCCTCCCACCACTGGCCAATCCACTTCCCACAGCGCTTCTTCAAACTACCCTTCTGATACCGTTTCCGGCGCATTTGAATTGCTCCTTATGCGCGTTCACGGAGATCAGCACTTCGCGATGGCCCTATTTTAGCATCGCGGCTCGGCTGCTCATTGGCCCCAATCCAGGCGTAAAGGCTGCTGCGCCGGATGAGTTTTCTCCGGCCAAGAGGAACCGCCGGGAGCGGCGGGACTCCGGGGATTCTCCCATTCACGAGGTTGCAGACGTGGGCTTTTGAACAGCGAAGCAGCTTGGCTGCTTCGAACAGGGTCAAGATGTCTAAAGCTTCTTCCATATAGGTAACTCCCGAGCGCCTAACGTGGGCGTGTGTCGTCGGTCAATGTGAGAGATGCGGCGGCCTTTCGAACTGTGAGTTCGGCGTAGTAGTGGGCATTGTGTTTGTCTCCGTCGCGGAACTTCTCGATGGTGCTGATTACTGCCGACTCCGGTTCGCCGCGGGTCAGGGCGCGGCGGGCGTAGGCCCAATCGGATTCGGATTGTGATTTTGCTCCCGAACTGCTTTCGTGTGGAACGATGCCGGAGCGGGTGCTACGGTCGTCACTGGCGTATTGCGGGAAACGGTCGGGCGTGTTGGTCTCCGTGGAGCGCTGTTCGCACCGAACGAAGTGGCGGTCTGCGTATTTGTGGTTGTAGAAACCGGGGAGGCGCATCACGCGCGCGGAGTCGGTGGCGGCAATGTCGGCACCGGTTTCGCGGGCTAGTCCGCGTTGGAGCGTTTCGGCCTGATCCTTGTCGAAGCCATCTACTTTCCAGATCGCCTGCCACTTCTCGGGCGAACTGTTGATGACGTAGTTGGGTGGAGGAACGTCGGTTCGCTTGGTCAGCGCTTCGACGGCGGCAGTACCGTTGGTGTTGAAGTCGAGATAGACGTGGCGGACGGCTTCGATGTCGTCTTTGGTGCGGCCTCGGGCTTCGGCGCGGAGGGTGTTCATAGAGATGTACACCTCAAATCGCTGGGCGTTCTGATGGCGGAGCCACGCTTGAAACGGTTCTGAGGCGATTCGATCCGCGTCGGCGAGTCGCTGGATCACTTCGGCGGAGCGTTTGTTGAGAAGCACAATCGCTAGCCGGTCCGTGGGATCGAAGTTTTCACGAATGTACTTGGCGGCGGTGTTTTTGTCCATTTCGGCACCTCAGTTCCGAAGGAAGATCGGTTTGAAGACGTACTGATCGTGCTCGGCGTCGTAGCGCTCGATAGCCAGCATCTCGGAGACGTAGCGGCGCCCTTGCCGGCGCTGGATGTGGAGCAGGAAGTGGAGGGCGTCGGCGATGTTGCGGCGGATCGCCACGTAAGGTAGTTCGACACCGCTCTGGAGAACGCAACTTGTGAATCGGGAGATGGCCTGTTGCGCGGAGTTGGCGTGGATGGTGGAAAGCGTGCCGGAGTGACCGGTATTGAGGGCCTGCAGGAGGTCGAATGCCTCGCCGCCGCGCACTTCGCCCAGCACGATGCGATCCGGGCGGTGGCGCAAGGTCGCTCGCAGGAGTTCGCGGATGGTGACGGCGGGCAATCCAAGTTGCTCCCGCCGGGCCTCGAAGCGGACCAGGTTCGGCTTGTCGGTTTGGATCTCAGCGGTGTCCTCGATCAGTACCACGCGGTCCTCATCGGAGATGTAGGCGGACATGGCGTTCAGCAGCGTGGTCTTGCCGGTGCCGGTACCGCCGCTGATGAGAATGTTGCGGCGACTTTCGACCGCCTCTTTCAACGCAACGAGCAGCTCGGGCGTCAAGGAATCGATGCGCACGAGTTCATCGCACGTGAAGAACTTTGACTGGAACTTCCGAATCGTCAATGTGGTCCCAAGGACCGAACACGGTGGGAAGACTGCGGCGACGCGGGAACCATCCGGCAAACGGGAATCAAGGATGGGTTTCTCCTCATTGATCTCGTCGCCGAGCGCGCGGGCGATGTTGCGGACAGCAACCTGAAGTGATCTCTCCGCGATGGTAACGCCGGGGACCAGTTCAAGCAAGCCTTGGCGTTCGACGAAAACTCGATTCGAGCCGTTCACCATAATTTCGGAAACCCCCTGGTCGCGGATCAGATGCTCGATCGGGCGGAGGAATGGCAGAATGACATCGAAGCTCATAGGACACCTTGTTTCAACTGCTCGAAATAGGAGACATTCGGGTCCAGATAGTAGGGCTTCAAGTAGCAATACGACGGCGGGAATGGATTCACGCCGTCATATGCCAGAACAATGGACTGGGCGTTCTTTAGCTCGGCGAAAATCTTGGGCTCAAACACCCAATCGCGCTGGAGGTTGTAGGTTTTCGACGTGCTGATGGTCGCCTTGTGCGCGGTGGCGCGTCCAGTGAGAACGCTGACCCGCGCATCCTGGTCGTTTTCCGAGAGACTGTAGCTGAGCTTGAGTTGTTCCTCCTTGCCACACAGCTCGCTGGCGATACGCGTCGAGAAGTCGTCGCTTAACGTCAGGAAGATCTTGGTGCGGAAAGTCTGGAGCAAGGTTCGCCACGATTCGTCGGGTAGCGTCGAGCGTAACGAACTAATGCTCTGCGTGGCGACAATGGCGATGCACTTTGCCTGCCGGGACATGGCGAAGAACTTTTCGTCACCCGTGGGGTCGTTCTCTCCCACGGTGGCGAACGATTGGTACTCGTCACACAGAAACATGACCTCCCGCCAATGGCGCTCGCGCTGTGTCTCCGTCTTTGCTTCCATGAGGGGAATGCGATTCAGCACGGCACGCTGAAAATCCTGCTTCATCATCGTGCCGATAGTTTTAGCGAGTCCGGGATTCATCGACGCCGGAAAATTCAGGGCAGCAACGCGGCCCTGCTCGATCAGGTCCGCGAAGATCGGGAACGGCACGCCATACTTGCCGTCGCGGTTGGCGTTGGGGTCGTAGCATTCTTTCGGCGGGCAGAAGGTGTACTTGACGGATGGGTTGTCGTCGAACAACGACAGGAAAACGGAGATGCCTTCGACGATGGACGTGCGGAGCTTAGGCTCGATGCGCCGCCAATCGTGATAGAACCAGCGCTTGACCGCCTGAAGCTGGTCGCGTTTGCGTGTATCGACGGTGCCGTCCACACCACGGGCAGTACCCGTTTCGGTGTGAAGCGTATAGGGAACTTTTTCGCGGTCCACGAAAGCCTTGAGGTCCGGCGTCAGACGCGCGCGCATCTCGCCCGCGTCGGAATCGGCGACGAATGGGAACTTTGAAAGGTCCTTGTGGTTCGGATGGTTTGCGTAATCGTCGAGCGAGACGACGATGTATTCGACCGTATCGAAGAGGCGCTCGCCTTCGCGGATGCGTGTTTCGAGCAACTCGGGATTAATGGCACATTCGTATACATCGAAGAGCGTAACGTAGTCGTAGTTGACCTTGTGAAGAAGAATGATGAACTTCACGAGATTGGTGTACGCCTGCTGCCAGAAGGGTTCCTTTCCCTTGCCAAAGAGATTGTTAAGCAAAGACGCGATACCGTAGGCCAGCGTGTAGGCTTCGAGGTCGTTGTGCAGCGGGTTATAGCGGTACTCCGATTCGAGGCTGACCTCCAGATAGTCGGCCTCGCGCTTGTGACGTTTCAGAATCGCGCGGACCTTGTGGCAGAAGTCGCCCTTCACTTCGAGGATCAATGCGCTGGCACGGCGATCCGCGTCGCCACTGCGGTACGCAAGGATCTGCTCCGCAAACGGGTACATGCAGCAACTTGTCTTGCCGGAACCGATGGCCCCGAAGATGGCGATGCCTGTGTAAAGACCGCGCTCGGGCAGGATGAGCCATTGCGGGTTGGGCGCGGGCTCGCATCGCCGTGGGACATGCAGTTCGCCGATGACGAGGGACATCCGGTCCCGATGGCGCGGATCGGGGTATGCCGGAAGTGGCGCGGATGCGATTTCCGACTTCTGGCGAACGACAAAGATGTAGAGGAGTGAGAACGCCATCGAGAACGCGATGAACGGTGTCGTGAACAACATGACGACGTAGGCGTACTCGATGCCGAGAAAGATGTGTGGCCGGTAGAGACCGATCAGCCCGAGCAGCGGATTGTCGGACGGGAACGGAAGCCGGAAGTAGAGAACGAAACCCACGACGGCGCTCAATAGGAAGCTGAGGAATGTTTTGCTCTCGACGATCTGGCGAACCATGGTGTTACTCCTTGGCACTACTCTTCAGGTGTGACTTCGTGCCGCTGGCTTCACGCCACGCGGCAAAGTCGCGGTCGCGGCGGAAGACCAGAGACAGGGCTTCCGTGATGACGTAATCGCGTGCCCCATCCACGTAGCGGCAATAGGCGTCGAGGGTTTCCACAACTATTTTGTCGAGCCGAATGGTGACGGGCTCGCGCACGATCTTGAGCTGTTTAGCGATCAACGATGGCATGAAGCGCCTCCCTTTTCTAATGCGGTTTCCGATGAGGAAGCCGATGCGAACTTCGAATCAGGAATCGGGCAAGGCAGGGGTGGGAGCGACCTAAGCAGGACCGGAGGGATCGGCGAAGGTTTGGGGTGGCTCTGCCACCCCAAAACCGGGGTCGCTCCCACCCCTGTCTTGACCCCGCCGACCATGCCGTTCGGTCGGCGGCACCGATGAATGCTGTTGGCGTTGCGGTGGTTGGCTCGGTTCCTGCACGGAACCGAGTGCGGAAAACTAACCGGAACGGTCGAACTATGCGGGCGTTCCGCTGCCAAGACCGATAACGGTGATCTACACAGCGTCACTTTGGCCTCCGAATAGGTCGTACTTGTGGGGCAACAGAACTGTCTCCAAGCTGCCGTTCAGCGTCGTCGTCTTGCAAGCAATCGCCGTGTCACCTGCGGATTTCCAGCGCACGTAGAGAGCCTCGAAATTGCTGCCGGAGAAATGGTCGCGGTTGTCGCGAAACCGGTCAATGCGGGCCTTGTCCCAGCCCTGGGTTTCCCGGCGCTCAAAGGCTTGGCGCTCGCCGAAGAACGAAATCAATTCCCTGGCGGAACCCCCTTCTGTCCACAGAAACTTACCGAATAGCGTGGCCGCTTTACCGAAAAGATGCTTATCCGGTGCGGCGAAAATCAACTTGAATTCCGTTAGCACCGCAAACAGGGCTCGATGGCCATTCAAAAATGACCGGAGGTCGCGGTAGGCGAAATCGCCATCATTGATGAAGGCGAATGAGACCACAGGCGGCGAGAGAGAAGGGTCAATATACACCGGAGACCGATCAAAGAGGTACACGGGCGTCTGTTGTTTACCGTCCTTCGAGCGGTAGATACGGACGGGCAGCGACTCCGTGGGGATTCCACGACCACTGAAATAGGCGAGCCGATCTTCAAGTGTTGGTAGAAACTGGCCGGACTTGCGGCTCAGAACGAAGTCGAGCGTGAGAAGTTTATGGCGAACTGTGTAGGGCTGGCAGGCGCGCCGGTTGCGGTTATCCCCTTCCCCCAAAGCCTCGTAAAGACGCCGGGAACCCAGGCGGTAAACGAGGCGGTTGAATCGATAAGAGGTAGGCTCTACGTGATGGTTGGCTGTTAGCTTCTCGATGAATCGAGTCTCCGCGCCGCCCCTGGTCGCGCTCGCGAAAGCGCAAAATTGGGGGCGCACGAAATGGCCGCTGTGCAGCGCTGCCACAACGAGGAAGGAGGCTTCGGTCTGGGTGTATCCAAGGCTCCGAAGATTGCGGATTCGATCTTCATTGGTCATGTCAGGCTCCCAGAATCACGGCAGTCAGTTCGCGGCCTTCCCATTCGGGACGGCTGCCTCGGGAGGTCGAAACGACGCCGTACATTTTGAACCCCGCCCGCGCCTTTGCCGCCAGCTGGCCGCGGGTGTAGTGTTCGGTTGCGAGTTCCAAATCGATTTGCTGGCGATCCCCATCGGAGGTTTCATACTCGATGCGGAGGTCGGGCAAGGGGATCTTCCCATCCACCACGCGGAGCCCGTTTTCGTCGGCGATTTCGGACTGGCGGCGGGCGTATTCAAGTGCCGGTAAATCCTGCGCCTTGGCCAACGGAGAGAATACGTTTCGCTTCAACTCGTAGTCCAGCACCACGCGCTCGATGCGCCCTCCGGCGGCTTCGATCCGCGCCGCCTCCGCCTGATACATCCGATAGACTGCCGAATCGTGACCGATCTCGCGAGGTTTTACGATGCCGGCATAGACTTCCTGACCACTGGGGCTGGGTGCCCGCTGAAGTAGTCGTTTGCCGCCACGGGATAGCGCGACGACGGAGATGGTATGCCGTCCGCGTCCAACGGTCACGGTGCGCCTTTCGATCAACCCCTGCGCGGCAAGGTTGCGGAGGTCCTGGCGCGCGCGATTCGCGTCGCCGTCATACCTAAACTTGGTCAAATCATCGACAGAGACGGTGCGGAACCGGCCAATCTCCAGCATCGTTTCGCGCTCCATGGGGCTGAGTCGGTAGCGGTCCACGGCCTCGCGCGTTCGGGAGGTAGAGGGCTGGGATGAGGTCGCGTGCCGGTCTCGTGGGCGGCGTTCTTGCTCGCTCGCGCCCCCTCCGCCGCGCCCCTGCGAAAGGGTCATCCGGCTCTGCGAATTCTGTTCTTGGGCGCGCTCAGCGTCATCGCGATCCATTCCGCGCGACATGTTCAGTCCTCCTCTAGACGTGCGGTCAGCTCTTCGGAAATGCTCTGGCCGGTGCGGATCTGCTTCTCGACATGGGCAAGCTTCTTGCCGGTTTCCTTGAGGAGCAGCTTGCGCACCAGGACGTACATTGCCGCGAATAGATTCGCGAACAACAGGGCGGCGTAGGCGCTGATTGCAGGCAAGTAGCTTCCGAAAATCAAGCTGCGATACGGGATCAAAAACTCGCACTGCTCCAGCAGGTAAAACCCGATGCCCATGAAGATGATCGTGGTAGCAAAGAAGACGTTGGTGATCATGCGCGGCTCCTATTCAAAGGCCTGGTCCTCGCGGAAGTAGGTGATGGTCAATCCGAGTGGGTTGATGGGAATCCAGGCGTTCGGAACTCGTTCCTTGACCACGAACACGAAGTGCGCGGAGTACTTTTCGCGCTTCGATTCCGTGCGCTCGCCGGAGCCGTAGTAGATCTTTTCGAAGTCCACCGTCGCTTTGTACGGGGATGTGCGCAGGTCCTCAATCGAGACATTCTTGACGTTGATTTCGATCTCATCGCCCTGCCCGGCAAGGAAGGTTTCGATGAGCTTCGATTTCTTGTTGGCCTCAATGGTGGCGTCGGCCAGGCGGCCATCGAGGAAGTACAGCGACCGCGCGTAGTTCTCGCGCACGGTCGCCCGCATCCTGCCATAGTGCCGACTAACGAACTGCATCAGGAAGTAGCGGATCTCGGCGTCGCGCGGCTGATATTCGAGCGAGTCGTAGTTGACGGCCTCGGCCCGGCCAATGTCATTGATGCGGATCACCAGCGGCTTGAATCGGGAGAACATTTGGTAGGTCTTGAGATTCACCACGATCAGGCCGAGAGCTACGACGGACAGGCAGAACAGCGCGACTTTCAGATAGGTGTTCGTCACCAGCGTCGAGCCGTACAGCTCCATGTATTGCCGCTTGGCGGAGAGCATGGTCTTCTCGGGGATCGGTATCGAGACAGGGGTATCCTGTGTGGTCATGGCGTGTCTCCTCTATGGCCGTGGTTGAAGAGCTATAGGAACTTCGGGAAAGCCGACTCGCCGGAACTGCCACTGAAGAGCGAGTTCACCAGCGACGGGATCTTCAGAATCCCGTAAGTGAAAGCGATCAGCAGGAACAGGAGCGGCGTGAAAAGCAGCAGAATCGTCGCGCCGTCGTAAGGCGGCGGATGGGCGTCCACGAAGTGGATCAGGAGGTTGCCAAACACGAAAAGATACGCGTTTGCCACCACCGGGTAGAAGGCGTATTGCAGGAACGCTTTGAACCATCCCCAGAACAGCCACTCCATCTTCGGGACGATGAAAAATGGGATGAATATCGGACCCAGGAGCACGGCCACGGCGGCGGCAATATAGCCGAAGGAGATGACGAAGAAGATCGCGGCCTCGGCGATCAGCAGCGCCAGAACGAGGACGACGAAGTAGACGATCTGGACGATGCTGAACGCGAGTACCGGCATTTCCAGAGAGAAGTACACGGTGTCCAGCCTCTGGAAAACCTCCTCGGTCATGTTGTTGTTGAGTGTGTTGGCAAGGCTCAAGCCCTGGTCGGCGATGAGGCTGTGAAAGCTTACGCCCATGCCGGGGATGGGGCGCGAATAGTAGACGATCATGGCGTACCCGAACGCGATGGAGAGCAACAGGTTGGCGAACTGGTCGAACTGGAACCCGTGTCCGCCCCCGGCGGCGGATAGTGCGCTGCGGATGCCAAACCAGACAATAAGGATGATCGCCAGCCCGCGAAAGAGATTCAGCCCCAGCGCCTCGAACGTGTTGGAATGCTGCGTAAGCAACTGGTAGATGAAGTTGAAAAGATCGTTCATCGAACTGGGTGTCATGGTTACCTCCCTTGGCGCTGGCGGTCGTCCTTATAACCTCACGGCATGCGGAAGCCGAGCATCGCCGCCGTCGTTCCGGCTTTCTGATCGGTCAGGATTGCCCGCTCCTGACCCATGAACTGGATGTGGTTGTTGATTGCGCGCGACTCGGCGTCGCGCTGCTGCTTGGACTGAACTACCTGCTGCTCGGCCAGCGCCACCAGCACTTTGTTGGTGTCCTGGCTGTTGCGGAGCGCAATAATGGATGAGGCGTTGATTTTGTTCAGAACCGCAACTTCGGTGTTCATGTTTGGGTCGGCGGAAAGCGAATCCTGCTCCAGCCCGGCGATGGTGGTTTCAACCTGGGACGCATTGCGCCTAAGCGTGCCAATGGTCTCGATGGAGTGAATGTTCGAGCCGTCGGTGAGCTCTACGCTGGCATAGTTTTTCTTGAGGCGGTCAAGCTGGTCAGCAGGAACGTTGCCTAATGCGCCACCATACGCCAAAAGTTGGTCTGCGGCCTGGAGGTAGCCGCCCGCGACATTGACGCCGGAATTGATGGCACCAATCCAGCCGCCCGTGGTTCCGTAGGTGTTGGTCGCCGTGGAGCCGCGCCACGGCGTAAGGACTGCCCGATAGCGTGCAAGCATGTCCACGGGCACGCGCCGGGCCATGAACAACATCTGCTTGTATTGGTTAGTGATCTGATCGTAGGTCTGAACGAGCTGCTGATATTGTTTGATGAGCTGGCTGACTTGAGCGACCGCTTCAAGGTATACGGACGGGTCAAAGACCGTTATTCCGAACTGCGCTCGCGCCACAGTCGCGCTGAACATGAGGCAGAAGCAAAGGACTAGCGAAACGATCCATTTTCTTTTCATTTGAGTGGTCTCCTTTCAACGGAATCGATTGGGTTGTGAAGCAAAACGGGTGCCCGGTGACGGTGGTACCAGGCTAGGTACATGAGCGTCGCGAGACACGACAGGAGCGTGAAGGAAACGAACGTCATTCGCGCGGTAAAGAGGAATCGCAGAAGACGCATAACACCTCCTATAGGTCGCTTGGGAGCTTGTGCCGGTCGTATGCGGGCACGAGCAAATCGTCTGAGAGATAGATTTTGATACGGTGTCCTTCGCGGATCTCGAGCGTCGGGAGGATGTTCAAATATCGATCCAAGATACGCACAGCGCTCTGGGAAACGGTAGTCGAAAAGCCCTGGCGGTATGTGTCGAGGCCGGTCGAGTCCGCGCCGGTGCGGGCGTTGAAGTTGGAGAATCCGGCGATGGCCCCGAGCGCGATCGACACGCCGAACACCTGGCGGTAATGATGATCGATTTTGTCCTTCAGTCCCGTTTCGCCGATCTGATTCAGACCTTTGAACTGATCGAGGCTTACAGAGAATCCATCCGGCATCACGATGCGATGGAAGACGACAGCGAGACGCTGCTGGCCAAAGGTCTCAACACGCTTCACCTCACCGAGCACGCGGCTGCCCTGCGGAATAAGAAGCTGCTGGCGGTCGTGGGAGTAGACATTCGTCGTCACCATGCCGTTGACGGGGCCGGAGAATGCTCCGTTCAATCGATTGGTGAGAACCGCTTCAATGATCGTGCCCTCGAACAGCCGGTAGTTCTTGCCCGCGGCCTCCGTCAGCTCTTTCGGCGGCTTAGCGTGTTCTTTAGCGGGTTCCCTTTCGGGCTGTATCGGTTGTTCTAATTCGTTGGCAGGCTCAGGAGACGATTTTGAAACCATCTCGCGTGGTAGCGCTGGTGCTGCGGGCACTGGGGGCGGTGATGGTGGTTGTAAATATAGATAAGGCGACACTGGAGGTACAATCGGCTGGGCCGGAGTCGCCGCGGACTGGGGCTGTGCATCCTTTCTATAGGTGAGGGCGACATTAGAAGCAAACAGCGAAAGGTACTCGCGTTTTTCCTTTTCTACTTCAAGCTGATCTTTCTCCGTCCGCTGTGGTGGGCGCGGTTCCGGTGCCGGAGGTTGATACATCTGCACCGGATAGCCGGTCTGCGACGGAGACGCTGGGGAGGTCTCTGTGGGTTGGCCTCCCAAGCCGAAAGCCTTCTTCGCCTGATTGAGTCGCGCCTGCTCCGCCTCCAGCTTTCGCGCTTCCTCCTCGATTCGATTCCGGTATTCGGCGATGCGAGCCGCGTTGGGGTCGATGACGTTCTGCTGCTTAGGCGCGTTGGCCTGTGCTTTCTCTTTCGCTATTGGATTTCCAGAGAGAGCGATCACCAGGACCATCACGACCGAGATGCCGATCATCAGCCAAAGCTGGGCGTTCTTCGGCAAAATACCGGGAGGCTTCGGCGCGTTGTTCACCACCTGCGACGGCGTTGGGTTACTGCTGGGGTTGTCAGGCATTTGATTTCTCCTACATGGATTCAGCGTGGCGTTATTCAGCGCGGGTGAATCCGAGCCTTTGCTTGCCGATCGCGAGATAGCCGTCGTCGAGCACCTTCCCCACGACGTAGAGTCCGTTCTTGAACTCGTATTGGACCAGGTTGGGCTTACCGTCTTTGATCTCGTAAAGGGCGGGGGCCTCTTGTGGATAGGCCTGGATGTAGGTGAACTTGTCGTCGTGATAGATCACGTTGACGGAAAATGGCTTCTTGCGGGCCTCGAACCGGTATTGGAATTTGAGCGTGCCGGGATACTCGGACTTGTAGCGGCTGACCTCATGCTCGATGGCAGCCTGCGCGGCTTCCTTGGCCTCGCGCGTCTCGGCTTTGGCGATTTCGGCCTGTTGCCGGTAGTCGTCCACCTGTTGCGCCGTGACGAATCTCGGCGCGGCGTTGATCGCGCCGATCATCGATTCATCTTTCGGTTCGATGAACACCTTCAAGTCGGGCTCGACCGTCTTGTCGTCCGAGATTTCGGCCAGCAAGAACGAATAGACGTTGCCGCTGGCGGTGATCAGATTCAGGTTGGTGCTCGACTTCTCCTTGGCCGGCTTCACGTAAGCGAAGTTCTGGTTGCCGTTGACAACCCAGAATTCTTTGTCACCGCAGGTGAAGTCGAGGATGACTTCGTTCTTGGGTAGCACCAGCACGGTAGTGAACTTCACCTTGGCGTTTACGCGAATGATGTCCTTTTCGCCATAGGAGAAGACTCTTGCGGCCATTGGAGCCGTAACTTCTGCGGGCGTGTCTGCCCACAGGGAGCCACAGAGGAAGACGAGAGATAAAGCTGAGAATCGACGCATATGGAACTACTCCTTTTCTTGAGGGATCGAAACATCTGTCTGGCGGGCAAGGATTTCGAGTCCGCGCTCGAATCCAAATTGAGCGAAGGCGTCCCGCTTGCGCTGGTTGTCGTAAGGGCTATTGGTGTATAGCCAGTAGCCGACCTGGTCCACATTAAGGTTGAGCACCTTGGACCGGTCTGGACGCTTGACTAGGATTTGCTGTTTTGGAACCAGATCCGCGATCCGGTCCGATTCGGTTTCGTTCAAGTGAAAGGTCTCCCGGTAAATCTGCCGGTCCATGCCGGGATTCGCGAGAAATATCTTGGTCGCGCAGCTTTCGATAATGACGCTCAACATCTCTGAGCGGTGGAGGTCGTCCGAGGATTGGGTGGCCAGAATCATTGCGGCATTCCGCTTTCGCCACGTCTTGACCGCCTCGATGATGTACTGCTTGATCGTGTCGTTGCGGAAAAAGCGCCACGCCTCATCCATCACGAATGCTTTGAAGGTCGTCGCCAGCGCTGGATCGTAGATCGATGCATTGGCCCGGTGGAGGATGTAAAACAGCATCGGCTCCAACACCAGCGGATACTTGTCCATCCCCTCGAAGTCGAACGCCTGGAAACGGGCGAACGTCAGATTGTCTTCGACGTTGTCGAACAGCGCGCCGTACTGTCCGCCGTGGCACCACTTCTGAAGTTGCCCCGCGAGCTGGCGATTCAGGATGTTCATCAGTGTGAAAAGCCGCCGCTGGTCTGCGTCGATTTGGTAGACGTTCTCGACCTGTTCGTACAAGTCGCGTTCGTCCTGGCTGGTCATCTGGTAGCCACCGGATTCAATCAGCACTTTTACGAATGAGAAGAGGAAATGCAGATTTTCTCTCGTCGGCTCCAAACGAAAGGGGTTGATCACGAAGGAACGCTGCTCAAGGCCGACTGTAAAGTAGCTGCCGTGGAAAAGCTGCGTAAGGCTCTCGTACGATCCGCCCAAATCAAAAATGTAGGTCAGCGGCGCGTACTTCTGAAGGTTGGTCAGCAAAAAGTTCAAGAAGAAACTCTTCCCCGATCCGGTGGCCCCGAGAATCAGTGTGTGCGCAATGTCCTGGTAGTGGAGATTCAGGAAGTACGGCGCCGCGTGGCAGGTTTCAAGAACGGCCAGATATTCATGCCCAAGGTGCTGGTTTTCCACTTCGCCCGTGTGCTGCGTGAACAGGAACGACAGGTCGGCGTAGTTGGTATTCAGTAGCCACATGTAGCGGAGGTTGTAAGCGTGATTGCCGGGAACCACGGCAAGAAAGGCGTTGAGGAGGTTGTAGCGTTCCTCAATCAATACCGCGTCGTGCGTGCTGAAGACTTTGAAGCACTCGGCGACGCTGCGGCGGAGCTTTGCACGATCCAGGTCGTAAAGAATGACGGTGAATGAGAACTGACCAAAGTAGTTGCCGCTAACCTCCAGCTCGCGCAAGCAGCCGCCAAGGTCCGCCACGAGCGCTGCGGCGGCGTCATCGATCAACATGTCCTGGGGGTTCGGATTCTGGTTAGAGACGTAGTTGGTCATCGAGGCCTTGGAGTTGTGGAAGTGGCGTCGCTTGGCGTTGATCTCCTTGCGGATGCGGAAGTTCGATTCGCACTTCCATTCCGAGACGATAACGGCGTTGGACGGGATTTCCTGCAATGCCGTGAGGAGGTGCGCGAACGTCTGCGCGGGCGGTTCCTTGAGCGTCAATACCTGCACGCTATAGTCGTCAAGGCGAAGATGGTCGCGATGACATTCGAGCACTGAATCACATGCGAAATAGTCAAGATGGGTGTCGTGCTTGAGTGGTACTGCGGCCTTGTGCGGCGCATAATTCAGCAAGCGCCGGAAGAATGCGTACGCCGCCGGTTTCGTCGCGATCTCGATTCCCGCCGCGTCCTGAAGTTGCACGACAAAGCTCGCGGCCTTATTGGAAAGGACCTCGCGTGCGCGATCCAAGTCGGCTTCGAGAATCGTGATCGCATGGCCAGTCGAGAATGCTTCCCGAATACTCGCGCGTGGATCTTTCAACAACTGGCGGAGCCGTTCCAGGCGGTTGCGATTCTGGTGCCATCCCTCGTACAGCACAACGAAGAAGACTTCGACCGTGTACAACGATTCACTCTTGGTTTTCAGGTACGCGACTCGGTTTTGGATCGCCGTCTGAACGACGGGATCGGAGTATTCGCGGTGCGGGATGTCGGCCTGGTCGCGTTTGAGAAGGTATTGGTAGACCCGGAACCGCTCATCGAAAATCCTAAGGGCGGCCTCGAAGCGACGGGCTATCTGGTCGATCTGGGGATGGTCGAGGCATTCCGCATCGACGCCCGCTACGTGGATGACAACGCCGACTTCGCCGGATTTTGTCAAGAATGTGGAATCCCCATCTCCTTCAGACAGGAACCCGCACAGCCCGATCAGGCTATTCATCGCACCGGCTTCGGTGTAGTCTTTCGCGATGCGGMTCATCTTGACCATGGGTCCCCCTTTCGAAGCGACAGGGATGGGAGCATAATGGGGTAGAGGCCTATGATGACGCTCGAACAATCCTTAATCGAAGCCGTACGGTCGCTGCCGCCCGAGAAGCAACAGGAACTACTGGCGCACGCTACCCAACTGCGTAAGGAATCGTCACCCAGGAAGCCGTTCAAGAGCGTCAAGGGTCTTTGGGCGGATCTGGGGATTTCCATCTCGGCCGAAGAAATCGACGAAGCCCGCCGCGAAATGTGGAAGAACTTTCCGCGAGAGTTTTGATGGCTGCGGTAGTCGTCGATACACACGCCGTCCTCTGGTACCTCGCGCAAGATCCAAAACTTTCGCAAAAGGCAATGGAAACCCTGGACTCCGCAACGCAAGCTGGCGAACCCATCTACGTTCCTGCGATCTGCCTTGTCGAACTCACCTATCTTGTGGAGAAGAACCGGTTGCCGATTACGGCGCGCGAGCGCTTGATCGCCGCGCTGGATGATCCCGAAAAACCGACCCACCTCGTACCGATGGATCGCGCTATTGTGGATGCGGTCGAGTTTGTCAGCCGGGCTGAAGTTCCCGACATGCCGGATCGGATCATCGCTGCTACCGCGTTGGCGCTCCAGTTGCCTTTGATCAGCCGGGATTCGCGTATCCGGGCGTCGCAAGTTCATACCATTTGGTAAGGTCATGGACGACTCCTCTGGATCGCTACCGAATATGGACCGCGCTTAGCCGGGTCGTACTGCGTCCTAAACTTGGATGAATTGAGCAGGACGCGCAACATCTGAATATCCACGGCGGTCGCCCACCGCGCGAACGCGTAAAGCGCGAGGAACATCACCAGACCGCTGATCAGGCTCCCAAAGAAATTGAAGGTGGCTCCGCCCATGATGAGTGCGAGGAAGAACAGTCGCCGCTCGGCTCCCCAGATGGTCAGGGGCTTGTTGATCGATTTGTAGACCGGATGAAACTGAGGACTGTTCATTGAGCCACCTCCAGATGAACGGCGACGCCTACGGAAACAACCAAGCCATGAAGTTAACCGCTCCGATGGCCATGCCGACACCGAATACAATCCCGGCAAGGGTCTTCTTTGACTGGCCTTCGCCGAATGCGAACATCACTCCGCCGACGACGATGGCAACGAGGCTTAACCCACGCGCAATCGGACCAGTGAATGAAGTCTGAAGAACCTGGACCGCGTTCTCCCAGGGCGACTGCTGCGCGTAGATCGGAGCTGCGAGAAGCACACCTATGGCGGCGATGCGTACTAAGGCCCCGCGTCGGACGTTTTCAAGGATTTTCATAAAATACGGCCTCCTCGTCTTCATAGAGGGAATTGGACGGGCAGATCTGTCAACCTATTTTCATTGGCTATAACGACACACCCGGTCCACGCCAGACACAGCATGTGTAATGAATAGGAGTGGAAATAAACTGGTAGTAAGCCGTATTAAATGGATATCCATCGAGCCTTCCGACGACACGCCCGATGGAACCAAACCTGCTCCGTCACCGTCTGAACTAACGTTTCCTCTCTCCGGGTGAAAGCGCCATGGACAGCCGGCGGCTTATCTGGATTCCGCCAACTGACGGCGATGGCAACCCCGTCGATCCTCGGGTTGCTGAGGCTGCGTATCAGCACGCTACGTACGCCCTCAGGTACCGTCAGGACGAAGTCCAGGACCGGTCCATAGCATCCTCGCTGATGGAGGAGGCAGTGTTCCGAGCCTCAAAATCGGCGCGTACCCATGACATCGCCAACCCTGGGACCTATCTTCTGCGGACGTTCAAGCGGCTAGTGGATGAGCGCATCAAGAGTGACCGGCACTTCGCCCCGATGGAACCGGCTGCCCTCGACCAGGCGTTTGCAGCCAAAGGCTCCGGTTCTGAAGACATTGAGCGTGGCATCCTTCTGAGAGAAGTCTACGCTCAGATGGACGAAAAAACTCGCCAGATTGTCATGGCGGTGATCGCGGGCAAAGGTATCGAACAAATCGCTACAGATCTTCAGGTTACGCCCAACACGGTATCGCAGCGGCTGAAGAACGGATACGCCCGCCTGCGGAAATCGCTCCACTTGGAACCTTAGATGGGTTTACAATACTAAGGTTGTTGAAAGTGCCGCGTCCCAACGAAGAATTGCTGCGCATCCTTCGCCAGACGAGCCTCAATGGGTTCCCCAACCCTGACCGCAAGGGCTGTCCTGACGGGGAAGTGCTAAGGACACTTGCGCTTCACCCCGAGCAAATCTCTACAGTCGATCCGGTGGTCGAACACGTCACGCAATGCTCGCCGTGTTTCGAGGAGATGACGCGCCATCGCGAGATGGCGCGCGCGAAAAACAACGACCCCCGCTGACAGAAAAGGGTTCGCGCGCCTCTCTTATCTGGCAGGAAGTGCCGCCCGGTAGAAAACAAGAAGAGACCAGCTCTCTCAACGAATCCGCCGTAGCGGAAAGCACCGGGCGGCACTTCTTCACTTCTCCGCGTCCGTCTGCGTAAGGCCCCGCCACCGT
>JRHI01001669.1_pt1 | contig 17707 bp, 20 predicted proteins | sample 215371 | NCBI WGS metagenome assembly JRHI01 (sample SAMN02929681, study PRJNA255918) | sediment metagenome | biome: cave system; feature: Ice Cave; material: Sediment; isolation source: sediment from deep within a dark volcanic ice cave with no known source of... ...
GCCCTAATCAGGCGAGTTCAGGACTGGATTACGCGGGAGCCTCACGGTGGGAATCACGCCCACAGACCAGGGCTGCCCCTCCGACGGGCCTGTGACCATCATGGACACCTCGGGCCCGAGGAGGACCACGCAGGCCCGGGGCACCCCTCTGGGCTGGGTGGACGCCTCTCACGTCATCGTCTCCGGCCAGCAGCCGTGCGGCCCCTCCTCCCCCTGTCCTGAGAACGCCCCTCTCTACATGCTTGATGTGGACAGCCTGCAGACAACCCCGACCGTCGCCACCGGCTACGTCGCCGGGCACCTCCCCGGAGCGCCCGCAACCTGAAGATGCGGTCCATCTCGGAGTGCAGGCTCATCAGCCCAGATCAGAGGACGGCCAGCACGTCGCGAACGAGATCCGTCGACGCATCAAAGTGCAGATGTCCCGCGGTCTGCATGGGGCTAGCGCCCGCCCGGGAGAGGGCTCGTGACGGTGATCGACGCCCCCGTCTCGCTGGCGATCGCCGGATCATGGGCAAGCACTGCGGGGACCGGTGAGAGCGGAATCATCCCGGCCAGCCGTCGGGCATCCGGGGCGAGCCCGTCGAGCCGCTGGAGAACCGGTACCAGACTGCCGGTGACCGGGCGGTGCCCCGTCCCCGGCCGGCTCTCGGCAGCGGTCGTTCCCGTCCCCGCCCTGCGAAGCGGGTCCCGGGAGGCGACGCCGGCCTCGGCCGCACCCGACCGCAGGGCCGTGGTGTGGACGTCGCCGCTCGGGGTGGCAACCGCTCCGGGCGCGACCGCGGGAGCCGGAGCACCGGTGACCGACGTCGCCAGCAGCACCCCACCGGCGCCGGTGACCGCGAACTGGGCAGCCACCCGCGGGGCGCGGGAGACCCCGTCCCGAACCCGCGCGGGCAGCTTCCAACCCAGGCGCAGCAGTCCCAGCCCCAGCGTCAGCGCCCGGCTCGGCGTCCGGAAGGCGGTGTTGCGCAGCTCGTCCTCGGTCTGGCGGCAGACGTGGCAGCCGCCGAGGTGCTCCTGCACCCGGCCGCGGTCGCCGGTGGGCAGCGTGCCCTCGATCAGCTCCGCGATGGCCTCGCCCATCTCCTGGCAGACCGCGGGCACGTTGCGGCGGGCGACCATCATGGTCACGAAGGCGGAGCGGAAGCGCTTGCGCGCCCGGCAATACCACAGCCGCGCGACGGGCACGGGAACGTCGAGCGCCGCGCTGATCTCCTCGTAGGTGCGGTCCTCGAGCGCCCGCATGGTCAGCGCCTGGCGGTAGTGCTGGGGCAGCGTCGCCGCCACCCGGCGCACCAGCGCCTGGAGCTGGCTGCGGAGCAGCGCCTCCTCGGGGTCGCCGTCGCCGCCGGCGGGCGCCTCGATCTCGAGGCCGCCGTCGGCCAGGGTGGAGAGCGGCAGCTGGGCGTGCTTCTGGCGCGCCAGCTCGTTGAGGCACTCGTTGCGCGCGATGCGCAGCAGCCAGGCCTGGAACGCACCCGGGGAGCGCACGTCGCCCACTCGCGCGAAGGCCTTCATCAGCGCGGTCTGCGCCAGATCCTCCGCCCTCGCGGGGTCGGAGAAGAACCGGCCCGCATACCGCTGGACCATCGGCCGCACCTGGGCGGCAAGCTCGCTGATCGCGTCCTGGTCGCCGGCCTGGGACCGGGTCACCAGAGTGCCGTCGATGAGCGCAACGCCAGCGCTGGTCATTCCACGCCCTTTCTCATTCCACCTCGCCGCCCGACCCTACCACACCGGTCGGGGCGACAGGGCCATCTCAACAGGGGGAACAGCTGTGAGGGGGGAGGCCGTCCATTTGCGAGGGACACCCCACCTCGCAGATGAGAACGGTAGCGCACGCCAACGGTTTCGCCAAGACCTGACACCGCCGGCGCCGGCGGGAGCGCGAGGGGAACGATCCCTCCGGGGACACGGCGTGCGCGCCCCCCAACCGTTTTGAAGACGGCGGAGCCCACCTGGACCCATGCACCCCCAGGCCGGCGGCCGGCCGGTGGACCTAGCCGACGAGGACGGCGTCGAGCTCGGTCTTCAGGCTCGTCTTGGGGCGGTACCCCACCAGCCGCTTCTCGGCCTTGCCGTCGACGAAGAGCAGAAGGGTGGGGATGCTCATCACGCCGAACTGGCCGGGGATGACCGGATTGGCGTCGACGTCGAGCTTGGTGATCTTGATCCTGCCCTCGTACTCGCCGGCCAGCTCCTCGACGATCGGCGCGATCATCTTGCACGGGGAGCACCAGGTCGCCCAGAAGTCGACGAGGACGGGGATGCCCGAGTCGAGCACCTCCGCCTGGAAGTTGGCGTCGGTGACGGTGAGGGGTTCGGCCATGTGGGTCTCCTGGGGCAGGCACGAGGGTGCGCCTGCGGCGTGCTGATGGCTAGTCGCCGGTCTTCGCGGCGGTGGTGGGCGCCGAGGCCCCGTCCGATGAGCTCTTCGCCGGCCCCGAGGCGGAGGAAGTGATCGCAGTCCCATCGCCGCCCGAGCCGCGCGAGTCGGTCTTGTAGAAGCCGCTGCCCTTGAAGACGATGCCCGCGGGGAAGAAGAGCCGTCGCGCCGGCCTTCCACACGTGGGGCAGTCGGCGGCCGGCTTGTCGGACATCCGCTGGACGGCATCGAACTCGTGGCCGCACTCGCAGCGGTATCCGTAGGTCGGCACGTCGGGCGTCTCCTCAGGCTGGACCGGGGCGGAACGGGGTTCGAACGTCACGGGCCGCTCCCGCCCGTGTCCTGGGCCAATCGTATCCGTGGCCGTGGGCGACCAAACTCGCCCCTGCTCAGTTCTCCCAGGGAGCACCACGGGCGGCAGCCCCGGCCCCGTCGACGCGTCGCGACGGAAGGTCGCCCGCGGCGATGAGCCGCGCGAGGTCGTTGCCCAGCTCGGGGATGCGGACCCGGCGACGCTCGTCGCGCAGGAATCGGCGCACCGCCACGCCGATCAGCTCGCTGCGGCTGAGCGGCGACGCCTGGGTGTGCTCGTTGAGGAGCTCGAGGACGTCCTCGTCGATGAATACGGAGATTCGCCGGCCCATGCACAGGAATGTAGCGCACCCTTCGTGTCACCCGCGCGCCTCGGTCTCGCGCGCCGCGCCTCAGAGGGGGGAGAGCACCAGCCCGGTGGGCACCTTGGGATAGAAGTAGGTGGACTTCTGGGGCATGGTCTCGCGGGCGTCGGAGACCGCGATGATCTCCGCCGTGGTGCAGCCGTTGAGGCAGACCGCCAGCGCGGCGGTGCCCGCGGCCACGCTCTCCTCGGCCTCGTCGACGCCGCGGGTGTAGGCCAGGGCCCCGCCCGCCACGGCGTCGGCGTCGAGGCCGCAGCCGCGCTCCAGGATCACCTCCTGGAGGACGGAGACGTCGAGGGCGGCGCGGGGGGAGGCGCCGGCGCGGCGCGGGGCGCGGAGCAGGAAGGCCCCGTCCGAGCCCGCCACGGCGAGGGCGTGCTCGCCGTCGCGGTGACTGCGGGCGGCGTCGACCGCGTCCGCCAGGCTGGCCGCCGGCTCCGCCTCGAAGGCGCCGTCGAGCCGGGCGAGCAGCTCGGCGACGCGGTCCGGCACCCCGGCGGCGGGGCGCACCAGCCGGTGGGTGGGGAGCACCTCGATGCTGGGGTCGCCGGCGGCGCAGAGGTGGAGCAGGGTCATGCCGAAGTCGGCGCCGACGGGCGCGYCGGGCTCGGCGGCGCGGCGCTCTGCGGCGTACGTGGCCGCGGTCTCGAACCGGTGATGGCCGTCGGCGATGTACAGCCGGCTCGACCCGAGCGCCTCGAGCACGGCGCCCACCTGCGCGGGGCCGTCGACCACCCAGAGGCGGTGGTCCTCGGCGCCGACCTCGCCCTCGGCGGTGCCGGCGGCGTCGGGGTCGCGCTCGGTGGCGGCCGCCATCGCCTCGTCGATGCCGGGAGCCGTGTCCCAGAGCGCGAAGACGGCGCTGGTCTGCATCCGCGTGGAGCGCATCAGCGCCAGCCGGTCCTCCTTGGGGCCGCGCAGGGTGCGCTCGTGGGGGAGCACCGCGGCCTCGTCCCAGGGCAGCGCGGGGGTGCGCAGGTAGAGCCCGCGGCGGGTGCGGCGGCTTCCATCCTCGGCGGTGAACCCGTGGTCGGCGACGTAGACGGCGGGGCGCGGATCGCGGCGGAGGATGCCGAGCTCGAGCCAGGCGGCGAGATGGCCGGCGGCGCGGGTGTGACGATCCTCCGTCCCGGGGCGGTCGCCGGGCTCGTCGCGGCCGTAGTCGATCCGCACGATGTTGCGCAGGTCGCGGGCGTAGAGGCGCTCGCGCTGCTCCGCGGAGATCACGTCGTAGGGGGGTGCGAGGGCGCCGTCGAGGTCGACGTGACCGGTGTCGAAGCGCACCGCGCGGAGCGGCGCCAGGCTGCTCAGAGCTGGACTTCCTGCACCGCCTGGAGCCCGACGGTCGCCTGCATCTCACGCAGCACCTCGGAGGGGACGGGGTCGTCGACCTCGACGTAGAAGAAGGCGTGACCGCGGGGCTGGTCGCGACCGAGGCCGAAGTTGGCGATGTTGATGTCGTGCTGCGCGAGGTGGGTGGAGATGCCGGCGATGACTCCGGGCTGATCGCGGTTCGCGCCCACCAGGTAGCGGCCCTCCGGCCGCATCCGGACCTTGTACCCGTTGATGCGGGTGATCCAGGCCTCCCCCTCGAGCTGGGTTCCGGCGATCGACAGCGGCTCACCCCCGACCACCTCGAGCAGCATCGAGTTGGCGTAGTCGACGGAGCGGCTGGTGCGGCTCTCCCCGACCTCGATCCCGTGCTGCCGGGCAACCGCCCGGGCGTTGATCGGATTGATGCGCGTGTCGGTGAAGCGGGCGAGCAGCCCGCGGAGCGCCTCGGCGGTGAGCACCGTGGTGTCGCGGCCGGCCAGCTCGCCGGTGTACGTGCAGACCACCTCGCGCACCTGGCCGGCGCCCATCTGCGCGGCGAGCACCCCCATCTGGTGGGCCAGTCGCAGGTAGGGCTGGAGCGCCGCCATCTCCTCGGGGAGGATCACCGGGGCGTTGACCGCGTAGCGCGCGGCGCCGCCGGCGAGCACCGCCACGATCTGGTCGGCGACGTCGTAGGCGACGTTGGCCTGGGCCTCGTGGGTGCTGGCGCCCAGGTGCGGGGTGAGCACCATCCGGGGGGCGTGGAGCAGCGGGTGGTCGGGGGGCGGCGGCTCCCTGGTGAAGACGTCGACGGCGGCGCCGGCGATCTCTCCCGCGTGGAGGGCGGCGGCGAGCGCCTCCTCGTCGACGATCCCGCCGCGGGCGACGTTGATGACCCGGGCGCTGGGCTTCATCGCGCGCAGCTGCTCGGCGCCGATGATCCCGCGGGTCTTGTCGTTGAGCGGCGTGTGCACGCTGAGCACGTCGGACTCGCGGACCAGGGTGTCGAGGTCGACCAGCTCCACCCCGGCCTGCTCGGCGCGCTCCGGGGTGACCAGCGGGTCGTGGGCGATGACCCGCATCAGCAGGCCCTGGGAGGCGGCGCGCGCCACCTCGAAGCCGATCTTGCCGAGCCCGAGCAGCCCCAGCGTCTTCTCGCGGAGCTCCATCCCCATGAACTTCGACCGCTCCCAGCGCCCGGCGTGGAGCGACTGGTCGGCGGCGGCGACGTTGCGGGCCAGGGCGCACATCAGCGCCACCGCGTGCTCGGCGGCGGCGATGGTGTTGCCGGTGGGGGCGTTGAGGACCAGCACCCCGTGACGGGTGGCGGCGTCGATGTCGATGTTGTCGACGCCGACGCCGGCGCGGCCGACCACCTTGAGGTTGGTGCCGGCGGCGAGCACCTCGGCGGTGACCTTGGTCTCGCTGCGCACCACCAGGGCGTCGTAGCCGGGGATGCGCTCGATCAGCTCCTCGCGGCTCAGCCCGGTCGCGACGTCCACCTCGCCGGCGGCGCGGAGCCGCGCGACCCCGTCCTCGGCGATGGGGTCGGCGACCAGGATGCGGCAGGTGCCGAGGGGGAGCTGGGTTGCGGTTCGGGCCTCGGCGGTGGTCACCGTCCGGCGCCCGCCGGCTCGGGGGCCGCCTCGGTGCCGCGCGCCACCCGCTGCGCCGCCGCCACCGTCAGCCCCACCCGGCTGAGGAGGCCGTGGTCGGCCAGCCCCTGCTCGACGGTGGCGAGGATGGAGTAGGCGTCGCGCTCCTCGATGAAGCCGAGGTGGCCGACCCGGAAGATGCGGCCGGCGAGCTGTCCCTGGCCGCCGGCGAGCACCAGGCCGTGGCGGGTGCGCAGCGCCGCGAGGAAGGCCTTGAGCTGCTCCGGCGAGGCCGCCGGCGAGTGCACCGCGGTGACCGCGTTGCTCCGGTGCGACTCCGGTGCGACCAGCCTGAGGCCGATCGCCACCAGCCCGGCGCGGATCATGTCGGCGACCCGCTGATGGCGGGCGAAGACGTTCTCCAGCCCCTCCTCGCGGAGCATCGCCAGCCCCTCCTGGAGCGCGTACATGACGCTCAGCGGAGGGGTGGTGAAGGTCGTCCCCTGGTCGATGAAGCCCTTCTGCCGGGCGAAGTCGAAGTAGAAGCTGGGGCAGCGGCTCTGCTCGGTGGCGGCCCAGGCGTCCCTGCCGACCGCCATCATGGTCAGCCCCGGGGGCGCCATCCAGCCCTTCTGCGAGCCGGTGATGGCGACGTCGATCTTGAGCTCGTCGACCGGCAGAGGCATGGAGCCGGCGCCGGAGACGGAGTCGACGGCCAGCAGCTTGCCGCGGCTCTTGACCACGGCGGCGATGGCGGCCATGTCGTTGGTCACCCCGGTCGAGGTCTCGTTGTGGGTGACGAAGACCTTCTCCACCTCGGGGTTCTGCGCCAGCAGGGTCTCCACGTCCTCGGCATCGAGGGGCTCGCCCCAGACGGTCTCGTGATAGATCACGTCGACCCCGTAGGCGCGGGCGATGTCGGCCCAGCGCTTGCCGAAGTTGCCGATGGAGCAGAACAGCACCTTCTCGCCGGGGCTCAGCAGGTTGGCCACGGTGGCCTCGAGGCCGCCGGTGCCGCTGGCCGGGAAGAAGAGGATGTCGTTGTCGGTCTGCAGCGCCCAGCGCAGGCCCTCGACGATGTCCTTGACCACGGCGGCGGCCTCGGGGCCGCGGTGGTTGATCATGGGGCGGCTCTGCGACCGCACCACCCGCTCGGGGAGTGGGGTGGGACCGGGGACGCGAAGCTGCTGCTCGATGGACATGACGCTCCAGGCAGGGGCGCCGCGGAGCGGCACCGGGTCGGGCTGGGGCCCCGCAGGATCGCCCTGCTGGCGTCCGCCGGGGCACCGTCGGGACGCTTTCAGTCTACCAAGGGGCCGCCGAAACCCGCCCCTCAGCTGACCGGTGTCAGCGGTCACCCGGGGCGCCCGTGACCCCATCGACGATTCGCGGCGGTGCGTGCCCGGCTCGAGTTCGCTAGGGTCAGGCCGGCCCGCTTCCATCCAGGGCCGCTGGGAGGTTCGTCATGACAGCGCTTGGGCAGGGGCGGTCGGCCGCCGCCATGGTCGCGGGCGCCACCGCGCTGACGCTCACCGCCTGTGGCGGCGGCGCCTCGTCCACCGCGTCGGCGACCACCGGGGGGGGCGGTACCACCGCCACCGCCACGGCGACGGAATCGAGCGGTGGCACCGCCTCCAGCCGCTCCGACGACACCGGCGCCGGCTCCTCCACCGCGTCGTCGACCACGCTGGCGCCGGTCACCGGCACCACCGTCGACCCGTGCCTGGTGGGCTCCTGGAAGGCGTCCGCGTACAGCGGCACCGTCAACGTCGGCGGGACCTCCTACACCTTCACCGGGGGAGCCGGCGAGAAGCTGCAGATCGGCGCCGACGGCAAGACCTCCGAGGACAACTCCGCCGACGCGCCCGCGGTGGGTACCGGTGGAGGCCACACCCTGACCATCACCACCAGCGGCAGCGTCACCGGCACGCTCGCCACCGCCGATCACCGGGCGACGATCACGCTGTCCGACCCCTCCAAGATCGTCCAGACCGTCCAGCTCGACGGACAGACGGTGAGCATGACGCCGGCGCCGGCGCAGTCGACGGTGAACTACGGCTGCAGCGAGGGGGGCGCCGGCTTCACGGTGACCGCAGACGCTCTCTCCGTGGCCTACGTCCCGGCCTGAGTCCGCGGTGCCGCGGCGTCTCGCCGCTCTGACCCTGGCTGCCGTCATGGCCGGCTGCGGCCAGGGAGCGAGCAGCTCGTCCATCCCCGCCATCCCCACCGACCCGCCGCCGCCATCAGCCGCCCCCCCGCCGCCCTCGCCGGTGGCCGGCGTGGAGGTGGTGGACCGCTGCCTGGTCGGGACCTGGGTGTCCAGCGGCGCCACCTACACGACCAACCTGGGGGGGCTGGTGGTGTCGATGACGGGCGGCGCCGGCGAGCGGCTCACCATCGGTCGCGACGGCGGCTACACCGACGACGGCCGGCGCGCCCAGGCCCTGACCGGCTCGGCCGGGCTGCACACCTACTCCCTCGGCGCCCCCGGGGTGGTCGCCGGCGAGGCGTCGACCGGGCCGCCCGGCGTGCTGACGCTGATCCCCGCCGCGGCGGCGAGGGGCGAGCGCACCCTGTTCCGCGACGGCGTCGCCCTGGGCAGCCTGCGATCGCCGATATCGACCTCGACCGCCTACTCCTGCGCGGTTGGCGGCGGCGGGTTCACGCTGACCACCGTCCAGGGTGTGGTCACCGTCTTCGCCAGGCCGTAGGCGACGGGGTCACCTGGACCCGGAGGCGGCTACCGAAGGTCGGCCGTGAAGGGGAGCAGCGCCATGTGGCGGGCCCGCTTGAGCGCCGAGGTCAGGGCGCGCTGGTGCCGGGCGCAGGTCCCGGTCATGCGCCGGGGGAGGATCTTGGCCCGGTCGCTGAGGTAGCGGCGCAGGCGGCTGGTCTCCTTGTAGTCGATGTGCTCGATGTGCTCGAGGCAGAAGCTGCACACCTTGCGGTGGCGGCGGCGGTCTCCGTCGGCCATGTTCTCGTCTCTCCGCTGCGGTGTCAGAAGGGGATGTCGTCGGGGTCGATGTCGCCGGCAGGGGCCGGGCTCTGCGGACGTGCGCCCCCGCGCGCGCCGTGGTCTCCGGCGCCCCCACCCGCGCCACCGCTGTTGGCACCGGCACCGGGGCCGGCGCCGGCGCCGTCGGCGCGGCTGTCCAGGAACTGGACATCGTTGGCCCGAACCTCGGTCTTGTAGCGCTTGGCCCCGGAGGCCGCGTCGTCCCAGGAGCGGGTGCGCAGCTCGCCCTCGACGTAGACCATGCGGCCCTTGGCCAGGTACTGCGAGCAGAGGTCGGCGAGCTTGCGGTTGCCCTGGTTCCAGACCTCGATGTCGTGGTACTCGGTGAACTCGCGGCGCTCACCGGACTGGGGATCGCTGCTGTAGCGGTTGGTGGCCATGGCCAGGCTGCAGACGGCGGCGCCGCTGGGCAGGTACTTGAGCTCCGGGTCACGGGTCAGGCGTCCGATGAGGAGCACCTTGTTGAGCGAGCCCGCCATCTATTCGTCCTCCGTGTCCGCGGCGACCGCATGGTCGCCGACCGGCTCGTGGTCGTGGTCGCCGGCACCCGCCGCCGGGCTCTGGGTCACGGCCGGCTCCTCCACCGCCGGTGCGGCGGCCACGGGCGGCGCTACGGCGATGTCGTCGCGCCGTGCCGCCACCGGCGCCGGGCGGCGCGGCCCGGAGTCCTGGTCGTCGTCGCGGCTGCGACGGCGGCCCTCGCCCCGGTCACCCCGGTCGCCGCGGTCGCCGGGGTCGTCGTCCACGCCACGCGTGGCGGCGCCCTCGGCGGTGCCGTCCTCGACGTACACCGTGAGCAGGTGACGGAAGACGGTGTCGTGGATGGCCAGCAGGCGCTCCAGCTCCCTGACCTTGTCGGCCTCGAGCCGGATGTGGAGCAGGACATAGTGGCCGTCGCGCAGGCGCTCGATCTCGTAGGCGAGACGGCGCTTGCCCCAGGGTGTGGTCGTGACCACCTCGCCGCCCTCGGCCTCGATGATGGTCTGCACGCTCGCCATCGCCGCCGTCACCGCCTCGTCCTCGAGGTCGGGGCGGACGATGTACATGAGCTCGTAGTCACGCGGCATGCGCGACACCTCCTTTCCCGTGGGAACTGCGTCCGCTCTGTTGATGCCGCCGAGGTGTGGTCAGGCGGGCACGAACGGACGCGAGAAAGCTGATGAGACTGCCCTGCGGGGCGGGTCGAGAATAGCACGCCGCCCGCCGGCGTCCGGTCAGTGCACGCTCCAGCCGCCGTCGATCACCAGCACCTGGCCGGTGATGAACGATCCCGCGTCGCCGGCGAGCAGGAGGAGGGCTCCGTCGAGCTCCTCCTCGCGGCCGGCGCGCCCCATGGGGCTCTGTGCCTCGACGAGGCCGGCCCGGGCCACCGGGTCGGCGAACAGGCCGGCCGTCATCTCGCTCCGGAAGTAGCCCGGGGCCAGCGCATTGACCCGGACCCCGCGGGCCGCCCACTCCACCCCCAGCTGGCGGGTGAGCATGGCCACGGCCCCCTTGCTGGCGGCATAGGACAGCAGGGGATGGTTCGCGGGTGGCGACACCACCGCGTACATCGAGGCGATGTTGACGATGCTGCCGCTGCGTCGCTCCAGCATGTGGCGCCCGGCCAGCCGGCAGAGGTCGAAGAGGGCGACGACGTTGACCTCGAGGACCTCGCGCAGCCGGTCGGAGCGTTCTCGCTCGCTGGGCAGGCTGCGCGCGGTGCCGGCGTTGTTGACCAGCACGTCGATGCCGCCCAGCTGCTCACACGCCGTGGCCACCAGGCGCTCGCGGTCGCCGGCCACGGTGATGTCGCAGGCCACCGCCAGGCTTCCCGGCAGCCTGGCGGCGAGGGCCTCCAGCCGGTCGACCCGGCGCGCCGCCAGGACGACTCGGGCGCCGGCTCCCGCCAGGACCCGGGCGAAGCGCTCCCCCAGGCCGCTGGAGGCACCGGTGACGATCGCCACCCTGCCGTCGAGCCGGAAGGTGGCCAGCGCGTCGACCGGGCCGCTCACCGCGGCGGCATCCGCATGGCCCCGTCGAGGCGGATGACCTCGCCGTTGAGCATGGCGTTCTCGACGATGTGGCCCACCAGCGCCGCGAACTCGTCGGGGCGCCCGAGGCGGGAGGGGAAGGGCACAGCGCGTCCCAGGCTGGCGCGGACTTCCTCGGGCAGGCCGGCCAGGAGCGGGGTGTCGAAGGTGCCGGGGGCGACGGTGACGACGCGGACGCCGGACCCGGCCAGGTCGCGGGCCAGCGGCAGGGTCATGCCGACGATGCCCCCCTTGCTCGCCGAGTAGGCGCACTGGCCGATCTGGCCGTCGTAGGCCGCGATCGACGCCGTGCAGACCACCACCCCGCGCTCGCCGCCGGCGTCCGGCCGGTTGGTCACCATCCGCGCCGCCGCGCTGCGGACGACGTCGAACATGCCCACCAGGTTGACGGCGATGACGCGGCGGAAGGTATCGAGGGAGAGGGGGCTGCCGTCGCGGCCGACAACGCGGCCGGGCGGCCCGACGCCGGCGCAGCAGACCGCCACGCGCAGCTCACCGAGCCCCGCCGCCTCGGCGACCGCGGCGGAGACGGCATCGCTGTCGGTGACGTCGGCCACCACGAACCTGCCGTCCAGCTCGGCGGCCAGCTCGGCGCCACGCGAGCCCTGCAGGTCGGCGATCACCACCGTGGCCCCCCGGGCGTGGAGCCACCTGGAGGTGGCGGCGCCCAGCCCGGAGGCGCCGCCGCTGACCAGCGCCACCGCACCCCGGATGTCCATGTGGATCGCGGCCTCCAAAGCTCTGCGGGCGCCGGCCGACTGTAGCCGACGCGCCGCCCATTTTCGGCCGGGGGCGCCGCGCTACACTGCGGGCCCCCCGAAGGGAATTCGGTCAGCTAGCTCAGTTGGTTAGAGCGCACGGTTCACATCCGTGAGGTCCAGGGTTCGAGTCCCTGGCTGACCACCATCGCCTCCGAGCCTGCGAGCCCGCACCGTGCGCCTGCCGCGCCGCCCCTCCGACGCACGCCCCGCCGCCCCGGCGGATCTGTCCCAGCGCCTCAGCGCGGTGACGCTGCGCGGACGCCGGCGCCGCCTCAGGACCCCAGAGCCCAACCTCGTCATGGTCGCGCTGCTGACCGCGGCGGGTGTCGGCGTCGCCGGGCTGCTCGCCGGTCCCGCCCTCAGCAGCGCCTTCGCGGGCTCGCCGGGCCAGGGGCTGCCGCAGGCGGTGGCCGCCCATCCGACCCCCACGCCGACGGCGCGCCCCACGCCCAGGGCGACTCTCGGTCCCGTGGTCACGCCCGTCCCGGTGGCGCCGGCCCCCACCGCGGTGGTCACGCCGGTGGCGGTGCCGGTGCGGCCACCCCCGGCCGCCACCCCGCAGGTCACGATGCCGCCGACACCCGTTCCCACGGTGGCGCCGCCACCCACGGCGGTGCTCCAGCGCTGGTTCAGCCCTCCCGTCGGTGGCCACTGGATCGACGTCCTGTCACCGCCGGCCACGTACAACTTCGAGTTCTCACTGGCCCGGATCTACACCGTGCCAGTGGCCGGCACCCAGCCGCTCTACAGCTGCCTGCTCAACGGCAAGCAGTTCATCTCGCTGCTCGCCACCTGCGAGGGGCAGCCGATGCAACGCGCCACCCCGATCGGCTGGGTCTACTCGACAGCTCCCAACAACAGTGTGGTGGGCATCTACCGCTGCGTCGCCCCCAACCTCGACCTCTTCGTCTCCCGCTACCCCAGCTGCGAGGGGACGGTCTCGCAGGGCCTGCTCGGTTTCGCGCTGCCGTAGGCAGGGCCGCCGATCGGCCGACGGCTATACTCGGCGTCAACGCGTATGCGTCTCCGGGTGGCCCGTCTTCTCCACGTCCTGCTCTGCGCCCCGGCCGCCGCGATCGTCGCGGTTTCCCCAGCGCTGAGCGTGCACGCTCAGGCGGCCGCCGCCGGAGCCGCCCCGCGGCCCTACACCGTGGTGCTCGACGCCGGTCACGGCGGCAGCCCCGACAACGCCCATCCGGAGAAGCCGTACGACCCCGGGGCGGTGGGGGTCAACGGGCTGCTGGAGAAGGACCTCGCCCTCGACATGGTTCTGAGGGTCAAGCCACTGCTCGAGGCCCAGGGTGCCCAGGTGGTGCTGACACGCTCCACCGACGTCAGCATGGACATCACCTCGCGGATGCAGCGGGCGCTCGACGTGGGCGCCGACCTGTTCGTCTCCATCCACCTCAACGGCTGGACCGACCCGGCGGCTGCGGGCTCGCTGGTGCTCTACCCCAAGGACTTCTGTGCCGACTTCGCGCGCACCATGTCGCGGGCGCTGACAGCGCGCCTTGGACCCGAAGGCGTCCTGCCCGACGGCGTGCAGTTCCGGCCGGAGATGTTCCAGCAGGCCGCCATGCCGACGGTCACGCTGGAGCCGCTCTTCCTGACCAATCCCACCGAGGCGGCGCTGATCGCGCGCCCCGCCGTGCGCGACGCCATCGCCCATGCCGTGGTCGATGGGGTCGACACCCAGGCGGGCGGCCAGATCGCCGCCCGGCGGGCGCTGGCGGCGCAGTGGGCGGTGGTGTCGCGCGTCTTCGGCGGCTCCGGCAGCGCCGCCGTCGCGGCGCCGCCCGCGGCCGTCGCCGTGGTCCCGGCGGGGACGGCGGCGCCCACCCCGGTCCCCGACAGCATCGAGCCGGCGGGCGCGGCCGTGCCCGGTCGCCCCGCCGCCCCGGTGGGCGTCGGCGGCGCCGGCCACAGCGACGGCGCCGCGGTCCCGGGCGTGGTCGGGGCCACCGCCGCGGGCGCCGGCCCCGGCCCCGGCCCCGGCGGCGTGACCACCGCCAGCGCAGCCTCCCCGGGGTTGCCGCTGGCGCCCCTTGCCGCCGGCATCGTGGGACTCGGCCTGGTGCTGCTGCTCCGCCGCCCCCTGCTCCACGGCGGCGCCCGGGTGGCGGCCGCGATGGTCGCCGGGATCGCCTGGCTGGAGGGAGGCGAGGTGCCCGCCATCGCCCGCTTCGACTCGCGGACGCGACGTCGCCAGGAACGGCGCCGCGCCCTGCTGGAGCGCAGCCGCGCCCGCGGGGGTGCCGGCCCCGCGGCCCGCGCCCCCGCCTACGACGAGCTCTTCTTCCGGCCCCGTCCCCGGGGTCGCCGGTAGGGAGGGACTAGACCCGCTCCAGCACCAGCAGGTGGGACAGGCCCACCAGGTCCAGGGGCGTTCCCTCGGCGGCATGCAGGGCGCGGCGCAGCGCCACGCCCGGCCGGCCCAGCCGGGCGGCGATGTTGTCGTAGCCTCCAAAGATCCGGGTGTGCGAGACCTCGCGCACCGGCAGGCCGCGGAACAGCGACCGCAGTCGACGCCGCGTGTAGGTGCGCACGTGGGGCGCCAGGCGGTCGCGCAGCGGGTCCGGCAGGTAGTTGACCAGCGGGATGTTGCCGAAGTGGTAGCGCCCGCGCCAGTAGACGCCGTGCTGCTCCACCGGGTACCAGCGGTTGGGACAGAAGACGACGATGCGGCCGGTCGGCGCCAGCACCCGCACCATCTCGCACGCCGCCAGGCGGTCGTCGGCGACGTGCTCGATGACCTCGTTGCTCAGCACCAGGTCGAAGCCTCCGTCGGCGAATGGCAGCGCCTCGGCGGCGGCGTTGACCACGGTGGGCACGCGCATCCGGTCAGCCGCCGCCCGGGCGCGTCCCGGCTCGTACTCCAGGCCGGTGACCGACCCGGCCAGGTCCTCGAGCTTCTCGACATAGCGGCCCACCCCGCAGCCCACCTCCAGCACCCGGGCGCGAGCCAGGTCCGGCATCGCCGCCCTGATCATGCCCAGCCGCCGCTCCTGGCCGGAGCGCCACACGTAGGACGGCTCGCCGCACTCGGCGGCGCGCTCGCTGTGGCGCGCGGCGGGCGGCGGGGCTGCGGTCATCGGCAGGAGTCTAGGGAGCCGGTGCCACCCGCTCGACGCTGAAGCGGGTGCGGTGGCGGCGAAGCGCCAGCAGCACCGGAGCGCCGAGGCCGACGACCAGCAGGGCGTTGCCCACCGCCCTGAAGGTGTCGTAGACCAGCGACGTGGTCAGGTAGTACCGCGCGAAATGGTCGAGGGCGGTCCCCGGCGACATGCCCGGTGCCCAGCCCACCCCGGGGTCGAGGCGGAACTGGGTCCAGTCGTAGACGTCGAGCAGCGCCCCGTAGCCCCAGCCCAGGACCAGCCCGACCCCGGCCAGGACGGCCACGTCGAGCCGTGACGGCGCCCCGCTCCGGCTCAGCCCGGCGACCCCTGCCACCATCCCGCACCAGCCCACGCCGACCAGCTCGTAGGGCACCCACGGGCCCAGGCCGCCGGTGACCAGCGCCGAGACCAGCAGCGAGGCGGCGCCGACCAGAAAGCCGAAGCGCGGGCCCAGGACGTACCCCGAGCAGAGCACCAGGAAGAAGATCGGACTGAAGCCGGCCACGCCGATCACCAGCACGGCGCGCAGCGCGGCGTCGACGGCCACCAGGGTGGCCAGCAGGGCGAGCCGGCGGGTGTCGAGCCGCCGGGCGCTCACCTCGACCGCGGCCAGACCGACGCAGAGCGCGACGCAGACCGCCAGCGCCGGGGTCTCGGGTGGCAGACCGAGACCGAGAAACGGCCAGGCGAAGAGCAGGCCCCCGGCCAGGCAGAGCACGGCGACGATCACGGCGGCCCCGCCGAGGAGGCGGCCGCGGGCGCGACCACCGCCGGAGCGCCGTGGACGAGCTGCGCCAGCGCCTCGTCGACCGTCACCGGCCCCCCGGCGAGGAGCGAGCCGATCTGGGTGGCGTACGCCGAGGCGCCGCTCAGCGCCCGGCGCGGCGGCCCCAGCTCGGTGACGCCTCCGCCGGCGACCTCGACCACTCGGTCGGCGACCTCGGCGACCAGGGTGGTGTCGTGGGTGGCGATCACGACGGCGGCGCCGGCTGCGGCGAGCCCACGAATCAGGGCGACCAGCGCGGTGCGGGCGGCCAGGTCCATGCCCCGCGTGGGCTCGTCGAGGAGGGCGAGGGCGGGCTGCCCACAGAGCAGCGCCGCCAGGGCGGCGCGCTGCCGCTCGCCGCTGCTGAGGTCACGCGGGTGGGTGCCGGCGCGCGCCAACAGGCCGACGGCGGCGAGCACGGCCAGCGGATCGCCGGTCTCGCCGGTGCGGCGCAGGGTCAGCTCCACCTCGGCCCGCAGCGTCGGCAGGTGGAGCACGGCGCCCGGGTTCTGGGGCAGCAGCGCCACCCGGCCGCCGGCCCGCTCGACCCGCCCGGCACGGGGCGGCAGGAGTCCTGCCAGGGCTCGGAGCAGGGTGGTCTTGCCGGCACCATTGGCGCCCACCACGGCCACCACCTCACCGGTGGACCCGGCGAGCTCGACCCCCTCCAGGCAGGGCGCGCGCCGGTCGAGCCCGGCGCTGACGCCGTGCATCTCCCAGGCGGTGCGGCCGGCGGGGCGCTCGGGCGAGGCCAGCTCGCGGAGGGCGAGATGGTGCCGCAGGGCGTCGGGCTCGAGCGGCAGTGGACGGAGGCGGGCGCGCATGCCCAGCTCGACCACCTGGGGCGGGGCGGCCAGTCGATCCGCCAGCGCGGCCACCGGACCAGGCCCCGTGACCCGTCCGGCGTCGACCACGGCGAGGCGGTCGGCCCGGTGAAGGAGGCGTTCCAGCCGGTGCTCGGCGATCACCACCGTCCTGCCCTCGTGGGCCAGCCGCGCGCAGACCACGGCGACCGCCTCGACCCCGCCGGCGTCGAGCTGCGAGGTGGGCTCGTCGAGGCCGATCACCGCTCCGCCCATGGCCACCACCGAGGCGATGGCGACCCGCTGACGCTCGCCCCCGCTGAGCGTGGCCACCCCGCGGCCACGCAGCCCCTCGACACCGGTCAGCGCCAGGGCGAGCTCGACCCGGTCGCGCATCTCTCGCGGCGGGACGGCCAGGTTCTCGAGCCCGAACGCCACGTCGCGCTCCACCGTGCCGCCGACCAGTTGCGTCTCCGGGTCCTGGAAGACCAGGCCGGCGTGGCGGGCCAGCGCCGCCGTGGTGCTTTCCAGCACATCCAGCCCGCAGACCGTGGCGCTGCCGCCGATCCTGCCGCCGTGGAAGTGCGGCACCAGACCATCGAGGACGCGCAGCAGAGTCGACTTGCCCGAGCCGGACGCCCCGCTCAGCAGCGTGACCCCGGGCTCGAGGTCGAGGTCCACCTCCAGCAGTGCGTCCTCGGCCGCGCCGCCGTGGCGGAAGCTCAGTGCGCGGAGCTCGACGGTCGCCATGCGATCAGTGGTGTGGCCAGGAGCAGGCAGAGGGCCAGCGGCAGCAGACCGACCGCGGGGGCGGCCGGCGACGGATATGGGGACCAGTCGGGGACCTGGCCGGCGACCCGCGCGGCCACCAGCCCGACGAGCGAGACGGCGGCCGCGACCGCGACCGCGATGTCTGCGCGGCGCCACGCGGCGGGCTGGAATCGCGTCCGCGGGCCCGACCCGTAGGCGCGCGCCTCCATGGCCTCGGCGAGCTGGATCGAGTCCTCCATGGTGCTCACCAGCAGCGGCACCGCCACGTCACGCCAGGACCTCGGTCCGCGCGGCCGCCAGCCCCGCATCCGCTGCGCGTCGACGATGGACTGCGCGCTGCGGCCGACCCCGGGGAGGACGGACAGGGAGGCGGCGAGGGCGCCGCCGGTCCGCGAGAGCACCGAGGGCAGCGCGTCCACCAGCTCGTGGGGCTCGACGGCGACCACCAGGGTGGCGACCGCGACCG
>JRHI01001670.1_pt1 | contig 17706 bp, 14 predicted proteins | sample 215371 | NCBI WGS metagenome assembly JRHI01 (sample SAMN02929681, study PRJNA255918) | sediment metagenome | biome: cave system; feature: Ice Cave; material: Sediment; isolation source: sediment from deep within a dark volcanic ice cave with no known source of... ...
CCGCGCGCCGGCGCGGCCTCTCGCCTCGACGCCCGGGAGAGCCTCAGAACGCTCCTCGTTGCCCCCGAGCCGCCGCTGCAGCTAGAACTCGGCGGCACGCGACGAAGGAGGCACGGTGGGCACGTACACGCGTGACGAGATCGAGCAGGCGTTCCAGCACTTTCAGGACGCGGCCGAGCGCTCGGGCAAGAGCGGCGACTGGCGCGAGTGGTCGGAGTGCTTCACCGAGGACGCGCGCTACTACGAGCACCACTACGGCCACTTCGAAGGTCGAGCGCAGATCCTGGCGTGGATCACGAAGACGATGCACGAACCGATCAACGAAGACATGCGGTCGTTCCCGGTCGAGTGGTACCTGATCGACGAGGAGCGGGGCTGGGTGATCTGCTCTGTGCTCAACCGGATGGATGATCCGGGCGACGGCACCGTTCACGAAGAGGCGAACTGGACGAAGCTGCACTTCGCGGGGAACGGCCTCTTCGACTACGAGGAGGACATGTACAACCCGAACGACTTCGCCGACATGATCAAGGGCTGGCTTGCCGCGAAGCAGGCGGCCGAAGCCAAGTAGCCGGTACGTTCGCGCCGCGCCGTCATCGGAGGGATGCCGTGGAGTTCGGGATCTTCAACAGCCTGTACATGCCGCACCAGTTGCGCGACAAGGATCCCGAGCACGCCGAGCACGACCGCCTGATGGACGAGGTCGAGTGGACGAAGGCCGCCGACCGTTCCGGCTTCAAGTACTCGTGGGCGACGGAGCACCACTTCCTCGAGGAGTACTCGCACCTCTCCGCGAACGAGTCGTTCATGGCGTATCTCGCCGCCGTCACGACCCGCATCCACGTCGGTTCGGGCATCATCAACATCACACCCCCCGTGAACCCGCCCGCGCGCGTCGCGGAACGGGTGGCGATGCTCGACCACCTGAGCGGAGGGAGGTTCGAGTTCGGCGTGGGCCGCGGCTCGTCCACCACCGAGCAGAAGGGGTTCGGCATCGACGACCCTGAGCTCACGAAGGAGATGGTCGACGAGGTCCTCCCGCAGTTCAAGCGCATGTGGATGCAGACGGAGTACAGCTTCGACGGTCGCTTCTTCTCGATGCCGTCGCGCAACGTGCTGCCGAAGCCGTACACCAAGCCGCATCCGCCCATGTGGATCGCCGCGGGCAACCCGGGCACGTTCCAGAAGGCGGCGCGGATGGGTCTCGGCGTGCTCTGCTTCACGATGGGCTCACCCGAGTCGTTGAAGCGGCTCATCGAGGTCTACAAGACAGAGATCGAGAATGCCGAGCCCGTCGGCGCCTACGTGAACAACAACATCATGGTGACGAGCCAGATGTTGTGTCTCGAAGACGGCCAGAAGGCCCGCGACATCGCGTGCAACATGACCTCGGGCTACCAGAACAGCCTCGTGTTCCGGTACCTCGACACGTTCCCCAAGCCGCCTGGCATCCCGGTATGGCCCGACCTGATCCCCGAGCCGACCCCGGAGGGTCTCGACGCCAGCATCAAGGCCGGGTTGGTGTGCGTCGGCACTCCCGAAGAGGTCGACCGTTCCGTGCAGGGCTACGTCGATGCCGGCGCCGACCAGCTGGCATTCGGCATGCTGTCCACCACGATGCCGATCGAGATCGCGGTCGAGGCGGTCGAGACGTTCGGGAAGCACGTGCTCCCTCACTACGACAAGGATCCTGTCCACAGCACGCAACGCCAGCGCGAGGAGCAACTCGCACGGGAGCACGCGTAACCACCCGATGGGCGCGCTCGACGGGAAGATCGCGCTGGTCACCGGCGCCAGTCGCGGTATCGGTGCCGCGATCGCGCAGCGACTCGGCGCCGAAGGCGCGGTCGTCGCCGCGACCGCACGCACACTCCACTCGCACCCGAGCTTGCCCGGCACGCTGACCGAGACCGTCGCGGCGATCGAGCAGCGCGGAGGTCGGGCCGTCGCCTTTCCGGCCGATCTCTCGGATGCGGAGTCCCGTGCGGGCATCGTCCCTGCGGTCGAGGCCGCGCTCGGACCCGTCGAGGTGCTGGTGAACAACGCCGCGGCCGCCTTCTACCTGCCGATCGGCGAGTTCCCGCTCCGCCGGCGCCGTCTGCTGCTGGAGCTGAACTTCCACGCCCCGGTCGACCTCGCGCTCGCAGTCCTGCCCGGCATGCGGGCTCGCCGCAGGGGCTGGATCGTCAACGTCAGCAGCGTCACAGCGCGGCACCCGAAGCACCCATCCGGGTCCCGCGCCGCCACGCCCACCGAGGCGTCGACGATCTACGGCGCCTCGAAGGCCGCGCTCGACCGGTTCACCACCGGCATGGCGGTCGAGGTCGCCGTCGACGCGATCGCGGTGAACAGCGTTGCGCCCGTCGCGGCGGTCCGCACGCCGGGCGCCGACACGCTCGTGGGCGGCCTCATGGACGCCCGGCCCGACCTGGTGGAGCCCGTCGAGGTGCTCGCGGAGGCCGCGCTGGCCCTCGCGACCTGCGATCCCAGGGGGGTGACCGGCCGGGTGGTCCTGTCCGGTCCGTTCCTTGCCGAGATCGGCCGCGCGGTGCGGAACCTCGACGGCACGGATCGTCCACCGGACATGATCCCGTAGGGTCGCGCCGCGATGCTCCACTCTGTTCGCGTCCTCGACTGCTCCACCGGGGTGCCCGGCGCGTACTGCACGAAGCTGCTCGCCGACGCCGGTGCCGACGTGGTGAAGGTCGAGCGCGACGAGGGCGATCCGCTCCGGCGTTGGAGCGCGGCACACGCCGAGCTCGGCGATGCGGATGGCGCGCTGTTCCGGTTCTTGCACACGTCGAAGCGATCGGTGCTCGACGGCGACGGGGTCGACGAGTTGCTGCGCGGCTGCGACATCGTCGTCGAGAGCGGCGACCTCGACACCGATGCGCTCCGCGACCGGCATCCCCATCTCGTCGTCGTGTCGATCACGCCGTACGGCCGCACGGGCCCGTACGCCGGTCGTCCATCTACGGAGTTCACGCTCCAGGCGGAGTGCGGCTCGACCGGGGCCCGCGGGCGCCCGGACGGCCCGCCCCTGCACGCGGGCGGGCGCATCGGCGAGTGGATCGGCGGCACCTACGCGGCCGCGGCGGCCGCCGCGGCACTGCACGCCGCCCACCGTGACGGTGACGGTGACCACGTCGACGTCTCGACGCTGGCGTGCATGTCGACCACGATGAACACGTACACGTCGGTGTTCGCGGAGTTCCTCGGATGGCCGGCGATGCGCGGCCCGGCCCGCTCGATCGAGATCCCGTCCATCGAGCCCGCGGCCGACGGCTATGTCGGATTCTGCACGATCACCGGGCAGCAATTCCGCGACTTCCTCGTCCTGATCGAACGGCCCGACCTCCTCGACGACAGGGAGTTCGCCTCGCACCACGGCCGCACCCGGCGCATGAACGAGGCGCTGGAGCTGATCCACAAGTGGACGGTCGAGCACTCGATCGCCGAGATCATCGAGCTCGCATCGCTGCTTCGCATCCCCGTCGCGATGATCGGCAATGGCGCGTCGGTCACGGGCTTCGACCACTTCGTCGAGCGGGGGACGTTCGTCACGCACCCCACCGGCGGCTTCGTCCAGCCCCGCGTGCCCTACGCGATCAGCGGTCTGGCGCCTCGTGCATTCTCACGCGCACCGCGGCCGGGCGAACACGACGGCACCGTCCACTGGCCCGAGCGCACGAGGAACGAAGTCCGCGCCCCGCGTCGCCTTCCGCTCGACGGTGTCCGCGTCCTCGACTTCACCGCCTTCTGGGCCGGCCCCGCGGCGACGCACATGCTCGCCGCGCTCGGAGCCGACGTCATCAAGGTCGAGTCGATCCAACGTCCCGACGGGATGCGCTTCGCTAGCACCCGGCCGCCGAGCGTCGACCAGTGGTGGGAATGGGGCCCCGTCTTTCACGGTGCCAACGCCAACAAGCGGGCGATCACGCTCGACATGAACCGGCCCGAAGGCGTCGACCTCGCGCGGCGCCTCATCGCAGAATCCGACGCCGTCGTCGAGAACTTCACACCACGGGTCATGGAGAACTTCGGGTTGTCGTGGGCGGCCGTGCACGAGGTGAACCCGCGCGCGGTGATGGTCAGGATGCCGGCCTTCGGGCTCGACGGCCCCTGGCGGGACCGCCCGGGTTTCGCGCAGACGATCGAGCAGATCAGCGGGATGGCGTGGGTGACCGGCTTCACCGGCGGACCACCGCTGATCCCCAGGGGTGCGTGCGACCCGCTCGCCGGCATGCACGCGGTGCTCTCGTTCATCCTCGCGATGATGCAACGCGACCGCGACGGTGAAGGCCGCCTGGTCGAGGTGACGATGGTGGAAGCCGCGCTCAACGTCGCCGCCGAGCAGATCGTCGAGCACGGTGCGTACGGCGTGGTGCTCGGCCGTGACGGCAACCGCGGGCCCGCGGCCGCCCCGCAGAACGTGTACGCGTGTGCGGGTGAGGAAGAATGGCTCGCCCTCGCGATCGCAAACGACGACCAGTGGCAGGCGCTGCGCCGCGTGCTCGGCGAGCCGGGCTGGGCCGTGGATCCGGCGCTCGACACCGCGTCCGGCCGACGCGCCGATCAGGACGCGATTGACGACGAGCTCGCGCAGTGGTGCGCGGCGTCGCCCGTGTACGCGCTCGTCGATCAGCTCGTCGCCGCCGGCGTCCCGGCCGCCAGCGTGATCAACCCGCGCGATGTCGCCCGGCACCCGCAGCTGCGTGAACGCAAGTTCTTCGAGAGCCTCGATCATCCGGTCGTCGGACGTCACGAGATGCCTTCGGTGCCGTTCCGCTTCGCAAGCCGCGGTGACGCAGGGTGGCTTCGGCGGCCGGCACCGACCGTGGGCGAGCACAACGACGAGGTGCTGCGCGACGTCCTGGGCCTCACCGACGACGAGCTCGCGCGTCTGCGTGCCGACGCGGTCATCGGCGAGCGCCCCGTCGGGTTGTGAGCCGCGCCCCGCTAGTAGCCCGCGCCCGTGTCGACGAGGCCCAGGAGCGGCTCACCGCGCTCGTACCGGCCGAGGTTGTCGACGAAGACCTCGAGCAAGGCGTCGAGTGCCGCCGGCATGCTCCACGAGATGTGCGGGCTCAACCGCACCTTCGGATGCGTGTACATCCAGTGGCCCTCGGGAAGGGGCTCCGGGCTCACGGTGTCGAGTGAAGCCCTCGCGACCACGTCGCGATCCAGCGCGTCGCGCAGCGCATCCTGATCGATCAGCGCCCCGCGCGCGATGTTCACGAGGTGCGCGCCGGGTTTCATCGCCCCGAACGCGGCGCCGTCGAGCAGGTGACGCGTCGCCGGCGTCGCCGGCGCCGTCAGGACGACGTGGTCGGCGTCGGAGAGCAGCTCGTTCAGCGACGTGACGATGTCGACACCCGGCACCGGCGACGGTGCGTCGGAGCGGCGGAGTGCACGCGCCCGCATCCCGAACGGGAGCGCGCGTTCTGCGACCGCGCTTCCGATGCCGCCCAGCCCGACGAGTGCGAGCGTTCGCCCGTGCAGCGCGCCGAGCGATCCTCCGGTGGGGAAGTTCCACGTCGCGGGTTTCCCCGTGATCCAGGTGTCGGGCAGACGCTTCTCGAAGGCGAGCATCGTCGCCAGCACCCACTCCGAGATTGGGATCGCGCTCGCACCCCGCGAGCACGTGAGGATGCGGTCACCGACCAGGTCGAGCGGAAACGCGTCGACGCCGGTACCGAGCGTCTGCACCCAACGCACTCCATGCTCCAGGACGGACGCGAGGTTCGGACTCCCGATCGCGGCGGTGAGCACCACGTCCCCCTGCAGGTCGCCGGGCACGGGACCGTCACCGGCCACGACGGCGACCTCAACCGACGGCACCGCGGCCTGGATGGTGGCCGCGATCTGCTCGCCCACCTGGCACAGCACCTTCACGAGGCGACGCTTCCGGGTCGATGCATGGCGGCACACTAGGGCGTTGGGGATCGGCATCGCCCCACCGCCAGACTGTCGGCGCGGCTGTACGCGGGCACGCGCCGCGTGTGAGCATGGGTACGGCCGGTGGTGCAACGGGCGGGAAGAGGTGGGGCAACCGACCCACCGCGACCAGTTTGTGAGACGGAGTGGCGACCGAGGTCCGCGACGACACGCGCAGCGTTGAAGCTCCCGTGCGCCGCGGGCGAGCGGCTGTGGTTCTCCTTGTCGCCGGCTTGTCGCTCGCGGCCGGTGCCCTCGTGCTCTCGCTCGTTCCCGTGCGGGTGGGACTGAACGACGGGACATCGTTCCGATGCGGGGTCTCGGTCACTCGTCTCACGGACCCTTCGCCGACGAACCGCTGGGCGCTCCAGACGACCGAGCTGATCTCGCAGCACCGCCTCGATGCCCACGGGCCGGCACTCCCGGCGCGCTGCAGCACGGCGATCGACCATCGCCTCGGCCAGGCGGCTGTGGCCCTGAGCTTGGGTGTGCTCGCAACCGGCGCCGGCGCGGTGTTGTTGCGGACGCGCCGACCGCCTCGGGCACGACCTCTCACCGCGCATCCGGTTGCGAGCACTGAGCCCGCCGCGCCGGCGACGGTTCGACCTCGCGGCGTCAGCCTCGACTACATCCCGGGACTCGACGGCTTCCGCGGGGTCGCGGTCATCGCCGTGCTGGCCTTCCACGCCGGGTTGTCGCACTCGCGCGGCGGCTTCCTCGGTGTCGACGCGTTCTTCGTCCTGTCGGGTTACCTCATCACCTCGCTGCTCGTAGCGGAGTGGCGCCGCTCGACGGCGATCAGCCTGCGCACGTTCTGGGCCCGCCGTTCTCGGCGCCTCCTTCCCGCCATCCTGCTGGTCGTGGCCGCGGTCACGCTGTACTGGGCGTTCTTCGGGCAGCTGTCGCAGCGCCCGGCTCTGCGCTTCGACGCGCTCGCGACCCTCGGATATGTCGCCAACTGGCGCTTCATCTTCGCGAAGGCGGCGTACTTCGCCCCGTTCTCGACATCGTCGCCACTTCGGCACCTGTGGTCGCTCGCAGTCGAGGAGCAGTTCTACCTGGTGTGGCCGCTCGTGGTGCTGTTCGTGCTGCGACGGTGGTCGGTGCGCACCCTCGCGATCGTGACCGCATCGCTCGCGGTGGTGTCCGTTGTGGCGATGGTGGCCGTGTACCGGTCCGGGTCGGTGTCGCGGGCCTATTACGGCACCGACGCCCGAGCCCATGTGCTGCTCATCGGTGCGCTGCTCGCGCTCGCAGTGCCGCACCTGGCCGCACGCCCGGCGTGGCGCGGCGCGATCGCGGCTCTCGGCGTGGCCGGCGCTGCGTACGTCATCTGGGCGTTCACCCAGATCGACGGGCAGGGTTCGTTCCTGTACCACGGTGGGTCGGTGCTGTTCGCGCTCGCCGCGGCCGCGGTGGTCGCCACTGCAGTCGTGGTTCGTCACGGCCCGGTCGCGTGGGTGCTCGCATTGCGGCCACTGCGCGCGGTAGGCCGCGTCTCGTACGGCCTGTACCTCTGGCACTGGCCGGTGTTCCTCGCGGTCACTCACGCGCGAACAGGTTCGACCGGAGGTGCGCTCCTCGTCGCGCGACTCGCAGTCACCGCGCTGTTGACCGTGGCGTCGTACGAGCTCATCGAGCGACCGGTCCGGCGGGGCGCGTTGGGACGACGCGCCCTGGTGCTCGCGCCGGTCAGCCTGCTCGTAGTCACCTGCATCTCGGTGCGGGCGACGTTCCCGGCCGCGGTTCCACTCCCGACCGCGGCGGACTTCGCGAGCCTGGCCCAACGATCTGCGTCGCGTGCCCCACGCGTGCTGGTCGTCGGCGACTCCGTTGCGTTCACGTTGGCACAGGGACTGCGATCAGGGCCGGACCTCGAGTTCGAGGGGCACCCCATCCTCGGATGTGGACTCATGCGCGGTGTGGAGAGAGCGCTCGGCGAGCGGGCTACTTCCGCATGTCCCGACGCCGTCTCCGTCTGGCAGGGTGACGTGTCGCAGCTGCACCCGGCGGTGCTGGCCGTCCTCGTGGGCCGGTGGGAGGTGCGGGACCACCGCATCGGAGGCCGCTGGACGCACGTCGGGCAGGCCGCATTCGACAAGGTGCTGGCCGCCCGGCTCGACGAGGTCATCGACATGGCCCGTCGCGGCGGCTCGCGCGTCGCGCTCCTCACCGCACCGTTCTACGAGGAAGGCGAGCAGCCGAACGGCAATCCGTGGCCCGAGGACCGTGTCGAACGCGTTCGTCGGTTCAACGCGCTGCTGCGCGAGGCCGTCGCCCGTCATCCGCGGGACGCGACAGTCGTCGACCTCAACGGGTTGCTCTGCCCGCACGGTCGCTACGAGCGGGTCGTCGGAGGCACGGCGGTCCGGTGGAACGACGGCGTCCACATCACCTCTGCCGGGGGAGCTCTCGTCCGACCGACGTTGACGCGACAAGTCCTCGCCCTGGCGTCGGCGCCCTGACGCGCCGGCACGGGCGCGACCCCGATCCACTGCGGTAGAACTGCGCTCATGAGCACCCCGATTCGTGAGCTCGCCAGTGGGCTGCAGTTCCCCGAGGGTCCGGTCGCGATGGCGGACGGCAGCGTGATCCTCGTCGAGATCAGGCGCGGGACCCTGAGCCGGGTCACACGGGAAGGCAAGGTCGAGGTCGTGGCCGAGCTCGGTGGCGGTCCCAACGGCGCCGCGGTCGGACCCGACGGTGCGGTCTACGTCTGCAACAACGGCGGCTTCACCTGGACCCGCCTCGGCGACCTCCACATACCGCTCGACCTGAAGACCGGGAGCAACGAGCCGCCCGACTTCGCCGGCGGGTGGATCGAGCGAGTGGACGTCGGCACCGGCGAGTCGACGGTGCTCTACCGCGATTGCAACGGACACTTGCTGCGCAGCCCCAACGACATCGTGTTCGACGAGACCGGAGGGTTCTGGTTCACCGATCTCGGCAAGACGCGCCCGCGCGAGGTCGATCGCGGCGGTCTGTACTACGCGCGTCCCGACGGGTCGTCGATCACCGAGGTCGCGTATCCGCTGTGGGCACCGAACGGTGTCGGCCTCTCCCCCTCCGGTGATCGCGTCTACGTGGCGGAGAGCTACACCGGCCGGCTCATCGGGTGGGACCTCGACGGCCCGGGGACCGTCCATCGCGCCGGCGGCGGTCACGGCGGGCGATGCATCGCGGCGACGCGCTCGCACTTCGACTCGTTGGCGGTCGAGGCCGACGGCACGGTTGTCGTCGCCGCGCTCCCCGATGGGCTGTGCTCGATCAACGACGAGCGCGAGTCGGTGGAGTACACGACCCTTCCCGACCCGTTGACCACGAACGTGTGCTTCACCGGTGACGACATGCGCACGGCCTACGCGACGTTGTCGGGTGCGGGTCGCCTGGTCGCGCTCGACTGGCCCCGACCGGGTCTCCGCCTCGCATACAACGCGTGAGTGCCCAGCCCATGGCGACCATGGCCGAGCTGTTCCGAGACCGCGCCGGCGACGCGCACCCCGCCATGCTGTTCGAGGACGACTCGTGGACGTACGCCGAGCTCGTGCAGGCCGCGTCGGCCCGCGCGTCGCTCGCGTCGGCGCTCCGCCGCGACGGGCCCTTCCACATCGGCGTGCTGCTCGACAACGTCCCCGAGTTCCCGATGTGGCTGGGCGGAGCCGCGCTCGCCCGCGCGACGGTCGTCGGGATCAACCCGACCCGACGCGGCGCGGAGCTTGCGCGTGACATCAGGCATACCGACTGCCAGCTCATCGTCACCGAGTCGCGCCACCGCCCGCTGCTCGACGGCCTCGATCTGGGGGTCGACGACGACCGGATCCTCGTCGTCGATTCATCCGACTACGAGCAGTTGCTCGCGCCGCATCGTCATGCGGCCCTCCCCGAGGAACAGGCAGAGCCGGGCGACCTCTACGTGCTCCTGTTCACGTCGGGGACGTCGGGCGCGCCGAAGGCGTGCCTCTGCTCGCAGGGGCGCCTGGCCCGCATCGGCAAGGTCGTCGCCGAGCAGTCCGGCTTCGGGCCCGACGACGTCGTGTACGAGGTGATGCCGATGTTCCACTCCAACGCGCTCATGGCCGGCTGGGCCCCGGCCGTCGCAGGCGGCATCACGGTGGCGTTGCGCCGCAAGTTCTCGGCATCGGGCTTCCTTCCCGACGTGCGACGGTACGGGGTGACCTACTTCAACTACGTCGGGAAGCCTCTCTCGTACATCCTGGCCACGCCGGAGAAGCCCGACGACGGCGACAACACCCTGCGGCTCGTCTTCGGCAACGAAGGGGCCGAGCGCGACCTCGACCGGTTCCGCACCCGCTTCAAGTGCACCGTCGTCGACAACTACGGCAGCACCGAGGGCGGCGCCATGGTGCAACGCCACACCGATCAGCCGCCCGGCGCGCTCGGCAAGGCGCCCGAGGGCACCGTCGTGTTGAGCTCCGACACCGGCAAGGAGTGCGCGGTCGCGGAGTTCGACGCCCAGGGCCACCTGCTGAACCCCGACGAGGCCATCGGCGAGCTGGTCAACAAGCTGGGGGCCATGGGCTTCGAGGGCTACTGGAACAACGACGAGGCCAACGCGGCGCGGGTGCGTGACGGCTACTACTGGACCGGCGACCTCGCGTACCGAGACGAGGCGGGCTGGTTCTACTTCGCGGGTCGGGACTTCGAGTGGCTGCGCGTCGACGGGGAGAACTTCGCCGCCGCGCCGATCGAGCGGATCATCAGCCGCCATCCCGACGTCGTGCTCGCGGGCGTGTACGCGGTTCCCGCCGTCGACGTGGGTGACGAGGTGATGGCCGCGCTGCAGCTACGTCCGGGAACGGCCTTCGATGCCGACGCCTTCGCGCGCTTCCTCGACGAGCAGACCGACCTCGGAACCAAGTGGGCACCCCGCTTCGTACGCGTCACCGACGCGCTCCCGGTCACACAGACGAGCAAGGTGCTGAAACGGGTCCTGCGGCGTGAGCGGTGGGAGACCCAGGATCCGACCTGGTGGCGACCCGCCAAGCACGGGCCCTACCAGCTGATGACCCCCGACGACGTCGACGCCCTCCGCACGGAGTTCCAGCGCCGCGGCCGGGCCGACGTGCTCGACGCGGTGTGACGTGACCGACGCGGTGCTCGACGGCAAGGTGGCGGTCGTCACCGGGGCGGGGCGGGGCATCGGTCGTGCCGAGGCGATTCGGCTGGCCGCCTACGGAGCACGCGTGGTCGTCAACGACCTCGGTGTCGCCATGGACGGCCGCCGCACGAACGAGACGCCCGCCGAGGGGGTCGCCGACGAGATCCGTGCCGCCGGCGGTGAGGCGATCGTCGATGCCCACGACATCTCGACGCACGCCGGCGGATCGGCCGTGGTGGAGGCGGCGCTCGATCGGTGGCAGCGGATCGATGTGGTCGTCAACAACGCCGGCATCGGCCGGCCGCACATGGTCTTCAACATGGAAGACGACGAGTGGGACGCGGTGCTTCGGGTCCACCTCACCGGCACCTTCGCGGTCAGCCGGGCCGCGTGTCGCTGGTGGCGCAGCGAGGCCAAGGCCGGAAGTTCGGGCTCGGGTCGCATCATCGACACGTCGACCGGGTTGCTGCTCTACGGCGGCGCGGGCCAGTCGAACTACGTGGCCGCGAAGGCCGGCATCGTCGCGTTCACCGAGGCCGTCGCCACCGAGATGGCGCCGTACGGCGTGACCGCGAACGCCGTGATGCCGTCGGCCCATACGCGGCTCGCGGCGGTCGGCTGGCGCATCGGTCGCTCGCGCGAGCGCGACGATGCGTTCGACGCGACCGACCCGAATCACGTCGCCGAGCTCGTCGCGTATCTCGCGTCACCTGCAGCCGCGTGGATCAACGGCCAGACGTTCCAGGTGCGCGGCGGCGTGGTGGAGCACATCCGCACCTGGGAGGTCGACGCGCAGATCGAACGCCATGACGCGGGGTGGAGCATGCCCGAGCTCGCGCACGAGATTCCGCGCATGTTCGGCGCCGGCGCCAAGCGCTCCGATCCACCGCCCGCGGAGTGGCAAGAGCAATACCGTGCCCGCGGCGTGTCGGCGACGACCGAACCGAGAGGCTGACTCGCCCGGTCGGCCACCGGCCGAGGCTCCTTGTCGGCTAGTTGTCGACGCCGACGACGAGCGCGCTCGTCGGCACCATCGTGCCGGCGGTCACGAGCACGTGCTCGACGCCGGGCACCTGGTTCACCGACGTGCCGCGAACCTGGCGGACACCTTCGGCGATGCCGTTCATCCCGTGGATGTACGCCTCCCCGAGCTGGCCGCCGTGGGTGTTGATGGGCAGGCGCCCGCCGAGCTCGATCGTGCCGTCCTTGATGAAGTCCCTCGCCTCGCCGCGCCCACAGAACCCGAACTCCTCGAGTTGCGGCAACGCGAGCGGCGTGAAGTGGTCGTAGATGATCGCGGTCTGGATGTCGTCCGGTCCCAGACCCGTCGTGTTCCACAGCTGGCGGGCGATGAGACCCATCTCGGGAAGGCCGGTGATCGACGGGCGGTAGTAGCTCGTCATCATGTCCTGGTCCTCGCCCGCGCCCTGAGCGGCGTTGTTGACGATCACCGGTGCCTGGCGCAGGTCGCGTGCCCGCTCCGGTGTCGTGACGACGAGAGCCTGGGCACCGTCGCTTTCCTGGCAGCAGTCGAGCAGGTGCAGCGGCTCGACGATCCAGCGCGAGCTCTGATGGTCGTCGAGCGTGATGGGCTGCTCGTAGAACCACGCTTTCGGGTTCGTGGCCGCGTGCTTCCGATCGGCGACCGCGATCCGCCCGAAGTCCTCACTGGACGCGCCGTACTCGTGCATGTAGCGGCGGGCGAACATGGCGACCCACTGCGCGGGCGTGAGGAGACCGAACGGCGAGTACCAGCTGAAGTGGGCCATGTCGGCCGTGGCCGCGGGCGGCCGGTCCTGCACCCCGGCGCCGAAGCGACGCCCGGATCGCTCGTTGAACGCCCGATAGCACACGACGTAGTCGGCCACGCCTGCGTTCACCGCGAGCACCGCCTGCTGGACCGTGCCGCATGCGGCTCCGCCGCCATGGTGGATGCGCGAGAAGAAGCTCAGCTCGCCGATACCGAGATTGCGCGCGACCTCGATCTCGGGATTGGTGTCGGCGCTGTATGTGACCATCCCGTCGATCTGACCCGGCTCGAGTCCCGCATCCTCGATCGCGGCCTGCACCGCCTCACACGCGAGGCGCAGCTCGCTGCGTCCGGAGCTCTTCGAGAACTCGGTCGCGCCGATCCCCACGATGGCGCCCGCGTCCTTGAGCTGGTTGCGCTCAGTCACGGGGCAGCTCCAGCGTCACCGTGCCCGACACGTGGTCACCGACGCGGTTCGCGCCCCGCACCGCGACCTCGACCCGGCCGTCTTGCTTCTTGACGACGTGACCCGTCATCGACATCGTGTCGCCGGGGTAGTTGGGCGCGCCCAGACGGATCGACACCTTCTTCAACACCGCGTCGGGACCGGCCCAGTCGGTGATGAACCGACCCACGAAGCCGTTGGTCGACAGGATGTTCATGAAGATGTCCTTCGAGCCGCGCGTCTCCGCGAGGCCCGGATCGTGGTGGACGTCCTGGTAGTCACGCGAGGCGATCGCGGTGGCGACGATCAGTGAGCGCGTCAGCGGGATGTCGAGCGGCGGAAGCTCGTCGCCGACATTGACGTCGTCGTAACGAACCCCGCTTGCATTGAACGTCATCGTGATGCCCCTGCAAGAACCGTTCCGAGCCGGGCGAGCGTCGCGCTCGCACCACCCAGCGTGTCCTCGATCTGCTTGCCCCAGAGAAAGTACCGGTGGACCGGGTAGTCGACATCCGCGCCGAGCCCACCGTGCAGGTGCTGCGTGGTGTGCACGACCCGTTGACCCGCCTCCGACGCCCACCACTTCGCGACGAGGACGTCGCCGGTCGCGTCGCGCCCCTCCGAGAGCTTCCACGCCGCCTGCCACATGGTGACCCGCATCGCCTCGGTGTCGATGTAGGCGTCGGCGGCCTTCAGCGCGACCCCCTGGAACGTCGACAGCGGCTTGCCGAATTGGTGGCGGCTCGACGCGTAGTCGGCCGCCAGTCGCAGCGCGGCCTCGGCCACGCCGACCTGCATCGCGCAGAGGCCGACGAGAGCACGGTCCAGCATCCACGTGACGGCACCGCGCTCTCTGGTGAGCAGCTCGGCGTGGGCGCCGCTCATCTCGATGTGGGCGACGACCTCACGACTCGTCGTCACCGCTCGCTCGCGGGTGATGCCGGTCGATGCCGGATCCACGAGGAACACGCCGATCCCGTCGGGCTCGCCCGTGAGTTGTGCGGGTACGAGAACGCAGTCGGCGACGGGCGCGGCTGGAACCGACGGTTTGACGCCGTCGAGGCGCCACGAGTCGCCGTCGCGGGTCGCGACGATCGCCGAGGCGGTGGCATCGTTGGCGCCCGACTCGGCGAGCGCGGCGGTGAGAATCGTGTCGCCGTTCACGACCCCGGGCAGCCAGCGCGCACGCTGCTCCGTGGAACCGAACTGGGCGATCACCGGGGCGCCGAGCATGAGCGTCGGCCAGAGCGGCACCGGCGCGACCACCCGGCCCTGCTGCTCCAGCAGCAGGCACAGCTCGATGATCCCGAACCCGCTGCCGCCGACGTCGTCGGGAAGCCCGATACCCAGCAGGTTGGCTGCGGCCAGGGCCTTCCACAGCTCGCGGTCGAATCGCTCCTCGCTGCGCTCGATCTCTTTGACCCGCTCGACGGTCGCGTGACCGACGAAGATCTGTGCGGCGAGATCCCGGACCGCTTCCTGCTCCTCGTTGAAGTCGAAGTTCACGCGCGCACCTGCATCTGTGTCGCGGGCCGGAAGGCGGGGAGCGTCAGGTCGTCGTCGTGCTCGACGAACTCGACCTGCACCGGCATGCCGACCTCGATCTGCTCCGGATCGACGCCGACGAAGTTCGCCACGAGCCGCGTGCCCTCCTCGAGCTCGAAGAGGCCCACCGCCAGCGGATAGTCGAACGCCGGTACCTGCGGATAGTGGTTCACCACGTAGCTGTAGACGTTGGCCTTGCCGTTCGCTTCCACGGTGTCCCAGTCGTAGGAGCGGCAGTTCGGGCACGCGGGACGCGGAGGATGTCGCAGCGTGCCGCACTTCGCACAGCGCTGGATCAGCAGCTTGTGCTGCTTCGCGCCCTCGAAGAAGAACGCGTTGTCCTGTGTGACCGCGGGACGCGGCCGCCGTGGCCGCTCCGCGGGCGACCCGGCGGGCGGGCTCTTCGCGGCGGACCGGCCGGTTCCCGGCTTGAACTTCAGGATCCGGAACCGCATGGTGGCGACGAGCTCGTCGTGCTGGTCCGTGTAGCGGACCAACGTGGTGAGGAAGTGGCCGACGCCGAGACCGGTCGTCTTCTCCTCGGAGATCGATTCGACGGTCGTGCTCGTCGAGAGATGGTCCCCCAGCCGGAGCTCCTTGAAGTACTCCTGTTCGCAGTTGGTCGCGACGACCGAGGTGAAGCCGGCGCCGTCGAGCAACCGCGTGATCTCCTCCTGCACCGCGCTGATGGTCGACGGTGCGGGCCGGAACCCGCGCATGACCCACGCCTGCAGGCTCACCGGTGGGGCGACGACGCCGCCGTGCACGGAGCGCGCCGCGGCGTCGGGGTCGACATAGACCGGATTGTCGTCACCGATCGCCTCGACCCAATGCCGGATCATCGGCTGGTTGACGGGATCCGGTCCCCGTTGGGGCGGCCCGTACACGCGGCCTTCGAATACCTTCAGTCGGGCGAGGAAGGCGGCCTTCTCGTCCTCGTTCGTCGCCGCAGTCGTCGTCACCCTCCTCGTCTCCCGTTCATCGCGGTCCCCCGTTCATCGCGCGGTTCGGGCCATGCCGAGTCCCACAGCCGCGACGATCTCGCGCTGCACTTCGTTCACGCCGCCGCCGAACGTGTTGATCTGCGCGGCCCGTGCCGCGCGCTCGACGTCACCGCGCAGCACCGCGCCCGGCGAGCCGCCGGCGACGTATCCGGCCGCGCCCAGGATGCCGAGCAGGGTGCGGTACACGTCGATGAGGCATTCCGTGCCGTATACCTTCACCGCCGACGACTCGGCCGGAGTGAGCGTCTCGTCGGCAACCGCGGCGGCCATGCGCCAGTTCAAGAGCTTCATCGCCTCGAGCCGCGCGTGGGTACGGGCCAGGTCGATCTGCACCCACGGCACGTCGATCATGTTCGAGCCGTCGCCGAGCCCCGAATCGGTCTCACGGCACCAACGCTCGGTGTCACCCCAAAGCCGGTGGGTCAGGCCACCCAGCGCCGCCAAACCGACCCGCTCGTGGTTCAGCTGATTGGTGATCAGCCGCCAACCGGCGTTGACGTCGCCGACGACGCTGTCCTTCGGGACCCGCATGTCGTCGTAGTAGGTCGCGGTGGTGACGACGTCGCCGACGGTGACGATCGGCGTGCACTTGAACCCAGCCGAGCTCGTCGGGACGATGATCATCGAGATGCCCTTGTGCTTCGGCGCATCGGGATCGGTTCGGCACGCGAGCCAGATGTAGTCGGCCTGGTTCGCTCCACTGGTGAACACCTTGTTCCCGTTGATGACCCACTCGTCGCCGTCGAGGACGGCGCGGGTGCGTAACGAGGCCAGGTCGGTACCGGCCTCGGGCTCGGTGTAGCCGATCGCGAAGTTGATCTCGCCCCGCAGGATGCCGGGCAGGAAGAAGTCCTTCTGCTCGGATGAGCCGTAGCGCATGATCGTCGGGCCGACCGTGTTGAGGGTCACGAAGGGGAACGGCGCGCCCGCGCGCTGCACCTCGTCGAAGAAGATGAACTGCTCGACCGCCGGCCGCCCCTGGCCGCCGTACTCCTTCGGCCATCCGATGCCGAGCCACCCGTCGGCACCCATCTGCTTGATGAGGGTGCGGAACAGGGCGCTTCCCTCTCCCGGCGCGCCGAGCTCGCTCCGGACTTCGGGCGTGAGCAGCCGGGCGAAGTAGTCGCGCAGCGTGTGGCGCAATTCTCGCTGCTCGCGGGTGTAGTCGAGGAACATCTCACCTCCCGGGAGCAGCGAATCTAACAGCCCGTCAGAGATCCGGTCACAGCCGGCCGGCGCGCAACCCAGTCGCCCGGCCGGGCCTCGTCTGCCGTCGACGCGCACGGATAGACACCCTGCGGGGCGGTGTCACCGGTCACCGCGCACAACCCCGCGGCCTGCTCGCCGCTCATCGCCCAACCGACGTCATCAGGTCACGGGCCCTCCAAGCCGAACCCGGGCATGCGCACCATGATCACGTCGGGCTTCAGCTCGCGGAGACGCCCGCAGCGGAGCCCGAACTGCTCGACGCACGGGGAAGTTCTCGATGACGACGTCGGCCGACCGACGAGCCGTTCCAACCGCCGGCGCCCGTCGGGTCGGGTGAGGTCGACGGTGAGGTCACGCTTGTTGAGGTTGGTGGCCTGCCCGATGCCGCTGCGGTCGTAGGAGTCGTCGCCCTCCTGCACCAGCGCGCCCGAGAACCGGAAGCCGTCGGGACGCTGGACCGACTCGATCTTGATCACGTCGGCGCCGAGGGCACCCAGGTACATCCCGGCGTACGGCCCGGCCCAGAACGTGCCCAGATCGATGACCCGCAGCCCGGCGAACGCCAGGTGGTCCCGAACCCCTCGCGCCGATTCGCCCGTCGATTCGGCGCGAGCCGACACGGCGAATTCGGCGCCGAATCGACCTCGCGGCGATTCGCCCGTCGATTCGGCGCGAGGGGACCAGCTCGGGTGGGTGT
>JRHI01001671.1_pt1 | contig 17698 bp, 18 predicted proteins | sample 215371 | NCBI WGS metagenome assembly JRHI01 (sample SAMN02929681, study PRJNA255918) | sediment metagenome | biome: cave system; feature: Ice Cave; material: Sediment; isolation source: sediment from deep within a dark volcanic ice cave with no known source of... ...
CCACAAAGCTAGGAAAGCACTTGTGATACGCTGTACTAAGCCTATTCAGGTGAAACAAAATGGGTGTAAATGGTCTCTAAAATTTAACTAACAAATTACAATAAAGGAGTTTGCATCGATGGGATTGATGGAAACAGAAGAAACCAACAAATTCACATTTGAGGCATTCGCAGCACACCCATTTTACACAGATGTCAATCATTTGCTGGTACGCCAGGCTCTTGCCCAACTTTCTTCACAGCCAGTTGATGATCCAGTCACTATTGTGGATATGGCCTGCGGAACAGGAGCCGTCACACGACTTGTCGCGCAGGAGATGGCACAACAGGGAAGACGAGTTCATCTTATTGGCGTCGATCCGTCTGCCGAAGCACTGCGTCGTGCGCAGAAAAGTATGGAGAGCATGCCAATTAAAGCAGAATTCATTCAGGGAGATGCAGATGACCTTCCCAGCATCGTCCACGATGTGGATATAGCTTTCTTTTGCAATGCTATCCACCTGGTTCCCGATAAACGCTCGGCTTTCAAACAAATGGCATCAATACTGGTTCCTGGTGGCATTTTTGCCTGTAACAGTGCCTTCTATGAAAGCACTTACGTTGAAGGGACCGAGCGATTCTACCACCTATGGACCCGGCGGGCAGTGGGCTGGTTGCGCAAAGAACATCCAGAAGTGCGTTTGTCGCGCGAAGCCAAGGCAATGGCGATGCAATGGCTCACACCAGCTGAATATATCGATTCGCTCAAGCAAGCTGGTTTCGATAAGGTTGAAACAACGAGCCAGAATGTGCTTATCTCACTAGATGCCTGGAGAGACCTGGGGCAATACTGGCTCTTCATCGAGGGTGCACTGCCGGGGGTACCTCTGGCTTTCGGAGCCTCAGCACTCGAAAAAGCCGTTTACCAGGCGGGACAGGAACTGGGTCTGACAGATGTAGCGCGTACATGGTTACAAATTATTGCAACAAAGGTATAAGAACAACATTGCTTCCCTTTGTGTTACAATAAATATATAAATATACAAGAGGACGTATTTGAGGTCCACCTTGAAGCAATCAAAATACAAAAGATTTCATAGGAGTCAATTTGTATGCAATGGGCTGTCGCTACGGCTGCATTTCTCGCCTCCGCTGTTGAATTTGTCGAGGCATTTACAATTGTCCTGGTTGTTGGAGTAACAATTAACTGGCGCAGTGCACTGGCAGGAGCATTTGCAGCAGCGGCCACTCTCGCCCTGATTGTTGCCACACTTGGAGTTGCTCTGGTCCAATATGTACCCATCGATATATTACGCCTTGTTGTAGGTATCATCCTCATCCTTTTCGGTCTGAAGTGGCTCAAGAAGGCTATCCTTCGCTACAGCGGCCTTAAAGCCCTGCATGATGAAGAGGCAATATTTGAAGAGACTCGGGCTGAAGTGCGCGCACGCGGTGAATCCATTATCCCCCGTTTTGAGCCTTTCGGAATAGCCCTCTCCTACAAAGCTGTGCTCCTCGAAGGACTTGAAGTCGCTTTTATTGTGATCACCTTTGGCAGCAGTGCCGCAACGGATGTATGTAACAAGACCTGCGGCATTAACTCTGCTGCTATCGGGGCTGCTATCGCAGGGATTCTGGTGATCTTCGCTGGGGCAGTCATACGCGCTCCGCTGACTAAAGTCCCGGAGAATACCTTGAAGTTCGTGGTAGGCATCATGCTGACCTCGTTTGGCACCTTCTGGGCGGGTGAAGGCTTCCATGTCACGTGGCCGTACGCAGATGCTTTTATCCTCATCCTGGCAGCCACCTATCTAGTGGCCTCTTTTCTGCTGGTTACAGCTCTTAAACAAATCAAACAGCGTAGCCTATCTACAACCGGATCGGCTACTACCTCGCCAGTCGCGACTGAAAAGCACGAGGAGGTACATCCATGAACGTGATCAAAGCCATCTACAACTTTATTGTTGGAGATATGATCATACTCGTTGGCGTCCTTGTCGTCATCGCTCTATTGGCATTGATTGACAATGTCGCGTCTTTGTCATCGCTTCGAGTAATAGCAGGCCCCATTTTAATCGTTGCAGTACTCGGCGTTCTCACCGCTACCCTCTTGCGCGAGGCCAGGGGAAATAGGTAAGATTTATTCTTTCCTGGACATTCAAATAAAAAGCGAAACAACAATCACCAGGTCGTTTTTAACAACACTTGGCTAGAAAGCGTCAAAAACCTACCACCAGACTACCGACTGAGAGCAGCAAATTACCCTTTCCAAATTATTTGACGTTAGCCCTACAAACTGCTAAGATAGAGCACAAAAAGTGCTTATAGAGCTATTTTAGCAGTAAGGCTAACAATATGCAGGAACAATTAGAGACATGGCGAAGTTTGCTGAAAACAATCATCAGTGACCCCCACGAAAGACAACGTCTGGCAGAAGAATTGGGCATCAAATCAATCACCTTGAGTCGTTGGGCAAACAATGAATCAGATCCACGCCCACAGAACCTGCGCCACTTACTCACCGCTCTTCCACAGCAGCGCGAACAAATGCTGGAGTTGATCAGGGAAGAGACTGGCTTTGAGGAATTTACCAGTGCAGGTTTTGATGACTCATCGATTGACATTCCGTCCGCGTTTTATAATCGTGTGTTTTCCGCTCGCTCTTCAACAGTCGAAAGCATGCGTTTCTGGTCAATCAGCAATCTGATATTACAACAGGCAATCAGTCAGCTTGACCCTGACCGTCTGGGTATAGCTCTCAATGTAGTCCGCTGCATGATACCTTCACCTAGCGATCAGAAGGTGCATAGCCTACGTGAAAGTGTTGGATTTGGCACACATCCTTGGAGTGGGGGCCTGGAACAGAAGGCAATGTTTCTGGGTGCTGAATCCTTGTGTGGATATGTTGCCACTATCTGTCGCCCAGCCTCAAACCAAAATGTCGACGATAAGCAAAACCTTATTCCGGCTCACAAGGTGGAACATGAGAAAAGCGCATCAGTGCATCCTATTTTATTTGCAGGCCGAATTGCAGGCTGTTTATTGGTCTCAAGCACACAATATAATTATTTTCTCCCTCACTCCCGCCTGACTCTGATCGAGAATTATGCAAATTTGTTAGCCCTGGCATTCGAACCTGAGGAATTTTTCGAACCACAAGATATTGAACTGCGAGTGATGCCGAATCAGGAAGAGCAGAAGAAACGTTTTGCTGACTTTCGTCAGCGAGTAGCTAATACGATGATCGATGGCTCAAGAAACAAGCGACCGGTCAACAACTTGCAGGCAGAGCGAATTGTCTGGCAGCAGCTCGAAGAAGAACTCCTCCATCAAGCGACGCTGAGCAGTTGATGAGTAGAAACAGCATTCGCACAACTATCGATTATGTTTGACGATTTTACTCAATCAATGGATCTGCATTGGAAACCGACGTGTGTTGGAGGCGGTTCATTGCATATCGTTAATTCTGCCTTGCGCATGGAGTTTCCTTCAGCGCAAAGCGGTCACTATGTCGATGCACAGGTCGATGACTACACAGGGCTGGTACGTTCTGCATTTCCCTGGAAACCCCCACTACGCATGGAGGTGCGTGCGCGGTCTTCGCTGCCTGCTGCGCTAGCCAGTAGTACGCTTGAGAGCGCAAACATATTGCGCGGCACAGCCGGTTTTGGATTCTGGAACTACCCGTTCTCAATTCGTGGGGATATTCTTTTGTTGCCAGAAGCCATCTGGTTCTTTTATGCCTCGCCTCCATCGAACATGGCCCTTGTACCAGGTGTGCCCGGCTGGGGATGGAAGGCACAGGTGGTGCACAGCATGCGTCTCGCCACATTAACGGCTACAATTCCCACCGCATTATCAGTCGTGTGGGCAAGACTCACAGGCATATCACATCCGGCAGCGAGGTGGATGCAAAAACTGAGCGGAGCACACGAAGCATTGCTCGCTGTTGAGATGGACTCCTGGCACACTTATACCCTGGAATGGCGGCACAACGAAGCCCAGTTTTGGGTTGATGGTTCCCTGGTACTCACCGCTCCAAAACCTCCGGTACGGGCTCTTGGTTTCATCGCATGGCTCGATAACCAGTATGCCATTGCGACGCCACAAGGTTCCATTCATTTTGGCTCGGTCTCTAGTGGACCACAATGGTTTGACATAGATTCAATCAGGATCGAACCCTGTTGATCCCTATAAGTGCACTCGAGCCAGGAAGAAAGCGCCTTGCTTCTCCTGGCTTCGAATAGTCCCCTTATTTCTCAGCCAGAGTCAGCACTTCGTCGACGATGCCGTACTCTAACGCTTCTTTGGCGCTCATAAAGTAGTCCCGCTCTGTATCCCGCTTGATGCGTTCAAGAGATTGGCCAGTGTGATGCTGGATAATCCCGTTCAACACATCGCGCGTATGCAGTATTTCACGAGCGTGTATATCGATATCGGTAGCCTGCCCACCAATGCCGCCTTGAATCAGGGGCTGGTGCATATGAATGCGCGCATGAGGAAGAGAACGTCGCAAACCTTTGTCACCCGCCATCAATAGGATAGTACCAAAGCTTGCGGCGAAGCCGACACACGTTGTCGCGACCGGGCAGGGGAGCATGCGCATCGTGTCATAGATGGCTAAACCTGCAGTCACTGAACCACCCGGCGAATTGATGTAGACATTGATCTCACGCGTTCCATCTTCCGAAGCCAGAAACAACAATTGCGCAACGACAAGGTTTGCCAATGTCTCCTCAATCTGGCCATTCACCATGATGATGCGCTCTTTTAGCAGACGGGAAAAAATGTCATAGGCGCGTTCGCCGCGTCCTGTTGTCTCGATAACAGTAGGAACAAACAAACTAGATGACATAGCCTCTCTCCTTATGCCTTTTTTTGACGAACAAAGTAATAATGGACGAAAGCGCTCTCAGTTGAGTTTCGCTGATCCAATACCCCCGTGAGCAACCAGCCTTGATCACCTAACTCATTCAGAGTGGCGACATCAGGCAAAGCCGTTTCACGTGTATCGACGGACAACACCCGGTATTCCCAGTTAGTTGGAGCTACCGGCACATTTTCATACACCATAGGCATAGGTATCATCGGTCTGACATCCTGTTGTCCAAATGTAGATTGATAACGAGCTAGTGATAGGGACATGTAATGTTTCTCCTTTGCAATGAAAACTTCCTTCCTCCTTGAATATAACATGCTAATAGTTTATACTGAAAGAAAGAAACTATGCTAATAGCATGTCTAACTTGAAAACTATGCCATGAGCATAGGAAGGAAAAGCAACTATGGCTGATCTGCAAGAAATTCTTGGGAGAGTTATACGCAGGGAACGGCAGGAACGCAACCTCACCATTAAAGAGCTTGGCGATAAGGCAGGCCTTTCAGAGATTTACGTCGGTGAGATTGAGCGCGGACAGAAATACCCCTCTGCTAAAGTGCTGGAGAGTATTGCAAATGCTTTAGATTTAGATATAGCAGATTTGTTAGAACTGATGGCAGAGGAAATTCGTTATGAGCGCGAGCCGCGCACAACCAATGCAATTGGTTTTACGCTTCCTGTAACACCTGGCCAGCCTCGCCGCCTGGTTATAAAAAAGATGGTCAACATGCTCGATGAAGGGGACGTGGAAAGTGTAGTGGACTTCAGCGCTTTCTTGCTCTCCAAACACTTTACTCCGCAATGATAACTGCCAATGGACAATTGCAGCGTCTAATCTTAGAGCTGATGTGAGACCCAGATATTACCAGGGCCTTGATAACTGGGACTCTCACCGAAGGCCATTTGCGTATTATTATCTTTATCCACAGTCATCTGCCAATAGTCACCGTAGGGCGAACCAAAGCCAGCCTTGGTAAGATACGGATAACCCGGCACGAAACTCGAGATCCGTACGGTCGGTAATAGATGCTCTCCTGCGTCAAAACTGCTCCGGTAGAACACATTCCATGCTCCGGTACGCATATCCATCCAGCCTAGTCGGACATCTCCCGCTTTTTGACCTACTGCAAGCGCGGGGAAACAATGCTCGATTCCAGCTTGAGCGTCCGAGATATTTACTCTTGGAGAGTAGCTCTTACCGTGGTCGGTCGAGCGCGAGAAGAAGATACGCTGTGGGGCAAAGTTGGTCTTGCTAGCGGTGCCATTCCAGAGCAGGTAGATGGTGTCGTCACTGCCAATGCGGATCGCCATTTGTGATCCCAGGTACGAGAAGCCGCACTTATTACAGGGAGGCGGGGCTCCACTAGTATCAATAACTGTACGTACCCAGTGCCGTCCGTTATCACCTGATTTAGTAACCCATACCGAAGAAGGACCATCACCCAGCTTTCTGTGCTTCTTGTCGAAGCTATCCCAACTAATATAAAAATTGCCTTGTGAATCGATCACAGCACCCGCTGAAAGCGATAAGCTGAATTGCGAACTCGTCGGGAATACTTCGTATGTCGTCCACGACTTCCCACCATCAAGTGAGATGGAGCTCCATGTATTGAAATTGTCATCATAGGCCACAATGATGCGATTCCCACGTACCGCGAGTTCGTCCTTGTCCAGGCCTGGAGGCTGATTAGTAACAATCATCGGTGCGCTCCACGTCTCCCCAAAATCGGTCGACTTGACAGCAACAACCAACGATCTTGAGTTTTGTAGGAACGTCGCCCATATTGTACGGCCATCGACCGGGTCGACCACGATCTGAGGGTCGTACTGTCCACCTTTTACAAAGATGGGGGCAATAGGTCGAGACACACTCCACGTACGTCCTTCATCGCTAGAGCGCTGGACGAGCAGGTGCAGGTCACAACCGTGACAGGTCTTGCCACCCTTCACATCGTAATGTTTATTGAGTTCATAGATATGGCCAAAACGATCAGATGTAATCGAGGGCTCCCAATCGTCGCCAGCCTGAAATCCGATACGAGCTTGCACGCTGAAGTGCTGGCTATCAATTTTTTGTAAAGCGGGAGCAGCAAAAACTGTACTACTCCAAGAACTGAGCGCGAGAACCAGCGCTGATAGGGCAAAAAGATGGGCAAACACTAAAAAAGGGCTATTAGGTATGGGGAAATGAGAATGCTCGAGTACAGTTTTCATAGAAAACACTCCTCAAAAATAGCAGTTAAGAATCTAACTGGCACAGATGGGTTTAAATAGTAGCTGATGAGTATATGTTTACCATAACATGGCCGCAAACGGGTTGTCAACTCTATAGCATAGAAAGTTCACGCTACTAAAAGAATGTATCTGAAACAATTAACATTATGCAAAAACAACGTAGGCCAATGGCCTGGAATCGCGTTCAAAGCCCGATTCCAGGCCATTGGCCTACGTCTCTTTTGAAATGCAAGAACACTACCTGCAATTAGAAGTTTTGATCAGAAGAGTCGAAAGCGACGTCGTGGTCGGCGTGCATACGTGCCACGCCGGTGGTAGTAACGTGAAGAGTAATGTCGAACGCGGTGATAGGCAAATCCGCTCCAGATAGCAACCATAATTGCCGCAACGATAATGGAACTGATGAGCGGCACACCATACCAGATTGGTTCTCCTGGGATGTGAAAATGTAAGATCCCGACTAGTAATAGAATCGCTAGCAGGCCCAGGATAATTGCGCCAAAGATACCGCCTGGAGCCCTACGATGGGCAATCAATTCGCCAACAACTCCAACAATGGCTGCAATAATTATCCAGATAAGTAGCGATGTCAACGTTATTGTCATACCTTTTCCCTCCTTATGAAATCTACTCCGATGAAACCTCATTACACCTAACACGTATAACACGACCATTTGATATTCAAAAAACTCGACATTTCTGTTGAAAAAACAGTTTGCTAATGAAAATCTAATAATTCGAGCAAAAGTAATAAAAGCAGCAAAAAGCCGAATTATGTAACTTCCAAAAGTCATCTTCATAAATCGGCTATACTGAAGAGATAGTACTTCCCTTACCGTGCTTGAACAGCTTTCTCCGCTCTTCTTTTTGCTCTATGTTTGGCATACCAGGAGATGGTAAAACGAAACAGAAAGATGAAGAAGAACAGTTCAAGCGCTCCTTCGAGATAACCACCTAAAACGTCTGTCAGCCAGTGATCCCCTTCTAAAATGCGCGAATAGCCTATAGCAAGAATGTCGTAGATGGCAAAGAGTTGGAATGGAAGCAACAGCCAGTGATAACGCCACTCACGCACAGGTTTAGTAAAGCTCAGGTAGAGCAGAAAGCCGTAATAGGCTACATCATGCTCGGTATGCCCGGAGGGGTACGTCGGGAACGGCACAAGCGGTGTATAAAGGTGGATATGATCAACTTTTGGGTCTGGGCGTGGACGTCCAATAAGGATGTCGAGCAATACATTAAGACCAGCGGAAGTCATTACAGTTAGTGCAAGAAAAATTCCCGCCATTACCCAGATGGCAGCAGTTAATTTCCGCAAAAACCTCACGAATCCTGCCACCACGAGGCCAATGCACCACACGATTAACGCTACTGCCGAAGGAATTGGGTTGTTTAACACACTCGGCAGTTGAACCAGACTATTGAGCCACGGCCAGAGGTGTAGCCCCTGAACCGTCTGAGTTGTTGCTACATCAAAAGGATAGGGTCGCGGGTGAAAATGGATGACAATACAAGAAGCTATGAAAATAAGCAGACCAATACACCAGAAGACTGCTTGAATGCGATAGCGTTTTTGAGCATCTCGTCGGTTCTCACCGCCCGCGGTTGTTTGATCCGTCGGGATTTGTAGGCCCTGTCCCTTAGGGTTAGTTGTACTAGACATAAGCATCCTTTAAACTGCTAAACTGATTAATCACTGGTTATTACACGTTATGAAGAGTCTGGCGGGATACAGTTGGGCAATTCTGCCTCATAATGTTATTTCATCAAGTTGCTATTCAAAAAATGGCTGAGCGCGCGACGAATATAGACAGTGGCCATCTGTTTGCGGTAGTTCATCGTCAAGTCAGCATTATCCAATGGCTTCGCACGTCTGGCAGCACTAGTAGATGCTGCCTCAATCGTCTCTGGAGTAAGACTTTGCCCGACTAATAGAGTAGCTGCATCTTTCGCCACCACAGGATAAGAAGCAACAGCCCCAAGAACTATCCGTGCTTCGGCAACAGTCCCATCTTCGCTTGCGCGTAGCGACACCGCAACCCCAAGAATCGGGAAGTCGAAGGATCCCCTGCGGCGCAGCTTCAGGTAAACGCTCTGCCAACCAGTGGCTGGGGGTAAAATGACCTCGCTGAGTATCTCATCCGTCGCTTTAGTGTAGGGGTGCATGCCATCGTCACGAAATAGATCTTGTACTGGTACGATACGCTCACCTCGCACGCTCACTAACCGTACAGAGGCTCCCAGACTAACCAGTACAGGGGCAGTGTCCGCCGAAGAGATAGCCCAGCAGCGCGGACTGCCTGGAGCTACCAGGCAAATATCGCCATCCTTCTTCATGCAGTAGCCTATCGAATGGCGCCAGAACTCCGTCTGATTATAATAGTTGCAGCGCGTATCAAGCAGTAGATTGCCTCCAATGGTGCCAACGTTGCGCAGTTGTGGTGTCGAGACAGAGCCAGCGGCGGTGGCCAGTGCGGGATAATGCGCGAGCAAAAGAGGGTACTCGGCAAGCGTGGTGAGGGTGACGCCAGCACCTATATGCATCCCCTCTTCAGGAGAGCCGCTGATATTTTTTAACGTGGGAATACCGCGCAGGCCTATGAGCACTGGCGGAGTGAACTGCCGGCGTTTCATGTTCGGGTAGAGATCGGTCCCTCCAGCGACCGGCATGGCTCGCTCGCCCTCTTGCGAGAGCATGTGCACAGCTTCAGCCAGGTTCTTAGGAGCCAGGTACTGAAATGGCGGTAGTCGTAGCATTACAAGACTCCTTCTTACACCGAAGTATGATCCGACTGACGCTTCACCGCCGATTGACGCTCCTCGGGCTGCCATTTGATGAGACGGGTCGGCCAGGGAGAGGGAGTTTCAATAGGCGCGGGTTGGAGTCCCATTCCTTTGCCCTGTGACCGGTTCCTCAACGCCTTAAATACCTTGTCGGACGTAATCGGTACCTCGTCAATACGCACGCCCACAGCATTGTAGACCGCGTTGGCAATGGCCGGAATCACCGGGTTCAGCGGACCCTGACCCGCTTCCTTTCCCCCAAATGGTCCCTCGCGGTCAGGAATTTCCACGAGGATGGTTTCGATCTCCGGGGTATCCAGCGTTGTAGCCAGTTTGTAATCCAACAGAGAAGGTATCTTGTGCCTTCCCTTGCGGAAAATTTGCTGTTCCATGACCGCCTCGCCATAGCCCATATACGCCCCACCCTCAACCTGGCCTGCTACTAGCAGGGGATTGATCGATTGCCCCACGTCATGTGCTAGCCACAGTTTTTCCACTACTATCTCGCCCGTCTCTTCATCAACTGCCACCTGTGCCACGCAGGTCGAGTAAGAATAAGCGGGCGAAGGACCGACTCCAGCCCCTTTGTAATCACCATGAATCCCTTCAGGAGGAGTATACGAGCCAGCAGCCACTAGAGCGCCAAAACGAGCCTCGGCAAATTGCACGGCCTGTTCAAAGGAGAGCGTTACCCCTGGATCATCCTCGTCATAGATAACGTCATTGACGGCGTATAGTCGTTCAGGAGGGACCTGCATTCGTTCAGCAGCGACCTGGAAAAGCTGTTCTTTTAGTTTGCGTGCAGCAGCAATAGCGGCGTTGCCAGCCATAAAGGTAACGCGACTGGAGTACGAACCCAGGTCGACCGGTGTCAGTGCCGTATCGGCCGTCTGCAAGTGAATGCGCCCAATCTGTATACCCAGTTCTTCGGCCACGATATACGCCAGGATCGATGTCGATCCCTGCCCGATGTCAGTAGCACCACAATAGACGGTCACGCCTCCACTGCGATCAAGCCTGATCTGCACGGCGGAGTGAGGCAGTTCATTCCAGTAGATCGGCTTACCCGCGCCACAGATATATGATGAGGCAGCCAGGCCCATACCGCGCTTGACAGTGGTTTCGGCAGACGATGCCCCATTTTCTGCGTGAAGCCGTACTGCCACGGTTTGTTTATCAGCATGAAAGCTATTCCAACCGGAGCGTTCAACGACCCGGTCGAGACATTCACCCAGTGCGCAGCTGGTAATACGTAGTCCATTGACCGTGTAAGAATATGGTTCAATCAGGTTGCGGCGGCGTAGCTCAACCGGGTCAATCCCGAGGTCATACGCAATCTTATCGAGATGGACCTCCACAGCATAGCGCGGCTGCGTCGTCCCATGGCCGCGCTTCGGACCACATGGCGGCTTGTTAGTAAAAAGGCGCATCCCTTCAAACTTATAGCAGGGCAGCGTGTAGGTCACAGTCTGCAATGCACCTGTGTAATAGGTTGAAGCGATGCCATACGAACCATACGCTCCGCCATCAAGAAATGAGCGGAAGTGCATCGCCGTCAGCGTTCCATCGCTCCTGACACCCGTCTTGATCCACATTTTCACTGGATGGCGACCGCGGTGAAGCAGAAAGACTTCCTCTCGTGTGCATGTGATCTTTACTGGCCGACCGGTACGTCGTGATAATTCGCTCGCACAGATCTCGTGAGAGAATGGATCGCTCTTGCCACCAAAACCTCCTCCGACATGGGGCGCGATGACGCGCACATGCGACTGTGGTATCCCCAGCACCTTGCTAAGCTCCCTGTGCACATAATGAGGTGTTTGTGTCGAAGACCAGAGCGTCAATTTGCCGCCAACAGGATCGCTGGGATTCGGTTCCCACTGGGCCACGCAGGCATGTTCTTCTAATGGAGCATGGTTATTGCCTTCATAGTAGAACCAGTCTTCGCGGATGTAATCCGCCTCGGCAAAGCCAGCCTCGATCTCACCAAACTCATAGGAGACAGCCTTGTGGATATTGCCAATACGCGCTTCATCGTTGATCTTCACTTCAGGATGTGCTAATGCTTCATCAATACTCATCAGCGCGGGTAACAACTCGTACTCTACTTGAATGAGTTTTATTGCTTCATCGAGGATATCGGGATCGAGCGCTGCAATGGCAACAACCGCGTCCCCCACATAGCGCACTTTGTCGATAGCCAGGGCATACTCGTCCTGGCTGGATGGGAGGATGCCAAATTTTCGCGGCAGATCTTCCCCCGTAATAATGGCAAGAACGCCTGGCAGTTTCGCGGCCTGGCTGGTATCAATAGCAAGTATACGCGCATGTGCATGCGGCGAACGTAAGATTCGCCCATAGAGCATGCGCGGCAGCAAAATATCATCGGCGTATACCGCCCGCCCCGTTACCTTCGCATAGGCATCAACTTTTGCTCTGGGCGTCCCAACGATTGCATATGGATGGACCGGTTGTGCACGATTCTGCTCCTGCTTAGACATGGTATTCCTCCACTCCAGGGCGCATCTGTTGCCCTTCTCCGGTGGATATGCGTTGTGCAGCGGCTTCAACGGCCTCGTAAATTTTGGTATATCCGGTACAGCGGCAAAGATTTCCGGCGAGATACTCTTTCATTTGCTCTCGTGTGGGGTGAGGATGTTTCCGCAATAAAGCCGCACCCGCTAGCAGCATACCCGGCGTGCAATAACCACACTGTGCCGCACCCAGTTCAGCAAACGTCTCCTGCAATGGATGTAGCTTGCCGTTCTGTTCCAGACCCTCGATAGTGAGGATGTCGCATGCCTGCACCTCTATAGGCAGAGCTAAGCAGGAAAGCACAGGCATACCATCGATCAGTACTGTGCAGGCACCACACTCTCCCAGCTCGCAGCCATGCTTCGTCCCAATCAACCCCATATCTTCCCGTAGCACCTCAAGGAGAGTATGATGCGGTAATACCGCTATCTCGCGTCGCTCACCGTTCACCTGTAGCGAAATCAGTTCGCGCATGCTGCTTCCCTTTCTTCCTCGTACCGAAACTGAGCTGTCACCTCCGTGATCATCTTACTAACCTGCCCCCAATGAGCGTGAAATAGTCTCTGCCTCGTCATATAGCTGCTGAGCCGCATGTTCTATGGCTTCACCTCCGAAGTTCGAGGCAAATCCAACGATCCAAAGTAGAGCCACTACTGTGCTATTAGCGCCACGAATCGGCGCTGCCACCGCGTTGACACCATCCAGGTACTCTTCACGATCTACACTGATGCCCATACGCGCGACCTCCTCCACCGCATGCAAGAACTTGTGTGTGTCAGTAATCGAATGTTTTGTAAAGCGAGGCAACGCGTGAGTCTTGAGGTAGGCCTCACGCTGCGCCGCCGTCCAACTCGCAAGCACCAGGCGGCCAGTTGCTCCGGCTAGCAGGTGAACACGAGTGCCCCGCGGCGCAGAAATGCGTAAAGCCGGGCGTTCTCCTTCATCCATGATACATTCGACGATCCTGACACCGTTTTGCTCAATCTTGCCCAAGAAAACAGTTTCTGCGATGTTTGTCGCCAGGCGTCGCATGGCAGGCAGCGCAAAGTGGCGCAGGCCCGCGCGCTGCACATAGACCTGAGCAAGGTCGTAGATGCGCGGCCCGAGGACATAGCGGCGCTCTTCCGACTGTTCGATCACGCGGCTGGTCTCCAACGTTTTGAGCAGCCCGTGCATGCTCCCCTTGCTCATACTCAATGTGCGCGCCAGGTCAGAAAGCGTCAGGCCATCCTCCGCTACGCTTAACAGATCCAACAGGCGAAAGGCCCGTTCAACCATGGGCGCAGGAGCAACAGGTGCCGTGCCGCTCTCTTCCGACATTGATAGTAGTTCATTATACTGAACATTCCGTTCTTCCATGAGAACAGCATACCTATTTTATCTTTGCCTGTCAAGCCTTTTTGATGCCTGGCATTGCATGACCAGAACCACTTCTACAGCAGGAATCGGATAGGCCCTCCTTCCTTTCGAGGATTCTTTACAATATGATAGGATGTGTGTAAGGTTAGATCCATAGCACAGGAGCAACATATCATGCCAGAAATCGACAGTGATCACATCTTTGGCTTCGACACACTTTCGATCCACGCGGGACAACGCCCCGATCCAACTACCGGTGCAAGGGCGGTTCCCATTTATCAAACGACCTCATTTGTCTTTGACGACACCGACCACGCGGCCCATCTCTTTGCGCTGCAACGTTTCGGCAATATTTATACACGTATTATGAACCCAACCACTGCTGCTTTCGAGGAGCGCATTGCATCTCTTGAGGGCGGAACAGGCGCGGTCGCCACCGCCTCTGGTATGGCAGCACAGATGGCGACAATGATGACCCTTCTTCGTCCTGGAGATGATTTGATCTCTTCCAGCAGCCTTTACGGAGGTACCCACACGCAGTTTGACCTGACCCTCCGCACCTGGGGTATTAACACGGTCTTCGTGGATAGTACCGACCCGGAAAATTATCGCCGCGCTCTCACCCCTCGCACACGAGCCTTCTACGGTGAAACCATCGGCAACCCGCGCGGCGATGTACTGGACATCCGCGCCGTTGCTGATATCGCTCACGAGGCCGGCGTCCCTCTCGTCATTGATAACACCTTTGCTACACCCTATCTGTGCCGCCCCTTTGAACATGGCGCCGATATTATCGTGCATTCAGCGACCAAATTCATAGGCGGGCATGGCACCTCCATCGCGGGCGTCCTGATCGAGTCGGGCAAGTTCCCCTGGGATAACGGCAACTTCCCACACATCGTTGACCCTTCACCTGGCTATCATGGTGTGCGCTTTTACGAAACCTTCGGCGATTTTGCCTTCGTCATGAAAGCCAGGGTCGAAACAGTCCGCGACACAGGTGGTTGCATCAGTCCATTCAATGCATTTCTGCTGCTGCAAGGCTTAGAGACGCTCTCACTGCGTATGGAGCGACACTGTCAGAACGCCATACGAGTTGCGCGTTTCTTGCAGGAACATCCTGCCGTCAGCTGGGTACATTATCCTGGCTTGCCAGAGGATCCTTCGTATGCGCTTAGCAGGCGCTATCTCCCGCTTGGCGCCAGTTCAATCTTTACATTCGGCGTCAAGGGTGGCTACGAAGCGGGCAAGAAAGTCATCAACAGCGTACGCCTCCTCTCACACCTTGCCAACGTTGGCGATGCTCGCAGCCTGATTATTCACCCTGCCAGCACCACCCATCAACAGCTTTCGGATGAGGACCAGGTAGCTGGCGGCGTCACTCCCGATCTGATCCGTATCTCGATCGGCATTGAGAACATCGAGGATATCCTGTGGGATCTGGATCAGGCGCTGCAAGCCACTTACTAACCAGAACACATACTTGATAAAATTGGCTTTTCTCACGGATGGCTGTATACTATATTTGCGTTTCAGATAGGACTATGAACGCAGCAGGATGGATGAATTTTTAGCATTGGTAGCCTGGTATGCATAACGTACCTGCTCTCCTAAGCTCAGAGATGCGCCGCCTTTTACTACACATTACCCGGATTGAAGGACACAGAGAATGACTCTATCAACATCAACGCCCAACATGTACGACCGCCTGCACATCTTGCAGCAATATCGACACGTTGCCATTGTTGGTATCTCTGCTGACCCCTATCGCCCCAGCCACTTTGTCGCCATCTATCTGCAGGCAGAGGGCTACGATATTATCCCCATCAACCCGCGTTACGCTGGACAAACGCTGCTAGGCAAACACGTTTATGCAACGTTGACAGAGGCCCAAGCAGCCGATGAAAAGATTGAGGTCGTCGATGTTTTTCGTCGTACTAAAGATGTCCCACCCATTGCCGAAGAGGCCGTTGCTGTTGGCACTAAAGTTCTCTGGCTACAACTGGGTATCCGCAACGTCGAAGCCGCCCATCGCGCGCAAGAGGCTGGCTTGACGGTCGTACAGGATCGCTGCATGAAAATCGAGCATGCCAGGTTCTTTGGCGGACTGCACACGGTAGGACTGAATACGGGAGTGATTCTGGCTAGAAAATTGTAGAAGACGTTCCCCCTTTGCCATCTATCGTTTCCCCATTTATTATGACAGGTAAAGCATTTATAGTAACTCATTTATATGCCGCTAAAGTTTTACCTGCCAGTGATCAAACGCATACTTTACATCTCACCTGCTCGCTGCCGTGCCTCCCTCAACAGGGCCAGCGGCTTGATCAGAAATCCCACACAGGCACCATATTCATGCAGTATGACCGTGTTCTCACTGTTCATAAAGTATTTTCCATTCCCCACCACACATTCATTGATTACCAGAAGCACGCTAAAACTAGTTTCAGAGGGTACGGCATTCAACACCTCTACCAGCACTTGTAAATCTGTTACATCTATCCGCTGAGGCATAGGAGGAGCGTCCTGCGGCATAGTGTTTTCCGGATACATGTATAGCTCGGCATGCCCAATTGCTAGAACGTTCATAAAACAATTTCCTCTCTGTTGTTGACTTATACCCTATGCACGTTCTAACTCCCGTTCAGGTTACAAACACGAGTTTGTAGACAGAACAAAAGGTTCGTTGAGGTGATCACCTCAACGAACCCCTTCTTTACAGAAAATCACAAGACTTCATATGTCACTTGATTGGCCAGGGGTAACTTGCGGATTGGTAGATAGCCTCGATCGTAACCAGGTTTTCAATCGTCTCCTCCAGGCTCAGGTAGAGCTGGTGACCGAAACGGATACAGTTCGCGAAATGTTCTACTTCAAGGCGATACTGGTTTACTGGTGCAAAGCGCTGTTGGATCGTCTGACCTTCCAAAGCCAGAATGACCATGGTCTCGATATGTCCTGGCGTAAAAGGGAGCGGGATGGTAATCGTTCCATTTTCCCCGATAATCTCAGCAACCTGACGCGTCGGCAATTCAAAACTTGAGTCTATCAAGCCAAAGCATCCTTCATCGAAGTCAAGCACTGCACTGGCATAGCGCTCTACCTCACCTTCTGCAGGAGTATAGACACGAGCGCCAACGGCCACAGGAGCATACCCATAAACAGCCCGGCACAAATTGACGGGGTAGCAACCTACGTCCATTAGAGAACCGCCAGCTAACGCAGCTTGCAGGCGTATATCATGAGGACGCGAACCAATGTTGAAAGAGAACGACGAGCGAATGAGCTTGACTTCGCCAATCTGGCCAGCCGCCACCTGCTCTAAAACCCATACTGTCTGTGGATGGAAACGATACATGAAGGCTTCCATCAATAACATACCTGTATCGCGCGCAACCTGCACCATGGTCAAACCCTGTTCAGCGGTAATCGCCAGTGGCTTTTCACATAACACGTGCTTGCCAGCTTTCAGGGCTTTGATGGTCCACTCTGCGTGGAGACTGTTCGGCAAAGGAATGTAAATAGCTTCGATCTCGGGATCATTGATAACACTATCGTAGTCTTCATAAATGTGCACATCCGGCGCAAAAGCAAATAACTCATGCGCGCGTATGGGATTGCGGCTCCCCACCGCCACTAATCGTCCATTCGAAGAACTATGGATGGCTGGAGCCACACGCTTGACTCCTATATTAGCGGCACTGAGTACTCCCCAGCGCACGGGAGCATGAAGAATTGTTTCATTTGATTGCATTTCGCGTTCACCCTTTTTCAAAAGATTGCATTTCGTACGTTTCTAACCTGGTGTACCAGTTCAGCATGATACTACACGATACTACATGGTATCACCTTTAGCATACTGCAACTGCCTCCGTAGCCAAATTTACTGACGTCCGCCGCTGAAAGCCCCTGTCTTTCAAGCAGGGGG
>JRHI01001672.1_pt1 | contig 17668 bp, 14 predicted proteins | sample 215371 | NCBI WGS metagenome assembly JRHI01 (sample SAMN02929681, study PRJNA255918) | sediment metagenome | biome: cave system; feature: Ice Cave; material: Sediment; isolation source: sediment from deep within a dark volcanic ice cave with no known source of... ...
GCCCAAGGGACAGGCAACCCAGGTCGTCTACACCGAGTACGACCTGCCGCAGAAGACGCGACAGCCGCACGACGTGATCGTGGATTCGAAAGGGATCGCGTGGTACGCGAGCTTCGGCGAACAGATCCTGGGCCAGCTCGATCCCAAAACCGGAAAGGTCACGGAGTACCCGATTCCGCTGCTGAAACCGGGCGCGCCGACCGGCATTCTCGGCGTGCGCTTCGACAAGGACGAGAACCCGTGGATGGGGATGCAGTTTCAGGGAGGCATCGCGAAGTTCGACCGCAAGACGGAAACGTTCCAGACGTGGAGCCTGCCGCCCGCGCTGAACGGACCGCACGTCCAGATCAATCAGGTCAGCCCGGACCAATCGCACCTGGACGGCAAAGTCTGGCTGCAGGACGCCGGCACCTACACGGTGTTGCGGCTCGATGTGGCGTCGGGCACATTCGAGGTGTTCGAGCCGTACACGATCCCGCGACCGAACCTCTACGACGTCATTCCGGATTCCAGGAACAACGGCTACTTTCTCGTGCTGGGCAGCGAGGATGTCGGAAGGATTGATGCGAAGACGGGGGCGATCACAATCTTCAAGACGCCCACCGCCCGTTCGGGACCGCGCCGCGGCATGATGGACGCGCGCGACCGCCTGTGGTTCGGCGAGAACAACGGCGATCGGATTGGGATGTTCGATACGCGGACCGAACGCTTTCAGGAATGGCCCGTGCCGCACGCGGGCGCCTGGCCCTACGATGCGACCGCGGACAGCAACGGCGACGTCTGGAGCGGGGGCGAGTACAACGACCGCATATTGCGCCTCGATCCCAAGAGCGGACAGTTCGTCGAGTATCTCCTTCCGGAGCCGACCAACGTCCGGCGCGTGTTCGTCGACAATGCCACGACGCCGGTCACGTTCTGGGTCGGCAGCAATCACGGCGCGTCGATCACCAGGCTCGAGCCGCTCGAACGCACCGGCGGCCCCGCGAAATCCGCGTACGTGAGCCAGGCGTACTGAGCGCAAGGGGCCCGACGCGTCGCGATCACCTCGGCCGCTGAGTGCCCGGCACTCAGTCGCCAACCGAGCGCCGGATCGCGGCGACGGCGCGCAGCGCGAGGGCCGCAATCGTCAGCGTCGGATTCGACGCCGCGGAGGTCGGGAACGCGCCGCTGCCGAGGAGATACAGGTTCGCGTGGTCGTGCGCGCGCAGATCCGTGTTCACGACCGACGTCTTCGGATCGGCTCCCATCCGGTAGGTGCCGACGACGTGGCCCGCGGGCATGATGGTGTCACCGTGGTGCATCTCGGTCGCCTTCATCGCGGTGAAGATCGTCTGATGAATGCGGCGCCCGTGATCGAGCGCGCGCCGCGTGTAGTCGTCGATCCTGAACGTGATCCGCGGGCGCGGCAGGCCGATCGCGTCGCGATGGTCGTAGTCGGGCACGACGCGGTTCTCCGCCGACGGCAGCTGCTCCGCCATCGTCGCCAGCGACAGCTCGCGGGAGCTGTGCTCCGCGAGCGCGCGATCCAGCTCCGCGCCGCGGAGCCCGTGCGCGACGAGCGCGCGCACGGTGGAATCGGGCGTGTCCATCGGCCATTCCCAACCGCGGTTGTCGACCTGGACACGGAACGACCCGTGATCGGCGCGCCAGGTGCCGGTGCGCGTCGATTCGATGCCTGAGGTCGACATCGGACCACGGTAGGGCCACAGCGGCTCGCCAGCAAGCGCCCAACTGAGAACCGACGGGTGGTCCATCAGGTTCCGGCCGACCTGATCGCTCGAGTTCGCCACGCCGCGCGGCCGCTCCGCGGTGCGTGACTGCAGCAGCAGCTTCGGCGTCTCGATGCCGTGCGCGGCGATCACATACACCTTGGCGACGGCACGGGCTTCGGTGCCGTCCGGCCGTTTGTAGCGCACGCCGCCGACACGGCCGTCCGCATCAATCTCCACGCTCGAGACGATCGCCTGCTCGACGAGCTCGGCGCCCGCGCGTTCCGCCTGCGCGACGTGGACCGTCGCGTCGTATTTCGCGCCGACGGGACAGATAGGAATGCAGGTGCCGCTGCCGCAGCACACCACGCGGTTCTGATAGGCCTGCGAATTGCGAGCCTGCGGCGTCGGCTGGAGGGTGTACCCGGTGCCTGCCAGCGACGCGGCGACACGCTGATCGAGATAAGTGAACGGGATCGGCGGCAGCGGATAGGGCCGGCTGCGCGGCGCGTCGAGCGCGGCGTTCGAATCGCCCGCGACGCCAAGCTCCCGCTCCGCGTCGCAGTACCACGGCTCGAGATCGTCGTAGGTGAGAGGCCAGTCGAGCCCCACGCCGAATTTCGAGCGCAACCTGAAGTCGTCTGGAACGAACCGCAGCGCCGTGCCGAGCCAGTGCCAGGTCGTCCCGCCGACCACGCGCAGGTACGTGCTCTCGAATTTGTCGGGGCCGTTCTGCAGGTAATAACTATCGGGCCGATCGCTGCGCGAGCGCGGAGCGTAGGGCGCGTTGGGATAAGGTGACTCCGGCACCTTGATCAGCGCGGCGCGATACTGCGCGAGCGCGTCCGGGCGCTTCACACGCGGACCTGCTTCGAGGATCAGCACCTTGACGCCCTGGCTCGCCAGGCGGGCGGCGACCAGGCCGCCGCAGACGCCCGATCCGACGATCACGACATCGACGGCGCGCGGCATCAGCGGTTCGGCATGCGAGGTGGTTGAGACCACCCGCCGAAGCGGCCCGCGCACGTTCCGGGCACGGGGATGCCGAGGGCGCGCCATTTCAACGCCCCGGTGTGCGTGGCGAGCTGACGTTCGCCGCCAACGTCGTGCGTCCCCGTGTACCACGCAGCAATCAACTCGCGCTCCAGCGCGGCATCCGCCTGCAACAGCCTCGCCGCATTCCCTGGCGTCGCGAGCAGCGCCTTCAGAAACACGTCGGCGGCAGCTTTATTCAGATCGGTGTGACCGGTGAGGCGGGACGACAACGTGATGAAATCGTCGAGCGAGAAGGGTTGCGGCTGCCATGCGCGGGCGGCACGGGCGAACGGTGTGATGAAGGCGACGATGGTCAGAAACGCGCGGCGTCCAAGCTGGCTCATGTCGGGTCCGCAGTGTACGCGCCGAACCCGCAATCAGCAATCCCAAATCCCCAAGACGAGTACCGTGTGCCGCTGCCCGTTCACCACCGCGAACTCGGTCGCCGAATCCCAGACCAGGTCGCAGGCCTTTTCGCTCGGACGGGAGACTCAAGTAGTCTGTCTGTCATCTTGAAGCCGGCTTGCGGGATGCGGCGATTGTCGGTGCTCGTCCTGGCCGGCGTCGCCACCCTCAACGGGTCGTGCGGAAACGATGGTCGGCGCGCGCGGACCCCGGCGGTCGTCTGGCGCAGCCTCGGATCGTGGTCCGGCCGCGGGTCGATGCAGACCGAACCATTCATCAGCGATACCGGCTCCCTGCGCCTGCGTTGGGAAACCAGGGATGAGGCGGCACCGGGAACGGGGAGCTTTCGCGTGACGGTCCACAGCGACGTCAGCGGCCGACCGCTCGTCCTGGCTATCGACGCGCGAGGCGTGGGACGCGACATCGCCTACGTCAGCGAGGACTCCCGCTCGTTCTTTCTCGCCGTCGAGTCGGCCAACCTCAACTGGACCGTCGCGGCCGATGAAGGTGTCTCGGCAACCGCACCGACGACGAAGGATGATCGTTGAAAACGGTGCGGATTGGGCGTATGTTCACTTCTGGTGCTGCCGCACGGCGACCCTGACGGGTCGCCCCTCATTTTCGGAAGGTATGGGCATGCCTGAGAACACGACCCTCAAGCTCGTTGGCCACAATTACACGACACCGGATCTCCTCGCCAAGGTCACCGGAAAGGCGAAGTATGCGGAGGACTACCGCGTGGACGGGATGCTGTTCGCCAAGCTGCTCCTGAGCCCGATGCCGCACGCCAGGGTCCGGCGGATCGACACGCGCGCAGCGGCGGCGATGCCTGGCGTGAAAGCGATTCTGACCGTCGACGATTTGCCGCCCGTCGTGGAGGGCGCCAACCTCGGCGAGGGCATCATCGCGAGCACGCTCAGCGAGCGCGGCCTGACCAACGAGCCGCTCTACGTTGGCGAGCCGGTGCTGGCGGTGGCGGCAGTGGACGAGGCGACCGCGGCCGCCGCGATCGAGAAGATCGAGATCGAATACGAGCCGCTGCCCTTCGTCGTGGACCCGATCGAGAGTCTGCGGCCGGGAAGTCCCAATGCCCGCACGCAGGGCAACGTGTGGGTCCGGCCGGCGCCGGCTCCAGCCACCCCGCCGGGCGGCACCGTCCGGCCGTCCTCAGGCCCCAGGGTCGAGGAGCTGAAGTGGACCGCGGAGGATTTCGCCGCCGCCCAAGACGGCCGGCTCCCGCTCGGCAAACACACCGACGAGTGGCGCGCGGGCGAACTGGAGGCGGGCTTCAAACAGGCGGACCTCATCCTCGACGAAACGTTTGTCGGCAACAACACGAGCCATCAACCGCTCGAGACGCGGACGGCGATGGCCTACTGGCAGAACGGCAAGCTCTACATGCACTGCTCGACCCAGAGCACGATGCGGACGGTGAGCGCCGTCGCCCGGTGGGTCGGCATCGATCCCGCCAACGTGGTGATCATCAGCGAGTACACCGGCGGCGGCTTCGGCAGCAAGGGATCATCGTCGGTGTTCACGGCGGTGGCCGCGCTGCTGTCGAAGAAGGCCAACGCGCCGGTGCTGATGCGCATTACGCGTGACGACGAGCATCACATCGGGCGGGCGCGTCCGGCGATGCACTCTCGCGTGAAAATCGGGTTTCGCAAGGACGGCCGCATCACCGCGCTCGACGGGTTCATCGTCGTCGACAACGGACCGTACGATGTCGTGAGCGACTCGCGGTCGGCCGGCGATCACATCTCGCTGTGCTACCAGCCGATGGCGATGCGCTGGCGCACGCTGACGGTGCTGACCAACACGCCGCCGCGCGGGGCGCAGCGCGCGCCGGGAGGGCTGCAGGGCAACGCGCTCATGGCGCCGGTGCTCGCCAAAGCCGCGCGCAAGCTCGGCATCGACGAAATGGCGATTCACCGGATCAACGCGCCGGAGGGCAAGGCGAGGTTCGGCGCGCCCGACGCCCGCGGGCGTCAGAGCTACGCGACGAGCGCGTTTCTCAAGGACGCACTGGACAAAGGCGCCGGCCTGTTCAAATGGGAGGAGCGGAAGGCGCGCAGCGGTCAGCGCACCGGCTCGAAGGTGCGCGGCGTGGGCGTGGCCGTCAGCGGCTACTCGGCCGGATCGATGGGATTCGACGGCCTCCTCGTCATCAAGCCTGACGGCCGCCTGACGATCCAGTCCGGCATCGGCAACCTCGGCACCGAATCGGTGTTCGACGTCCATCGCGTTGCCGCAGAGCTGCTCGGCGTGCCCTGGGAGAAATGCGATGTGACCTGGGGGAACACGGGAAAGAACGTGCCCAACACGTGCGGGCAGGGCGGCAGCCAGACGACCCACGCCATGACGCGTGCGGCGCACGCCGCGGCGACCGACGCGAAGAAGAAGCTCCAGGAGATCGCGGCACAGACGTTTGGCGGGAGCGCCGACTCGTACCATGTGGCCGACGAGCGCGTGTCGGGCGGCGGACGCAGCCTGACGTTCGCGCAAGCGGCGCAGAAGGCGATCGAGCTCGGCGGCCGGTACGATGGACATGAGCTGCCCGCCGACATCAACAACTACACCAAGCGCTCGGCCACCTCGCTTGCCGGTCAGGGGCTGATGGGGGTGGCGCGCGACAATTACGGTCGCGACGGGGCGTCGAAGTCCTACGTCGCCGGTTTCGCGGAAGTCGAGGTCGACGTCGAAACAGGCATGTACAAAGTCCTGGAATTGGTCGCCGTCGCCGATGTCGGGACCGTCATTCATCCCCGAAATCTCGGCGGCCAGATCCTGGGCGGCGTCATGCTGGGCTTCGGGCACGCGTACGCCCAGCACTGGGTGTACGACCAGCGGTACGGTGTCCCGCTGGCCAAGCGCTTCTACCACAGCAAGCCGCCGACGATCCTCGATGCGCCGGCGCACATGCAGTGGGCGGCCGTCGATCTGCCCGACCCCGAAACACCGGTCGGTGCGCGGGGCGTGGGCGAGTCGCCGGTCGGCGCCGGGTTCGGCGCGGTCGTGAATGCCATTGCCGCGGCCGTGGGCGACGAGGTCTTCCGTCGCGCGCCGGTCACGGCCGACAAGATCCTGATGGCGCTCGAAGCGGGGCGTCCGATGCACGAGCCGCTGACGGCGAACGTCTGAGGTTGATTCGAGCGAACGCTCGAAAAAAGGCCCTTCATGAAGCGATGTGCGTTGGTGCTGGCGGTCCTCGTGACCGTCGCGATCGTTCACGCGGCCGCTCAAGATCGGACGGCGCGCTCCGAGCCGGTTCCCACGAAGAATCCGCTCGAAGGCAACGCGCCGGCCATCAGCAACGGCCGCGCGATGTTCCGCAACCGGTGCGCTGGTTGCCATGGGCCCGACGCGCACGGGTACATCGGTCCCGACCTCACCGGCGTGTGGTCCGCGGGAACGACCGACGATCGCCTCTTCAACATCGTGCGCCACGGCGTGCCAGGCACCGAGATGACGCCCGCCGATCCGCAGCGCGTCGCCGACCGCGACATCTGGCAAATGCTCGCGTATCTGCGCACGCTGAGCGCGGTTCCCGCCGCGCTGCCGGCCGGCGACGCCGCCAACGGCGAGCGTCTCTTTCGAGCCAACTGCGGCGGATGCCACATGGTGAACGGACGCGGGGGGCAATTGGGTCCGGACCTCTCGCGGATCGGCTCAGCCCGGCCGCGCGCGGGACTGCTGAGCAAGCTTCGCGGCGCCAGCAACCTCATTCGCACCGGCTACGAGCCGGTGACGCTGGTCACTCGAGAGGGTGAGCGGATTCGGGGTGTCAAAAAGAACGAGGACGAGTTCTCGATCCAGATCATGGACGCTCGCGAGCGGCTTCAAGGATTTCTCAAAGCGAACCTGGCCGAGGTCACGATGGAGACGCAATCGCTGATGCCGGTGTATGGTCCGGATCGCCTCAACGATCGCGACCTCGATGATCTCGTGCGGTACTTGACCGCGCTGCGCGGAACGGACGCGGCGCGTTGATAACCGAGAAGGAGCAGAGCATGCGTGTGTTGATCGGCCGATTGGTGCTGATGATCGTTGTGGCCGCCACCGTGACCACGTGGTCCGTCGACGCGCAACAGCCGGCCGCAACCCAGGTGACGGCACAGGACCTGCGCGACGGCCTGAAGAACCCGACGCGCTGGCTCACGTACGGGGGCGACTACGCCAATCACCGGCACAGCCTCCTGACCGAGATCACGCCCGAGAACGTGCATCGTCTCACCGCGCAGTGGCAGTTCCAGACCGACACACTGGGCAAATTCGAGGCCGCGCCGCTGGTGCTCGACAGCGTCATTTACGTGACCGGACCGCTCGACACCGGGTGGGCGATCGACGCCAAGACGGGCCGGCAGATCTGGCGCTACAAGCGCGATCTTCCGAGCGGTCTCATCGCCTGCTGCGGGCTGATCAATCGCGGCTACGGCGTGCTCGGCGATCGTCTGTTCAAGACGACCCTCGACGCGCACGTCGTCGGGATCAGTCGAAAGACCGGCGCGCTCGAGTGGGACACCGCGATGGTGAATTACCGGAACGGCTACAGCGGGACGACCGCGCCGCTCGTGGTGAAAGACAAGGTGATCGTGGGCGTCGCCGGGGCCGAGTTCGGCGTGCGCGCCTTCATCGACGCGTACGACGCACAGAGCGGGAAGCAGGTGTGGCGGTTCTACACGACCGCCGGTCCCGGCGATCCCGGCCACAGTACCTGGCGCGGCACCGACACGAAGGCCTGGGAGCACGGCGGGGGATCCATCTGGGTGCCCGGCGCGTACGATCCGGAGCTGAATCTCGTGTACTGGGGCACAGGAAACGCCGGGCCCGATTACGACGGCTCGTCGCGCGAGGGCGACAATTTGTATACCGCGTCGGTCGTCGCGCTCGACGCCGACACCGGCGCGCTGCGCTGGCACTATCAGTTCACGCCGCACGACATCTGGGACTGGGACTCGACCCAGATGCCGGTGCTCGCCGATCTGACCATCGGCGGCCAGGCGCGCAAGGTCGTGCTGTTCGCGAACCGCAACGGGTTCTTCTACGTCCTGGATCGCGCGACGGGCAAGCTGATCAGAGGCACACCGTTCATCGAGACCACCTGGGCGAAAGAGATTCGGGCCGACGGCCGGCCGATGCTGCTGCCCAACAGCGTGCCGAGCGAGGACGGCACGAAAGTGTGTCCCGATCAGGCGGGCGGCACGAACTGGATGCCGCCGTCGTACGATCCGGCGCGCGGGCTCTTTTTCGTGACGGCGCGCGAGTCGTGCGGGATCTTCTTTTCCTGGAAGGACGACTACACCCCCGGCGAGGCGTTTCGCGGCGGCGCCGTGCAGCGCATCGGCGAGGGGCAGTACAGCGCGCTGCGCGCCATCGACGCCGCGACCGGCAAGCGGCGCTGGGAATTTCCCTACACCACCCAGTCGTGGGCCGGCGTGCTATCGACCGCCTCGGGGGTCGTTTTCGCCGGCGGATCGGGCAACCTGATGGCGTACCTCTGGCACTTTCAGACCGGCTCCTCGCTGTACGCGGGCGCGATCACGTACATGGTGGATGGCCGTCAACACGTGCTCATGCCTTCCGGCACGACGCTCACGGCGTTCGCGCTGGCCGATTTCCGCGATTGAGTGAGGATCATCGATGATGAGACAACCATTTTCGATCTCGTGCGGCGCGCTGTCAGCGGTGATGACCCTCGTTTCGCTGGCCGCGGTCCCTGCCGCCGCTCAGACCCCCCAAACCGCCGCGACGACTGGGAAGACGTGGACGCCGCCGCGTACGCCGGATGGCCAGCCCGATCTGCAGGGGATGTGGACGAACGCCACGATCACGCCGTTCGAACGCCCTGGCGCGCTGGCGGGCAAATCGGTTCTGACGCCACAGGAAGCGGCGGCGCTCGAACGGCAGTCCGCCGAGCGGCGCGCGAAGGCCGATGACGCCCCGATACCGGGCGATGTCGGCAGCTACAACGAACCCTGGCTCGACGCGGGGACCAAGGTGGTCGCTACCCGGCAGACGTCGCTCGTGATCGATCCGCCGGACGGCCGAGTGCCTGTCACGCCGGCGGCCGAGGCAGCACGGGATCGCAATCTGACCAACGTCGATACTTATGAATTCATGAGCCCGTGGGATCGGTGCATCACGCGCGGTCCGGGCAGGATGTTTCCTGCCGGCTACAACAACGCCTACCAGATTCAGCAGACGCCGGGGTACGTGGTGATTGTCCACGAGATGATCCACGAGGCCCGGATCATTCCAATCGACGGACGCCCGCACCTCGACAAGAGCATCCGCCTGTGGACGGGAGACCCGCGCGGCCGCTGGGAGGGCAATACGCTGGTCGTCGAGACGACCAACTTCAACGACAAGGGCTGGATCGCCACCAACGCCGCGTCCTCGCGCATCAGAGGCGTGCCGCACAGCGACGCGTTGCGGCTCGTCGAACGGTTCACGCGTGTCGACGCCGGCACGATCAGCTACGAGGTCACCATCGAGGATCCGAACGTCTACACACGGCCGTGGACGGTGGCGATCCCGTTGAGCCGGGACGACTCGTACCAGATGTTCGAGTACGCGTGCCACGAGGGCAACAAAGCCGTCGAGCACGTCCTCAACGGGGCTCGCGCGGCGGAGAGGTCTGCCGAAGCCGCGACGAAGAAATAAGGCGGTTTGTGTCTCCGCGTCACAACACGTCGTCCAACCCTCGGATGAGCCGGTCGATCTCCTCCACCGTGTTGTAGTGCACCATCGAGACGCGGACGACGCCGCCGTGGCGCTGGAGATCGAGGTGCTCGACCAGCCGCCGTGAGTGCAAGTCGCCGAAGCGAATCCCGATCCGCGCCTCGTCGATGCGCCGGACAATCGCCGGCGAATCCAGGCCATCGGCCACGAAGCTGATCGTGGGCACCCGCACGGCCTGGTCGGCGGTGGTCTCCCCCACGACGCGGACCCGGGGCTTGGTCCGCAGATATGTCAGGAGCCGGTCCGCGAGCACGGCTTCGTGGTCCGCAATCGCCGAGAAGGCCTGCTCGATTTGCGTTCGACGCGAGGCGCCGTCCGGCGCGCCGGCGCGGGCGCCCAGCTCCGCCAGATAGTCGGCGATGCCGATCGCGCCGTACGACAGCTCGTAGTTCGGGTTGCCCGGCTGCAGCTTGTACGGGATGCGGTCGTTGGCGATGAAATAGTGATAGAGGTTCGCGAGCTCGAGCAGGTGCGCGTACTTGCCGTACAGCACTGCGTGATGCGGGCCGTAGACCTTGTAGAGGCTCAGCACGTAGTAGTCGACGTCCCACGCGCGCACGTCGACGGCACGATGAGGCGCGTAGGCGACGCCGTCGACGCACACACGGGCTCCGCGGTCGTGGACGAACCGCGTCCACTCGGCCACGGGATTGATGGTGCCGAGGATGTTGGACGCGTGGGTGAACGCGACGAGCTTCGTGCGCGGCGACATGACGCGCTCGAGGTCGGCGAGCTCGAGCGCTTGCGTGTCGGCGTTCAGCTCCCAGAAGCGCGGCACCACGCCGATCGACGCAAGCCGCACCCACGCCCCGATGTTCGACTCATGGTCGGCGCGCGTCACCACGACCTCGTCACCGGGCTCGAGCTGAGGCTCCATCGCCCGCGCCAGCAGCTGCACCAGCATGGTGGACGTCGGCCCCATCACGACTTCCTCCGGGCGTTCGGCGTTGACCAACTCCGCCACCCGTCGCTGCGCCTCCTGCATGCGCTCGCCCGCTCGTTGCGACACGGCGTAGCTCGCCCCCAACTGGACATTGGTCGTCAGAAGGTAGTCGGCAATCCGATCGACGACGCGGCGCAGGATCTGCGATCCGCCCGCGTTGTCGAGGAACGTCCAGTCGCCGGCGAGGGCCGGAAACTGCGCGCGCACGAAAGAAATGTCGAGGGAGGCCGTCCCGTGGCTGCTCATAGCGCATCAGGCTATCAGGATCTGATGCTAAGGTAGGCCCTCACTCCAACCAAGAGGATCGATGAGCTGGCTGGCGACTCTCACGACAACGAAGTCAATCGAGCAGGTGCGAATGGACGCGTCGTCCTCCGGAAGCCACACCCTCGAACGGGTGCTCGGTCCCACGCAGCTCGTCATGATCGGGATCGGCGACATCATCGGCGCCGGCATCTTCGTCCTGGCCGGGCTGGCGGCGGCGCAATACGGCGGGCCGGCGATTCTGCTCTCGTTCATCCTGGCTGGAATCGCCTGCAGCTTTGCCGCGCTGTGCTACTCGGAGTTTGCGACGATGATGCCGGTGTCGGGGTCGGCGTACAGCTACGCCTACGCCACGCTGGGCGAGCTCACCGCGTGGATCATCGGCTGCGCGATGACGCTCGAGTTCGCGGTGGGGCCGTCGGCCGTGGCGGTCGGGTGGTCCGGCTACGTCACCAGCCTGCTGCGCGACTTCGGTGTCACCGTCCCGCCGCTGTTGACGGCGCCGCCAGGGACGGTGCTCGTCGAGACATCGCCGCGTCACTGGGAGATCCTGGCCAACGTCGCGGAGCGCCTCGCGTCGCAGGGGATCGACCCGTCCACGCTCGCCCATGCGACCGCCATCTTCAACCTTCTCGCGGCCTTCATCGTCCTGGTGATGACGGCCGTGGTCGCGGTGGGCATTCAGAAGTCCGCAAACGTCAACGCCGCGATCGTCGTGATCAAGGTATCGGTCATCGTCGTCTTCATCGCGGCCGGCTTCGCGTACGTGCGCCCGGAGAACTGGACGCCGTTTCTGCCGCCCAACACCGGCGAGTTCGGCCATTTCGGGTATTCCGGCATCGTGCGAGGGGCGGCGGTCGTGTTTTTTGCGTTCATGGGCTTCGATTCGGTCACGACGGCGGCCCAGGAAGCCAAGAATCCGCAACGGGACCTGCCGATCGGCATTCTCGGATCGCTGGCCGGCTGCGGGGTGCTCTATATCCTGCTGGCCTTGGTGCTGACGGGCGTCGTGAGGTACACGGAGCTGAACGTCCCGGACCCGATCGCGGTGGGCGTCGATGCGACCGGTCTCACCTGGTTGTCGCCGTTGATCAAACTCGGCGCGATCTGCGGACTGAGCTCGGTCGTCCTCGTCGGCATGTTCGCGCAGTCGCGCATCTTCTACACCATGGCCAACGACGGCCTGCTCCCGCCGTGGGTCGCTCGCATCCATCCCCGCTTCCGCACACCGTATCTCACGACGATCGTGACGGGTCTCTTCATGGCGGTTCTCGCCGGGACGACACCCATCGCCGTGCTGGGGGAGCTCGTGAGCATGGGCACGCTGCTGACATTCGTCATCGTCTGCGCGGGCGTGATCATCCTGCGGCGGACGCGGCCCGACCTGCCGCGTCCCTTTCGCACGCCCTGGTCTCCGGTGGTGCCGCTGCTGGGAGTCGCCGCGTGCGCGTATCTCATGACCGGCCTGCCGGGCGAAACCTGGCTCCGGCTGCTCGCGTGGATGGGCGGCGGGTTGGTGATCTACTTTTCGTACGGGCGGCGGCACAGCAAAGTTCAGCAGTCCGCCAGGCGATCGCGTCCCTCGATCGGAGGGTGATGTCGTCGCGTGAGCTGGGGCCGTAGCTCCGGCGCGGACGGGAGAAAAGGCCGATGGCAGACTACGATCTGGTGGTACGCGGCGGCACGGTCGTGACGGCGGTCGACACGGTGCGCGCCGATATTGGCATCCGCAACGGCCGCATCGCCGCGGTCGGCGAGAGTCTGTCCGGCGCCGACACGCTGGATGCCGGCGGATTGCTGGTGATGCCCGGCGGCGTGGACACGCACTGCCACATCGAACAATTGCAGGAAGGCGGCGGTGCCGACGAGGAAACCTGGGAGACCGGCAGCCGCGCCTGCCTGGCCGGCGGCACCACGACGGTCATCGCGTTCTCCGCGCAGTTCAAGGGCCGCGGCATCCTGGAACCGCTGGCCGAGTATCGCCGCCGCGCCGCGAGGGCGATGGTGGACTACTCGTTCCACCAGATCATCACCGACGCCTCCGACGAAGTGATCTGGACGCAGATCCCGGCCGTCGTCGAGTCGGGCGTGCGCAGCCTGAAAGTGTTCCTGACCTACGATGCGCTGCATCTGGACGACCGCGGCTATCTGCGCGTGCTCGCCGCCGCGCGCCGCACGGGTGCGCTCGTCACCGTGCATTGCGAGAACTACGAGGCGATCAACTGGCGTACCGAAGCGCTGATCACGGCCGGCCGCACTGCGCCGATGTACCACGCCTGGTCGCGGCCGTCGATGATCGAGCGCGAGGCCACCCATCGCGCCATCGCGCTGGCCGAGATGGTGGACCAGCCCATTCAGGTCTTCCACGTCTCCTGCAGCGAGGTGGCCGCCGAGATCGCCGCGGCGAAACATCGCGGCCTCAAGGTGTGGGGCGAGACCTGTCCGCAATATTTCGTGCTGACCGCCGCCGACATGGACCGCCCGGGCTTCGAAGGCGCCAAGTTCATGTGCTCGCCGGCGCCGCGCACGCAGCAGGACCACGATGCCTTGTGGCAGGATGTGCAGCGCGGCACGCTGGACATCGTCAGCTCGGACCATTCCGGCTGGAGCTACGAGGGTCCGAAGGGCAAGCGCGTGAACGGCATCGACGCGCCGTTCCGCGATATCCCCAACGGCGTGCCCGGCCTGACCGCGCGGCTGCCGATCCTGTTCAGCGAGGGCGTGGGCAAAGGGCACATCGACCTCAACCGCTTCGTGGCCATCACCGCCACCAATCCGGCCAAGCTGTTCGGCCTGTACCCCCGCAAGGGCAGCATCGCGCCTGGCTTCGATGCCGACCTCGTGCTGTGGGACCCGAGGAAGCAGGTGACGCTGACGAATGCTGTGATGCAGCACATCCTGGACTACACGCCCTATGAGGGCAGGCCGGTCACCGGATGGCCGGTCGCGACGCTCCGCCGCGGCGCCGTGGTGATGCGCGACGGAACCACCCGGGCCGAGCCCTGCAGCGGCCAGTTCCTCGCCCGCGCGCCCTACGATCTGATCCGGCCGCGCGGCGTGCTGCCCGATGGGTTCGACGCGTCCGCGTTCGCGTGAACCGGCGTCGACGTGCGCCCGCCAGACGCACGACCTTGTGATTCGCCCGAATCAGATCGTCTCCGATTGGCGAGCCGGTTCGCGCTGAAATCGGCCTCCGTTGGAGCCCGGACGCTCGCTAGGCCATCGCTAGGGCCGCATGTAGGTGAAGCCGCGCTCCTGCACGAGCCCGACAAGCAGCGCGTGCGCCGGTACGAGCTTCACGCCGGGGTTCAGTCCGGCCACGACGTCAGCGCGCACCTTGTCGGCCGGGATGCCCGTCTGCTTCGAAAAGTCGGTCACGACGGCGCCCAGCGCGATGTTGCATTGCCAGAAAATCGCCCCGCGCGCCATGAGCGAATGGATGGTCGGCGCGTTCGGCCCGGTGGCGGGGCCGAGAAAGATGTTGCGCCTCGCCGGCTTGCCGGTCGCCGGATCGGTGATCTTCCACTGCTCCCCGATCTTGAACGTGTCCCAGAGAGCGTCGGACGCATTGATGGGAAACGCGTCGCGCGCGATACCAATCGCGACGTTCACGTCGGGCGGCTCCACGTGAAACGTGTCGCGAAACGTGTTCAGGTAGTTGTTCGCCTGCCGCAGTGGCGACAACTCCCCCAAGTTGACGGTGCCCAGGTCGAAGACCTGCTTGTGCTTCCCCTTGAGTTGGTCCAGCCAGGACAAGTCCCACGTCGGCGCAGGAGTCTGCGCCGCCAGGGGGGCGGCGACCATCCCGGTCAGGCTGCTGAAAAACAGGCGGCGGCTCAGGTCGTAACTCATGGCGCAAATAGTAATGGAATTCGGTGCGCGCGGCCGAATACGGCGTTTCTCCATTCGTTTCCGAGGCGGCGGTCCGAATAGGCGCTCACTGCAGCCCGTCCGGGTTGGCTGCGGCGCGTTCGCTGGCGCGGTACCCGCTGAGCATGTTCGGCAACGAGTAGTTGCCTTCGTGGCAAGCGTATTCGTAGATAGGTCCGGACGACCGCGCCATGGTCAGTTCGCCCTTCCAGGGTTGCGTGAAGGCGGTGGGGTCGTCGATCTCGAACCGGTAGAGCAGGGTATCGGCGTCGAGGAGACTGAACCGCTCTATCAGATGAAGATTCCGGTCCCACCCGAAGTTGCCGCCCGCGTCACCATAGAAGCCGCCGCTGTCGTTGAAGTTCGTCGTGTCCACCACGAGCGTGGCGCCTGCCCAGTGGCCGACCGAATCGCCCATCCAACGCCTGATAGCGGGTGGAAGATGCGGGCGGCCGTCCAGACGAATGATTCTCGCATCGTGGATCATCTCCGCGTGCACGACGAATGCATCCTTGGTCTGCATGATCTGGTAGTTGCTGTTGTAGGAATACGACAGCATGGGCGGCCCGGCGGTGACGAACGCCAGACATTGATCCTGCAGACCCGCATCCTGGGCGCTCGCGAGGCTCTTCATCGCCTCGAGACGGCGGCGCTTGGCGTCGGCAGCCGCGGGCGTCAGGGCGGGAATGCGGCCATCGGCAGGGTCGGTGACGATGGAGGTGCGGAGGGTCTTGACGGTGCGGGTACCGAACTCGCGGAAGAACGTATTGTAGGTCCCGGTGCCGGCGCTCTTCGAGGCGGCCTCTGGCGACGTCTCCTGATTGCGGTCAGCGACCTGGCGTTCCCACGCCGCGGCTTCTTCTGGCGTGAAGAAGGCTGTGTCCCGCCACTGCAGGGGGCGTTCCAGTGGAGTGGCGGTGGCGGAGTTCCAGAGGCCGTCGAAGCCGGGATGGGCGTCGGGATTGGTGCCGGGACCCGCAGCGAACGGGCGAACCAGGTTCAGCGCGGCCAGGAACAGGAACAGGAACAGTCTTCGTCGAGTCACGGCTCTCATTCTCGTCGAGACCGGAGCGGGAAACCAAGGCTGTCAGTAAATCCTTGCCCGCCAAGTGCGACATTCCGCGAACTGGATGCCGGACACCGGTGTCGGGCGGGCTCGCAAGACTTCGAACAGCTGGCCGACTAACGCAGGAAGAAGGCGTCTTCCAGCGCACGGAACAGTTGGTCGAAGACGTCGAGTTCGACTGATCGGACCGGCGGGTGACGAGTGGAACGGGATGTTTCACGGCGCGAGTGTTCCGGAATGAGCGGTTCCGGCATCGCCGTCGGCCACAGCGGTTCCGGCGCAGCCTCCCGTCGCAAGCGACCCGGCGTCAGAGTCCGATCGTATCGTTCCCGTCGCACTGGATCACTCAACGTCGCATACGCCTCGACGATCTCGCGGAACTTCTGCGACGACGATCCGGCGCCCACATCAGGATGATAGCGTCGCACCAGCGCGCGGAAGGCGCGTCGGATCGCCTCGCTATCGGCTGTCCTCACAACGCCGAGCGCAACATAATGGTTCATGGCGCTCTAAGCCCCAGATGTCTTCCGGGTTCACAATCAGCGTCTCGCGAACGCGATACTCGAACTCGCCGTAGGGTGTCCACCGACGGAACGCTCGCCCGTTAGGACTTGGTTGGATCCCCGGACGATGCACCGCGCGATGTGTGGTCCGGGGGCTTCTGGACCGGCGCGGCTTTCAATCCGCGTGAGCAGGCAGGACACAGCCACTGATTGGGGTGGGTCAACGATGACACGTCGACCCAACCGTGTCGCTCGACCTCCGGGAGTGTTCCCGTCACGACGGTCGGGCATTTCAAACAGCTGAACTCGTAGCGGAGCTCTTTGACGTCCATTCTCGTTCACGCGGCCGTTGCCACCGGCCGCGACCTTGGCGGTTTCCGGCTTGTCCTTCGCGGTGTCAGAAGCCACCCAGTTCTCGCTACGTGGTGACGGCGACCTTGATTTGCCGTGGTTTGGCTTCTTCGCGCAGCGGGAGCCGCACGGTCAACACGCCTTGCTTGTACTCGGCCGCGACCTTGTGCGCATCGACTGTCTGCGGTAGTGAGAACGAGCGACTGAACGCGCCGTAGCGACGCTCGATCCGATGGAACTGGTCTTGTTTGAGCTCTTTCGCAAACTTTTTCTCGCCCTTGATGGTGAGGGCGCCGTTGTCGACGCTGACATCGATATCGTCAAGCGTCATCTCCGGGAGCTCCGCTTTGAGCACGAGTTCCTGATCGCCCTCGGCGTAGATGTCGACCGGCGGCACCCATTCGCCCGTCGTCATGAACCCGTCGTCCGCGCCGTAGCGCCCGTAGGCGTCGCCGACGACCCGACTCAGTCGGTCCTGAAGTTGTGCGACCTCGCGGAATGGATCCCAACGAACAATAGCCATGGCACTCCTCCTTTTGACCTTTTGACAAACCAACACGGTCAAAACTTAAATCGAACATGAGTTCATGTCAAGCACTAAATATGAGTGTTTCATACTCATATCTTATAGCACGGCAAATTGTTGAATGGATTGATATTGCCGGCATTCGGCCTTTTCCACCATCCTCTACTTTCCTTGGTACTTCGGAGGCCGGCCTTCGGCCTCAGCCCGGCGGCCTTCGATGAAGTCCTCTGTCCGATAGAGCGCGCTGTATTGGGC
>JRHI01001673.1_pt1 | contig 17653 bp, 14 predicted proteins | sample 215371 | NCBI WGS metagenome assembly JRHI01 (sample SAMN02929681, study PRJNA255918) | sediment metagenome | biome: cave system; feature: Ice Cave; material: Sediment; isolation source: sediment from deep within a dark volcanic ice cave with no known source of... ...
GCTTTAGCGTATCTTCGAGGTGTCAGACAAGAAAGCTAGTAGTACATCTGACCGTTATCCTTCGCTATCTCGCGCCAGGGGCAGCCGTTCTCGACGTCGGATGCGGCAGCGGAGCGCTCGTTGAGGAGTTGGGCATTCGTGGCCTGCATGCGCAAGGTATCGACAAGAATGAGACACAGCACGCGCAGTGCAGACAAATTGCCCTTGAGGATTATGCCGCCGATGAACCCTTCGATGGCGTAACGGCCCGTCTATCGCTACACCACATGCGCAACATCGGGGACGTGTACAAGCGTTTGCGGTCATTGCTAAAACCGGCGGGCTTTCTGCTGATTGCCGAGTTTGGGTGGGAAAATATTGATCTTCAGACGCTCGGCTGGGCGCGTGAAAGTCTAAGATTTCCGGGTCCCCACTCGCGGGCAATCGATTATGCAAGCGGCTCACTGACCGAAGCTCTCCAACGTTGGGTCTGTAAATACGGGGACTTGCACTCCGGCGCGGCGATGCTTCAGGGAGCCGATGCGTTTTTTACGCGCACCTTCTTCGAATACGTGCCGTACCTTGCGTGGATGTCAGATGCACCAACTATCACCTCAGATGAGCGCTTGGCACTTTCCAGCAATTCGATTAGGCCTATCGGTTTTGTATACGTCGGTACACTCAGGCCTGTGTTGTAAAGATGATCGCATGCGTCCCAGAGTGCGAGCCGGACGTTGTCAACTTCTAATAGCGAGTAGCAATTCGGTGATCCGGCACGACCGGGGTTGGTGAGAGCCCCGGGCGACACCGCGCGCGGCCAATCCGGTTGGGTTGAGTCCGGTGCAATCGACCGTCACGAACGATGCCGTCGAACTGAACCGAATCGCGGGTGCCAGCGGCGTAGCGCGCTCAATCGGCGGCGGCGAATGCACGTAGCGGTGCGCGCGGAGCCAATTTTAACGTTGTGCCGGGGGGCGCATCGGCCTGCACGAGCAGTTCACCGAACGGCCCGCGAACGCGCAATAGGGGCCCGCCGCGCAGCGGATAGCGGGCGACGACGACGGCGATGACGCCGTCTGCGTCGTGGGCGCACGGCTGCAGATCGTCATAGCGTATCGCTAGCATCACGGGACCGTAGCCAACGCCGTAGCCGACTGCCGGCCATTCGCGGCCAGCCCAGCAGACAACATTGCCGGCGAGCGTGGCGGGTACGACGTTCACGTTGCCAAAGGCACGGGCGGACGCGAGCGTCAAGGGCGCCTGGTAGACGGCTTGTGGAGCACCAACTTGCATCATTCGGCCGCGTTCGAGAACGAGCACCGTGTCCGCGATCGCGAGTGCCTCATCGGGATCGTGCGTGACGTGCAGCGCCGAAACGCCTCGCGAGCGAACCAGCGAGGCAACTTCGAGCCGCAGGTCCTCGCGCAGAACAGGGTCGAGTGCGCTGTACGGCTCATCGAAGAGCACGACTCGGGGTGCGACCGCGAGGGCGCGGGCGAGTGCAACCCGTTGACGCTGTCCACCGGAGAGTTGGCTGGGCAAACTCCCGGCAAATGCGTGCAGACCGATCTGCTTGAGCAGATTGGAGCGCATGGCTTCGGCCATGCGCGGCGCCACCAAACGCAGGTGGTTGTCGACCGTGAGATGAGGCCACAGAACGTGGTCTTGGAAGACGTATCCGAGCCCGCGTCGTTCGGGCGCGAGCGCGGTTACGTCGATACCGTCCAAGAACACGCGGCCGGAGTCGGGCTCGAGCAGCCCTGCGACCAAGTTGAGCAGCGTCGATTTGCCCGATCCGGATGGACCCACGACGGCCAGGATCTCGCCGGGTCGCAATTGCAACGAGATGTCGAAGACGCCGTACTCATTGAAGCGTTTGGTGAGCCCGTCGAGCCGCAGCATCAGAGGCCTAGATCGCGCCGTGGTAGCGCGAGTGCCAGCAGCGAGAACGCGAGCGCTATGAGTCCAAGCGCTGCCGCCTCGTGATAGGCGCCACCGTTGAGTTCGGAAAGCGTCGCCACGCCGAGTGTTTCAGCCCCAGGCGCATACAGCAGCGCCGACAGTGTCAGCTCGCTAAATGCCAGCGGCAAGACCAGAAACATGCCGGCCACCACATAGGGCCGCAAGAGCGGCGCACCGATCTGGCCCCACGCGCGTAGACGTGAAACGCCGTGCACCGACGCAACGAGCACAGCGCGCTCGACGCCGCCGTCGAGTCCAGCCTCCACGCTACGTGCGACCAGCGGGGCGAAGTGGAGCAAATACGCCACTAGCAAAATGGCCGGCGTCGCGTATAGCGGCGAGCGTCCGAGCAGTAAGATCAGCCCGACGCCGAGCAGCGTTCCGGGCAAGACGTAGTTGACGTCAAGTACGCGGTGCGCGAGGACCATGGCGCGCGAAAACGGCGCAGCGCAGAGCGTTAGACCACCGAGAACCACCGCAGTCGTGAGCGCGAGCGCCAGCGATGTTGATAACCCCGAACGAACGAGCGGCAGCGACCACGCCTGCGCAAACGCCGGTTGCCAGGCGCCCCCGTATGGTGCGAGCAGAGCACGGTGCGCCAAACCGAACACTGGAATGCCGAATGCGACCAGCGCGAAGACGACAAAGGCTGCGCGCGCCGGCATTTTGCGCGTTGCGCGCAGCGGTTGGCGTGTCGCGCCGAACCCCCTCGCCGCCGGCAAGGCGATGATCGGCAGGCTTACCAGCGCCAGCATGAGTCCGGCGGCGGCAGCGTCGCCCAGCGGATCGGCGCGCACCGGTGACAACAGCCGTGCGTATGCGATTGAGGGAAGCGTATTGGCTCCGGCTGGCGCGCCGAGAACTTGTGGGATGCCGTAGTTGCCGGCGATTGCAAGATAGACGATGACGAGTGCCGCGCCCAGCGCCGATCCCAGCGGCGAAACGATCACGCGGAGCAACCGCGGGCCGGTCACGCCGTGGACGGTGCTAGCGGCCACGAGCGGCGGAAGCTTGGATTCCATCGCCGCCCGCAGTAAAAGGTATGCGAGCGGGCTATAGAGCGCCGTGAATGCCAGCAGCATTCCGCCGATGCCGTACGGGCGGACGCCAAACGGCTCGAGTGCGAACAGCCAGCCCAGGCCGCCGGCAAACGGCGGAATCAAATACGCCGGTGAGACCAGAGCGTCCCAGTGCTGGTGCAACCGAGCGCGAAAGCCGAGCCACGCGAGCACCGCGCCGGTCGCCACCGCGAGTGCCGAGCCGCCGGCGCCCATAAACAGCGTGAGCAGCGTCGGCGTAAGAAGGTTCCCGGCATTGGCGAGATGTGCAGCGCCGCGGGCGGCAAGCACGGCCAACGGTGCCAGCGCAATAGCCGCCACCAGCAGGGAGGCGAGCGCGACGAACGGGCTGCGGCGCATCACCCGCCGAGATCGAACAGCCGGTTAAACCGCTCCAAAAGTGCGGCTCGATCGCGCAAGATCACGCTAGCAGCTGACGGCAGCGTCCGAGCGGGCGCCGGCGGCGCACCCTTTAGCTTGTTGGGAACTACCGGAATGTATCCGCGGGCTGCAAAGATCGCCTGCGCCGGCTCCGTGAGCAAGAATTGCACGAAGCGCTCCCCGACGACCGGATCCTTTGCGCTGCTGAGAACCGCGATCGGCGTTGGGACGTCGATTGCGCCGGCGCGCGGATATACGAAATCGAGCGGAGCGCCTTTGGCCTTTTCCGCGCGGACGGTAAAGTCAACCGCGATCGCCGCTGCGTATTCGCCGCCGGCCAACTTTTGCAGCAGCAGCGGATTGGAGCGCTCGATGCGCAAGCCGTTGCGCTTCAAACGTTCGAAAAATCCGAATCCGAAGCGTTTGGTGAGGGCTCCGAGCGTTGATAGCGCAGCGCCGGAGTAGTTCGGGTCGGGCATGGCGATGGCACCTCGCAGCTCTGGTCGTTGCAGATCTTCCCAATCCACGATGCTGGCCGCGTGCGAAGCCCGATTCGTATTGATTGCGATGCCATTGTAGATGCGCCGGACTTCGAAATAGGTGCCATTGCCATACGCCGATGCGGGATCCGCGTGCACGTTTAAGTGCCGCAGCGCGCGGGTCGCCGTTAAACGCTCCAGATAGGCTGCGTCGGCCATCCAGATCGCGTCGGCCTGCGGATTACCGGCCTCGCTCTCGGCGCGAAGCTTCGCGACGACCTCACCCGACCCCGAGCGAAAAACTTTGATGTCGACACCCGGATTAACTCCGATGAATGCCGATGTTAGCGCTTGCACATCCGGCAGCAGCTCGGAAGTATACAAGGTCATCGCCGGCGCCGGTTGAGCCGTTGCCAGCACGATCAAACACGCGCCGAACCATCGTAGCCACATGCCGCTGCGTTGGCCTGTTGCGGGAATTATCCCCTGGCGGTACCGACAAAGAGGTCTCGGACGTGGGGCCCCGTCGCACTACGACACTCCGTATCATTGTACTGCGGCGGCAGCCAGCTCTCNCTKTTGCAACTCTAGGGCACGAGCGTGCCGCGCGCGGGCAACGAAGCCGCGCCGGCTGGTCGCGCGCAACGCCGCAAATACCGACCGTACGATCTCGCCGGCGTGTTAGGTGTCGGTCTCGCGATGGGCGCGCACGATCAAAAACCACGGCTGGGTCGTCAGCTGCGTGTAGAGCGCGCGGTTGATGCGTTGAGCCTCGGCGGTCGGTTGGGGTTCGACCAGGTCGCGAATCGCAAACCCGGCCGAGCCCAAGGCGACGGCCAAGGCGCCCAGCGAACGGTGGTAATAACGCACGCGGATCGGTTGCTCACCAAAGCCCGACCACGTATCCTCGATTAACGTTGTGGCAAAGTAATTCGGAAGCTCCGCAAACGGCGCCATAGGGTGATGCGTCGAGAACAGCAAGTCGCCGCCGGGCCGCAGCACGCGGTAAAACTCGCCTAACGTTGGCCCCCAGTCTCGCAAATAGTGTAGCGAGAGCGAACTGAAGACCAAGTCGAAGGTTTCATCGGMAAACGGCAGCGGCTGGCCAAAATCCGCCTGCTGGACGTCGGCCCGCGCGCCGAGCCGTTCGCGCGCCAAGGCGACCATTTCCGCGCTGAGGTCGATGGCCACGACCTGCGCACCGCGTTCAGCGAGCCACAGAGCGTGTTCACCGGCTGCGCAGCCGGCGTCGAGCACGCGCCTGTGGCGCACGTCGCCGACCAATGCGCGAATCGCCGGCCGTTCGTAATGCGCGTTGCACACGTTGTCGCGCGTGACACGGGCGTAGTCGCCGGCGAACGCCGAAAAATCATCGAAGGCCGGCCCCCGGCGCTTTTTCGTTCGCCGCTGTTGAACGTTTCCTACGGCTCGCCGCACCACAACATTCGCTACATCACGAACTTCGGCAGCGCTTCGCGCATGCGCTCGATCGCCAGGCCGATGTCGTCGAGCGAAGCGGCATACGAGAAGCGCAGATAGCCGCGACCCGCCGCACCGAAGCACGAGCCTCCCAGGCATGCGACGCCCGCCTCTTCCAGCAAGAAGGCCGCCAATGCGGCGTCGTCAGGCGTTATTTGAGTGATGTTGGGGAACGCATAGAACGCGCCCGCCGGTTTGGTGCAGGTGACGCCCGGCAGCGAGTTCAGGCCCGCGACGATCGCTTCCCGACGCCGGCGAAATTCGGCGACCATTGCTTGGACCGGTTCGTCGGGACCTTGGAGTGCTTGGATTCCGGCCAGCTGCACGAATGACGCGACGCACGAGAACGTATTGTTGTTGAACAACGTGATGTCGCGCGCGATCCGTGCGGGTGCGACCGCGTACCCCAGGCGCCAACCGGTCATCGCATACGCTTTGGAAAACCCGTCAAGGATGATCGTGCGCTCGCGCATCCCCGGCAGCGAGGCGATCGAGACAAATTCGCCGTCGTACAGGTTACGGCAGTAGATTTCGTCGGAAAGAACCAGCACGTCATGTGCGATCGCCAGCGCCGCGATCGTCTCGAGGTCGCTGCGGGTCAGCACGCCGCCGGTCGGGTTATGCGGCGAATTCAGGACCAAGACTTTGGTCCGATCGCTCAGGCGTGCGGCCAGCGCGTCCAGATCCAGCCGGAAGCCAGTCGATTCGAGCAGCGGGATCGCGGTCGCTTTGGCGCGCAGGTAGCCGGCGCAGGAGGCGTACGCGGGGTACGCCGGATCGGCGTAGATAAGCTCGTCGCCTTCGTCTAAGAGCGCGCACAGCGTGTTCCAGATAATCGGTTTGAGGCCGGGACCGATGACGACGTTTTCGCGCCCGAAGGGGGCGACACCGCGAAATCGGGCGGCGTAGTCGGCGATCGCGTCCCGCAGCGCAGGGATCCCGGCTGACGGCGTGTAGTGCGAGGCGTTGGCCTCGATCCCGGCAACACCGGCTCGCTTGATGTGCTCGGGAGTGTTGAAGTCCGGTTCCCCGATCTCCATGTGGACGATGTGCCGCCCTTGCGCTTCCATCTCCCGCGCTCGCGCCAGGACCTCGAACGCCTTTTCGCTCCCAAGCCGGCCGGCGGCGCCGGACGCAGTCGCGGATGGGGCTATCATCTAATAAAGGGCTCCTCGCCGAAAAAGTCGTGGTTCGGAGCGCTCAGGATCGGCGTCCGCGCGTCCGATGTTGTATGGTGAATCACTTGCGCGATGACTCCCAGGGTCACGGGGGATCGGGGGGCCCTCCCCCGTTTAAAGGAGGCCGTGTTCTGCGCACATTGACCGATATCTTTACGCCAGGTTCAGCGCCGCTCGCTGAGGGCTTGCGGACGCTCGTCGTTTCTCCGGACCGATTTATCGAACCTGGGATGGAGGTCCGCGCAAGTTTTTCGTTCACTAACCTCGGCGGCAGCGTCGCCAAAGGATTGCGCGTTCGTTTTGCCCGGCCCGACAACCTTACGTATGTCGACGGGTCGGCTCACATCGACGGCGCGCCGCTTGACACCGCTGCCGGTGCAGCGCTCCTTGCTGGCGAGGGTGCCGACCTCGGCGCCGTCGACCCGGGCGCGCAGCGGCATGTCGGACTCATCTTTGCGGTTGCTCCGACTGCCGAAAATGGTGCGGTCATCGAGCTTCAGTCCGCGCTGTGTTCCAACGACATTCCAGTTATCGGTTCGAACGTCGTTCGACTCATCGTGCGCAGCAAACCAGTCTTGCAAAATGCTGAATCGCGGCTGTCGCTGCTACCGGTCCGCGAAGCCGTGCCGGGCGGAGAGCTGCTGCTGGCGGCAAAGATCCGGAATGCCGGCCACAGCAGCGCCAATGACGTCTCGCTGGTCATGCCGCCGCCGGCGGGTACGAGCTATGTTGCCGACAGCGTCCGCGTCGGTGGTCAGCCGGTGGCCGAGCGTCCCGAGCGTGAGCCGTTCGGTTACTCCAACCCGATTGTAGTTGCCAACCGGTTGATGCCCGGTGCGACCGTTGACGTGCAGTATCGCGTTCGGATCGATTCACCGCCGCCGGGCGCAACGATTGTCGCCAGTGGCGCGGCCGCGTCGCGCGAGGTCGCCGAGTTCGAGTTCGAGCGGGTGTCGCTAACAATCGCCTCGAGTGCATCTTTCGAAGGCCCCGAGACGCACTTCGACGTCCTCACCGGCGACGGCATCGCCGGTCCCGACGAAGTTGTCCCCGGTCAGCGGTTGCAGCTGCGCAGCGTAGTTCGAAACGTCGGCTCGGGCGTCGCCGAGGATATGGCCGTCACGGTGGAACTGCCGCCCGGGCTGGCGTACTCGCCAGGTTCGCTGCGTGTCGACGATATGCCGTATCCACTAAGCGGACTCGATGCGCCCGGTAAAGTGGCGCTCGGCGGCATCGAGCCGCTGGCGACGAGATCGATGAGTCTTGAGGCGATCGTTTCCACCCCGGCACCGAGCGGTCGGCCGCTGCGGATTCAGTCGACTTTGGGCTGGTTGGGCGGGGCGCGTTCGTTCGAACGCACGCTGACCGTGGCGTCGCAGCCGCGATTTTCGAGCGGCCGAAACCGGCTGGCTTTGCGTGGACCCGCAGTCGTTCATCCCGGTGAAGAAATCAGTTACGTCCTGAATGTGGTCAACGATGGCACCATTGCGGCGCCGGACGCGGTGCTGCATCTGCGCGGCGACGACGCGCTCGAGCGACTGGAACTTTTCGAAGATGGTGAGCGCCGGCCACCCGGCGAAGCTCTGTCGCTGGGTACCCTCGAGCCGCAAATTGCGCGGACGCTTTCATTGATCGGTCGGGTTCGCTCGCCGCTGGCCGACGGCACGGAAATCAAGATCGGCGCCTCGCTGTCGGTACCCGGAATTCCGGTCGTCGACTTCCCGACCCGCAGCGCACTCGTGCGCAGCCGGCCGCGGTTCCTCGCGTCGAGTTCGGCGCTGGTGTTGCGCAACGGCGACACGATGCGGCCGAACCACATCGTTGGCGTTTCGGTCGTGCTTCACAACGAAGGCACCGATCGCGCGCGCAATGTCCGGCTGCTTTTGCAACCGACGCCAGAACTGCGGATCGAGTCGGTCGACGGCGCGAAAACCGAGGGCGCCGCGATAGTTTTCGGCGACATCGAGGCCAGCGCATCGCGCGAAGCTGTCGTGGCAATGCGCCTCGTGAGCTATCTGCCGCGCGGCAGCACGGTCGTCGTCGACGGTGCAATCTTGAGCGAAGGGATGCTACCGGCCGCGCTCGCCCCGCTGACCGTCACGACCTTCGCCGAACCGCGCTTTACCGAGGAAGCAGTGCTCGTTTCGTCGCCGCGCGATTCCGTTGAATCCGGCGCCGACATCGGCTACACGTTGACGATACGCAATTCGGGCGACGGCAGCGCCAGCCGGCTCGGCATTCGGATCGCGCCGCCGACTCCGACCCGCTACATGCCCGGAACGACCACCGTCAACGGCGTCGCGCTGTTGGACGTCAACGAAGGCTCGCCACTATGGTCGGCGGCGGGCCTCGTGCTCGGCGACGTCGCGCCGGGCGTCGAGGTCGTCGTCCGCTGGATCTCAATCGTCGACACGCCGGTTCCGGCGGGGACGCTGGTCAGCTGTAGAGCTGAGATCGCCGTCGATGAAGCTCCGGTGTTCTCGCTCGACGCGCCGCCGGTTTCGGTCCGGTCGGTCCCGACCTTCCCGATCACCGCGCTCAATTTACCATTCACGATCGCCGGAACTGCGATTTCGGTGCCCCGGAGCGCACCGCCGATCGCGTCGGAACCCGCCCCCACGCCAATCGCGACGGAACCGACCCCAATGCCGATCGCGGTGGAACCAACCCACACCCCAGTCGCGACGGAACCGACCCCCACGCCAGTCGCGACGGAACCGACCCCCACGCCGATCGCGGCGGAACCGACCCCAATGCCGATCGCAGCGGAACCGACCCCAACCCCGATCGCAGCGGAGCCAGCCTTTAGGGTCGCGGAGCCAATACCCAAGGTCGCCGAAGTCACTGTACCCCGGCCGGCTCAAATGCCGCCGCCGAGGACGTTGCCCGCTTCTCCGGCGCCAATGCCTGCCGCCTCGGCACCGGCTTCGAAACTTGATCGATCTGCTCCGCCGACGATTCGACCACCAATCGACCTGTCGACGGCGCCGCCATTTCGTTCGTTTGGGACCCCGCCGATCACCGTCGATCCCAGCTCCAGCTACCGGCCGGCACCGCCACCTCGGCCGATACCGCTACCGGCGTCCGCATCGCCGCCGCCCCGACCGGCCGAGCCGCCAGCGGCCTCCCTTTCCATCGGGATGACGGCCCCGGGCGGTGGAGCGGCGGTCGCGGTTGCGGTTGCGGCGTTGCCACACGCCTGCGATCTGTCCGCGGAGCGAATCGAGCGGACGCTGGAATTCCTCAAGGAATCAGACCTCGGCGGCCTCGTCACTCACCTGTTTTCCTTGCGCGCGTTCTTCCCCGATAAAATCGGATCGGCCGCCGCGGTGACCGAAGCGCTCGACGCCGAGCGCTGGGTTCTACGAAGCACGCTCGATCGGCTGTTCGTGAAATTGCGAGTGCCGCGTTTCGAGATTTCGTCGCGGCATATTGAGGACACAGCCTCGCGCTCGGCGGTCGCGCAACTCTTCACGGCGCTGGGCTCGGCGACTGAGTCCGACGAACTTACGGCGCCGGTTTCGTCGGTGCGAATCCAGGGCTCGATCGCGCCGAAGATCGCGGCAACGCTGGCGACTACGATCGACAACTCGCCGATCGGTTCGTCGATTCCGTGGGTTGGCCTCGCGCATCTGATCGGGACGCAGCTTGCCGGTGATGCTTCGGCGTCCAAAGCGATTGAAGCGTACCGGGGCCAGCTCATCCGGGCCTTGGAACGCTTCGACGGGCAGCCGGTCGCCGAATTCCACACTGCGCTCTCGTCGCAGCGCGACTCCGATCTGGATGAAGCGCTGCAGGCTGTTTTGCACGCCCTGGCCGCGACGCCCGGAGCACGATGACGGAGGCCGGGCTCTCGCTTCCGTACATCGCGGTTCTGGTGGCGCTCGCCGTGGCTTGCGTTCTGTTGGCGGTTATCGTGCTCGCACCGACTCGCGAGCCGGAGACCGTTTCGGTTGCGGCGGGACCGCGAACGCGCGATCGGACGCCGGCCGAACCGGCCGCGCTTGCCCAGCCGGTGAAACAGCCCGCAAAGGCGGCGATGTGGCCGTGCATGCTCGATATGGACGCCGCCGATCTGCCGTTCGACGACCGCTTGGCGCTCGTCAAACGGCTGGGCTTAATCGGCGATGATTGGTGTGCGCCAATTTTGAGTCGAGCGATGCGGGAAGAGACCGATCCGCGCATGCTGGACGCGCTGGCGGCAGCCCTGCAGGCCAGCCGCTACGAATAATCCGCTCGTCATCGCGCTGATTGCAGCAACCGCGTGCCTCTATCTAGTGGCGCTCTACGCGAGCTTCACCAGCGCGCGATTCTCGCGACTCTTTGAATTGCGCGCACTCGTCATCGCGGCATTCATCCTGGGACTCGAGGCATTTCTGCCGTGGGGACGCCAACTGCCCTACACGTTTGCTTTTTTGGTCGCGTGGGCGTGCTGGATGGGCGCGCAACCGATCGCTCGCGCGCTCGCTGAATTGCGTCGCCGCGACCGGCGAGGCGGGGCTCGGGAAGCGTGCTGGATAGCGCTGTTCAGCTCGCTGATCTTGGTGTTGGTGTACTTCGCGCTCGGGCCTACCGGATGGACCGGGCACCGCGATTTTGGACTTGCCGCCCTGATCGTCTTCCTGTTTCCGACCCTGTTTCTTTACGGCGCGGCAGCGTACGTATTTATCGGTTCGCGCCCAAAAAGTTCACGATAATTTCGCGTGCGATCGGCGCAGCGACGCCGGCACCGTAGCCGCCGCTGCGTTCCATGAAGACCGCTAAAGCAAGTGTTGGACGCCGGGTCGGCGCGTATGCGACGAACCATGTCGTGTTGGGACCGCTGCCGCCATCGGTTTCGACCGTGCCGGTTTTGCCGCTGAACTTAAGCCCGGGAATCGCCAGGCCATAGGCGGTTCCCCCCGGATCAGTGACCTGCGCCATCCCAGCCTGCACTTCGGAAATCGCCTCGGCGGTGACCGCAACGCGCCGAATGATTGCACYGCGTTCGATCCGTCGCACGACCTTGCCGCTCGTATCTTTGATCATAGCCAGGAAATGCGGCCGGTAGAGTGTTCCGCCATTGGCAACAGTCGCTGTGATATTCGCCATCTGGAGCGGTGTGGCTTGCATGGCGCCTTGGCCGATGCCTAAGCTGCATGCGTCGGCCGGCACCATCGGCGTGCCGAACACTTTGAGCATCCATTCATTGGTCGGCCAGTTGCCGGGATATTCGCCCGGTAGATCGATACCGAGTTTCGATCCAAGGCCATACTGTCGGGCATAAAAACGCAAGCGATCGTTCCCCAACCGATCGGCAAGTTGATAGAAATAACCGTCACTCGAAGCCGCCAGCGCATGGATGAAGTTCGTGTAGCCGAGCCCGCCGGCAGCGATGTCGCGGAAAAGCTGTCCGTGGCAATTCCATGCGCCGCTGTCATAGAGCACTTGGTTTTTGCCGATCACGCCCGAACTGAGCGCCGCGCTCCCGGTCACCATCTTGAACGTCGAACCCGTCGGCGTCGCCGCGCCGATCGCGCGATGGAACAGCGGTTGCAGTTTGTCGGTCGCGTATTGCGCGTACTTTGCACTCGAGATGCCGGCCGCGAAGTCGTTGGGATCGAAGGCTGGTTGCGAAGCCATCGCCAATACGCCGCCGGTCCAAGGGTCGAGCACGACCACGGCGCCCGAAAGACGTCCACCGCGGCCGGCACCGATTTTCTCGATCTGGGCATGCAGCGCGCGTTCAGCAATCTCTTGCAGACGCCAGTCGATCGTCAAGGACACACTATCGCCCGGGACGGGCTCCAGTGCGCCGAGTCGATTGACGGGTTGCCCTTGTGCATTGACCTCGATTTGATCTCCACCCGGCCGGCCACGCAATGCATCGTCGTAGACGGCTTCCAGACCGTCCTTACCGACCACATCGTTGGGTGAGTAACCTTTGCTGCGCAGCTCGCGGTATTCGGCCTCGGTGATGGAGCCGACATAACCGAGGAAGTGCGCGCCCGCGCGTCCGTATGGGTAATTGCGAACCGCTTGCGCTTGGAGATCGATGCCACGCAACCGGCTTTGCGCTTCACCAACGCGCGCCATCTGAGAACTGGTGAGATCGGTTGCGAGCAGCACTGGGCCATACGGCTCGGCGCCGACGACGTCGTCAAACGACGCGTAATCGATGCCGCGATGATGCAACAGCCGCTTCCAAAGCTTGGCTTCAGGGATCTGCAAGGTAGCCGAGAGCTCGCGCATCACCGCTTTGATGTCGCGAACGTCGGCCGGAACAAGCGCACAGGCGAACGACGGCCGGCTGCGCGCCAAGACCACACCGTGGCGATCGAGGATCCGTCCCCGTGGCGCCGGAACGGGGATGCGTCGGATCTGGTTGGTTTTCGCTGCGGCTGCAAAGGCAGTGCCTTCAACGAGTTGCACCTGGGTCAAGCGGCCAATGAGGGCCGCGAACGCAAGGCTCATCAGGCCGGCAAAAGCCGCCAGGCGCAGGGTTGCGGCCGGCGCCGCCGGCGACGTTTTTTGACGCCGGCCTTCAGCGCGTTTCGACATGGTCCGAGAATCGCCGCGCGACGACGAAAAAGACGATTGCGACGGCCGCGTTGACAACGCTTTGCCACAGGATCGCTTCCAGATGGGCGCTCGGTGTGCCCAGCGTGATCCCTTCGACACGCAATAACAATGCGAACACCAAATAGCGCAACAATGTTGCCACCATAACGATCGGTGCCGTCCAGGCCAGCGACTCGGCGAGCGGCGTTTGTGCTACGCGACCCGCGAGCGCACCGACCGTTGCGGTCGCGAACGTCCAGGCAGCGCCCGTGTGCCCGCTGAGCGCGTCCTCGCAGGCGCCGGCGATCATCGCGAACAGAAAACCGCGCCGCGCTCCGAAGCGGATCGCGAACCAGAGCACGAGGACCAAAACCAAACTCACCGCCGCCGGCGGAATTCCAAGCGGCCCCAGCGCCGTCGATTGAATGATGAGCAGCGCCGCAAGCGCGGCGGCGAGTTGCAACGGCGGCGGGCTTACGGCCGGCAGCGGCGCGGCGACCGGTGCGCTGCTTGGTCGGCGGTACGCGTTCATTGTCGTGGAAGTACCAGCACATGCTCGAGGCGACCGAACGCGGCCGCGGGTTCCAGTACGGCCGACTGATAAAGGGCGCCCTCGGGGTGCGAGATTTTGGCAACGCGACCAATCGGAATGCCGGCGTGGAACGAGTGCCCCTCGCCCGTCACGACGATGTCGCCGGGTCGCAGCATCGCGTCTTGCGAGAGAAATTGTACTTGCAATTGCGTGCCGGTTCCGGTGGCGATACCCCACCAGCGTCCGCGCTGCACGACTGCCGGGACTTTACTTGTCGGATCGATGAGCAACAGCACTTTGCTGGTGAACGGCGCTGTTTCGATGACGCGCCCGACGGCGCCGCCATCGTCGATCACGGCCGCATCGACTGCGACGCCGGCGACCGAACCACGGTCGATGGTGATGGCCCGCGACTCGCCTTCGATATCAAACGCGATTGCGAGCGCGACGATCCCGCGCGGCGCAAGCTTGGCCGCCCGCGCGATCGCGCCGGCCTCCGGACTTTGGGCGACCGCTTCGCGCAGCGCTTCATTCTCGTGCGTGAGCTCGCGGTTCGCGTTACCGAGGCGCTGGTTCTCGACCCACAGGCGTGGGATATCGGCGACCCCACCGATTCCGGCGCGGATCGCACCACCCGTATTGGCGAGTGCACTTTGGCCGACGGCGATGGTCGAACCAACGAAGATCGTGACCAAGCTCGTCTTTCCGGTTCGGGCAGCGTCGACTTGTGCGAGCGCGATGAGGGCGGCAACGACGATCGTGCCGATTACGGCGAATAGCTTTCTCTCATCCCGATACGTAAAGATTGATACCACCTCGTGAGCCGGTCGGCCGACGGCCGCAGCCGTTCGAGCAACGTCGGTGAGCCCAAGATCTCGCCGGCGCCCCGCGCGACGCACAAGAGCGGGTCAACGGCTACCGTCGTGGGAACGTTCGTGCGCATCCCGAGTTCCGCTGCTAAGCCGGTGATGAGCGCACCGCCGCCGGTCAGCGTAATCCCACCCTCCAGCAAATCGGCGGCGACGTCGGGTGGCGTTGCTTCGATTACCGAACGGACCGCACGATAGATGCGTTCGAGACCTTCGCGCATCGCAGCATGGACGAGGGCTTCTTCAATCTCTCGGCCTCTGGGCATCGCGGCGCGCAGGTCGCTGCCATAAACGCGAACCGGGGAGCGCCCCAGCGGCCGGCCGGCATGGGCTAGGGCGATCTTCAATTCTTCGGCGGTCGACAATCCGATCGCGAAACGTTCCTCGTTGAGAATTCGCTGGCGGATCGCTTCGTCGAAGTTGTCGCCGCCGAACTTGATCGAATGGAGTCCGATCACGCCGCTGAGCCCGAGAATCGCGATCTCCGTGGTGCCGCCGCCGATGTCGACGACCATCGCGGCACGGCTCGAACTCACATCGAGCCCAGCGCCGACGGCGGCGGCGACCGCCTGCGGCACATAGGTCGTGAAATGGGCGCCCGCCGCTCGGACGGCGATCTCGACGGCCTTGCACTCGATGTCGGTTGCGCATCCTGGGATCGACGTGACCAATCGCGGCGCGATTCGAGGGCGCTCGGCGAGCACCCGATCGACAATTTGCCGCACCAGCGTCTGGGCGGCGAAAAAATCCGAAATCGTACCGCGCTGCAACGGTCGAACCACCCGCAGCCGGTTGGGCGCCTTCCCTTCCATCGCCTTGGCTTCCATGCCGATTGCGACGATTTCATCGGTCATTACGTCGTAGGCGACGACCGACGGTTCGCTGACGATCACCCCGGCACCGCGTTCGTAGGCGACCGTGTTGGCGGTCCCCAGGTCTAGGCCGATGTCGGGGCTGATGGCCGCACGCATCGTTTGGAGGGGCGATCCGTTGGCCTCCCGTGCGTCGTTCCAACGCGGGCCGAAGCTCGCCCAGCGGGGGATTCGCGACAGCATCAGGCGGGGGTCCCTGTCTGCAAGCGATAGCCGAGTTGCGGCAGCAGCTCCCGGACGAACATGCCAAGTGGAAATCCCATGACGGTATAAAAATCCCCGTCGATCGACTCGACTAGGGCCGCACCACGCCCTTGGATGCCGTAGGCGCCCGCCTTGTCGAGCGGCTCGCCGGTTGCGACGTAGGCGTCGATCTCGGCCTCGTCAAGGGGCGCGAATCGGACACGAGTCGACGCGACCCCCTGGAGGCGCTGACCAGTTGGTCCATCGATCAGGCTGACGGCCGTGTGCACCATGTGGTCCCGGGCCGACAGCCGGCTCAGCATCCAACGGGCTTCAACGGCGCCGGCCGGCTTGCCGTACATGATGCCATCCAAGTCGACCACGGTGTCGGCGGCCACGATCAGCTGCTGCCGCTGGCGTGCGAAGCAGGCCTCGGCTTTGGCGCCGGCGTGGAGTGCAGCGAGCCCCCGGGGTCCATAACCTGGGCGGTCTCCTTCATCGATCTCGCTTGGCAAGACGGTCACTCGCAAACCCAGTGAGGTGAGAATCTCGCGCCGCCGCGGCGACGCGCTCGCCAGAAGCACTTCATGCAGTTCGCGCATCGCGGCTTCCGTTAATGCGAGTATAAACAAGTTCCCCTTCTCTTGTATACGGCATCAGCGCCAAAAGCCTTAATCTGCCATCGGGCGGGCCTCTGCGCGCAGACGGTTAAACGACGATTAGGAGTAGCGGTGGCCGTGAACTTCGACGAAGCCGGGCTCGTGGCGGCCCCGGGGATCGTGATGCGTCCAATGCACGATGCCGCCCCGCCGATCGAAGATATACTCGCCGTGGATCACGACGTCGTCGCCGGCCGCGAGTGGAATCGGCCCCGTCAAATCGACGTTGTCCTCGACCTTTACGGTGAGACCGTGGCCGGCCGGACCTTCCAACCGCACTAAAAAGCCCTCGTGCCGGCCGACCCGGCCGGCACGTGTTCCGAGCAGCCGGGCGACCTTGCCGCTGGCGGTGACCTCGAAATGCGACCGCTGGCTCAGAAAAGCATCATACACGCGGCCATTTTCGACATCCGGCGAGCTGGCCGGTTGGCCGACACAGCCGGCGAGCAGAGCAGCGCACAATAAGGTGGCTGTCAGAGAAATGCGACGAGGCATTTCAGCCGTCACTCAGATCGTTGCGCATCAGATCCGTGAGCGACTCGCGGCGCACGACCAGCCGGTGAGCCCCCCCGCCGGCAAAAACGACGGCCGGCCGGGCGAATCGGTTGTAGTTGCTTGCCATGCTAAAGGTGTAGGCTCCAGTCGTACCGAGTCCGAGCAAGTCACCCGCTCGCAAGTCGGCCGGCAGAACCGCGATGACGAGTTGGTCGTTTTCGCAGGCCCGGCCGCACACCGTCGTCGTCACCTGCGGCCCTAGAGCCGAGCGCGAGACGAGCGACGGATGATGATAGGCGCCGTATAGCGCGGGGCGCGGATTGTCGGCGATGCCGCCATCGACGATCGCGAACCGGCGAGCGCCGTGATCTTTGACGGCGGCAACGCAGTACAGGCTTGTCCCAGCGCCGGCTACGATGGCTCGACCCGGTTCGATTCCCAGCCGCGGCACAGGGATTCCCAGCTGCGCGCTGCGGGCGGCAAGGTGTGCACTCAATTCGCCGGCGGTTGCGCGGATGTCGGGCGTGCCGGCGCCCGGCCGGCCGTCGACGCCAAAGCCGCCGCCGGCGATCAGCACCGACAGCGTCAACCCGGCGCGGTGCGCGCGCACAAACTGCTCGAGCGCGACATCGACGAACGCCGTGTACGGCGCCGACTCGAAAATTTGCGAACCTAGATGCCCGTGCAGGCCGATCAGGCGCAGGTTCGGCGCGTCTTTGAGCCCCTCCATGGCGGCCGGCACGGCGGCCAGCGCGAAACCGAACTTCGAATCTTCGCCGCCCGTGCGAATGTATGCATGGGTCTGCACATCGATGCCGGCGTTGATGCGCAGCACCACGTCGAGCGGCTGGCCGACGGCAGCAAGCGCGGCGAGCCGTTGCAGTTCCTCGCGGTTGTCGACGACGATCCGCCCGACCCGGCCGGCGCATGCCGCCCGCAGCTCCTCGTCGGTCTTCGCGCAGCCGTGCAGGACGATCCGTTCGGGTG
>JRHI01001674.1_pt2 | contig 17637 bp, 18 predicted proteins | sample 215371 | NCBI WGS metagenome assembly JRHI01 (sample SAMN02929681, study PRJNA255918) | sediment metagenome | biome: cave system; feature: Ice Cave; material: Sediment; isolation source: sediment from deep within a dark volcanic ice cave with no known source of... ...
GWGNCCGGAGTTCGACAGTTCGTAGGTGAGCGGTGGGCGCGAGCCGGCTTCTCGAGCGGGTTTGCGACGACGGCGGGGTGGGCGTGTAGTGCCTACGCGGCCTTGGCGGGCTCGATCGCGAGGAAGCGGGGCGGTTCGTCGACCTGGAGCGCGCGCAGGATCTCGAGCTGCGCCGGGGTGGCTTCGGTGCGCTGGAGCACCCGGCCGGCTGAGCCGTGAAACTCGCCCAGGTGGATGCGCTCGAGCTGACGCCGGATCGTCGGCCAGGTCTGGCTGGTCTCGACCTCGATCACGCGGGTGAGCAGCAGGGCGAGGAAGCAGAGCAGCACGTGGGCGCGGATCCGCTCTTGCTTGTGGTGGTAGACGGGGCGCAGGTCGAGCGTGTGCTTGAGGGTGCGCCAGCCGCGCTCGACCTCGATCAGCTGCTTGTAGCCGAGCGCGATTTCGTCGGCGGCGAGTGAGTCGTCCGAGGAGGAGAGCAGGAACTTGCCGTCGACGTGCTCCTCCGCTTTGACCTTGTGCTGGTCGACGACGAGCCGGGCGCGGCGGCGGGTCAGGTAGCGTCCGAGTGAGGGATGGGCGAGGAGGAGCGCCTCGGCGTCGCGGCGCTCGTCGGCGGTGCGCTTGCGCTCGAGCGCGGCCAGCTCGTCCGCGATCCGAGCGAGCGCCTTCTCGCGGCGGGCTCGGTCGCGGGCGGCCTCGTGCAGGTTGCGGCAGACGACGAAGCGCCGCCGCGTCTCGCCCTCGCCGACCCAGACCTCCTTCACCTCCAGGTTGTCCCGCACCTTGTGGTAGCGGCCAGGGCGGGCGAGCGCCTCCAGGTTGGCCTGCCCGGCGCGCAGCTTCTCGCCGATGATGTAGTGGCCGCCGGCGCGCTGCAGGTAGCGACGGTTCTCCGCCGAGCTGAAGCCGCGGTCGGCGACCCACACCACCCGGCTCAGCTTCCAGCCGCGCAGATCGTCGCGGGCCTGCCGGATGAGCGCCTGGTCACCGGTGTTGCCCGGCCACGTCCATACCCGAACGGGGATGCCGGTCCGGGTCACCGCCATGCCGATGACCACCTGGGGGAGGTCGGGCCGGTGGTCCTTGGAGTGGCCCCAGGTGCGGAATCCGACGCGGACCTCCCCGGTCGCCTCGTCCGTGACGCTGGGATCAGCCTGGTCGGTCTGGAAGTAGGTGCTGGTGGTGTCGAAGAAGAGCAGGTCGACCTCCAGGTCGAGAAGTTCGGCGGTGGCGAAATAGACCGCCTGGGAGAGCTCGGCCTCCACCTCCAGCAGCCAGTCCATGGCCCGGTAGCAGGTGTCCTCGTCGACCGCTTCCAGTCCCTCGATGGCCACACGCTCGGCGACCCACTGCGTGGCCGCCAGCTTGGAGAGCGGCTCCAGGGCACGGTTGGCGACCAGGGCGAAGAGCACGCGCTCGGCGCGGGGGTCCAGCTTGCGTGTGGCCAGCAGTCGGCGCAGCGTGGCGTCGATGCCCAGGCGTCGCCAGAGTTGGTCGAGGACCCAGATGCCCCCGAGGGGGCGGGAGTCGACGAACTGCATCTCGGGATCAGCCGCCGTCGCCAGCGCCTGCGCCGGACCGAGCAGGCGGGTGATGGAGCGGGCGAGGCGGCCGAGGGCATGGGGGTCGAGTTGATCCTCGCGGCCGAAGTTGTAGAGCACCTTGGCCTCGGAGCGGCCCTTCTCCGCGTCCCACTGGTTGTGGGCCAGCTGGAGGTAGCGGACGCTGGAGCCGTCCTTGTTCTGCCGCGAGGTGGCCCGCAGGTACATCGCCTAGATGGTAGCGCCAACCACCCTACCTGGCAAGCGTTACGCCGTGCTCGTCGTGTATCTAGGCGACCGGACCGTAACAACCCTTCTCAGCTATCCTCCCGAGTTCACGCGAGGCTCATCAGGACCGCTCGTACACCCACCAACTGCGGAACCCCGGTAGAAGAGCGCGACCTCGCCGATCTGATCCTCATCGTGGACGGAGGCAATCGCGAAGCCGGCGACGGCTCCAGACGGATCGCGGGCGACCAGCGAGATGGTGCCGGCGGGCGCTGGGAAGAGCCGGAAGAGCCATTCGGGCAGGTCGTCGGACATGGCGTCCAGGTACTGCTGCGGCACGATCCCCGGATAGGCAAGGCGCCATGCCGCCGCCCGCAGCCGGCCCACGGCCATCGCATCGGTGGACGTCGCGTCCTCAATGTGCACCAGCGGGTCGTTGCCAGGGCGCATCCCGGTCTCCGCGAGTCCCGCGGTCCGTTCGAGCCAGTTGACGCCCGCCACCGCCTCCGCTGCATACGCGGGGCCAGGTCGCAGCCGGCGGGGGTCGAGGCCGATCCGGACGAACCAGCCGGCGCCTCCCCGTGCGGCCTCGAGCCGGCCATCCGCGACTGCCTCCGCCGCCGGCGCCCAGCCGTCGTCGGCGCGACGAACCCAGCGCTCGCCCTCACCACCGGGCCAGGTGCCCAGTTCGGCGAACAGTGCCGCCCGCCGGCGAGCGTCGGCGGCGCGGACCACCAGCGCCTCGAGCCCGGCGGAGCCGAAGGGCACAGCAACTCCGGCGGCGACGGCGTAGTGCAGCAAGGCGTAACAGAACCCAGGCAGCGCCTCGTCGACGTAGGCGATGGCCGCACCCCAACGCGGGTTGCACTCGGTGGGGCGGAATCCGTCGGCGGTCAGCACCCCGTCAACGGTGAAACTGGACCGGAACCCGCTGAGCCGGGACAGAGCCACCCCCACCTTCCGGGCGGCGTCGCGCATTTCTGCCCGCCCCCACGCGGGCGGGTCCCATGTGGTGCTGACCCCGACAACTCGCAGCCGCGGCTCCGTCTGCGCGCGCACCGTCACGTGCTCGACCGGACGGAACACCGCAACTCCATCCTCCAGGACGACGCCGTGGATGCCGCACGGCCGACCGGGCAGGAAGGGCGTCACCCGCACGCGCCGGTGATGACGGCCCATGGCCCGGACGGCCTCGGCCGCCTCGGCCGGCCCGGGGACCCATCGGACGCTGAGCACGCCGGCGTTGCGGCCCCCGAGCGCGTCGCCGGCCCACACCGTGCCCTGACCGCGGTCCAGGTGCGCGGCGGCCGCCGGCGCATCCGAGATCTCGACCACGGCGTGCGGCGGCCCGCTCAAGCCCGCCGCCGACCACAGGTCGCCGACGATGAGCTTGTCCTCCCACTGGGACCAGTCCGGTCGGCGCGCCCCATAGGCGGACCGACCGAGCAGGGTGGAGGTCTCGCACCAGGGAAAGATCAGGATCAATCCCTCGCCGGCCGGGTCGAAGTCCCGGATGGCGGTGGCGACCGGCAGGGGCGGGTCGGCCAGCATGGCGTCCCAGGCGCGCTGGGTGAGGACCGAGTGGGCGGCCTCCAGATTTACGCCGACGGCCTGCGCCCCGGCGGTCCGCGCCTGGGCCGCCGCTGAGGGGCTGCTGACCACGAGGACCCGCTCGGCGCCGAGCTCGATCAGCGCTCGCACCGTCTGCGCACCCCCAGCCACTCCCGGGCCCACCAGCGAAACCGACCGCCCCCCAAAGACCCTTCGCAGGCCCTCCCGGACTCGAGGCACGCTCAGCTGACGAGGTGTCACGGGCGGCGCGCCCTGACGATGTGGAAGGCTAGCGGCACACGGCAGAGGCCGTCAGAACCCCGGAACTCCGCCAGGTGTTGCTCCATGGCTGTCCGGGCGCCGTCCATCTGATCTGCGGGGACACGCCTGAAGGCGAGTTGCTCGTCGCCGTACAGCGCCTCTGCTGGTGATTCGACGACGGCGTCCTGCTGATCGACGTCGATGCTCGCGAAGCGCGCGGCGGTGAGAATCTCAACGAGCAGGACCGCGTCTCCGAGGGCGTACGGCCCGACCGGCGCTGGGCTGCCGACGGGAGGCGGCGACGGGCTCACGTAGGGAGCGATGACGGGCCCGAACGCCGTCGGGTTCCTGTCCACCTCTCGCTCCTCGGCCACACCGTCGCCCAGCCTGGTCGTTCATCCGGCGCCGCATGGCCTCGTTCGCCATGGAATCCTCCAGGAGCAGGGTGCTGCGCGATCGGGCGCACCTGACGACAGCCGGGGAGCACCCCGATCGCGGGCTGAGCCGCCCCACCGCTACCATGCCACAACTGCGACCACTTCGCGGGAGCACCTCAGACCGCACCATCCCTGAACCCATGATCGAGCCCGTACCGGAAGTACCCGTCGACGCGATGCGCCATCTCGACGCTGCGAGTGCGCGCGCGGCGCTCAGCAGCTGGCTGGGGCTGTACACGAGCTGTTTCAGCGCGGCCCCGTGGAACGAGCCCGTCCGCAGCCTCATGGAGTACGAGGCCCACGTGGGCTGGCACTTCGAGCAGCCGGGGTTTCGAGCGGCAGCAATCCACGGAGAGGATGGAATCCCCGCCGCCGTGGCCTACGGGTGGCCGGCCGCCAACGCGCCCCCCGCTCACCCCTTCTATCGTTCGCTCGCCGACGCCCTGGGATCGGCGAGGATGGCCGAGCTCTGGGCGGCCCGACCCTTCGAGTTGGCGGAGTTGATGGTCGAGCCCGCCGTCAGGGGACGTGGACTGGCGCGCCGACTCGTCACCGACCTGTGTCCCGCGGATGGACTGAGCTGGCTGGCGACGCGGACCGACGCCCCGGCCGCCGGGATCTACCTGAAGCTGGGCTGGCAGCGCATCGCGAACGGCACCACCAGCACCGGAACGCCGCTGGACTACATGGTTCTCGACCTTCGGACGGCGGGTCGTGCGAGCGCGATCGACCCGGGCTGATACCGCTAGACAGGCGGGGCGGGGTCATACTGGATGCCGCGTCGCACCTGACGTGCGTGGTCCGGACCGGCCAGCCGCGCGACCAGGTGCAGCGCCATGTCGATCCCGGCGCTGACTCCGGACGAGGTGATGACGTCGCCGTCGTCGACCCAGCGATCGTTCTCGCGCACCTCGACGCTGGGATCCAGCGCACGCAGTTCCTCGATCGCGCCCCAGTAGGTGGTGGCCGGCCGGTTCCGCAGCAGTCCGGCCGCGGCGTACACCAGAGCGCCCGTGCAGACGCTGGTCATCAGCGGAACCACGGCCCGTTGCTCGCGGACCCACTCCAGGTGCGCGGGGTCGCGCAGCAGGGGGCGTGTGCCGGCTCCGCCGGGATGGACGAGCACGTCCAGGGCCGGTGTGTCCGCGATGGCACGGTGGGCGCCGATGACCAGGCCCTTGGCTGCGATCACCGCGCCGCCGCCCCGGGAGATGCAGCACACGTCATATCCGTCCTCGGGGTACGTGCGTGTCCAATGGGCGAGTACCTCCCACGGACCGACGGCGTCGAGCTCCTCGACATCGTCGAACAGCAGGATGGCGATATGTCGCGTCGCGAGTGGTGGGAACACAGGTTCGAGTGCCAAGCGGGTCAGACTCCGGTGCGGGGCGGCGCTATCGAGGGGCATCATCGCATGGGTTCAGCCATGCCCAGAGTCCAATTGCACCTACGAGGCAACAGGTATGACCGGGCGCCATCCGCCCCGAGGCGCACGGACATCCACTAACCTGATCTACGCTTGACCGATGTCTGATACTGGGCTGGATGCCATCCTCGACATGATCCGCGACCAGGGTGGGCGGGTGACCATGCATCGGCGTGCCATCATCGCCGCGCTGCTGGAGCGGAACGACCATGTCACGGCGGACGAGTTGACAGACCTCGTCCAGGACAGGTTTCCGGGCGTGCCCCCATCGACGATCTACCGCTGCCTGGAGGTCCTGGAGCTTCTCGGAGTTGTCGACCACGTGCACCTCGGCCACGGACGAGCCGTGTACCACCTCACGAAACAGAAACACCAGCACCTGTTGTGTGAGCAGTGCGGGGCCATCATCGAGGTGCCCAACGCAGTCTTCGCGCCCCTCTCCCGCCGCTTGCAGGCGTCCTACGGCTTCGCCGCACATCTGCGCCATTTCGCCATCCTTGGCACCTGCGAGCGTTGCCGGGACGCGGAGCCCGCTGCGCGTTCCGGGTGAGTGCGCGCGCGAGCTGATCATCCTCCCCCTGGCATCGAAGCGGCCACCGTGTCGACTACCTACTTGCAACGAATACGCAGGAGTGGCAAGATCGCTCAAGAACGCCACGTCTAGCGGTGCGGGCGGCGGTCGATCGAGGAGGCGACAGATGGATGAGGGCTGGACAAGGTTGTCGGTCCCGGTGCCAGGGGTTGCCGTGCTCGGACCGGTCGGCGCGGTCGGCGCAGTGATCGCCAGCAACAGCGTGACCGGCGAACTTCTTTTTGAGGCAGCGGGATCGCCTGCGCCTGGAGACCTGGATGCCGAGGTCGCCGCCGGTTGCGCGATCTACCCGTTCGAGTTCATCACGCGCTCGGCGCGTGTCCCAAGTCCCGAACCCAATTCATCCTGACCCATCACGCGCGGTACGAACAGGAAGCGGCAGTGAGCCACCCGGTCAAACTGCTGCGATCAAGTCGCACTTGTGTGAGGCAGCGGGTCACCGCGGTTGCTAGTGTGACTTGGCGCCCACGCGGCCGATGCTGGACAGCGGCGTACCAGCGTGTCGTCAGGGAGGCGGTGTGACGAGCCACCCGACCGCAGCCGACGGTCCGGCGAGGCTCAGCCGGGACCGCACCTTCCTGCGCTTCTGGACCGCCCACGCCATCAGCATCGCGGGAACCTCGATCACTCTGGTGGTGCTCCCGATCCTGATCTTTCAGCGCACGGGTTCGGCGTTGCAGACCTCGCTGCTCACCACCGTCGAGGCCGCACCGTACATCGTCTTCGGGCTCGTCGCCGGCGCGCTGGCCGATCGCGCGGAGAGGCGCCGTCTCATGGTGGGCTGCGATCTGCTCAATGCGGTGGCCCTGGGCAGCATTCCGGTGGCCGCCGCCGCCGGCGGCCTGACCACTGTCCACATCTACGTCGCAGCGGCCATCGCGGCCACCGGGTTCCTGGGTTTCGACGCCGGCCGGTTCGGTGCACTTCCCGCCATCGTCGGCAAGGCGCGACTGGTTCCGGCGATGAGCGCTCTGTCATCGACGGATTACGTCATGCTGATCGCCGGTCCGGCCGTCGGTGGCGTGCTCGCCACGACCATCGGTCCGGCCGCCGCGATCGGCCTGGACGCGGTGAGTTACCTGGCGTCGGCCGGCCTGCTGATCTCGATGCGCACCCCCTTTCAGACGGAACGCGACCCCGAAGTCACATCAGGGAGGGGACGCACCCGGGCCGACATTCTGGAGGGGCTGAGCTTTCTCTGGCACCACCGCATGATCAGGACCTTGACGCTGCTCGGTGCTGTCAGCGCCCTGACCAATGGCGCGGTCATCGGCCTCCTCGTGGTCGACTCCGTGCAGGAACTCGGCCTCGCCAGTGGGGACGCCCGGATCGGCATCCTCTTCAGCGCCGGCGCCGTGGGCGCGCTGGTGACCACACTTCTGCTTCCCCGCCTCAGCAGAATGGTGAGGCTCCCCCTGATCAACCTGGTCAGTCGCACCGCCGGCTGGGCGCTCGCCGTCGGGTTCGCGCTCGCCCGCGACTATGTGCTGGCGGTCGTGCTCTACGTGGTCTGGAACGGCTTGAGTGTGCTGGTCATCACCACGGGCATCGCGTATCGGCAACTCCACACTCCGGACCACCTTCAGGGGCGCGTCAATGTCGTCGCACGGATGATCGCGTGGGGTGGCCAGCCGCTGGGTGCGTTGTTCGGCGGTGTGCTGGCCGAGTTGACGAACGTGCGCACAGCGCTTCTGACCATGAGCGCGGCGGTCGGCGCCAGCGCGATCGCGGGCTGGCTGGGACCACTTCGATCCGAGGCAACCGCAGGCCAGGTGAACGCGGCAGAAGCGTGACGTGCGGCGGCGGTATCCGGCCTCAGCTCTGGCTCTTGCCGGCGGCAACGGACGGAGGCGACGGCTCGCCCGTCGGCTGACCGGGCGCGAGCGCGGCGGCGTAGACGCGGTCGAGGCTGTTCTCCGTGGCGGTGTGGGCGTGCGGGAGCGGGGGAATCTCGTCGCCGGGGATGCCGCGCAGCAGTGCGATCGGAACGGTCGGGTTGATCAGCAGGATCATGCCGATGATCGGGACGCCGATCTCCAGGATGGGAATGGCGCCGTCGAAATTGTGCGCCGTCAGCACGCCGATGGCCACCACACCTGCCTGCACGACGAGCGCGCCGATCCAGACGATGAATGCACCCTTTCGGTCCATGCGCGTGGCCAGTTGCTGCAGCGCCAGTCCGATGACCACGGTGGCCAGGATGATGCCCAGCGCCACCCAACCGGTGCCGCCCTCACCCAGGTTCACGACCAGGATCTGCTGGATGGCGAGGAAGAGGACGCCGATGAGAATGAGCGCCGCCTCGGTCACCATCCAGGTCTGGGCGGCGACCAGCGCCAGCGGCTTGCGCGCGGCGGCGGTGCGCGGCATGGCCGGCCCCAGGGTGCCGGCGGAGGCAACCGCCCACCGCTCCTCGATGCGGCCGAACTTCCACAGGGACACGGCGGCAGCCCACGTCGTCAGGAACAGGCCGACGATGACGAAGCCGAGGACGTTGATGTTGATGCCGGAGATGAAGTCCCAGACCCCACCGGACAGGTTGAAGTACTGGATGCCGATCTGCACGATCTCGATGGTGCCGATCATCAGCGCCACGAACACGCTCAGCCCGGTGATGGTGATGTTGTAGAAGACCTTGCGCACCGGGTTGCTGAAGGCCCAGCCATAGGCGATGCTCATGAAGGCCCCGTCGGCCGTGTCCATCATCGACATGCCGGCGGCGAAGATCACCGGCAGGCAGAGGATTGCGTACCAGGGCAGATCGGCGGCGCCGGCCGTCCCCGCCAGCGCCAGCAGCCCCACCTCGGTGGCGGTGTCGAAGCCGAGGCCGAAGAGCACACCGATCGGATACATCTGCCAGCTGTGCTTGATGGACCTCGACAGCTTGCCGAGGAAGCGGTTGAAAAGCCCCCGCTTGTTGAGATGCTCCTCGAGGGTCTCCTCGTCGTACTCCCCACGGCGCATGGCCCTGAAGATCCTGATGATGCCGACAAGGATGATCAGGTTGAGGAAGGCGATCACATAGAGGAAGGTCCCCGACACTCCGGTGCCGATGTAGCCGCCGGCGTTGTGGAGAGAAGAATCCTTGCTGACCTGCCCGGACACCGAGCGAGCCGCGATCGCCAGCCCTAACGAGAGGCCGAAGACGATCGTCGAGTGTCCCAGCGAGAAGAAGAAGCCGACCGCCACCGGGCGCTGGCCATCGGCCATCAACTTTCTTGTGGTGTTGTCGATCGCAGAGATGTGATCGGCGTCGAAGGCGTGACGCAGGCCGAACCCGTAGGCAGTGAGCCCGATCCCGATGCCGAAGGCCTCGCTTGTGGTGGAGTGGGCCGCGTAGATCAGGGTGCCGAAGCCCAGCACATGGATCCCTGCGATGGCGGCCGCGAGGATCCCCAGGCGGATCGCCTGTGGGCGAGAGACGGTCGATGCCATCGCCTGCCAGTGTCGTGCCATCGTCGCCATCGGCCTCGCACCTCACCGCTGATCCCACGTTGTCTGCAGCGCTGGATCCGTGCCGGCGACCGCGGGCGCAAGCGGCCCTCGATCTGATCGCCGTCCGTACCAACGGGTCCGACGCTAGCACACTACGCCAACCGATGTCATTCGCAAGCAGGTCTCGTTTCCCAGCGGCTTGCGGCTGGCCCTCGATCCGCCGAGCCTGCCGAGCCACCATCGCAACTGGGCCGTGTAGCCTTGGGCAGCAGTTCGGTTGAAGGCGGCGAGCAGGACGGATGACCGAGGCCTCCACCCCACCTCCGGAGTGGCACCGCCGGCTGGCGGTGAGCATGTACAACCGCGTCTGGGAGCTGGTCGACCAACCGGACCGATCGCGCGACGAGGACGACGAGATGCTGCGCACGGCCTTCGCCTCGCGGCATCACTGGGAGCAGGTCGGCGGCGACGAGGAGCGTGCCGTGGGCGACTGGCAGATCGCCCACGTGGCCTCGCTCCTGCGACTGCCGGAGCTGGCGCAGCGCTACGCACGCTCCTCCGTGGCGCGGACCGAGGCGGCCGGATGGAGCGGGTGGCGCCTGGCCTCGGCGCTGGAGGGAATGGCCCGCGCCCTGTCCGTGGCCGGTGACCGGGCGGGGCGCGACCGCTATGTGGCGCTGGCGCGGGCGGCCCTGGAGGCCGAGGACGACGCCGATGACCGCGCCCTCATCGAGTCGCAGCTGGAGAGCATTCCCTGACAGCGCGTATCGAGTGGGGTACGGACCGGCAACCACGGGCTCCGTACCGCTCTGCGGCTCGGGCACGCCGACCACACCCATCGGGACCTGCGCCCACGTTCGGTTCGACCATCCGTACCGATGCATCGTCGACGCACGGGGGGCATGTACTGTACCCGACTTCCGGCATCCCGGCGGGAACGCGGATGGCTCCCGCCGGGGGTGGCCGGTAGGCTCCACTACGACAGGTGCGCGGGATCCGTTGAAAGCGGACGCGCGTCTCCGAAAACGAGGGGTAGGGTAACCATGGGTATCCTGAGCAGGGCATTGCCACGAGCCGTGCTCGTGGTCACCGCCGGCGTCGCACTGGCCGGCTGCGGCTCCGGTTCGAGCACGTCGACCGCCAGCGTCACCCAGACGGTGACGGCCTCGGCCGCGGCGGCTGGCCCCAGCGAGGTCAGCATCAAGGTTCCCGGCGAGGACCGCTTCACCCCCTTCACGGCGCTGGTGGCCCCCAACGGAACCATCTCGGTGACCAACACGGACACCGATGAGCACACCATGACCAACCTGCCCAACGCAGCGGTCAAGTTCGACATCCACGTCAAGGCCAACGAGACCAAGACGCTCACCCTGCCGGCGGGCGTCTACCGCTACTTCTGCACACTCCATGCCAAGTACGTCGCGGCCACCGACCAGGTGGCGGCGCTGTCGACCGCGGGGTTCCCGGACCAGCCGATGCAGGGCGTGCTCATCGTCGGGTGATCGACGCCTGAACCTCAGTCCGGCGGCGCGCTGATCCCTGTGGATGGGCGCGCCGCGCCGGCTGGACGCCACTCCTGACGACTGCCGTCCCCGCACTCTGCCGCCTTCGTCGGCGGCGGCCAGCCGGCGCGACGTCGTCCTCGATACGTTCGCGGAACCGCGTTGGAGTTCATCATGGCTATCGCCCTCCGGGCGCGGATCGACGCTGCCCTGGAAGGGGGCGTCCAGTGACGTCTCGCCGACCGACCGCGGGTCGCGGCCGCCGTCCGGCGGCAGTCAGTTCCGGCTCGCTGGCGCGGGCGTGTGCCGCCGGCGCCGTGGCCGCGCTGCTGCTCAAGGTGCTGTCGCCGGTTGACATCAGCCCGGTGGCCGTGGCGATCCCGGTCGTCATCGCCGCACTGTTCCTGACCCCGCGGTTCGCTCTGCTCATGGTGGTGGTGGGCTGGTGCGGGGAGCTCGCCGAGTCGCGAGGCGGTATCGAGGGCACGGCGCAGGTCCTCAGCGACGGCGTTGGTTACCTGGCGACGATCCCGTTGTGTGCGGCCCTGGGGCGCCGCCTCGGCGTACGCCGCCTGCTCCGGGCGGATGCCCCTCCGCCGCAACTCTCGCGGCGGCAGGCGCAGGTGGTCGAGCTGATCCTCACCGGGCTCACGGCCCGGGAGATCGCGCAGCGCCTGTCACTCCGAGATCGCACCGTGCGAGTCGCACACCTCGAATGCCTACCGCAAGCTCGGCGTGCACGACCGGGCGGCGCTGATGGCACTGTACCGGCCGGCGGCCCTGTCCGGCGTGGGGGCGGTGCGCGGCCGCCCGGCCCGTATCCCGGCGMTGCCGGGGCGGCTGCGCTCTCGAGGCGGCCTCAAGTCCACCGGCAGGGAGACAACCGTCGAGGCGGACTGACGGCGCGGCCGTCAGCCGCCGTCCCGGCCGCGGCGCCGCCGGCCCACCACCGCCAGCGCTGCTCCCGCCACGGCCACCGGCAGTACGCCGGGGATGCCGCTGCCCGAGTTGGGCAGGGCCGACTCAGGCCCCAGGGCACCGCTCGGCGCGTCGGCGGGCCTGGTCGCAGCGGTCGCGCAGACGCCGCTGGGCCGCTGCACCGGTCCCGGGGACGGCTCCTGGGTGGGCAGGGTCACGGTCCGGGGCACCGGGGGGTCCATGACGATGGGCTGTGTCGACCTGGTCAGCGAGCCCGGGGTCCCGGTGGTGATGCACTGGGTCAACACCGCGGGATCGAGGCGATTGGGCACCATCGCCAGCAGCGCCGCGGGCACCGACGCGTCCGGCGGAGCGGCCAGGTCGAGGGCGCCGGTCAGGTCGCCGACCGCCCCGCGCCGCCAGGCGGAGAGCCCCGGGGTGCGGGTTGCAGGATCACGGTCGGGGATCCGCGCCGGACGGCCATGGGCGGTGGTCCAGGTCTCCAGGAGGCGAAGGAGCGAGGTGTGGTCGAGACGATCCGAGCACACCAGCGGTCCGGCCCGGGGTGTGGGGTTGCGGCTGAACGGCGAGATGACGATGGTGGGGACGCGAAAACCCAGGCCGATGGGCTCGGCCGAGAGATCGACGTGATCCGCCGTGGTCGCCTCGGCGCGGGCCCTGGCCGAGAGCGATGCCTGGTTGAGGAACTCCCCCGGGGTCCCCGCCGGCGGGACCGCCGGCCGCACGTGGTCGAAGAAGCCGCCGTTCTCGTCGTAGGTGAGGATGATCACGGTCCTGCTCCACAGCCCCGAGTGCACCACCCCGGAGAGCACGGTGTGGACCAGGCTCTCGCCCCACTCCAGCGGGGCGGGGGCGTGCTCGGTGTCGAGCAGCGCAGCGTGGAGCCAGGACACCTGGGGCAGTGACCCCGCCAGGCAGTCGGCCACGAAGTCGACGGGGAAGAGGTTGGCGCCGAAGGCGGGGAGGGAGAGCTGGGGCCGGCCGCCCAGCGGGCGGTACTGCGGAAAGCATCGATGGCCACCTGCGGCCGCCCATCCGTATGAAAATGCCCGTGCCGCCCAGCGACGTCGTGCACACTTGGAGCCGCGTACGAGCCCGAGGAAAAGTAAGACGCTGGGGTCCAGGGTGCCCATCACTGTGCCTCGCGCACGCACCTCAGTTTCTCGAGTGTGGGACCCCTTGGGCGGTACCGTAGCCGGCCGCTGAGGAGGAGCGCGATGGAGACTCTGGTGGATAGGGCTGGTGGGCTGGACGTCCACAAGGCATCGATCACCGCTTGCGTTCGGCTGCCAGGAGCCAACGGTAGGCGATCGAAGTCGACGCGGCGCTTCGGCACCACGACCTCGCAGATCCTCGCACTCGTAGATTGGCTGGCGTCGCAAGGCGTGAGCCACGTCGCTATGGAGTCGACCGGCGTGTATTGGAAGCCTGTCTACTACCTCCTTGAGGAGCACTTCGAACTGCTACTCGTCAACGCGGCGCACATGAAGAACGTCCCCGGGCGGAAGACCGACGTGAACGATGCTGAGTGGATCGCCCAGCTACTCGAGCACGGGCTGTTGCGTGCGAGCTTTGTCCCGCCGCCTGCCATCCGCGAACTCCGCGACCTCACCCGATACCGTAAGGCCCAGTGCAACGAGCGTACGCGAGCAGCACAGCGTCTGGAGAAGGTACTGCAGGACGCCGGTGTCAAGCTGTCGTCGGTCGCCTCAAACATCCTCGGCGTATCCGGTCGGGCGATGATCGAAGCGCTGATCGCCGGGACACGCGATCCGGATGCCCTGGCACAACTGGCCAAGGGAAAGCTGCGGCCCAAGGTTGCTGAGCTGCGCGAGGCCCTCAGGGCCAACTTTCGGCCGCACCATGGGTTGATCGCCGCCGAGATCCTCGGCCACGTCGACTACCTGGACGGATGCATCGATCGGCTGACGGTGGAGATCGGCCGAGTCGTCGAACCCTTCGCGCAAGTGATCGAGGTTCTCGACACCATCCCGGGCATCAACCGTCGCAACGCCGAGATCATCCTCGCCGAGATCGGCGCCGACATGAGCCGCTTTCCGACCGCTGGACACCTGGCCTCGTGGGCCGGCATGTGTCCAGGAAACAACGAGTCAGCCGGCAAGCACCGAGCAGGAACGACGCGAGTCGGCTCAAGTTGGTTGCGCACGGCGCTGGTGGAGGCGGCCAACGCTGCAGCCCGATCAAAGAACACGTTCCTGTCCGCGCGGTACCGACGGCTCGAGGCACGTCGCGGCCACAACCGAGCTGCCGTTGCCGTCGGCCATTCCATCCTGGTCATTGCCTACCACCTCATTCTCAATGGCGAGCCGTACACCGATCTCGGCGCCGATCATTACGTCAGGCATCACACGACCGAACAAGAGCAGCGCAGGCTGGTGCGACGACTGGAGGCGCTCGGCCAGCGGGTCACCCTGGAACCGATGGTCGCCTGACGATGACTCCTTCGTCGAGGATGGGACGTCCTCGGGCCCCAACGCGCCGCCCGCGGAGGGCCATTTTCACCTCAGTAGCGCAGCACGTTGTCACCGAGGTGGCCGTCGGGGGTGCCGTAGCACTTCCAGCTGACCCCGGCCGCGGTGAGGACCTCGGGGTAGGGACGCCACCGACCCGCCCTGCCGAGGTCGGCTCCGGGGGTCTGGATGGTGCCCGTCTTGGTGCTCAGGAACTGCAGGCCGCCATCCCAGCCGTCCGGGTCGATGGTGCCGGTCATGGTGTAGAGGCGGTTGACGTCGGTGCCACCGATGACCGAGCAGAAGTAGTTGTCGCAGATGGTGAAGTTGTCGGCGAGGGCGTGGTAGAAGGGGATGTCCGAGCGGTCGTAGTAGGCCATGGTCAGCGCCGCCTGGCGGGCGTCCTGCTGGTTGGCCGCCTCGCTGACGAGGTGGCTGCGCATCCAGCTGTCGCAGGCTCCCCCGTTCCAGCTGGCGTGCTGTCCCGCCCACTGGTGCTCGAGGTCGTTCGAGCACTGGCCCTGGTGGGGGGGCAGGCCGAGCGCGGTGCTGAGGTGGAACGGCAGCATCGGATCAGGGAAACCGGTGGGCCTGCCCGGGGGCGGCGTGTAGGCCTGCTGGAACGCGGCCACGCCGCCCACCTCGGTGCGGTCGTCGAAGCCGCGGACCCCCTTGTAGCGCCCAAAGTAGTGGTCGAAGGAGCGGTTCTCCTGGACCAGGATGACGATGTGCTCGATGTCGCGGAGCGATCGACAGGCCGCCGCCGACGCGGCCAGGCGCCGCATCAGTCCCTGGTCGACCGCACCGAGGGCGCCCCCTCCCGCGAGCACGGCGGCGGTCTTGATCAGCTCGCGCCGGCTCATTGTGGTCGGGCTCATGGCCCCCGGATGCTAGAGGCGTGCCGGGGGGCGATGGGTTAAGCCGCTCGCCCCGGGGGAGGGGTAGGATCGCAACGTCCTGCGACCCTGCAGGCCGAGAGAAAAGGGGAGACCCGATGCCACAATTCATGGACTTCCACCCGGATCTTCAGCTGCCCGATGAGGCCATCCAGCAGATCACCGACGATGCCAGGGCGGGGAAGACCGACGAGTTCGGTGTCCGTCAGGTGGAGCTTTTCCACAACCCCGATGGACAGGTGTACTGCCTCCTCGAGGCGCCGGACGCTGAGGCGGTGCGCAAGCACCACGCCGCCCTCGGGGTGCCGTGCGGCGACGTCCACCCGGTCCAGGGGATCCTCTAGGCTATTCAGGGAAGTCCCGGATACGCACGCACTTCATATGATACTGCCGTTATCATCAACGGCGAGCCCGACGGGGCGTTAGGGGACTTCATGGCATCGACGAACACTGTCGCGCGCGCGGCGCACGATCTCGGACTGGCCACCTGGTTCGGCGGCTCGCTCATGGGCGCCGTCGGCGTCAATGCGGCCGCCTCCAAGGTGCCGAGCACCAGCGAGCGGCTCGACGTCGCCGACGCCGCCTGGGCGGCATGGACCCCGGTGAACCTGGCGGCCATCGGCCTTCACGGCGTCGGCGCCGTCGCCATCCTGCTGGCCAACCGCAAGCGCGTCGCCGGGCAGGACGGCGTCGCCGGCGCCACCGCCGTCAAGGCCGCGCTGACGCTCGGCGCGCTCGGCGCCACCGTGTACGCACGGGCTCTGGGGCAGAAGCTCATGACCGCCAAGAGCCAGAACCCCGAGATCCCTGCGGCCGGCGGCGTTGAGCCCACGTCGGGCACGCCGGCGGGGATCGCCGACGCGCAGCGCCAGCTCAAGGTCCTGCAGTGGGCCATCCCGGCTCTGACCGGTGGCGCCCTCGTCGTCAGCGCCACCATGGGTGAGCAGCAGCGGCCGGCGACGGTCGCCTCCGGCGTCCTCAAGCGCTTCCTGCCGGACAGCATCGCCGCCTGAGGCGGCCCGTCGCCGTGGTGGACCGGGTCTGCCACGGCGACGCTGCTGGCGGCGTCCGCTGAGGTTCCTGCCATCATCGGCGCCGCGTGCTCGACCTGGCCACGATCCGCATCGGCATCGACCCCGTTCTGCGTCTGGGCCCTCTCAGCGTGCACTGGTACGGGCTCGGCTACGCGGTCGCCTTCTGGGCCGGCTGGCGCTATGCCGTCACCCCCTACCTGGGGCGCCGCGGCGTCAGCCGTGCGGTCATCGACCGGATGCTCTTCACCGCCATCGTCGCCGGTCTGATCGGCGCCCGCCTCTACTACGACGTCCAGAACACCGACCTGATCCACAGCCCGCTGGACGTCATCGCCGTCTGGAAGGGCGGGATGGACTTCTTCGGCGCCATCCTGGTGGTGTTCCCGGTCATGGCGGTGCTGGCGATCCGCAACCAGGTGTCGTACTGGCTGCTCATCGACGCCGTCGCCCTCTTCGGCGTGGTCGGCCAGCCCATCGGCCGGATCGGCAATGTCATCAACGGCGACATCCTGGGTGGGCAGAGCTCGCTGCCGTGGGCGACCGCCTACACCAATCCGGCCGCCGTGCTGCAGACCGGTTTCCAGCTGTGCAACCCCCAGGGGGCCTGCCCGGCCTATCAACCCGCCGGTGCCTACGAGATCATCGCCGCGCTGCTGATCGGTGCCGGCCTCCTGGTTCTGCTGCGCCGCGGGGTGCGTCCCGGCGTGATCGGGATCACCTACATCGCGGCCTATGCGGTCAGCCAGATCCTCCTCTTCCAGCTGCGCGAGAGCGAGCCGGCGGTCTTCTGGGGGCTCAAGCAATCGCAGTGGACGTCGATCGCCATCCTCGCGGTTGCCGTGCCCGTGCTGGTCGGGCTGTGGCGCCGCTTCCCGCCGGCAGAGCCGGCCACGCCGCAGCCGGCAGCCGTGGAACGAGTGCCGGAGCCGGTATCGGCCGAAACCGGCGGCTAGGCCTCGTTCTGTCGCCGGTGATCGAAGGTCAGGAGGCGGCGGTCGCCGCCAGGGGTGCCACGACGCGGTCGAGCTCCCGCTTGATCACGATGTAGCACTCGCAGGAGACCTCCTCCAGCCCCTGCCGGTCGAGGATCGTGACCCGTCCGCGGCTGTAGTGGATCAGCCCTGCCGCCTGCAGGATGCCCGCCGACAGCGTGACCGTGGCCCGGCGGGAGCCGAGCATCTGGCCGAGGAACTCGTGGGTGATGCCGAACTCGTCGGCACCCACGCGGTCGTGGCTCAATCAGCAGCCAGCGGCTCAGCCGCTCCTCGTTGGTGTGCAACCGGTTGCATGCCGCCGCCTGGGCCACCTGGCCGAAGAGGGC
>JRHI01001675.1_pt1 | contig 17635 bp, 12 predicted proteins | sample 215371 | NCBI WGS metagenome assembly JRHI01 (sample SAMN02929681, study PRJNA255918) | sediment metagenome | biome: cave system; feature: Ice Cave; material: Sediment; isolation source: sediment from deep within a dark volcanic ice cave with no known source of... ...
GCTTAAAAGGCCGCTGCTCTACCACTGAGCTACGCCCCTATGTTGGTGAAAACTGGTGGTTCGTCGGCAATGGCTGACGATAGTATATGCAACCTTCACGAGCTGAGCCGCCGTCGCGCGTCAACTGACTCGCGGAACACTGCGCAAATCGTGCCAGTGGAAGTTTTTAATTTTAGCATTCTTCTGCATCTCATCAAACCACATTCGCGGGCTGCGCATCGGTTCGCGACTCTTTATTGAAAGGCGATACTGTGAGGGGCCGATGGCTGAAGTAGTCTCCGGCTCCGCAAAGGGCGAGTGGGTAGCAAAAGCCACTGATTTAGCAGCAATAGCTGCGGGTGTAATCACCGCGGCGATGGCCGTGCGGGTTCTGTAATTTAGTCAACGTTCGACAACATCGCCAACGAATTGTCATCATCCGCACAAGACCGACGAAATGGACCACGCGAAGGGAAAGTTCTTCTCCTACCGCAGTTAATTCCTAGCCTGTTGTAGTACAGGTTTAATGGTGGCCATTTTTTGTACCCGAGTACAGTAGTTTGGGGGTACCTATCTGGTTACCCTACCCTTGCTGCAGAACTTGTGGTTTTCCTCGTTCACCAGTGGTGAAGAGCGATCGCGAATATTCAGATGAAATTTACAACTGGAAGCGACAACTTCTCGAAAATTACCAGGCTATTGCTGGCCGTCGCTATTGCGGCTATGCTGTCTTTTTTTCCAATTGCTAAATCGACGAATGCGCAAAGTTGTCTCGCATCGACGGGCACATGGTCGAATAAGTCCCTATCCAGAACCAGTTCCGGGAGCTTTCGCATTACTTACGACGTCACGCCGCTGGACGATACCGTGGACGCAGTCAGCGGTTTGTCCTCAGGGGATTCCCGCAATTTCAGCAGCCTGGCAACTGCAGTCCGCTTCAATTCACGCGGGACGATCGACGTGCGCGATGGCTCAAAATTCACCGCAGCCTCCGCGATACCGTACCTGGCAGGCGCTACCTATCCTTTTATCTTTGACGTAAATGTAGCGGCCCATACCTACAGCGCGTACGTAATACTTCGTTCCATGAAAGTGAGCTTGGGCAACAATCTTGCATTTCGCAGCGAGCAGGCAAACGTGGGATCACTAAACACCGTGGGCATGCGGAACTCGAGGGGAGCGATCACGGTTTGCAACATCGCGGTTTCCGCCGTCGCCCCAGGATCTAACGCCACGTCGGCTTTGATCGCGAGTGCTGCGAAGTTGGATTTTGGCAAAACTTCGCTGTCCAACACGAACAATCAATACATAACGCTGACCAATGTCGGGCGTGCCAGCCTGACGATCTCTGAGGTTATGGTGGCTGGCGCCGGGTTCAATGCCGGCGGTGGCGCCGCGGGACTGACTTTACGTCCAGGGCAAACCACGCAGGTTACGGCGTCATTCACTCCGCCGTCGGAGGGAAACTACGCGGGAACCATTACCATAAGCGATTCGAGCGGAATTCCGGTTACTGTTGCACTCTCGGGAACGGGCGCACAAGCGGGCACGCATCGGGTGACACTTTCATGGGATGCCGAACCCAACCATCACAGCAAGCTCCTCGGATACGATGTATACGTGAGCACCACGTCCGGGGGGCCCTACTCAAAGCTTACCGCCGCACCCGTAAATGGGACTACGTTTACCGACGCGGGCGTGCAATCTGGGGAAACCTATTATTACGTCGTGACCACAGTTAACTACAAGTCTGAAAGCCGCTACTCGAGCGAAGTACAGACCGATATCCCGTAACGCCAACTATCCCCGCTTCGTTGCCTCTCCCGCACCGCGTTTGTCTAAATCTTCTAATTTTTCTTTTCACTTGTTGCAGCGATTTCCCATCAAACCGCAGAGAAGTGGCGACAAAACTCTTATCGATGCCGACAGGCGTTGCTCGTGAAAGTGGTATCTGACGGCGGAAGCCATACATGCAGATAGACAAAGAATTAACCGGCATAATTTGCGTTGCTTTGGCGCTGTGTCGAGTTAGAGTGGTTGCCGAACGAGGGCTTATGAATGCCAAGAAAGAAATATCACGCCGGAAATTTTTAGTTACCGCCGCAACTGCGGCGGTGTCGGGGGCCGCGACGAGTGCTGCCTCGTTTACGATCGTGCCGCGGCATGTGCTTGGGCGCGGATTCACCGCTCCCAGCGACATGCTGAACATCGCAGGCATCGGAGTGGGCGGGATGGGCCGCGCCAATCTGATTAACCTCGCGAGCCAGAACATTGTGGCGCTGTGCGATGTGGATTGGGACTACGCGGGTAAAGCGTTTGAGCGGCTTGACGGGGACATTCAAAACTTCAAGACGCGACTTGATCAACCGGACCCGCAGCCAATTGCCGGCGCGCCGGCGGTGGAGTTTGACCGCGTGAAGGCAAAAAAGCAGTTGGATGCAATGGTGCGGCTCAAGACTGAACATTGGCCGAAAGCAAAACGCTATCAGGATTATCGCGAGATGCTGGAGCGCCAGAAGGATATCGATGCTGTGGTGGTGGCTACGGCCGATCACATGCACGCACCGATCACGCTGGCGGCCATGGACCTGAACAAACATGTGTACGTTCAGAAACCGCTGACGTGGTCCATCGATGAATCGCGGCGGCTGGCGCGGCGCGCGAAAGAGTTGAAGATTGCCACGCAGATGGGCAACCAGGGGCATTCGTCGAACGATGCGCGTACCACAGTGGAATATATTCGCGGGGGCGCGATCGGCGAAGTGCGAGAAATTCATGTATGGACAAACCGGCCACTGGGTTTTTGGCCGCAAGGCGTGCCGCGACCCGAGGCGCTGAAGGAGCCAGCAGATACGTTGCGGTGGAATGGGCAGGGCGTTACGGCACGAATAGCCAACTCGTTCGCCGGCTCATATCCCGTTCCGGAGAAGCTGGCGTGGGATTTATTTCTGGGCGTCGGACCGCGCCTGGAGTATCACCCGATTTATCATCCATTCAACTGGCGTGGCTGGGTGGATTGGGGCGTTGGCGCGATTGGAGATATGGGCGCGCATTTGATCGATCATTCCATGTGGGCGCTCAATTTGGGATTTCCGACGAGCATCGAGACGTTGTCGACGCCATTCAACGGGGCGTCTTACCCGCTAGCGACACAAACGTTCTACGAATTTCCTGCTCGGGGCGCGATGCCGCCGGTAAGAATGACGTGGTACGACGGAGGATTGCTCCCGCGCAAGCCCGAAGAACTAGGCGAGGAAGAAGTGAACAAAGGCGGCGGTGTATTGCTCGTGGGAAGCAAGGGAAAATTGATGCATGACACCTACGGGTTTAATCCGCGGCTGTTGCCGAAATCGCTGCACGATTCCTACGGCAAGCCACCGCAGAAGTTGCCACGCATCACGGGCGAAGATCATGAAATGAACTGGGTGGATGCCGCGAAGGGGAAAGCGGAAGCTTCCTGCCCATTCGAGTATGCTGCGCGGCTCACGGAAGTGATGTTGCTGGGTGTGGTGGCGCTGCGGGCCGGAAAGAAGATTGTTTACGATGGCGAGAATATGAGGATAAGGAACGTAGCGGCGGCCAATGATTTTCTGCGTCGAGATTATCGTGAGGGATGGGGTACGCCGTCGGGGAAAAGTTCTTGAGCCGTGGCCGTCGAAGCCAACAATAAAGGGGAGGGAAAGTAGTGATGAGCAACAGGTACAGAATTTCTACGGGGGCGCTGGTCGTTATATTTTTCGCTCTGGGAGGCTGGTCTTCAGTGGGCGCACAAACGGGAAAGAAATGGAAAGCTCACGACCGGAACCGCCCGGCTCCGACAGCCGTGGACCCCGGTGCGCCCGGCACGGAGACCACAAAGGGACGCGCGCCGGAGGATGCGATCGTGCTTTTTGACGGCAAAGATCTTTCCAAATGGGCGCACAAAGATGGCAGTCCCGCAAAATGGAAGGTGGCGGACGGCTATGTTCAGGTAGTGCCGGACACGGGCGATATTTTTACGCGCCGACCATTCGGCAATATGCAGTTGCACGTGGAATTCGCGGAGCCCACGCCGGCCGTGGGCGAAGATCAGGATCGCGGCAACAGTGGCGTCATTATCATGGGCCTGTACGAGATTCAGGTGCTCGATTCTTACCAGAGTAAAACATATCCCGACGGCCAGGCAGGCGCGGTTTATGGGCAATATCCACCGCTGGTGAACGCATCGCGGCCACCCGGCCAGTGGCAAGTGTATGACATTATTTTTCACGCGCCGCGTTTTGAGGGCAGCGGAAAATTGTTGCGTGCTGCGCATGTGACGGTGCTGCATAACGGAGTGCTGGTGCAGGACCACGTGGAAATTCACGGACCCACGGCAACCGGCGAGCCATATAAAGCACATGCCGCGAAATTGCCACTGGAATTACAAGACCACCACCATCCGGTGCGCTTCAGGAATATTTGGGTTCGTGAACTTACGGACGGGGAATGAGCAAAGAGTTTTGGCGCGAATCTATGCGAGGAATCGTGATGAAGGTCCACTAGACCGTTGATTGGCCCTGAGTGTAATTTCGTCGACGGTTATTTAGAAGGAGGAACTATGAACCGGCACCGAGTAGCGCTGATGCTGGCACTTGCGATCTGTTTCTTCGCCGGTTGCCGCCGAGAACCGGTGGATACACGCGCGCAAGATGAGCGCGCGATCCGAGAAGCCGATGCCGCCACGTTGAGGGCCGCGCAAACAAAAGATGCTGACGGCGCAGTTGCCAATTATGCGGATGATGCATCGTGGCTTCCCCCCAACGCTCCAATGGTCAATGGAAAAGCTGACATACGGGCGGCGTGGGCAAAGTTTTTAAGTATTCCGGGATTCGACATCGATTGGCGGATAACAAAATTAGAAATCGCTCGGTTCGGCGACCTCGCTTATACGATCTATTCGTACCGATTGACGATGGATGGACCTGGCGGCAAACCGATCAATGATCAAGGGAAGGATATGGCGGTGTGGAAGAAGCAATCGGATGGAACCTGGAAAATGGTGGCCGATACTTTTAACTCAGACGTGCCTACGGTGGTTCCAGCGCCAGCAGTAGTGAAGGATCGTCAACCCACGCGGGGCGCCAACAGACATCGCCCGGGCCACAAACATCGCAGGACCAGGTAGTTTGATTGGAAGACTATGAATGCACAGGTTCCATCGGTAAAAACCACGAAAGCCCCCAATCCGCAAGCGATATTCGATACGGCGACCGGTTTCATGCGCGCTAAACATTTGTTCGTGGCCGCAGAGCTGGGCATTTTCGAATCGCTCGCGCAAAAAGCAAAGCCACTCGCTGACTTGGCCCGGGATCTCAAGCTACCGCCGAGAACCACGCGCATCATCGTGGACGCCGTGACGGCATTGGGATTTCTCGAACGTGAAGGCGAGTTGTATCGGAATAGCGATGTCGCGCAGGCGTATCTCAGCGGGGCGGGGCCTCAGGATATGCGCTCCTTCACGCGTTTTTGGAACCGCCTGAGCTATCGTCGCTGGCTGACGCTGGAGGACTCAGTACGATTAGGACGCGGCGCTTCAGGGGAATTCAATTTTACCGTGGAAGAACAGAAGATTTTTTCCGAGGGTGTAGAAGGATTTTCGGCGGGACAAGCTGCGGCGCTGGCGGAACGGTATGACTTCAGCGCCCACCGCCGAGTTCTGGATTTGGGAGGCGGCACAGGCTCATTTGTTCGTGCGATTGCGGAACTCTACCCAAAATTGGAAAGTACTCTTTTTGAGTTACCGGCAGCAGCAGCGGTGGCGAGGCAAAAAATAAGCGGAACGCCACTCGCCAGTCAGATGACAATTGTCGACGGAAATTTTCTGAGCGATCCGATTCCGCCGGGACACGATGCGGTTCTTGCGGCGAACGTGGTGCATGTGCTGACGCCAGAACAGAATGTGCAGCTGTTGCGGCGGGTGCGCGATGTGTCCGGGCCGGGAACGCACCTGCTGCTTGTCGACTTGTGGACCAATGCGACGCATACTGATCCACTTTTTGCCGCTCTCATGGCGGGTGAATTTCTGGTCGTGGGCGGAAATGGAGATGTGTACAGTACGGAGGAAGCCAAGGTGTGGCTGTCCGAGAGTGGTTGGCGATTCCTTGAGCATAGACCGCTCGCAGGTCCTGCGAGCCTGGTGCTGGCTGTCGCGTAGCGTTTAAAACATTCCGCCAGATTTTCCGACAACACGTTTTTTACCTGCCCTGAATGGCACCGGCTCATAGAATTTCATTGGATCCGGCTGGTACTTTTTTAAATGCATGCGCGCTTATGTCGCGGATTTACGATTACAACATTGGGATCATCTGGAAATAAGGTCTGATTTATTTCCGTTTGAGGGCGTTATATAGTGCTGGGGATGAACGGAGGTTACCGCAAGATTAATCTTCAAAAAAACTCCTTGCTTAAGCGACTCGATTTAGATTAGGTTACTTCCAAATAGGGGGTCTGAGTGGGCCCTATCCCAGTTTTTCATTCCTTCCTGGTCGCAAACTCCAAAAATTCTACGGGGGTGTGTATGCGTCACTTCAAAGTGGTTTCGAGATCGGTAGTAACGTTTGTGTTTGTGCTTCTGGTAACAGTGATGTCGCTAAGGGCGCAAACAGCCTCCACCTCAACGGTGACGGGGACAGTGTACGACAAGAGTGGCGCGACCATTTCGAATGCCAAGATCGATTTAGAAGATGTCGACACCAAGGCAATCACGTCGAACACTTCCGGAAGTGACGGCGGTTACACGTTTCCTTCGGTCCGACCGGGGAATTACAGCATTTCGGTGTCCGGCAGCGGGTTTCGACAGTCGGTGGTGAGAGGCGTGAAGGTTGAGGTCGGGAAATCCACGCCCGTAAACATCGTGCTGGAAGTAGGCGGCATGACAGAAACCGTGGAAGTGACCGCGGCGAGCCTTGAATTACAAACGCTGGACGCCACCATGGGCAATGTGCTGGATGCGAATATGCTCTCCCAGTTGCCTACGCTCAGCCGCGACGCAACATCCTTGTTGTTGTTACAGCCGATGGCCATTCCTGGGTTTAACGGCCCGGGTGGAACCGGCGAGGGAAACTCGAGCGGCGGAACAATAGCGGGTGCGCGGATGGACCAGAACACCTTTATGCTCGATGGCGGCGATGCCACCAGCAACATGGAGGGCGGCGGCGGTTATAACACCGGGTTTGTGGCTACCCCGCGGGCCGTTGTCCCTACGCCGGTGGAGAGCTTGGAAGAATTCCGCGTGCAAACGAACAACAGCGGCGTGGACTTCACGCGCTCGCTTGGAGCCGAGGTTCAGATGGTGACTCGGCGCGGCGGCAACGATTGGCACGGTGCCGGTTATTGGTATCACCAAAATGACGAGCTAAACGCCAACGACTGGTTCCGCAACCGCCGTCCCAACATTTTCACAGGAAAGCCATTTACAGAAAATCCTGAATGGCGGGACAACCGCTACGGAGGCCGAATCGGTGGCCCGATCTGGAAGAACCGGACTTTTTTCTTCGTGCACGAAGAGGAGCGTCATTTCTTCACACAATCGGTGTTTCAACGGTTGGTGCCGTCTGATGCTTTGAAGGCTGGTATCTTGAAATTCAGGAATAAGACTACCGGGGTCGTCAATGCCTTCAATCTAAATCCTACCCCGACGCTCGACGTGGCCGCGTGCTCTAGCCCTTGCGTTGACAATGATCCGTTGATCGGCACTATGCTGCCCCCCGACAATGGCACCCTCGACCCGCGAAAGATAGGCCTGAACCCCGCCATAGCCGCTGAATGGGCTACTCTGCCTCCGCCTAACGACTTTTCCGCCGGCGATTCCGCGTTAAGGGCACCGCTTTTTACAAGTGCCGTTCCGAACATTAGTAATGAACACTTCGCCGTGATCCGGCTAGATCACAAGATTTCTGACAAATGGGACTTCATGGGTTCTTATCGGTACAGCACCTCCGCCATAACCCCCCCCAACGTTCAGGAGGACATTGGAGGTATCGCGAAGGGCTGCCAAAAGGGTATACCCTGCCCGCTCGCTAGTCGTCCGCTGCAACCGCGATTTTTGGTCGCGGGCTTGACAACGCGACTTACCCCGAATCTCGTGAATGAGTTCCATTTCGACTGGTTGCGCCATTGGTGGTCCTGGATTGCCCCTGGGGCAGGCATCCCGGTACCGGGCGTCAACGACGGTACCGCTTGTGGTGCCGTTTCGCCATGTAGTGACACCCGGCTGCAAATCTGGTCCGAGAGCCGTGTCAACGCTATGGTTCCTATCAACGTAAATACGCAACAGGCTCGCCAGCGCGTTTGGAATGGCCAAGACTATACGTTCATCGACAACCTGACTTGGATTAAGGGCAAGCACGCCTGGACCTTCGGTGGTCGTGTGCAGCTCCAGCACTTCTTGCATGTCCGAGATGACAAGGTGGTAGGCGGCATAACCACGCCTCTCTATTTCGTGGCGCGTGGAGGGCAATTCCTGGACATTGGAGGAATTCCCGTACCCTCCTCTGTTAAGAGCTCGGATAAGAGCACCTTTAGACGTGCTTACATTTCCGCCTTGGGACTGGTGGATAGCGCTACACAGGTACTAACCCGCGCCCGGGACCTAAGTCCACAGCCTGCTGGGAGCACCATCACCCAGAAAGAAAAGGTAAACGCGTATGAACTCTATTTCGGTGACACGTGGCGGTTGACCCCCTCGCTGACGGTCAGCTACGGACTGACTTGGGGAGTGCAGATGCCGCCAACCGATCCGACTGGCAAGACGGCCATGATGATCGACGTAAGCAGTGGCAAGCCGATTGACGCAAAATCTTACTTGGCTGCAAAAGAAGCGGCTGCTCTGAACGGAGATGTGTTCAACCCAACTGTGGGCTATGTGCCCATTAAGAGCACCGGACGAAAATATCCATTCGATCCCGATTATACGAACTTCGGCCCGCGCCTAGCGTTTGCTTGGAACCCCGGTTCGGACGGACCGCTGGGTAGCCTCCTTGGAAACAAGAAAACGGTGCTTCGCGGCGGCTGGTCGCGAGCGTTCGAGCGTAAGAACGGCGTCGGACTTGTTCTGGTTCCTGCCTTAGGCATAGGGTTCGGCGACCTTTCCGTTTGCACCGCTCCAGATACTAAGGGTGCGTGCAGCGGGTTCTCCAAACCGACTACGGCTTTCCGTATTGGTGTAGATGGAAACCACATTACCGTTCCGCCGCTTCCAGCTGTAAGCGGTGGCGTAATTATCCCGGGGCTGGGGTCACCCAGCGGCATTCAGCCAGCGAACGCCAACAGCGTTTTCGAAAGCAGAGACTTCCGCCTCGATCCGCACTACGTCACTGGCGGCTCGGACTCGATCGATTTCAGCGTCCAGCGCGAACTGCCCGGCAAGATGATCCTAGAAGTGGGCTATGTCGGCCGTTGGTCTAGGGACCTGTACGGCAATATCGATCTAAACCATATCCCCTACATGTTTACACCGAAAGGGACGAAACAAACCTTCGCGCAAGCATTCGATGCCGTAGCGGCTGAGCTCCAGGGTGGTAAAGACCCCAGTGCCGTCACCTCTCAACCTTGGTTTGAGGCAATGTTGCCGGCCTCATTCTGCGGTGGCTTCAACTCGTGCACTGCGGCTGCTGCCGTGTTTGATAGTAACAACGGCAACCCTTACTGGCCGTTCCACGGTGCCGGTGCCCTGTGGACGCTCCTAGAGCCCAACTTCACCACCGGGCCGATGACGCTGGCGAATACGCAGGTTGGTTCCCTGGATTGGAGCGGAAGCTTCACCTACGCGAACTACCAAGCGGGTTTCGTCACCCTGCGATCACGGGCCTATAACGGTCTGACGTTCGATGCGAACTACACCTATTCCCACGCGCTGGATAACTTCGGTGTCACTCAGGAATGCACCGGCGCCATTCCCGACGCTTTTGACCATCACCGGAGTTATGGCCCGTCGTTGTTCGACCGGCGGCATGCCTTCAACCTGCTGGTCAACTACGAGCTGCCTTTCGGCAAGGGCAAGAAGATGGCCACTGGTGCTTTTGCCGATAGGGTGTTCGGTGGCTGGTCTGTCTCGGGCGTCTACGTGGCTGCGAGTGGCTTGCCGGATATGGTCTACGACTCTACGGCATGCACCTCGGAATTCGGCAGCACGCCGTCAAACGGGAACTCGGTGGGGCTGATTCCGACAGGATCAGGCACATTCAATCAAACACGCGTGAACAATCCCACATCGAACGCTAACTATGGCACCGGAAGTACCGGCGGCGTGCCCAATATGTTCAAGAACCCTGATGCATTGGGTTGCGCCACGGTTCTCCAGGGATGTGTGGATGCAAGTGGGAATCCGCTCGTTACAGGGTTATTCCGCTATCCGACTTTCTCCGACAAAACACTTGGCTTTGGCCGCGTCCGGGGTCCGATGCGTTGGAACGTGGACTTGGCGGTATCGAAGCGGACGCGCATCACCGAGCGCGTATCTACGCGCTTCGACGTGCAATTCGTCAATGCCTTCAACCACGTGATGTTCGGCAGTGGAGGCGATTCATATTTCTCTAACGAACCTGGAATGGATTTGTCCGGCCCGGGTGCATTTGGAGTTCCCAGCAATCAATTCAATTCACCACGCTACATTCAGATAGGGTTGCGGTTCGACTTCTAATCTGAACCACCAAACTTGGGATCAGGGGCCGCCCAAAAAGGGTTGGCCCCTTTTTCTATCTTGAGGGTAGAAGTCCGATGCACACGCTTTTACTATTGGTCGAGAAGTTTACGTATTCTGGTGGCTAGTTGACCCGCAAGCCCATATCCATCGCCACGCGCCGCGAGTTCCTACGACTATCGATGATGTGCGGTGGTACGTTGCTCACCGGTTTCGAGAATATTGCAGCGTTCGAATTGAAGGTCGGGCCTTCATATGATGATTTTGCAGCGGGGAAGCAGATCGGAGTCCTCGATTTTGTCGGCGAGAGCCGTACGCCTGTCGATACCATCGTCGGATCCGAGCTCGATGGACGTTTGTTCTCCGATCTTTCAAAATTTAGCCCGGAGAATCCTTTCCCTGCTACCGAAGCGTTCTATGTCCGCACTCGTGCATCGTCCCTGTTAGAAGAGGGGAAAGCATGGCACATCAGAGTGAGTGGACTGGTCGACAAACCAGCAATCCTAACGATGGAGGATTTACACTACAACGTGAGGCCGTCCGGGCTGCACCTGATGGAATGCTCGGGGAACACGCGCGCAACAAAGTTCGGAATGCTTAGCGTGGCCGACTGGAGCGGCGTTCTTGTGTCCGCGCTCCTGGAGACCTGCAAACCTAAGCGGAAGGCTACTCGAATCAGGATCTCCGGCTTCGATCGTTATTCTGCGGACTCGGCTAGTTCCGTTCCCGGCGCGGATTGGGTCTTCACCATGGAACAACTCGCAGGTTCGAAAGCATTTCTGGCCACCGCCATGAACGGCCAACCACTCACGAAAGACCATGGCGCACCGGTTCGCCTGGTAGTGCCGGGCTGGTATGGCTGCACCTGCATAAAATGGGTCAACGAGATCAGTTTCGTCGACGAGGAAGTGCAAGCCACCTCGCAAATGCAGGAATTCGCCGCACGAACTCACCAAGAAGGCGTGCCCGAACTCGCGAGAGAATACCGGCCTGCAAAAATTGATCAGGCGGCGATGCCAATCCGCGTAGAAAAGTGGCTGGTGGATGGGAAGATCAAGTACCGCGTTGCCGGCATCCTGTGGGGAGGTTCGCGGCTGATAAAGACCTTGGAGATACGATTCAATCCGGATGAGGACTACGTACGGGTCGATAACTTTTCACAGACCACCAACGATCCGTGGAGTTTCTGGTCACATGCGTGGACACCCAAAGCATTGGGAACTTATATAATCCGGTTACGGGTTGCAGATCCGATGCTGGAAACAAAGCGATTGGATTCTGGGCATTACGTTCGCTCCGTTGAGGTAACCGAGGTTTGACAAGAAAATTGCAGCGGAAGATGCTACCTGGACCTGGCTTCCTGAAAAAAGCAATTAATGTTGGCAGAGGAAAAGCCTTCGCATTCCTGATTATTGCCGACGCGGTATTCCTTGGTATTTTCATTCTCACGCTTGGGACTGCCCCTGTTCTGGCGCAGCACCAGGGCCACGATGAACACGCCGTGGTTGGCTGGATACCGCAGAACATCCTGGAGCGGCCAGTCTCCCTTCGCCATGACATTGGGAACCTGCACGAGAAGGTCAGCACATCCTCTGCGGAAGCCCAAGCTTTTTATGATCAAGGGATTAACTATTTCAGTTCGTATGTCTGGATCGAAGCGGCGCGCTCATTCCATCAAGCGTTGCGGCGTGATGCTACCCTAGCGGCGGCGCATGTCGGGCTCTGCGACGTTTATGTACAGTTGCAAGACATTCCCGCAGCGCGGGCGGCCATAGACAAGGCACGCTCACTTTCGGAAAAGGTGACCGACGAGGAGAAACGTCGGATTGAAATCCGCGAGAAGCAAATCGAATTTCTCGAGGACAAACAGGACGTCGACAAATTTGTTGCCTACCGGAAAGCCATCTATGACGCCTTGATGGCCAGTCCCCTCGACCCGGGGCTATGGATCTTGCGAGGCTTTGCCGATGAAGGTCCGGGAGCAGGTCATGGTCAGACTGGCGACCTGGATTCCATTGCGTTCTACCAAGCCGCGCTGGCCGCCTCTCCCGAGAACTCCGCGGCGCACCATTATCTGGCCCATTCCTACGAAAACATCGGACGCACCGCAGATGCGCTTATTCATAGCGAAGCGTACTTGCGCGTGTCTTCCTCCATTCCGCACGCGCATCACATGCGTGGGCATGAACTTCGCCGGGCGGGGAGAATCGAAGACGCTATTCAGGAGTTCCGGACTGCGAACGAACTCGAGAACGCCTACTATCGCGCCGAACATATTTCTCCTGAGTACGATTGGCATCGCCCCCACAACCTGAGTCTTCTGGCGATGTGCTATCAGCTGCTGGGGCAAATGAAGGTTGCGGAGCAACTGCTGCGCGAATCGTTCTCCCTGCCGGCACACGGCGAACTGGCGGAACTTGGTCACAAGCAATGGCCGGAGTTTTTACTTTCGCGAGGGCGAGCACTGGAAGCGTTCGAACAATCTCAGCTCTTGACGCAGAGTTCTTCCATGATGGCGCGATTTGCCGGGCACACTCTAATGGGACGTGCGCTGCTGGCGCTGGATCGCGTCGAAGACGCCGAAAAGGAACTGGCCCTCGCGCGGGATGCATTGATACTTATTCCGGCGAGCGACGCGGATCGGCTAAGGCCATACTCAGAGACTTTGCGCGCGGAAATTTTGCTGGCTCAGAAAAAATCCGCCGAAGGCGTTGGCCTGATGAAGGAAATCGAAGAACAGCTTCGGGCTTCTCCCGGACCGGATGCACGAAGCCAAGCCTTGATTCAGCTTGACTCTATTGCACGCCGCGCGCGGGCAACGGAAGAATGGGCTTTGGCCGAGTTCACGTCGCAGGAAATGATCGAACAAGATGCGAGTTACGCCGGCGGCTATTACGCCATGGGGCTGGTGGCGGAGCATGAGGGCAAGGCTGCCAAAGCTATTCAGCAATTCAGCATTGCCGAGAAGCTGTGGAGTGAAGCCGACAAGGATTTACCGGAATTAATTATTCTTCACCAAAAACTAATGGTGGAACAAACCGAGTTCCCGCAAACTCGGCAGGAGTATTTGCAGCTCGTTCACGAGCACCCGGAAGCTCCCACGCCGCAACAGTCCGCCAAAGTTGAGGTGTCGGTCGACCCAGCGCGGCTCCGAGGAAGAGCGAATGCACCGGTGATCATCGTGGAATTCTCAGATTTTCAATGTCCCTTCTGCCGGAAGGTTCAGCCCACGTTGAGGAATTTGTTGGCCAAATATCCTGGCCGCATCAGTCTTGGTTATCGGGACTTTCCATTGCGCGGGATGCATGGGCAGGCGGAGCTTGGAGCGGAATCGTCGCGCTGCGCCGCGGAGCAGGAAAAATTCTGGGAATATCACGATCTATTGTTCCAGAATCCCGATAAACTCAACCGCAATGGGCTGCTGGATCTCGCGCGAAACTTAAATCTCGACGAAAAGCAATTTGATAGTTGTCTTTCGAGCGGCAAATATAGAGCGCAAGTGGAGCGAGATTTGCAGGACGGTATTCGCGCAGGAGTGCTAGGAACACCGGGAATCTTTATTAACGGAATTTTGATGAGCGGCGCGCAACCGCAAGCGGCGTTTGAGAGCGTCATCGAGGCTGAGCTTGCTGCTGCTCACAACAAGCGCGCCGGACCTTAACAGTGTGCAGCAGTAGTCAATTGCGGCCAACGTTCGAGCCTTGTTGTTGCTGAATGCGCGCCGCAGTTTTCATTTCTCGCTGTGCCGCTTCTGCTTTGCCCTGCTCCCGGTAAAGTTGGCCCAGGGAGTAATGGGCTGTGTAGTTGCCGGGATTGATCGAGAGAGCGTGCTGAAACGCGCGCTCGGCTAAAACTAGCTTTCCTTTTTTGTTCAACACCTTTCCCAGAACAATGTAGGGCTCGGATTCCGTTGAGTCCAACCAGATCGAGCGCTGGAGAACTTTTTCTGCATCGTCCATGCGACCGAGCCGCCAGTACACATCTCCCAGTTGGGTAAGTGCCGGTGCATAGGCCCCATTGATGGCCAGTTCACTTTGAAACTCGGTTGCGGCCAGCGCATAGTTCGCTTGATAGACGGCAAATTCACCAAGGGTGAAATGCCCGAGCGGTAATTGCGGAGAGAGCGACAGGGCTTTTCGTGCTTCTGCTTCGGCAACTGGATCAAAGCCTTGCCGAAGGAGTATGCGAGCCAGCAAGAGGTGTGCGCTGGCTGAATCGCCATCGAGGCCGTAAAGTTGCGCAAAAATTTCCCGCGCTTGCTGATATCGCTTAGTCAGGACGTAACAGAGGCCCAGGATGTAAATCGCGTCGATATTTTCGTTGGGATGCCAGACGTGAACCTGCTCTAGAGCCGGAATAGCCTCGGCTGGTTTGCCGCTGGAGTACAAAGACAAGCCAAGGAGTTGTGCGGCGTCACGGTCGTCCGAATTCTCGGTCCAGGCCGCTTGCAGATGTCTCGCGGCCTCCAGATACTGACCCTCCCGGTAGTAGGCTACGCCTAGCTCGTGTTGGAGCCCTTTCATGTCCGGCTGTCGCACCGTCAAACTCTTCAATTCAGCGATGGCTTCCGCGTTTTTATTCTGCTCCAGAAGCGCATGAGCTCTTGCCAGCGTTTCGTCCTGTTGTTGAGCAACACAGTTCACGCCAAGTAAAAGCGAACACATCGAGACGGCGGCGAATCTTTTCCTCCTGTGCGTTGACAGCGAGTGCGGCTTCTTCGCTGAATCGTTTTTAGTTTCGTCTTGCGATTTTCGTCTCATTTACGATCGGTGTCAGACGGCTGGACCGGATTCCCGGAGCCTTCTCGTACGGTCAAAATAGCATCTATCGCGGGACTGCTAAAACGTTCGATTAACCCGCTGGGCCAACGGACTTCAAGGAATTCAACGTGCGTGCTTGCTCCCAAACCAAAGTGAACACGCATGTCGTTATTTGAAATGTAGCTCGACCCGCTGCGAACCTCATCCACCTGTTGACGCCGGGCTGTTTTCAGTGTGAGGCGCGCGCCGATTCCATCGCGATTGGACTTCGTGCCGATGGTCTTGATCGCTATCCAGTGGTTGGGATATGCGGTGCGGTTCACCAGCAAGCTGGGCGGATCATTCCGATTTACGATCACGGCCGATAGCCGGCCATCGTTCCACAAGTCCCCAACCGCAAGACCGCGGGCAGCGGCCGGAGTGGCGATGCCGGGCCCTGCCGTGTGCGAAATATCGGTAAAGGTTCCGTTTCCGTTGTTGCGATACAAAAGTTTCGCTTCACTGTAATCGATTCCGAGATTCAGCGTGTCCACTTCAGGATAAACATGGCCATTGACGGCGATGAGGTCGGGCCAACCGTCATTGTCGAGATCAAGAAATGCCGTGCCCCAGCCAAGATATTTCGTATTGGAACCAAGACCTGCCGAATAGGTGACGTCCGTAAACGTGCCATCGCCGTTATTGTGGTACAGCGTAGATGTGTCGTCGGAAAAATTTGTGCGGAATAGATCGAGGTTTCCGTCGCCATCGTAGTCAGCGACCGCGGAACCCATGCCTGCCTGTTCGCGACCATCCGCGTTATAAGCCGCACCCGAAAAAATTCCTTCGTCGGTGAAGGTGCCATCGCGATTGTTGTGGTAAAGAATACTGGGAGTGCTGTCGCATGCAACGTAGATATCCGGCCATCCGTCGTTGTCGTAGTCGAATGGCGTAACACTGAAGCAATAATGCCCCATGGTGCGATCAATGTGGGCGGGCATGGTTACATCCTGGAAGCGACCTTTGCCGAGATTGTGATAGAGAATATTTTTTCTAGACGGCAGACCGCGCGGTCCGCAAAAGACGGCGATGCCTTTCCACAGGCAAGTAGGAAATTCTCCCGGTAGCGGTCCGTGGGCAAGGTCGAAATCTGCGTAGTTCGCAATGACCAGGTCCAGCTGGCCGTCGCGATCGTAATCCACGAATGCACAACCGCTTCCCCAGGCTTTTCCATCGCCGGCAACGCCAGCTTTTTCTGCGACCTCCTCAAATTTGCCTCCAAGGTTGTGGTAGAGCCGATTTTTCCCATAGTAGGTGACGTAAATGTCTTCCCAGCCGTCGTTGTCATAGTCTCCGACGCATACGCCTTGTCCCCAGCCGGCCCCAAGCAATCCTGCTTTCGCGGTCACGTCGGAAAACGTCCCGTCGTGATTGTTGTGATAAAGATGACCTGATGGCGCGCTTTCCAGAGGGGAACCTTCCAACGTAGTTCCGTTGACCAGGAAAATATCCGGCCATCCGTCGTTGTCGTAATCGAAGATGGCCACACCGGTGCCGGTGCTTTCGAGAATGTACGTGCTGCTGTGTTTACCTCCGAAAACATTCGTGGCAGTGAGTCCCGCTTTATTGGCGATGTCCACGAATTCAGCAGCGGCTGCAGGTTTAGAGCTCTGGAGCGTCGGCTTTTGTGAGCCGAAGAACGACACCACAATGAGTAGTGTGGACCCCAACACACTTGGCGTGGAGGTCTTGCCGTTATTTAAAGTTCTCTTCGGGCCCATCTGAACGCTCAATAAGCTCACCCAAGGTTTTTCTCCACTGGTTCGTATCGCGTCTTTCTGAATGGCCTTGCGATAAGAATCGTCGCCGCCGGCGGCGCGCCTGGTAGATGCGAGCCTGCGTCCTGACGGCCGTCACCACGACGCGGTGGTGATTGAGCGTGCAGGTGCAGTCATGTGGATAGTACGTCCGTTGTGGACCAGATTGACCTGAGTTTCGGTGGAGTTACTGTTCATAACTTGCGCGACGATTCCGGATTCGGGCGTTTGGAATGCCATCACTCGTACGCCTTTTGTTTTACCGATGGTTTGGATACGCATGGCTCGTATCTTCGATGAATCGATAGCGCACTCCGTACTGCACCCGGCATAGCACTACATTCGAAGAACCCTAGCTCATCCAGGCAAGCAGGTCGCGAATGTCAGCCGATGCGCTCGACTGCGTTCCTCTAGGCAGGGAAGGGGAGATTGCCAGTGCT
>JRHI01001676.1_pt1 | contig 17622 bp, 14 predicted proteins | sample 215371 | NCBI WGS metagenome assembly JRHI01 (sample SAMN02929681, study PRJNA255918) | sediment metagenome | biome: cave system; feature: Ice Cave; material: Sediment; isolation source: sediment from deep within a dark volcanic ice cave with no known source of... ...
TTGTTGCAGGGAAAGGAGTTAGATGGTGCGTTCGCCCTGGCTGTACGGACCCCTGCCCCAATGACGGCAACCCCAAAGAGCTGCAGGGCTGCGTCACGGATGGGGTAGTCGCCCAGGCTGAGCCTCATTATTGGTGTCAGGGCGGCTCGTGAGCGTCCAGCGTTCATCGGCGTCTACAGTATACCTCGTAGGTTCTGCTCAACTGCGCCTCCCTGCACCCGGGAGACGCAACCGAACAGCGGTTGGGAAACACTCTGGCGCCTCCCTTGCCGGTGGAGTTGCCGTCTCCTCAGCGGCAGAGGCTGGTATCGCTCGCGAACAGGTTGCGCGGGCGACCGCCTGCTTCGCCGCAGTCCGGCCGGGTCAGGGACTACGCGCAACGCGATGAGGAGGACCCGGGTGGTCTGGGGTTAGCGCCTACCGTCGTAACAGTTTGTTTCTGGCCAATTCGTAAAGATTCCTGGCGGTTGATGGATGGCAAACGTTGAGTACTTGCGGGCCCCTACGATGATGCCTGCATCGAGGATTCTCTTGTCATTGGTGACCCCGGCGTACAACGAGGCGTGGCGGTTGCCCCGCTATCTGGCTACGATTCGCGCTTACCTGGAACGGGTCCTGGCGGGCCGCTATGAAGTTCTGGTGGTTGACGACGGTAGCAAGGATTCTCTTCCTGAAGCGCTTGCGGACTGCACGGCTGGCTGGTGTCAGCTGACGTTGCTCCGTCACCCAGAGAACCGGGGAAAGGGGGCGGCGGTCCGCACGGGAGTGTTGGCAGCGCGAGGAACCCACGTGCTCTTCGCCGACGCCGACGGTGCGACTCCCATCGAAGAGGAGCGCCGGCTGCGGCACGCCATCGAGCAGGGGGCTGATATCGCTGCCGGGTCGCGCCTCCTTCCCGGGGTCGGGCTGGCCCGGCGGCGTAGCTGGTGCCGAGGCCTTCCCGGGCGCCTCTTCGCCTGGTGGGCCTGTCGCCTGCTCGCGCTGCCCGTCCGCGACCCGCAGTGCGGCTTCAAGATGTTCCGCCGCGAGGCCGCCTGTCGCCTGTTCGCCCTCTCCCGTGAGCCGGGATACGCCTTCGACCTGGAGGTGTTGGCCCTGGCCCAGGCCTTGGGCTACCGCATCACCGAGGTGCCCGTCTCCTGGCGGGAGGTGCCCGGCTCCAAGGTCCGCCTTTTCCGGGACGGCTGGGACTTGCTGCGCCGCGCCCGGGCGCTGCGGCGGACACGGCGAGCCATTCAACCCTGTCCAGGACCGGTCGGGGTCCGTGCGGCGGGACTCGCGGGGCAGCCGTTGCCCTGACGGTCTGCCAGGAGGACCGGATCATTCTCCCAGCCCCTATCTCGATACCGGCGCTCCCAACCGCCCGCGTGGGCCCCCGGGCTGCGGCGCTCCTGTCAACGGCGGCGTTGGGCCTGCTGTTGGCGCTCGGCTTGGCCCTGCGCGGCTACCGGCTGGGTACGCCGGTCCTCAGCAACGACGAGTGCTTCTCCTGGCGCCTCACCACCTACCGCGCCGACGACCTCGTCCGGCGCACCGCGGCCGACGTTCACCCGCCGCTGCACTACCTCCTGCTGCAAGGCTGGGTCTCCGTCTGGGGCGATTCCCCCGTGGCGCTGCGGGGGCTCTCCGTCTGCCTGGGTGCCCTGTGCATCCCCATGGCCTACCTGCTGTGCCGGGAAGCCTGCTCGCATGGGCTGTCTCCCGCCCCCGCCACAACAGCCGCGGCCACGGGAGGGGCCCTGTTCAGCGCCTTCTTGACCGCCGTCCACTTGGGCCAGGTGACGCCCAGCCGCACGGCGCGGATGTACAGCCTGGGGGTCTTCCTGGCGGCCCTCAGCGCCTGGCTCTTGCTGCGGGCCTTGCGCCCGGGGCCGCGGCGCGAGTTGTGGTGGTCCGCCTACGGCGTCACCGTGGCCGCCTTTTGCTACACTCATTACTTCGCCTTCTTCACTGTCGCCGCCCAGGTGGCCTTCGTCGCTGGCGACATCCTGGTCCGCGCCCGCCGGCACTCGTTCCGGCACGTCCTGGTCCCCGCAGGCGGGTTCGTCTACGCGGGTGCCATCGCCGTCATCCTCTATAGTCCATGGCTTCCCGTCTTCCGGGCACAGCAGCAAACCGTCTGGCAAGGCTACTGGATCAACGACGTTACGGCCCATGAAGTCGAGCAGATCCTTTTCTCCTGGAGCACAGGCCTGGACTACGAGGGGGCGCTGGAGACGCGGGCCTGGTTCGCTCTCTTCGCCGGGCTGACGATCTGGGCGCTGTGGCGCGGCGGCCGTACCGGCTGGTTCTTCTTCCTGCAGGCGGCGCTCCCCTTGCTCCTGTGCCTGGGGATCTCGGTTTACGGGGGCCGGTCGGTCTTCGTCGAGCGCTACCTGGCCTTCGCGCAGTTCTTCCTGCTGGGATTGTGGGGCGTCGCCTGGGCCCGGCTGCCGGGGCCGCTGGAGCGCGCGCTCCTTACTTGCTTGCTGGGGACGGTTTGCCTGTACGGTCTGGCCGGTGGGATCGACCGAGTCCCCGATAGCCCCCCGGCCATGTCCCAGGCCGCGGCATTCCTCCAGGAACACTACCAGCCCGGCGACCGCGTCCTGGTGGTCGCGCCGTCGGACGTCAACCGCCTGCGCTACTACGCCGCACAGGCCGGGCTCATTGCGCCCGACGTCCGCTGCCGCGTCAACCCCTTCCCCGGCCCGGGCCATGTCGTCCACATCGCGGCCCTTGCCTCGGACGACGTGCTCTGGCCGGACGAACCCGGCCCGGGCGATGTCCGCCGGTGCTGGCGGGCGTCGGATGGCGTTGGCGTTGCCGCCGAGCCGTGGCCGGGGATGAAGGTTCGGCTGCAGCGCACCTTCGCCGAGCCTGAGGGCAGCCGATACTCCCTGGCCCTGTACGAACGCCGCGCGCCGGGCGACGTCGATTCCCCCGCCCCCTGAAGGAAAGGTCCGGGCCATGGCCGCCCTCGAAGCCATCGGTTGCCAGGCGCCGCCGGATTTCCCTTCCTGGGGCCGGGGGACCGCTGGGCCGTTGGCCTTCGCGGGCCTGGCCCTCCTCTACCTGGTTCCCGTCTGGGCCTTCCCATACCTGCCCACCCAGGACGGGCCGTCCCACCTGGCCAACGTCTTCATCCTGAAGGAGTACGGGGCACCCGGCACCCGCTACCAGGACTTCTTCACCCTGCACTGGGATCCCTTCCCCAACTGGACGTCGCACCTGCTGCTGCTGGGGCTGCTGCACGTCCTGCCGCCGCTGGCCGCGGAGAAGGTGCTGGCCTCGCTCTACGTCCTCGGCTTCGCCTGGTCCTTCCGCTACTTCCTCGGCGCCTTCGGCCGCGACGCCCTCGCCCTGGCCCCTGCCGGCCTGCTCTTCGTCTACAACGACTGCTTCCTGTTCGGCTTCTATAACTACTGCCTCAGCCTGGCTCTCTACTGGCTGGGCCTCGGCTACTGCCTGCGCCGGCGGCAGGACCTGGGGGAGCGCGACGTGGTCCCTCTCTTGCTGCTCCTGACGGCCGCCTACTTCACCCACCTGGTCGGCTACCTGCTGCTGCTGGCCAGCGCCCTCGTCGCCCTCCTCGCCGCGCCGCCGCGGCGCTTGCCCCGCACCCTGTGGTTCGCGGCCGCCGCCCTGCCCTCGCTGCTCCTGACCCTCGGCTACTTCTGGGACAGCGGCGCCCTGGGCGGCCCCGGCCCGTCCGCGGCCCGGTTCTGGTCCTGCCTGCCGAAGCTCGCGGACCTGCCTACCACCGCCTGGGACGGCTTGCAGTCGTGGAACTGGGTCTTCTTCGCCTGCTACGAGGGGGCCGTACACCTGGGGGCGCTCGTCGTCCTCTTCCTGGCGGCGTTGGCCGTGGCCGGCGCGCCTGCCGCGCCCGGGCCGGCGGCGCCGCGGTGGGTCGCCGCCCTCCTGGCCGGAGCGCTGGGACTGCTCTTCCTGCTCCTGCCGGATGCACTTGGCGCGTACGGCGCCGTCCTCCGACCGCGCCTGCTGCTGCTCTGTCCGCTACTGGGACTGGCCTGCCTGCGCCTGCCGCCGGGGCCGCGCCTGCGCGGCGCCTTCGTGGTGGGGCAGTACCTGCTGCTGGCCCTGAACCTGGCCCTCGTCCTGGCTTACTTCCAGTCGGCCAATGTCACTCTCCGCGAGTTCGTGGCCGGCGCCGGGGCAGCCGGCGAGGGCCGAACGCTGCGGGCCGTCAAGCCGCCAAAGACGGCCCTCTGGCAGCCCGATTACCTGGACCATGCGGCCGACTACTACTGCTTGGGAACCGGCAACATCGACCTGGACAACTACGAGGCCGAGCACTGGTATTTTCCCGTCCGCTTCCGCACCGCCGGGGAACGGAATGGTCCCCAGGGCATCGTTCCCCCGCCGACGGAAGCGCCGGACTTGATGCTGTACTGGGACAGAGCGCCGCCGGCCGGTACGGCCCGAGATTACCGGCCGATCTACCAGCGCGGGCGGCTCACGATCCTTGCCCGCCGAGGCGCTGGCGCCGTGGCGACGGGCGGCCCCCGGAATAGACTGCAATAGGTGGTGTCCCGTTTGTGGTGCAGCCCGGACGGCTGCACTACAAATCCCATAAATGGGGACACCACCCCGTAGTGCAGGGTGAAGCGAGGAGTACTGCCCATGCGACCCGGCGCCCGCTCCAAACTCTGGTGGTTCGCCGCCGCACTGCTGCCCGGCGCCTTCCTGGCCCAGGGGTTCCTCTTCCTCGCGGCCAACTCCCAGACGGTCGATGAGGGCCTGCACCTGGCCGCCGGCTACGCCTACCTGACGCGCGGCGCTTTCGACCTCAACCGCGAACACCCGCCCCTGTCCAAGGAACTGGCCGCCCTGCCCGTCTGGCTCTACTACCGGCTATCTCAAGCGGGCGAGCCGGACCAATCTGGTGGCCCGGACGGCGCCATCGGCCGCAGCTTCCTGTACGGCTCCCCCGTGCCGGCGGAACGCATCCTCTGGCTGGCGCGGTTGCCCAACCTCCTGCTCGGCACCGCCCTGGTCGCCCTGATCGGCCGCTGGGCCTACCGCCTGTGGGGCAAGGGCGCCGCGCTGCTGGCCCTGGCCTGTGCCGCCGTGGAGCCCAACCTCCTCGCCCATTCCTGCCTGGTGACGATGGACCTGGGCGTGACCCTGTTCATCTTCCTCAGCCTTTACCTCCTTTGGGAATACCTGGGCAACCCCTCGACCCCGTTACTGGTGGCGCTCGGCATCGCCACGGGCCTGGCGCTGGCCTCCAAGTTCTCCGCGCTCTTCCTGCCCGCCGTGGTCCCCGCCATCCTGGCCGGCCATGTCGTGTGCGGCGGCGCCCTGCCTTGGCCCTGGCGCGAGTCGGGCGACGGCAAGGCTAGCTTGACGAAGGGGCTGGCGGCCGCTGCTGTGGCCAGCCTGGTGGTCGCCGGGCTGGCGGCCGTGGTGGTGAGCCTGGTTTACTTCGGGGACGACTTCTCGACCTGGTGGGACGGCTTGCAGTTCCAGCTGCGGCACCAGGAGATGGGCCACCCGGCCTTCTTCCTGGGCCAGTATTCCCGGGAGGGCTGGTGGAGCTATTTCCCCGTCGCCTTCCTCATCAAGACCCCGCTGGGCACCCTGGCCCTGATCGCCGCTTCCCTGGCCTGCCTGCGCTACGGACAGCCCTTCACCTGGCGGACAGCCGCTTGCCTGCTGCTCCCGGTGGCCCTGATGCTCGCAGCCCTGACGCAGGCACGGATCGACATCGGCCTCCGCTACGCCTTGCCGGTCTACCCCTTCCTGTGCGTGGCCGCCGGGCGCGCGGCGACCTTCGACCTCCGGCCCCTCTGGCTGAAGGGGGCCCTGGTCGGCGTCCCCCTGGCGCTGGCGGCTGCCTCGTCGCTGTGGGTCGCCCCCCACCAGCTGGCGTACTTCAACGAACTGGTGGGCGGGCCGGGGGAGGGCTACCGCTACTTGAGCGATTCCAACCTGGACTGGGGGCAGGACCTCAAGGGGCTCAAGGCGTACCTGGACCGCGAAGGGGCCGCGGTCGTCTACCTCTCCTATTTCGGCAAGGCGCCGCCCGAGTACTACGGCATCCGCTATCGCTACCTCCCTTCCGCCGTTGGCCCGGCGCCGTCGCTGTCCGAGCGGGTGCCGGCCGAGACGGGCCGCGAGCTGTTGGCTATCAGCGTCTTCAACCTGCAAGGGGTGCGCTTTGCGGATCACGACCTGTACGGCTGGCTCGGCGACCGGCAGCCGGTGGCCAAGATCGGCTACTCGATCTTCGTCTACGACCTGACCGGCGACCGGGAGGCACACCGGCGGCTCGCGGAAGTCTGCACCAACTCGGGGCTGCCGTTCCCGGCGGACTAAATCACGGTGCGTGAAGGTGCAGCACACAAGCCTGAAGCGCGAGCGAAGGAAACAGCGTCCCTCGCTGCCGCGTCGGGCTTGTGTCTTGCCGAATCATGTACGGTGATTTAGGAACCGGAGAAGGCAGGGGCCGACGGAGCTTGGGTGGCGACGGGCGGCCCGCCTGTCGGCTGTCCTGCCAGGAGGTGACAGGCGAGCCGCCCGTCACCACGGGACAGGGGGCTTTCGGAACAGACTCTGACCGCCACCCCGCAAGCGGGTTACTTCACCAACTCCAGCACACTCCATAAGCTCGGATCTTCCCAGTAGGGAAACTCTGCGCCGACGCTGAGCACCTGCTCGCCCAGCTCGGCGTCGCGGACGGCGTAACAGAACCCCAACCGGGGATTTTGATCCGGGTCGAAGCCATTCAGCACGGCCGTGCTCAGAAACGCCTCGACGCGGTAGCCGCCGCGCGTGCGCTGACAGTTGAAGGGAATTGCCGTCGCCTGGCTGAGCGGCGCATCCTGCAACGCCCGGTTGATCTTCACCGGCACCACCGCTGGCTCGTCCTTCTCCGGGCCGCCACCGGTTGGCAGGAAGTGAAACTGCTGGCAGTACCGGCTGGCGCGGTGGCCGGCGCGGGCGTCGCGTGTGTCGATCCAAAGCGTGACGCCGTCCGAAGTGCGCGGATGGCCGGCGTCACCGCGCGGTTCCTGATCCTTCCCCTTCACCTCCACCTGGATGCCCAGCCCCAGTTCGTTCCAGCCGAGCCGCACGTCGGCAAAGTCTTGCCGTTCATCCATGGCTGCGAAGTTGTTGATACGGCATTTCTCCGGCAACTCCAGCAGGCGATCGCTCTCCTCGCGCGGCACGTCCGCGACGCGACGGCAGGGATGGGCGACGCGAAAGAGGAAGCGGTGCGGCACCAGAGGCATCGGCGTCTCCGGGAAAGGTTACTGCAGCAGGCTGCGCTGCAGGACCGCGCGGGCGCGCTCGAAGTCCGGCTGCCAGGCGATTTCGGGCGTCCCGTTGGCGAGGCAGTCGCGCAGCTTTTCCAGGGTGTTACGGGCCATGTGCGGGCACTTGTTGCAGGCGCAGGTGATGCCGGGCACGGGATGATAGCGGTGCCGCGGGTGTTTGCTCTGGAGTTGCCAAAGCATGTTCGCCTCGGTGGCCACGAGGAAGTCAGCCGGTTCCTTGAAGCTGCCGGCGTAGCGAAGCATCGCCTCGGTGCCGCCGATGAAATCGCTATGTTCGCGGATGTTGGCGGGACACTCCGGATGGGCGATCGTCAGGGCGTGCGGCAGGAGCTTCTTCTGCGCCAGCAAGTCGCCGACGCTGAAGATCTCGTGGACCATGCAGGAGCCGTTCCACAGGATCATCTTGCGGCCGGTGACCTCCTGCAGATACTGTCCCAGGTGGCGATCGGGAACAAAGAGGATCTCTTGATCTGCAGGGACGCGACGGACGATGTCCTCGGCGTTGCCGGAGGTGACGATCCAGTCGGAGAGGGCCTTGACGGCGGCCGAGCTATTGATGTACGTCACGGTCTGGAAGCGGCGGCCGTTCTCGCGGAGCATCTCCTGGTAGCGGGACAGCTGGACGGCGGGACAGCTATCGGCCAGGCTGCAGCCAGCCTGCAGGTCGGGCAGCAAAACCCGCTTGTCGGGATTGAGCGCCTTGGCGGTCTCCGCCATGAAGTGGACGCCGCAGAAGACGATGGTCGGGTTGGCCACGCCGGTAGCACAGCGAGCCAGTTTCAGGCTATCGCCGGTAAAGTCGGCGAGTTGCTGGATCTCGCTGTCCTGGTAGTAGTGGGCGAGAATGACGGCGTTTTCGCGAGCCTTGAGAGCAGTGATTTCCTGAATGAGATCGGTCATGAACCATGGTTCCTTGTTTTTTGTGTGGCGGAGGAAGAACCCACAATTCAGCACGCACTTGCCGAGCCTCGCTCGGCTGCATCTGCACACGTCCTACTTTAGTGTACCGCGATTCCTGTTCTTGAACCAGGGGTGCCCGTCTGGCCGATCGGCAGGTGTGTACCGCCCTCAGGCCGTTCACTCATACGCAATCGCATCCGCGATGGGTAGCTGTACCGCGCGCACGGCGGGCAGCAGGCCGGCGAGCAGCGCGAGGAGCAGCGTTCCGCCCACCACGACGCCCGCCTCCACCCACGGCACAACCACCGGGAACGTGAACCCGGCCTCGTCGAGCAGGATCACCTGCAAGGCGTACCATTCCAGAGGGACGCCGAACAGCAAGCCGATGCCGGCGCCGGTCGCCCCCATCAGCACGGCCTCGGCCAGCACCGAGCGCAGCACCTGGAAGCGCGACGCCCCCACGGCGCGTAGCAGGCCGATTTGCCGTCGTTGCTGCAACACGGAAATGAGGAGTGCGGTCACGACGCCGAGGGCCGCCACGATCACCACGACCACTTCCTGCGCGTAGCCGACGCTATGCACGCCGCGGATAGTTTCGCGCACCTTCTCGCGCAGCTCCTCGCGCGTCAGCACGACAAGCCCCTCCTGCGCCGCCCAGCGCCGGCTGATCGTTTCGCGCACCGCTGCGCGCGCCGGCATCGCCTCCGCTCGAAGATAGACGTCGAAGGCATCCACGAGGTTGTCGTCGAACAGCCGTTTGTACTGGTCGCGGTCCATTAGAATGCTACCGCGCGCCCAGCCGTAATCTTCGCGCGTGCCGATCACGCGCAAGGTGACCGGACCGCGCGGTCCACGCAGGTTGATGTCCTCGCCAGTGTGTACGCCGTACTGAGCCGCGAAGTTTTCCGACACCACTGCCGTGCCCGGCTCCCGCAGCCGCAGGAACAGGTCCAGGTCGGGTACCTGGGCCAGCCGGGCGTCGGGGTCGGCAAGGGCCGCGGAATCGAGGGCGAGCAGGTTGATGATCTTGTCGCGGAAGGAGACGTACTGGAAGCGGATGGGCACCACGCGCTCGACCTCCGGCAACGAACGTAGCAGGCCGGCGACGCTCTCGTCCATTGGTTGATTCTGCGTCGATGTCACCGGGTTGAACGACGACACGATCAGGTCGGCAAGGACCACGCGGTCGATCCAACCGAGGAGGGCACGTTCGCTGCTGGCCATGATGCCGGCGGTCTGGATGAGCAAAGCGACGCCCGCGGCCAGGGCGCCAATCACGAGACCGCTGCGGCCAGGACTGCGCGCCAGGTTGTCGGCGGCGAGACGTTCAGCAATGCCGAGAGCGTAGCGGGCCAGCGGCTGGAGCAGGCGAGCGGCCAGCGCCGTAACCAGCGGCGTCGCCGCCAGCGCGCCCAGCAGCACCAGAATAATGCCAGCGTAAGCGCCGGTGCGTGCCGTCAGGTGGTTCCGCAGGGCAATCGCGGTGAGGCCGGCAGCAACGAGCAGCAGGCAGACGCCGGCATGTAGAAGACGTGCGAGGAAGCCCAGCAACGGCGGGGTACGGCGCACGGCGTCGGCCGGTTCCTCACGGGCAGCCTGCAAGGCCGGCACCAGAGCCGCCAGCAGCGCCGTGGCCATGCCCGCTCCAAAGGCCAGCAGGATCGTTGTGCCGTCCAGCGGCGGCAGCGCTCCGGTTTCCAGCGGGACGAAGAGGTCGCCGACGGTGCGCTGGAGATGAAGGGGACCAAGCCCGAGCCACGCCAGGCCCCAGCCCAGCGGCACCCCGACCAGTGAGCCGAGCAGGCCAAGGACGCATGCCTCGAACGCGAACAGGCCAGCCACCTGGCCGCGCGTCGCTCCCAGCGCCCGCAGGATGCCGATGTCGTGCCGCCTTTCGGCGACGCTGACGGCCAGCGCGTTGTACACGAGGAAGAGGCCAACCACCAGGGCACACACGCCGCCCAGGCTGAACGCCAGCTCCACGCCGGCCATCACGTCGTTGACCTGCGCGTCGCTCGCCTCCAGCGTGCGGACCTCGGCCCGACCGTCAACAAGGTCCGCGACGCGCTGCCGTACTTGCTCCCGGCTCGCGCCCGGCTCCAGCGAAAGGTCGATGCGCGTGACGAAGTCCGGTCGGCCCACGACCCGGCCAGCATCGGTCAGGCGCAGGAAAAGGACGCTGCCGCCCAGCGCCGCCGCGGGACCGTGGGCTGTCACCGTGCCGAGCCGCGACACGGTTCTCGTCCGGCCGCCGGCTCGTACCTGGAAGTCCCAGGCGTCTGCGGGTAGGTCGGCGGCAAGTTGGCTGCCGACGTAGACGGGAAACCCGAGCGGCAGGCGCAGCAGGGGCCGCGGACTCGCCTGCACCTCGACGCCCCATTTGCCGGCGGTGGGCGCCTCGGCACCCTCCAGTTCGATGCCGATGAGCAGGGCGGAGCGGTTCTGCCACTGCGGCAGGGCGACGCGGGCCAGGATGAGAGGGTGAACGTCGCGCAGGCCCGCAATCGGCGCCTGCCGGAGTTCCCGCACGAGGTCGCGCGGCACGCCCTGGTCGCCGTTGGTGACGAGCAGGTCGCCGCCGCCGGCCAGAGGCGTGACGGCGGAGCGCGCGGCACGGGTCATGCTCTGATTGAGGCAGCGGGTCGCCGTGAGCATGCCGACGCCCAGGCCGATGCTCAGCACCACCAGCAGCGCGCGCCCCCAGCGGCGGCCGAGGTAGCGCGGGCTAAGCGTTCGCTGCAATGACAGCATCGCGTCCTCGCACGTGTTCCTGCGACTCGATCCGCCCATCCCGAATATGGACGATGCGGTCGGCGTAGGCGGCGGCCTGCGGATCGTGCGTGACCATGACAACTGCGCGCCGGCCGGTCTCGGGTAGACTGCGCAGCAACGCAAGAACCTCCCGGCTGTTCGCGGTATCGAGGTTGCCGGTTGGCTCGTCGCACAGGATGGCGTCCGGCTCCGTTACGAGGGCACGCGCAACGGCAACGCGCTGCATCTCGCCCCCGGAGAGTTCCTCGGGAAAGTGCTCGGCGCGTTCCGTCATGCCAATGCCTTCGAGGGCGGTCAGGGCCAGCCGCCGGCTGGGACCGCGTCCACGACCGGCCAGAAGCAACGGCAGAGCCACGTTCTCCACGGCGGTCAGCGCCGGCAGCAGGTTGAAGAACTGAAAGATGAAACCGATGCGCTCGCGTCGCAGCCGGGTCCGTTCGCGGTCGGGCATCCGGTGCAGATCGCGTCCCTGGAACAGTGCGCGTCCCGTGCTAGGCGTGTCGAGCGCCCCGAGGAGGTGCAGGAGGGTGGACTTGCCGGAACCACTCGGTCCCATGATGGACACGAACTCCCCGGCGACGACGCGCAGGCTGACGCCGCGCAGCGCCTGCACGACCCGCCTTCCCTGCTGGTAGACTTTCGTGACCTCTTGCAGTTCCATCATGGCGATGCTTCCTCGAAATGGCCGCCGGCCATTCGCTCAGTGCGTCAACTTCTTGTAGCGCAACCGATGCGGCTGGTCGGCTTCCTCGCCGAGGCGCTGTTTCCGCTGCGCTTCGTACGTCTGGTAGTTTCCCTCGCACCAGACGGTTTTGCTGTCTCCCTCGAAGGCGAGGATGTGCGTGGCAACACGGTCGAGGAACCAGCGGTCGTGGCTGATGACCACGGCGCAGCCGCCGAAGTTCAGCAGCGCCTCTTCCAGCGCCCGCAGCGTGTCCACGTCAAGGTCGTTCGTCGGCTCGTCGAGCAGCAGCAGGTTGCCGCCGCGCCGCAGCAGTTTCGCCAGGTGAACGCGGTTGCGTTCGCCGCCGGAAAGCTCGCCGACCCTGCGCTGCTGGTCCGCACCCTTGAAGTTGAAGCGGGCCACGTAGCCGCGCGACGCCACCTTGCGCTTGCCGAGCATGATGTAGTCGGTGCCGCCGGTGATCTCCTCGAAGACGGTCTTGTTGCCGTCGAGCGCATCGCGGTTCTGATCGACGTGGGCCGGCAGCACTGTGTCGCCGACGCGCAGGCTGCCGGCGTCGGGCGTCTCCTGGCCGACGATCATGCGGAACAGCGTGGTTTTGCCGGCGCCATTCGGACCGATGATGCCAACGATGCCGCCGCGCGGCAGGTTGAAGTTAAGGTCCTCCATGAGGAGGTTGTCGCCATACCCCTTGCGAACGCCCTCGGCGCGCACCACCAGATCGCCGAGGTGTGGTCCCGGCGGCATCTGCAGGACCAGTTCGTCCTCGCGCTCGTCGTATTCCTGGGCGGCAAGTTTTTCGTAGGCGCTGAGGCGAGCCTTGCTCTTGGCAATCCGTGCCCGCGGGGCCATCCGCGCCCACTCCAGTTCGCGGGACAACTGCTTGCGCCGTGCCGATTCCTGCCGCTCCTCGACGATCAGCCGTTGCTGCTTCTGCTCCAGCCAGGAGGAATAGTTGCCTTCCCACGGGTAGTAGTTGCCGCGATCCAGCTCCAGGATCCACTGGGCGACGTTGTCGAGGAAGTAGCGGTCGTGCGTGACGGAAATCACGCTGCCGGTGTAGTTCTGCAGGTGGTGTTCCAGCCAGGCGACCGATTCGGCGTCGAGGTGGTTTGTCGGCTCGTCGAGCAGGAGCAAGTCGGGCCGCTGAAGGAGGGTCTTGCACAGGGCAACGCGACGGCGTTCGCCGCCGGAGAGCGTTGTGGGCTTGGCGTCACCGGGTGGCAGACGCATGGCGTCCATGGCGATTTCGAGCTGGCGGTCGAGATCCCAGGCATTGGCTGCGCTGATGGCGTCCTGGACGCGATCGAACTCGTCCTGGACCTTCGCAAGTTCTTCATCGCTGAGCACCTCACCGAACTTGGCACCGAGTTCCTCGCTGCGCTGGACGAGGGCCCGTATGGGGGCGACGGCTTGCTCCAGGTTGCCGCGGACGTCGGTGGACTCGTCGAGGCGCGGTTCCTGCGGCACGAAGCCGATGGAGATGCCCGCAGCGGGGCGGACGGTACCGAGATAGTCCTGCTCCACGCCGGCCATGATGCGCAGCAGGGTGCTCTTGCCGGTGCCGTTCCCGCCAATGACGCCGATCTTGGCGCCGGTGTAGAAGGCCAGGGTAATGTTCTTGAGCACTTCCCGCTTGCCGTAGGCCTTGCTGAGTCGCTCGATGGTCAGAATGTATTGTTCCGGCATGGGCTGCTACTGGGTCCCTTCTAATGGTTCTCGCTAGTGGAAGGACAACGATTCAGGGTAGCGACGCCGGCCGGATGCGTCAAACTGGGCTGCCCCTGGGGGCGACGGCCTACTGGTAGTTCGCTTCAGCCGGCTGCGGATTTTCGGCACGGCAGCAGCCTGCCGAACGTCACCTGGCGCGGCTCCTCCCTTGAGCGAGCCCGGCTGCCGTATCGACGCCTGGTCCGGGGATGGCTGGACGGCACTTCGGACAAGAGGGCAACACCCTGTGCGGGTTTGCGTGATTGCACGATTGCACCCGGATGGCTCTCGTGAATGATTTAATTTAACTTGCAATCTGAAAACGAGCGTATTACCTTGCCCTTTACGACACTGCAAAGTGAGAATTGTGATGGAAACGTCGGCCAGCCTCCTGGAGCGACTGCGTACCGCGCCGGACGAAGCCGCCTGGCGGCGTCTGGACGACCTCTACCGGCCACTCATCAGGCGCTGGCTGCTCCGCGACCCCTTCCTCGGCGAGGAGGCCGAGGACATCGTTCAGGAAGTCATGGCCGTTCTCGTCCGTGAATTGCCCGGCTTCCAGCGGCAGCGCACCGGCTCCTTTCGTCTCTGGCTGCGCACCATTACCGCCCACCGCCTGGGCGCCCTCTACCGCTCCCGACAGCACCATCCCCAGGCGCTGGGCTCCCCGCTCGAGAAATCCCCCCTGCTGCAGCTTGTTGACCCGCACAGCGAACTCGGCCGCTTGTGGGACGAGGAACACGACCGCCACGTCCTGCACCGGCTCATGGAACTGATCGCGCCACTGTTCGAGCGAACCACGCTGGCCGCGTTCCGCCGCACTGCCTTCGAGGGCATCGCGCCGGCGCAGGTGGCGGAGGAATTGGGTCTGTCGCTCAACGCCGTGCTGGTCGCCAAGTCGCGTGTTCTCACCAAGTTGCGGCAAGAGGCCAGGGAACTGATCGACTGACGCGCATTTTTCTGAAAGGTTTGCTCGCCCGGCGCACTTCTTGTAGCGAGCGAAGCCAGGAATGCGAGGGGACCGAACCAGGGCGCCCTTCGCTCGTCAGTAGCCCGAGGAGTTTGCCATGCCGCATGCAATGACCCACCCGACCGCCCAGGAGCTGAGCGCCTTCGGTCTGGGCAAACTGCCCGAGGAGGCGGCCGCCGCCATCGCCGCCCACATCGAGGCGTGCCCGGCTTGCCGCCAGGCCGTCGCCAACCTACCCCTCGACTCATTCCTGGGCAAGGTCCGTGCCGCCGGACCGGCTGGGCCCTCCGTGGCCAAAGGCCCCGTACGGCAGGCGGGCACCCCAGGCTGGTCGGCGGCGCCTGCCCCTCCACCGAACGTCCCGCCGGAGTTGGCGAGCCACCCGAAGTTCCAGGTCCTGCGCGAGCTGGGCCGTGGCGGAATGGGCGTCGTCTACCAGGCCCGGCAGACGGTGATGAACCGGCAGGTCGTCATCAAGGTGATTAACCAGTCTCTGCTGGACCATCCCGACGCCCTGGAGCGCTTCCGCCGCGAGGTCCAGGCGGCGGCGAGCCTGTCCCACCCGAACATCGTCACCGCAGGGAGGAAAATGATTGCTCTGGCATGTCTGTTTTTCAGGAAACAAGAACAGCCAGCGCCCCCATTAAGTCGAGCGCGCGGTGGCCGCTGGTTTGTGGATCGAGTCAACTCGCTCCGCGCACATCGCAGGCTACTTCTGCTGATTATTCCCCTCTCCTTCGCGGGGTGTTCGCCTACCGGAGGTGAGCCGCGAACGCAGGAGACGAGCCCCCTGCCTTCGCCTGGTCCAGTTGCGAGCGACCGGTACGGCGATCCATTACCGCAAGGCGCGGTCGCACGGTTCGGCACCCTGCGCTGGCGAAACACGGATCCGGTTCTATGCCTGACCTCTTCTCGCGATGGCGGGCTCGTGGCTTCCGCGGGCCAGGACCAGACCATCCGTCTGTGGGACGCTGCCACGGGCAAGGAAATCCGCCGCATCAAGAACCCCGCCGTTCCCGACTAAAACGCGGGAGGCTTTGACAGCGTTTCGGTTGTGACCCTTGCCTTCTCGCCGGACGGCAAGCTCCTGGCTTCCGGGTCCTATGATACCACCGTCCGCTTATGGGACGTGGCCACTGGCAAGGAGCTGCGCTGCCTTCGCGGGCACACAGGGTCAGTATTTGCCGTGCGCTTTTCCGCGGATGGAAAGTTGCTGGCATCCGGCGCCGATGACGGGACGCTGCGTCTCTGGGACCGAAGCTAGTCCTGCTCTCGGTCGGCCTGTCTTCCCAGCAGAGCCTTCATACGGTAGGATACCGGGGAGCCGAGCCGGGACTCGTCCAGGGGCAAGGCAGGCATCGGGCACGCCGCAGCGGGAGGGAGCCCCGACGCAGCCGAGGAGATGATCGCGCCGACATGGAAATCCAAGCCCTGCGCCTGCTGTTAACCGAGCAAGATCTCCATGCCCTCGCCGTCCAGGGGGCGCAGGCGGACCAGCTTGTGCGCGACCTGCGTGTGCGGATCGTGCCCGATGGCGTCCACGTTGCAGGGACCTACCCCACCACGTTGCTCGACGTGCCCTTCGCCACGCTCTGGCAACTATCGATCCGCGCGGGCAAACTGTCTGCCCGCCTGACGCAGTTGCAGACCGGCGACGGCGATGACGGCTTCGAGGTTTTCAACCTCATCAGTCCCGGCGTCGTGCGGACGACGCTCATGAACGCCCTCTCCCGCGTGCTGCGCGGCGAGGAGGGCCTGCGCGTTGAGGGCGAGACCGTCGTGGTCGATCCCGATCGCCTGGCGGCCCGGCGCGGCTGGCCGCTGCGCGCGAACCTGACGGCTGTCTCCTGCGGGCAGGGCTGCCTCGTCCTCGAGTCAATCCTGCCCACCTGACCGGCCTCCGCGTCAAAGCGGATAGCGCTCGAACACCAGGTAACCGGTCTTCTCCATGCCCATGTTGGCGTACGTTTCCTGAGCGACGCGATTGTCCTGCTCCACGTAGAGACGTAGCCCAATGACCTCGGCGTCGTCCCGGGCCGCCTGGTAGGCGTGGTCGTACAGCTCCCGAAAGATGCCGCGACGGCGAGCTTCCGGACGAACGTAAACGCTTTGGATCCACCAGATCCAGCCATTGCGCCAGTCGCTCCATTCGTTCGTGAGCATGAGCTGTCCGAGGACCTGGCCGTCCTCCTCGGCGACGAAGTACAGCGCCTTGCGCGGGTCGGCCAGGCCGGCGGCGACGCCCCTGCGCAGCAGGGCCAGGTCCAGTGCCTTGCCCTCGCTCTCTTCGGCCAGCAGACGGTTGAACTCGACGATCACGGGTGCGTCGGCCGACGTCGCCCGGCGGATGGTCAGCGGCATGGTTGCCTCATCCTCCCAAAGTCAGTAATCTTTCATTCATCATTAGCGGCCCGGCGTGCCGGCCGCGCGGCCCAGCGCAGGGAGGGGAACGGCGAGAGGACTCGTTCATGGACCTGGCCCAGTACATCCGCGACATCCCCGATTTTCCCAAGCCGGGCATCCTGTTCAAGGATATTACCCCGCTGCTCGCGGAACCACGCGCTTTCCGGCAGGCGATCGAACACATGACGGCCCATTATCGCACGACCTCGATGGACAGCATTGCCGCCGCGGAGGCACGCGGCTTCCTGTTCGCCGCGCCGCTGGCCCTCGCCCTGCAAAAGCCGCTCATCCCGCTGCGAAAGCCGGGCAAGCTGCCCTACCGAACCCACGCCTTGCAGTACGACCTGGAATACGGCAGCGCCGAGATGCACATACACACGGACGCCGTCAAGCCAGGGACGAACGTCCTGCTCGTCGATGACGTCCTGGCGACGGGCGGAACGATGGAAGCGGCCTGCCGATTGATTGAAAAGGCGGGGGGGAAGGTGGCCGGCTGCGCCTTCCTCCTGGAATTGACGTTTCTCAAGGCCCGCGAAAAACTGCGGCCTCACGACGTATTCAGCCTGCTTCAGTACTAGCACCCGGGTCCGCCGCCGATGTTCGAGACCCGGATGTCCCGACGCTGGCCCAGCGACCGGCAAAGCCGGCGAGTTTGCAATGCCAATCGTGATTCAGTGCCCTTCTTGTGAACGCCGGCTGCGCGTCCGCGATGAACTGCTGGGCAAGAAGGTCAAGTGTCCGGGGTGCCAGGAGACGTTTACAGCCGTCAGCGATGAGGAGCCGCTGCCTACGGAGCGCGACGAGGAGGTTCCTGTCAAGGAGGCAACGGCGCGACGACGGCGGGCCGCGCCCGAGGAAGGCATTGAGGAACGGCCTTCCGTCGCTCGGAGTAGGGG